>Ga0070735_10000089_pt1 | contig 114864 bp, 109 predicted proteins | sample Coa_R1_FD_66443 | JGI IMG/M metagenome (GOLD analysis project Ga0070735, IMG submission 66443) | Surface soil microbial communities from Centralia Pennsylvania, which are recovering from an underground coalmine fire - Coalmine... | ecosystem: Environmental > Terrestrial > Soil > Unclassified ...
GCGCCCAGCGTCTCTCTCGGCCCCTATGTGTTCGAATCTTGGAAGCACGGCGCGGCGATCACCGTCGTAGCCAACCCGCACTACTACGGTAAGAAGCCTAAGCTCAAGAAGATCGTCTTCCAAATCATGCCCGACCAGAACACGATTCTCTCCAGCATTCAGTCGGGCAGCGTCAACCTCTACACATTCGTGCCGATCCAGCAGGTCGCGACGCTCCAGAGCAATCCCGCCGTGAAGGTGCATTTCTACGACCAGTCCGCGTGGGAATGGGGTCAGCTCAACTTCAAGGATCCCATCCTGCAGGACGCGCGCGTTCGTCGAGCCCTCGAGTACGGCATCGATCGTCAAGCCATCGTCGATCACATCTGGCAAGGAAAGGCCACGCCGACGGCCGACACGCAGATACCGCTCTACTGGAGCTACGATCCCGCGATCAAGCCGTACCCCTACGATCCGAAGAAAGCCGCGGCGCTGCTCGACGAAGCCGGCTGGAAGATGGGTCCCGGCGGCGTTCGCGTGAAGGACGGCAAACAGCTCGTGATCACCTACTCCACGACCGCCGGAAACCCGTGGCGTGAGGAGACTGAGCAGATCGTCCAGCAGCAGCTGGGGCAGATCGGCGTGAAGATCGACATCCACAACTACCCGGCGAACATCTTCTTCGGCAACATCCTCTTCCACGGGCAGTTCCAAATCGCCGAGTACCAGGCAACGGGCGGCCCGGATCCGGATTTGCGGCTCTATCGCGCTGATTCGTGCAACGCCATTCCGCCGCACGGCTCGAACTACGGCAGCTGGTGCGATAAGCGCCTAGATCCGCTGCTGGAGGAGGAAGAAGAAGCGGCAACGGACCGCAGTCAGCGCAAGGCCGCCTTCGACAAGATCAGCAAGATCGAAAACGAAGAGATGCCGAATCTCTACTACTACTCGCCGAAGGGCATCGTCGCCACGAGCCACCTCGAGGGATTCGTCCCCAACGGCTACGTCCAGCCGACGTGGGACGTCACCGAGTGGTCCATCGGCAAGTAACGTTACCTGCATCGACGGGGCGCCATGACGACGGTGCCCCGTCTCCATCTCCACTCACGCTTCCACGAGTTCGACCATGACCGTGTACGTCGCCAGACGGCTGCTGCTCAGCATCCCGCTCCTCTTCGGAATCACCGCCATCATCTTCTTCCTCGCCCATCATTTGCCGGGCGGTCCGCTGGCGATGTACCTCAACACGGCCTCGGTGACGGCGGAGCAGTTGCAGCACCTTACCGTTCAGCTGGGCCTGGACAAACCCGTGTACGTCCAGTACGTCGAGTGGCTGGGAAGGGCCGTGCATGGCGACTTCGGGCGCTCGTTCGCCGACGGCCGCCCCGTGTTGGCCGTGATCTTCGAGCGCCTGCCCGCCACGTTGGAGCTCATGGGCGCCTCCTTTGCGCTCTCCGCGATCCTGGCATTCGCCGTCGGAATCACGTCCGCGCTGCGACGTGACTCGCTCTTCGACTACGCCGTCACGGTGATCTCGTACGCCGGCATGTCGATGCCGATTTTTTGGCTGGGTATTCTCGCCATCATGCTCTTCGGAGCGAATCTTCACTGGCTTCCCACGGCCGGCATGGGAACAGCCGGGCAACCGTACTCGCTCTCAGACAACATGCGCCATCTGATCTTGCCGATGTGCGTGCTGGCTGCGTTCACGCTCGCGCAGGAGAGCCGATACGTGCGTGCCAGCATGCTCGACGTCGTCGGGCAAGATTACATCCGCACCGCACGCGCGAAGGGGCTGGCCGAGCGCACGGTCATCCTCAAGCACGCGCTCCGCAACGCGCTGATCCCCGTGGTCACGGTGATGACGCTGGATGCCGCCTACTTATTGTCGGGCGCTTTGGTCACCGAGACCGTCTTCGCGTGGCCGGGCATGGGACGGCTCTTCTATGACTCCCTGCGCGAGGGGAATTATCCTGTGGTCGTCGGGATCGCCGTGATGGTATCGGTGCTCGTGGTGCTGCTGAACATCGTCGCCGACGTTCTGTACGGCGTTCTCGATCCGCGGATCAAGTATCACTAAGGGCCTGTCCGACAGGCTCCAAGGAGCCCCCATCAGTGATCGACGCACTCTCCAACCAGCCGGGACCCATCGAAGCTCTCGCGACAGAGGCGGAACCGATCCAGCGGCGCACGTTCTGGCATCGCTTCTTCCGCCGCCGAAACGCCGTGATCGGTTCGGCGATCCTCATCGCCGTTACCACGATCTGCGTCCTCGGTCCCATGCTCTGGGCCAAGAACCCGACCGCGATCGATTTCTTGGCCTTCGGCAAGGGCCCAAGCCTTCATCATCTCATGGGCTCCGACGACCTCGGACGCGATGAACTCACACGTATCCTCTACGGCGGTCGCATCTCCATCTTAGTCGGCTTCCTCTCGATGGTCATCGGCATCGGCATCGGAGGGACCGTGGGAGCGATCTCGGGCTGGCTGGGAGGGGCGTTCGACTTCGTCGTCATGCGCGTGGTCGACATCGCGCTCTCGATCCCGTCGCTGTTCTTGCTCCTGTTGCTCTCCGTCGTCTTTCCGCCCGGCGTCCTTTCGATCGCCTTCATCATCGGCATCACGAATTGGATGCGCCCGGCGCGCTTGATGCGCAGTCAGGTCCTGAGCCTCAAGCCGCGCGAGTACGTCGAGGCGGCTCATGCGATAGGAAGTCCACCGTGGCGCATTCTGCTGCGGACGATCACGCCGAACGCCGTCGCGCCGTTGATCGTCGATGGGACGCTGCTGATGGGTCAGGCGATCGTCACGGAGGCCGTCATGAGCTTTCTGGGCTTCGGCGTCCAGCCGCCGATCCCGAGTTGGGGGAACATGCTCACGAACGCGCAGACGTTCATCGTGAGCATGCCGTGGCTGGCGATTTTCCCGGGCTTCATGGTCTTCGTCACCGTCTTGGGATTCAATCTCGTCGGCGACGGCCTCCGTGACGCGTTGTAGCGATCATGGCGTCGAGGCAACACCAAGCGTCGAAAAGCGAAGCCGCGCGGATAGCGGCGGCGAGTAGGCATGTGGGCGAACGACCACATCGAACCGTTTCTGCGATGCCACGCTGGGTATAAGTGGGCGGCAACCACCAGCAAGGGGGCAGTGAATGTCAGACTCTGACAAAACGAGAAAGACAGCGGGGCAAACCGGGCGCAAGATCGACGACGCCGTGCACGCCATGAAACAGAAGGCCGAAGACTTGGCGCACGCCGCCAAGAACAAGGTCGAAGACGCCGCTCACGCCGTGAAGCAAAAGCGGGAGGACCTCAAACACGATCTTAGCAAGGAAGACGAGACCTAAGAGAAAGAGGCGGAGGCGCGCCATCCCTTTCGAAGCTGGCGCCATGCGCACCAGCCGTTGGGCCAGGGAACGACCGGATAACGCGCCTCGGCTTCGATGGCGAGAAGGCGGCCCAGTCTTCGATGTCGAGCAACACGGGGACGTCCATGCTCTCGTCGATCATGGCTGGAGGAGTTCTGCGCGCCGCTCCAGCTCTCTGCGCCGGAGCTCGCGGCGCATGATCTTTCCCGTCGCCGTCATTGGGAGCTCATCGACGAACTCCACGGCGCGCGGGTATTCGTGGGCGGACAGGCGCTGCTTGACGAATGCTTGAATATCGCGCGTCAGCTCCTCGTTGCGCGTGTATCCCGGCCTCAACACGATGAAGGCCTTCACGATTTCCGTGCGCATCGGATCGGGGACGCCCACGGCCGCCGCGAGCGCCACGGCCGGATGCTTGATGAGACAGTCCTCTATCTCTGAAGGACCGATTCGGTAGCCGGCGCTCGTGATCACGTCGTCCGCGCGGCCGAGGAACCAGAGGTACCCATCCTCGTCGCGCCGGCCGAGATCGCCCGTCAGGAGATAGTCGCCGGCGAACTTCTCGGCCGTCGCGCGCTCGTTGTTCCAGTAGCGAAGAAACATCACCGGATCGGGCCGGCGAATCGCGATCGCACCGACCGTGCCGTCCGCAACGGGGTTGCCCCGCTCGTCGACGACGCGCACGTCGTGACCGGGGACGGCGCGACCCATCGAACCCGGCCGCACGGGAAAGAGCCGCGCCGCATTGGCAACGACCACGTTGCATTCCGTTTGCCCGTAGAACTCGTTGATGGTCACGCCGAGCGTCTCACGTCCCCAGTCCAGCAGCTCTCCGCCCAGCGTCTCGCCGCCGCTGGCTACCGTCCGCAGCGCCAATGTCGCCGGCGGCGTGGCGTCGGCCTGACGCAAGAGCTTGAGCGCCGTCGGCGGCATGAACACGTTGCGCACGCCGTGCTCGGCCATCAACCTCACGGCGTGCTCGGGATCGAACTTGCGAGCGCGGTGCGCCAGCACCGGCACCCCGTGATGCCACGACGGCATCAAGACGTCGAACAGGCCGCCGATCCACGCCCAATCGGCGGGCGTCCAAAAGAGGTCGCCCGGCCGGGGAAAGAACTCGTGCGGAAGCTCCACCCCGGGCAGGTGTCCCAGAAGCACGCGGTGCGCGTGCAGCGCTCCCTTCGGATTTCCCGTGGTCCCCGACGTGTAGATGATCACAGCGGGATCGTCGGCACGCGTGGCGACGGACTCAAAGCGATCCGACGCCTTTGCGAGCTCTTCGTCGAAGTCCAGTGCCCCCACGGCAGCCCCACCGACGACCAGCACGATCTCCAGCTCGGGGAGCCGGTCGCGGATCGTGCCCAGTTTCTCCATCCCCGCTTGATCGGTGACGATGGCCTTGGCGCCGCTGTCGGCGAGCCGGTACGCCAACGCATCTTCGCCAAAGAGCGTGAAAAGCGGAACCGAGATCATCGCGGCCTTGAACGCGGCCACATGGGCGATCGCCGTTTCAGGGGCCTGCCCCAACAGCACCGCCACCCGATCTCCTCGCCGCAAGCCGTGCCCGATCAGGGCGTTGGCCAGCCGGTTCGACTGTCGCCGTACCTCCTCGAAGTCGTAGCGACGCACGCGCCCGCCCTCGTCGATGAAAAGGAGCGCAAGGCCACGTCCCTCGTCGGCATGCCGATCGCAGACGTCGACCCCGATGTTATACTGCTCGGGGACCGCCCAGCGAAACTCGCGATAGGCATCTTCGTATGTCGAAGCGCGCTGCAGCACTCCTGTCCTCCTCGGCGCCGGCTCACTCCATCAGTTCAACGTCGCAGGCTTCTGCCTCTCCGTGACCGCCCTGGTCTCCTCCCCGCCTCTCGCGGCATGCATGGCCGCGAGATATCCAAACGTCATGGCGAGGCCCAGCTGCGCACCGGCTCCCGGGTACTCGCCGCCCATCACAGAATGCATGTCGTTCCCGCACGCATAGAGACCCGGGATGGGGCGACCGGAGCCGTCCAGCACTTGGGCCCGAGCGTTCGTGCGCAGTCCCAAACTCGTGCCGAGCGGCGTCGGCACAACAGCCACGGCATAGTACGGCGAGATCTCGATCGGCCCGATGCATGGATTCGGCGAGTGCTCGGGATCGCCGTTCCCCCGATCGTACGCGTTGCTCCCCTTGTGGAACTCCGTGTCGACGCCCGTTCTCGCGAACTCATTGTTTGCCTTGACCGTCTCGACTAATCCACGCGGATCGACGCCGATCTTCCGCGCAAGCTCCTCGAGAGAGTCCGCCGCGCGCAAATAATTGCTGGCGATGAAGGGCTTGAGCAGTGGCTTGGGGGTGTGCGGCCTGATCATCCCGAGGCCATACTTCCAGAGGAACCGGCGGTCGCAGACCAGCATGGCAGGGATGGTTGGAACGTTGCGGTGCGACCGGTACATGGCTCGCGTGAACTCGTGGTACGAGACGGCCTCGTCGACGAAGCGCCGGCCTGCGGAGTTGACGGCGATGAGTCCCGGTTTCGACCGGTCTAAGACGATATGAGGATAGACGGCGGTGGACCCGTCCTTGCGCTTGGCGATCGAGCTGGGGAACCAAAGGGCGTTGTCCTCTCCCGGCGGGCCGAGCGATGCCCCGATCTCCTGCGCCAGGAGCAACGTCTCTCCCACACATCCTTCGAAGGCTGCCGTATATTGTGAGACCGGCTTGGGGAGATAGCGCTCGCGGAGCTCGCTGCTGGCGGGGAAGCCGCCGCCCGCCAAGACGATGCCGCGTCGCGCGCGAACCCGCATCTCGGCACCGTCGCGATCGACGACGAGACCGCATGCGCGCCCATCTTCTGAGATGAGTCTCTTCGTCTTTCCATTGAACCGGATCGCGACGTTGCGATCGAGCAGGTTTTTGAAGAGTCTCGCCGCCAGCGCGTTGCCCAAGACGAGCCGCGTTCCGCGCTTATACCGCGCGCGATCCATCAGATAACGCGCGAGCAGTCTCGCGCCCAAGAGGAACGAGCTCCACGACTTCGTGATCCGCAAGAGGCGCGCGACCTCGCCGCGAGTCACCATCATGCCGCCGAAGATCATGAGCTCCGGAAGCGGCCAGCGCACGCGGTCGAAGTCCTTGCCCAACGTGCGCCCATCGAAGGGAAGGGGCTCCAACGGGCGCCCGCCTTCCGCCGCCCCGGGCAATTCTTGACGATAGTCGGGATGGTGACGGTAGACCTGGAAGTGTACGTCCGTGCGCTCGTCGAGATAGCGCAGCATCTCGGGTCCCGCGGCGACGAAGGCCTCGCGCAGCGCGCGGTCAGCTCGCCCGTCGACGAGCGCGTCGAGATACTCGAGCGCGGCTTCCGCGTCGCCGGAGATCCCGAGGCCGCGCTGCTGAGGATTATTCGGAATCCAAACGCTTCCGGAGGAGCGGGCTGTGGTCCCCCCGACTTGGTCGGTCTTCTCGATCAAGAGCGTGCGCATGCCTTCGATCGCCGCGACGAGCGCCGCCGTCATACCGCCCGCTCCGGCACCAAGCACGACGAAATCGTACTCCTCGTCCCAGCGCATCATAGCGGGCTCACGCTCACCATCTTGAGGTTGCTGAGCTCACGAATGGCATGGCGCGGCCCTTCGCGTCCCCACCCGCTTGCTTTCACGCCGCCCGACGGCTCGTGGTCCGTGCGTGAGCGCGACGGCGCGTTGATGTTCACCGTACCGTAGTCGAGCTCGCGCGCAACGCGCATGGCGATGCTCAGTGACTCCGTGAAAACGCCGGCCTTGAGTCCCCATGGGGTCGCATTCGCCGCTCGGATCGCTTCGTCGATATCCCGGTAGGAGATCACCGTGACAACTGGGCCGAACACTTCTTCGCAGACGACCTTCATCGTCGGCGTGACATCCGCAAGCACCGTAGGCCAGACGAGAGCGCCCTCGCGACGTCCACCGCAGAGAAGCTTCGCGCCGCCCGCGACGGCCTCGTCGATCCACGAGCACACGCGATCCGCGGCGGCCGTCGAGTTCAACGGTCCCACGTCCGTGCTCTCGTCACTCGGATCGCCGACTCGCAGCCGTTGCACCCGCTCCACCAGCGCGGCGGTGAATCGCTCCGCGATCGACTCATGGACATAGATCCGCTGCGTGGAGACGCAGCTCTGACCGGAGAGGCCGAACGCCGCTCCGACCAACATCTCGACGGCGCGCTCCCATTTCGCATCTTTGTGGACGATCGTGGGCGCATTTCCGCCCAACTCGAGAAACGTGCGCTTCAGCCCCACGTCTCGAATGATCGCTTCCGCGACGTGCCCACTGCCCGTGAAATTCACGAGCGCGACGGCCGGATGCGTCGTGAGAGCGCGTCCGACCTCCGGCCCTCCGTGCACGATATTGAAAACGCCGGGCGGAAGCCCCGCTTCCAACGCGATCTCGCCCACGAGCTCGGCCACCTTCGATCCCTGCGGATGCGGCTTGAGCACGAGCGTGTCTCCTGCCGCGACGGCAGGACCCAGCTTGTGCGCGACGAGGTTGAGCGGCGCGTTATACGGCGAGATTCCGGCGATGACGCCCATCGGCTCGTAGATTGCAAAGCCCGTCTTCCCCCGTCCCGCCGCGACCTGTTCCATGGGGATGACCTCGCCCCCGATCCGCTTGGCCTCTTCCGCTGAAACCTCCATCGTCGCAATCGATCGCTCCACCTCCGCGCGACCATCGCGGATCGTCTTGCCGGTATGCCGGCACATCGCATCGACCAAAGCGTCCTTGCGGTCGCCCATCAACGTCGCGATCGTGGCCAGCACCCGAGCACGCTCGAATCCGGGCTCGTATCTCCAGCGCTCGAAGGCGCTGCGCGCGCCCACCACCGCCGCCTCCACATCGGCAAGGCTCGTGTGCGCGAGCTCCGCCACGGCGCAACCGTCGTATGGATTGTAGAGCGTCTCAACCTCTCCGCCGTCCACCCACTCGCCGTTGACGAGCGAGCGAATGCGCGGCAACCTTCTCATAGTACTCATATCTCGATCTGAATCATGGCGCGCTCACTGGGCTCAACGATCTTGTTCGTGAGCGACTGACGGATGGCGTCATGGTAGGGATGGTCCATATAATGGGCCCATCCCGCCCAATCATCGAAGTCTGCGACCAGCGCCACGGTAAACCGGCGATCCTCTTTGCCGACGTTGCGTCCCGCCGTGAAAGCGCGAATCGTGGAGATCTCCGACGGCATGCCATGCCAGCGCGAGACGAGCTCGTCGATCAGCTCATCCGGCACACCGTCCTTCACTCGCCCGAAGAAGATATGGCGGATCATTCTTGACGCCGCTTCTTCAGCCGCTCGCCCTGGTATCGACACGCGACATTTCGGACGGAGGCGCCGAGACCACGACGAAGACGAGATCTTCGAGACCTGTGTTCTCGATCGCGTGAACCACGGTGGGTGGAATATAGATCGCCGTGTGAGGCTCGACGACGACGCGGCGATCGCCGAGCGTCATCACGCCCTTACCGCTCAGAATGTAATATATCTGCTCCGTCGTGCCATGGGTGTGCGCTTCGACATGACCTTTCGGCGCATACGTCGAGATCCGGAAGTCGAAGTACTTCGTGGGACTGTTGTCCGGATTGACGAGCAGCTTCGAAAGTGCGCCATGATGGCCTGGAGCCTCGATCCAGGACATCTCCTCGAGCTTGACGACGCGTGCTTCTACGTTCGTTTCAGTGCTTGGCATTAGTCTTCTCCCCAACCAAAGTTCGGCATAGGATGTGGAATCGGCGGGAGATCCCAGCTCCCGCTCGCGAGCGGGCGGACGTCACGATCGATGCGCACGTCGAGCACGGTCGGCTTGTTCGAAGCAATCGCCGCTTCGAGTTGCGGAGCCAGGTCCGCCGGCCTCTCGACGATCTGGCCCGCGGCGCCCATGGAGCGCGCCATCATCGCATAGTCCGCGCTGTACAGCGCGCCTTGGTTCGTCATGAAACTCGTGGCAAGTTCGCGATCTTGGCCGAAGTAGCCCAGCTGCTGATCGCGAATGGCGCAATATCCATAATTATTCCACACGAGCCACACGACGGGGATCTCGTACTCCACCGCCGTGAGCACGGCGCTTGCGTTCATCACGAAGCCGCCGTCGCCGCAGACCGCAACGACGGGCCGGTCCGCCGCGGCAAGCTTTGCGCCGAGCGGCCCGGCAACGCCGAAGCCCATCGATGCGAAGCCCCATGTCTGAAGAAGCGTCCTTGTCTGCCGCGCCTCGTATTCGGATACGAGCCAGTTGTGGTGTACGCCCACGTCGGAGACGACGATCCCGTCAGCGGGAACGACTTTGCGCAGGTCGGCGACCACCCGCTCCGGGCGGATCGGAATGGCGTCGGAGCTGCGTGGAGTCACCGTTGCCTCTTCCCACTTCTTCCGCCAGCCCGCAATCCGATCCAGCCACGCATCGCGTCGGCTTCCGACGTCGGTGCGGTGGCTGAGCAATTGCTCCAGCACCAGCCGCGCATCGCCGAGTATTCCGACGGCAGGCTGGAAGTTGCGGCCGATCTCGCTGGGATCGATGTCGACGTGGATGAGCTTCGTCGGCGGTATGCTGTACGTGAAGCCCGGCAGCCACGCGCTCGTTGCCCGATCGTCGAAGCGGGTCCCCAGCGCCAGAATTACGTCCGCGTTACGGCACGCGGCGTTGGCCGTATACGTTCCGTTACGTCCGGTGGCACCGAGACTCAAAGGATGACGTGCGTCAAAGACGCCTTTGCCGAAGGGCGTTGTCGCGACGGGGATCTTCAGTGCCTCTGCGAGAGCGAGCAACGCACTCTCCGCGTTACTGAGCTCGACTCCGTGGCCCGCGACGATCACCGGGCGCTCGGCTCCGAGGAGCAGCCGCGCCGCTTCGGCAATGGCCTGAGGATCGCCGGCCGGGCGCGACCAGCGAGCCTCGGGCCAGTTGTTCTCTCGAGCGGCTGCGCTCTCATCGACCGGTTCCACAAAGACGTTGAGTGGAACGTCGATATGCACGGGGCCCGGCCGCCCGTTCGTCATCAGGGCGAACGCCTGGCGAAGCGCGAGCGGAAGCATCTCCGGGCGCGTCGGCTGGAAGCTCTTTTTCACGTACGGCCGCACGACATTGACGAAGTCGCCTTGGAAGTACCGACCGCTTTCCTGGAACGGGCCGCGATTCCACTGCCCCGTGGGAACGTTCCCCGTGATATTGAGCATCGCGGACGAGTCAGCGAATGCCGACGCGATCGCTACGACCAGATTCGTCGACCCTGGGCCGCATGAGGTGAACGTGGCAACCGGCTTCTGCCTGACGCGAAAGTACGCGTCGGCCATGAATCCCGCCACCGCTTCGTGGTGCACGGATATCGTCTTGATCTCGTCCTGACGATCGAAGAGACCGTCGAGGAAACCGAGGATCCCATGGCCGCAGAGTCCAAACGCGTATGGCACCTTCTGCTGGATCAGGAAGTCGACGATGTAGGCGGCTCCCTTCGATGTCGGCTTTACGCGGGTCCCATGCATGGATGAGGCTCCTTCAGGAATGTGGTTGGCGTGGCGTTGAGCGCTTGTCGATCAGGCGGCACGCTCTTGCTCGATCTGCCGCTTGACGAGAGCGAGATAGCGATAGACGGCGTGGACGAACTTGCCGTACGGAGCCGTGACGAACAGCGCCGCGACCAGCCCCAGGTGAACGCTGAGCAGCACGCCCATGGCCGCTGACGCGCGCAAGACCAGCAGCGCCAGTCCCGTGACGGCGACGAGGTTGAGCAGCACGAGAAAGACGTAGTCCATCGCCGCCATCGCCGAGGCGGCGGGGACCTTGTCGCTGCCGGCTTTCAGCACGGTCAGCCCCGTGCAGCCGACGACCAGCATCAGCCCGCCCACCGTGCCGAACAGCACGGGCGCGCTGAGGATGGGGAAGGGCGGCAAGATGTGCAGGACGTCTTGGTCGATCGCGGCGAGCGTCGTCGAGACGAGCGCGCACACGAAGCCCCACATGACCAGCGCGTGAAAGCGGCGCCGCGCGTTGGAGCGTCCCTGCTCGGGATAGTAGCAGCCGGCGCCGCCGCCCTTCATCCACCGCAGGGTCGCCGCATCCGCCGCCGCCCGCGCCAGCGCGCGCAGGTTCACCGACTCGCCGAGCGATCCGTGCGTCTCGTTCCAGAACGCCACGCCGCCGGCCACGGCCGCCGCGACGCCGAAGAGCGCGACGACGATGCCGCCTGTGACCATGGCCGCATAGGGCAACACGCGATAGAACGCGCCGGCGCCGCCATGCGCGGCGAACAGACCGCTCACCCCCCTCGTCGCGGCAGCCGCGACCAGGATGAGGGCGATCGCCGCGATGCTCAGCAGCGCCGTGCTCCATCCGTTCGCGCGTAGCAGCCGCGACAGCGCGCTCGGCCGGCTGTAGCGCTCGTAGGTCTTGACGCGGGCCTCCGCCAGCAGCTTGGGAATGTTGATCTCGAACTCGTGCGGCGGCGCGTACATGCACGCGTCGTAGCAGTCGCGGCAGTCGTGGCAGAGATTGGCCAAATAGGCGAGGTCGCCCGAGGTCAACGTGCTGCGAAGCTCGGCGGCGGGAAAGACGGCGCAGTAGCCTTCGCAGTACCGGCAGGCGTTGCAGACGTTGAACTGCCACTGCGCGTCGCTCATCTCAGGCGTGGACATGGCTCGCGGCCCCCTTCCCCGCGATGCGTCCGAAGACGCTGCCGATCGTGAGGCCGAACCCTGCCAGGTAGCCTCGAGAGAGAATGTTGCCCGCCATGCATTCGCCGGCGGCGTAGACGTTGGCAAACGGCGCCCCGTCCTGCATCAGCACGTGCGCCTGCTCGTCGACGGAGACCCCCAAGTACGTGAAGGTGATTCCCGGCCGCAACGGATAGGCCTGATACGGCGGCGTGTCGAGCGGCAGCGCCCAGTGGGTCTTCGGTGGGACGAGACCGGCCGTCGCGCAGTCGTCCAGCTCGCCGGGCTTGAACGTGCCGCGACCGTCGATGGCGCCGTTGTACGCTTCCACCGTGGCGCTCAGCGCCGCCGCGTCGATGCCCATCATCTCCGCCAAGGCGGACAGCGAGCCGGCTCGCATCGGCTCGAAGACCGACGGCATGAAGCGCCCCACCACCTTGGCATCGACGATGGCATAGGCGATCTGATCGGGCTGCTCGGCCACCAATCGCCCCCAAATCGCGTAGCGCTTGGGCCACAGGTCTTCGCCTTCGTCGTAGAAGCGCCGGCCCAGCTTGTTGACGACGATGCCGAACGGAATGGCGTCGATGCGCGTGATGATGCCGCCGTCGAACTTGGGAGAGCGCGCGTCGACGGCCACGGCGTGAAAGCCCTTGGGGTCGCCCACGGGTTTGGCCCCATGCTCCAGCAAGGCCGCCAGCGCGACGCCGTCGTTGTGCGGCGTGCCGCGAATGATGAAGTTGTCGGCCGGCTCGCCCCAATACCGCTTCAGCCACGCCAGGTTAGCCTCGAAGCCGCCCGTGGCCACGACGACGGCGCGGCACGAGAGCTTCGTCGGCACGCCGGCGATCTCGGCGACCACGGCGCGAACGGCTCCGCGGTCGATGACGAAATCGCGCGCCGTCGCCTCGTAGAGCACCTTGACGCCCATCTTCTTGGCCGTCTCGTAATAGGCGTTCACCATCGCCTTGCCGCCGCCGAGAAAGAAGATGTTGGTCCGCGTGAGGTGGAGCGTGCCCTGCAAGGGTTTCTGCCAGCGCACGCCGTGGCGCTCCATCCACTCCGGCAGCGTCTGAGACTCACGCAGCGTCAGCTCGGCGAGCGCGCGGTTGGTCTCGCCGCCGGTGACGCGCAGCAAATCTTCCATGAACTCGTCTTCGGTGTAGATGCCGGTGGTGTAGCTGCCGGGATCGAGATGCGCATACCGGACGTCGCGCGTATGACGCGTGTTGCCGCCGCGCAGATGAAAGGGGGCCTTCTCGAGCAAGAGTACCGTGGCGCCCTCGCTCCGTGCGGAGAGCGCCGCGCACAGCGCGGCGTTCCCGCCGCCGAGGACAATGACGTCAGCGTCCAGGTCGGGTACCTCCAAACTGGGTAGCCTGCGCGCCGTCGACGCTCGTCGTCACTCCGACGTAGGCGTCGACGAGCCGTTGGTCCGAAAGCAGATCCGAGGCCGGACCCGAAGCGGTCAAACGGCCGTCCTCGACCACGCAGGCTCGTTGAGCGAAGCGCAGCGCGGCTCGCGCATTCTGTTCGACGACCAGCACGGCCAAGCCGGTGGCGTGAAATTTCTCCAGCGCGGCGTACATCTCACCGACGACTTTCGGCGCCAATCCCGTCGACGGCTCATCGAGCACCAAGAGCCGCGGTTTCCCCATGAGCGCTCTGGCAATCGCAACCATCTGCTGCTCGCCGCCGGAGAGAAGACGGCACTGCGTCGCACGCAGTCTTGCGAGCTTCGGGAAGATCTCGAACATATGCGAGATCCGCTCGGCGCGCTCCGCGGCAGAGACATTGAATGCCCCCATCTCGAGATTCTCGTCGACGCGCATCTCAGGAAAGAGCTCTCGACGCTCCGGCGCGTAGCCGATGCCCAGTCGGGCTCGGCGATAGGTGGAGAGCCCGGCTAGCGGACGGCCATCGAAGAAGATGCGGCCTTGCGTGGGCTCCATCTGTCCCATGATGACGCGCAACAACGTCGTTTTCCCGGCACCGTTTGCGCCGATCACTGCGACCGCTTCGCCTTCCGACACCGTCAGGTTCACATCGTGCAGGATAGGAAGCTGCTTGTAGCCCGCATGGACGCCTTCGAGGCGGAGAATTTCAGACCCGGCCACTAAGACTCACCTCCCCTTCCTCGCCAACGCCGAGATAGGCTTCGATGACGATCGGATCCCGAAGCACGTCCGCGGGCGCACCCTCCGCGATCGTTCTGCCGAAGTCGAGCACCTGAACACGCGATGCCAACGGCGCAATCGCCGGCAAGACATGCTCGATGGCGACAATCGCGCACCCCTGACGTACCGCTTCCATCAGAACGACATGAACACGGGCAATCTCTTGCGGAGTCATCCCGGCCATGGACTCGTCCAGGAGCAGCACACGCGGATGCAACGCGAGAGCCCGCGCGATCTCGAGCAAGCGCTGTTGGCCGGGGGAGAGCCGCTCCGGAAGCAACGCCCAAGCATCCAGCAACCCGACCTCGGAGAGAATCCGCGCCGTCTCCGCCACGGCCTTGCGACGCGATCGGTGGAGACTCGAAGCCGCTACGAGCACCGTCTCCCAGACGGTGAGCGTCGGGAAGAGACGGCTCGTTTGGAACGTGCGAGCGATCCCCGAGCGTGCCACGACATGCGGCTCCAGGCCGGTGAGATCGCGATCGCCAAGACGCACGCTGCCGGCCGTCGGCCGAGTGAATCCGGAGAGAAGGTCGAAGAGCGTGCTCTTTCCCGCTCCGTTCGGGCCAATGATTGCCAGGACATGTCCCGCCTGCGTCGAGAGGCTGACGTCGTCAACGGCCACGACGCCGCCGTAGCGCTTCGTCAGGTGTTCGCCATGCAGCGCCGCGCCGTTCCCCCGCCTTGCGACCGCCTGCGATGGTGCAGCCGCCTCATGAACGCTCTCGACGGCGGGCGGCGGCGCCCAGACCGGCTCTCTCCGTAGCCATCCGAAACGATTGAGCATCGAAACGAGCCCACCGGGGGCGGCGACGACCACCAGGATGGTGATGGCTCCCAAGATGATCTGCTCTTGCATCGGGAAGCGCGCCCACAACACTTGACCGACCAGCGAGATCATGATTGCGCCGATGACGGGACCCCACTTCGAGCCGATGCCTCCTACCAGGACCATCAAGATCGTCTGCAGCTCGAAGGTGCCGTTGAATGCACTCGTGGGATCCACGTAACCAATGTTCCAGACGTACAGAGCCCCAGCCAGAGCTGCTAGGCAGCCGCTCATGCAGAACGCAACGACCTTGACGGCCTCGGCATGGATGCCCGAGCCCTTCGCCGCCGTCTCATCGTCTCGGATTGCCATCAGCTGCAAGCCGAGCTTCGAGTTCATGATCGCATGGGTGAGCACCACGGCCGCGCATGCCAGCCCGATGATCGCCAACGCCGTCACTTGAGCGTTGCCCGTCGTCGGGACCGTCTGCCCCATAGCTCCCCCGGTGCCGGGAATGCTCGTCGCCGCAAGCTGACCGATGCGGGCGAGCCCGAACATACCCAGCGCAAAGAAGATGCCCTGGAGCCGAAGCATGATTCCGCCTAAGGGCGCCGCGACGAGGATGGCTCCCAATCCAGCCAAGACGGCAGCGACATACCACGGAAGATGCAGCTTGACGATCAACCCCGCGCCGAGGTACGCACCCAGTCCGAAGAATGCTACCTGCCCAAACGAGACGTACCCTGTCAAGCCGCTGATGATGTTCCAGCCGCACGCCAAGACGACAAAGATCACCGTCGAGGTGAGGACTTGAACGGCGTAGCCCGTCCCCTTGAAGGCGATCGCCACGGCCACGGCCACGCCGATCGCCATTGGGATCCACTCACCGAACGACACTCGCTTCATACACGCCCCGCCCTTCCCAGCAAACCTTGCGGACGGAAGATCAAGACGGCGATGAACAAGAGATAGACCACGGCCGAAGCAGCGCTCGAACCCAGAAAGAAGCTGGCAAACGCTTCGGCGAGCCCCAGCAAGAGCGCGGCAAGAACGGCGCCGACGTAGTTTCCGAGCCCGCCGAGCGCGATGACCGTGAATGCCTGCACCGTCAGGTAGGAGCCGCTGCTCGCTTGAAACGGAATCAAAGGAATGGTCAAGGCTCCAGCCGCGCCGGCCATCGCCGAACCCAAGGCAAGGCTAGCGATGCGGATGGTTTGGATGTTCAGTCCGCAACTCGCGGCGCCCAGCTCAGACTGCGCCGTCGCGCGCAAGGCCTTGCCCGAAACGGTCCGCGTGAGCCAGAAATGCACGACGCCGGCAAACACGAAGGCGAAGGCCGAGCAGATCAGGAGATTCTCCGGCACGGATAGGCGGCCGATCGTCAGCGATCCCTGAAGGAACGGAATGGATTGCACTTGTCCGCCCCACAGAAGCAACGCGAGGTTCGAGACGATATACGAGAGGCCGAAGGTCGCCAGGAGCGTGCGCAACTCCGCATTCGCCCCGCCCCTGACGAGTCGCTCCAGGATTCCTGACTGCACCGCAAGCCCCACGACGAAGAGCAGCAGCGCCGCCAACGGCAAAGCTGCAATCGGCGAGAGATGATAGACCGCGAAGAGCGAGAATGTCACCAGCCCGCCTGCGACGATGAAGTCGCCGTGGGCGAGGTTCACGACCTTCATCACGCCGTAGATGAGGTTCAGTCCCTCGGCCATCAGCAGGTAAACGCCTCCCCAGAGAAGTCCGGTGACGACCAAAAGCCCATAATCGTGGAGCATTGCGGTGCAGCCCCTAACCGTTACTTCCAGTTGTGCGGAAGATCGGCGACCGCGTCGGCCGCGCTCTTCGGCCAAACCAGGACCTGCTTTCCGTTCTGCCACTGCAAAACGTACGACGAGTAGCCGATTTGCAGCCCCGTGTCGTTCAGCTTGAAGGGTCCGCAGACGGTCTGCAGTGTCAACTTGTGCAGCGCGTCGCGGATCTTGCCCTGATCCAAGCTCCCCACTTGCTTGACGGCCGCGGCGAGGGCCATCACGGCCGAATAAGCGACGGCCGAGTGGTAATCGGGGGCGCCGCCGAATTTCTTCTCGTACGCTTTGACGAATTCAGCGTTGCCCGGCGTGTGTAGGGTGGGAAACCAGAGCGTCGTGCCGAGCACGCCTTCCGCGGCCGAGCCGAGCGCTGTGTTGAACTGCGGCTCCACGGGCCCGATGCTGAACGCGAGCATCTTTGCGTTCACGTTCTGGGCCTTGGCGGCGCGAACGATTCCTTCGGCATCGACTAGATACGTCGCGCCGATGATCACATCCGGATGCTGCGCCGCCGCCTTCAACACGAGCGGTCCGAAGTCAGTCGTGTTCGGCTGATAGGTCTCCTTGAAGACGACTTTGATGTTCTTCGCGCGAGCCGCGTCCTCGATCCCTCGAGCGAGCTCCTCCGGGAACTGCGTCTCTTGGATGAGCAGAGCCAGCGTCTTATAGCCCTTTGCCGCCGCCAAATCGACGACGGGGACCATGTAGTTTGGCGTCTGCGTGATCGCTTGGACCAGGTACGGATATTGCCCTTGGTATGATTCTACGTTGGCGCCGAGCGCAGGCATCACCATTTGCGCGCGGTTGACGACGGGCGCCACGGCCGCGACGAGATCCGTCTCATAGGGTCCGAGGAGAAGGTCCGCGTGATCGCTGGTGATGAGCTTCTGGTAGAGCTGAACGGCCGTCGACGGGTTGGCCTGATCGTCGTAATAAACCAACTTGAGCTGCCGACCCAATAGGCCGCCGCGGCTGTTGATCTCGTCTGCGGCAAGCTGGTAGCCGCGAAGCTCGAAGAGCGCTGGCGCCGAGAACGGACCGGTTTCCGTGATCGAGAGCCCGATCGTGATGGGAGATGAGTCGGCCGCAGCCGAGCGCTGCGCCGTACCCGTCAAGGAAAACGCAAGAAACGCGAAGGCTGCTGCAAATGCTGCCGTGATTCGCTGAAACGACCTGCTACGGTCTCGCTTTATCATCCTCTGGTAACCTCCTGCGCAAATGGCGAAGTCGCATCACGTAAAGCCCGGCGCAGGTCGTCGACGTAGCGTTTCATCCCTTCCTCGAGGCTGACACGCGGTTCGTAGGCGACTTCTCGCCGAGCGCGCTCGATGCTGAGCGCTCCTTTCTTGGGTGCCTGAAAACCCGGAGCGAATTCGAGGAGCCCGCCGCCGACGCGGATACGGGCGCCGGGGATGAGCGAAGCCAGCATCGATGCCAAGTCATCGAGCCGAACCGCTCGCCCACTGCTGATGTTGTACGCGTGGTGGCCGAGGCGAGGCGCCTCGATGAGGCGCTTCATGCCGTCCACGAAGTCATCGACGTGCGTATAGTCGATGCGATGCTCCGCGCCCGTCTCGGGAGCGGCTTCGCCCGTCGTGAGGGCGTCGACGATCAACTTCGTCTCGAAGCGCAGACGCGGCAGGCCCGCGCCGTACACCCACGAGGTTCGGACGTGAACCATGTCGACTCCGTAGCGCTGCCGATAGTAGTCGGCGTACCATTCGGCTGCGGCTTTCGTGATGCCGTACGGAGTGGTTGGACGCTGAGGATGCGCTTCGTCCGCCGGCTCGTACTGAAACGAGCCGTAGACTTCTTCAGAACTGATCATGAAGGCGCGCGGCACCGCGCAAGCCTTCATGGCTTCGAGGATATGTACCGTTCCTTCGATATTGACCCGCACCGTCGCCGCCGGCTGTTCCATCGAAAGGACGCCGCCGACGATGGCAGCTCCGTGCACGATGGCGTCGGGTCGAGTCTCCGAGACAGCGGCCAGAACGGCGGCATAATCGCAGACGTCACCGCTGATGATGCGCACGCCGCTATCGTCGAGATCGGGGCTCCGGCGCTCGACGGCTTGGGTCGTGTCGAAAACCGTGACTTCGTGGCCGGCCTCTGCGAGGGTGCGCGCAAGTGCCGCCCCAAGGAATCCGCACCCCCCGGTTATCAGAATCCTCATCGTGCCGCCCCCTGGGGGTGCCAGATACCGTGACCGTGTTTGATCACGTTGCGGAGGGCTTCGACGGCATGATTGAGGTGAGTTCGCATTGCTTCCTCTGCTCGCTCGGGATCTTTGGCTTCGAGCGCAGCCAAGATCGCCGCATGCTCTTGTAAAGATGCCTCGCCTCGGCCCGGCTCGAGGATACTGCGGTATTGGAAGCTCACGCTTTGCGACTTCAGCATGGCGATGAGCTTGGACGCCAGCGTGTGCTTGGAGACGCGAATGATCGCCTGATGGAGTTGAACGTTGACGCTCGCATACCGGAGCAGATCTCCTGCCTCGTAGTAGCGGTTGAGCTCGTCCATGATCGCGCGGAGGACGGCGATGTCCTCAACCGTGGCGTTCAAGGCGGCATGGCGCGCCGTCAACCCCTCCAGCACGGCCCGCGTTTCGACGATCTCAATGGCATCTTGCTCTGAGACCAGACGAACTCGCGCCCCGCGATTGGGCTCCCGCACGACCAGCCCTTCTTGCTCCAACCTCGCGAGCGCCGTTCGAACGTACACGCGATTCGTCCCTAAGAGCTGGACCAGGTCCTTCTCGACGAGCCGCTCGTTGGGCATGAACTGTCCGCTCGTGATGGCCTCGCGCAACCGAGCGACGTAGTCCTCAGCAGGACCGCGCTGCTTCTCCGCCACCGTCTTGTCGACGCCCCCGGCGACTACTGAATCTCGACTCGATCTCCTCATGAGGAAAACCCCTCCGGGGACAAAGCGACGGATACACGCAATGGACGCCCCGCAGAAAGTGTTAACAAAATTATTAACACAATGGGAAACACAAACGCAAGACCGTGGCGGGCGGCGTTTTTCACAAAATGAACGAATTGGCTAAGTCTGCGGCTTACCTGTCGAGGTCGCCGAAGCGGCCGTGCTTCATCTCGACCCACTCCTCGATGCCGTACTTGGAGCCTTCTCGGCGATGCCGGACTCCTTGACGCCACCGAACGGCGCGACTTCGTTCGAGATCAATCCCGTGTTGATGCCGACGATGCCCATTTCCAACGCCTCCGCGACGCGCCAGATGCGCCCGATATCGCGGCTATCGTAGTACGCCGCCAGTCCGTACGGGCGTGGCGTTGGCCATCGCAATCGCGGCTGAAAAGGTCAGAACCGGTGGGGGAATTGGACACCGAATTGCACGCTCGGCGCGTCCTGGGTCATTCCTAGGCCGAGCTGTACGACCCATGACGAGTAGCGACTCCGCGCGTACGTCAGGCCGATGTTGAATGTGGCGGCGTTGAGGCTGCTGCCTGCAATCGTCTGCCATCCCTGTCCGTGAGGCTTGATCCGCGTCGCGCTGGTCAGGATATCCTGGAACGAGAAGCTCGTGCTGACACGCTCGTTCAGCGCGAACGCGGTCCCGAGGTTGGCGCTGAAGGAGTCGCCGGGAGCCGCTTGGCCAGGCGTGACGGTCTCTTGACTTGGGCTGATATCGGCAAAGTGCCGCGCGAAGTTGTGGTAGTAGTTGACGCCGGCGAAGAGCACCGCGGGATCCTCGGTCTTGATGAAGGTGGCCCCACCGGAGATCTGCCACACTCCCTGACCCGTCGGCAATAGCGCGGGGTACGTCAAGTTCGTGTTGCTCGGATTGAGCACCAACTTGATCCCGTAGGGAGAGAGCCCCGTCGGCGCGGTCACGTGAGCGTTGACGACCACCGTTGGCACCTGATCGTGTTCGCGCACGAGCTGATAGTAAAAGCCGCCGCCGACGTCGCCAAATTGGGCATCGTTCGTCGTCGCCTGGCTAACCTGCGCCGTGGAGAAGTTGGCTCCCGCGCCGACGTAGGTCGTGTTGCGCATGATGAACGGCAGATTGAGATCGAGCTGGAGGCGCGGCGTCAACCCGTAGGTCGCGTTCACGTTCAGACCGACGACGCTGCTCTGCTGACGGCTGACGTTGACACTGCCCAACAGGACTGCGCCCAGCGCAAGGAAGCCGTTGAGCGTGAAGAAGCGATTGTCGGAGTAGACGTATGAGAATCCCGGCGTGATCGTCAGCCCGTGCGCAAAGAGCGCATTTTGTTGCTGGTAGATATCGGAGACACTACTCTCGCGGGGGGGCTTCTTGATGCGGCCGCTGGCCTGCGTACCGGGCGCCTCCTGCTCGGCCGGAGCCTGCCCCGCCGCGGCTTGGCCCGCCGCCGGCACGCTGGAACCTCCGGGAGACGCCGCCCCGCCGTGAACCCGCAGCGCTTCGATCCGGCGCTGCAGCTGCTCGATCTCCAGCTGTTCGGACGCGTTGCGCGTCCGCAGCATGTCGAGCTCCTGTTGGAGTGCCTGAATTTCGCCGGCCTCGCCTGCGCCCTCGGCCGTCGCGGCCGATCCGTCGGCTAAGGCGACCGTGGGAACGAATGATAACGAGAGCGCAAGGCACGCCGCAAGAACGCTGGAGCGATGATGAGATCTCACGGCACGGCACCTCGAGGGAGTCCCTGCATGCCCTGCAGGACCGTACTGAGCTGACCGACGTTGAGTCCGGAAGCGGGCGCCACTTGCACGCGCATGATCAGGCTGTTGGTGATCTGATTCAGATCGCTTCGGATTTGCGCGCTTTGCAGGATGCCGTTCGGACCGACGGTCTGAGCGATCGTACCACCTGGCACCGTGATGGAAACACCCATTCCGGAAGCTCCCATCGTCGTGTTACACGCGGGGGTGCATGGATTCCCATTGGGCGTCGGCACAGGAAGCGTCGGCGGCGAAGAACCGATGTCAATCTGCGCCTGATTGACGACGGCGTTGCCGTTCCCGGCGACTTGAATGCTTTGGCCGATGCCGCCGCCGAGATTGGCCAGCGGAGCGCCGTTGACCGTATTGCCGTTGGCCGTGCTTCCGGGCATGCTCTGCCCTTGGGCGCTGGTCCATTGCACGCCCGACAGTTGAGGGCGCTGAGGATCTCCGAGGTTGACCCCGAGAGCGGCGCCGGCCGACAGCTGGCCTTGATTCTGCCCGGTGCTTTGCCATTGGCTGACCAACTCGATGCCGAAATACACGACTTGCCCCCCACCGGCGAGCAGACCGGCGTCGGTCAATCCTGAGACAACATTCGTGCGTGCCGCGCTGGGCGCCGCAGCTGGAAGGCTGCGCGTGATATCCGCGAGCGGATTCGGCTCGATCGTGGAAACCGGCAACGACGATGCCTGCGGCTGTGGCACATACTTCCCGCGGATCGAGTCGAGCTCAACGTCTGAAAGCGGAGGCAACGATCGCAGGACTTCGGCCGGAAACGCCTGATCGTCTCCTGCAGCCGGGAGCGAAGCCCCGCCGATGACGACGGCGAGCGCGGCGACGACAGCGCCTGCGAATGCAGCGCTGCGGATCATCGCGCCGCGTGGCCTTGCAGTGTCTCTGTCATGTACTTGCTGCATCGCCCGCTTCCACATTCACAACCGGTAATATGCTGGTGCGACGACGTCAATGAGTGTTGCGTCGGTCAACGGATTCAGCGATGCCAGTAGGCCGCCCATGAGGTGACCACTGGTCGGTGGTGCGTGTACGTCGATCAGCTGATTGTCGGCGACGTAGTCGCGGCCTTTGATCACGAAGATCACGCCGTTCCAGCCCCGATCGAAGGCCTCGGCACTCATCCACCGATTTCCGAGTGCCGGGTCAGCCATGAAGACCAAGCCCGACGTCGCACGTTTGAGCACGACGAAGTGATCGTAACCCTTCACGTTCACAATGGTGATCACCGGCACGCGCAACAGCGGCAGTTGTTCGACGCTCAATCGGAAACCGGCACCTTGCATGCCGATCGCCTCCACGTACCGCTTCATGTCCAGCATGGAGAAGCCGCGCTCGCGGACGACGACCGGGTCGCTGACCTTCATCATGTCCTGGATGACCGTGTTCTCGTCGACGGCGAGATCGTACGCATAGCGCAGGACGGTCGCTACAGCCGCCGCTCCACAGCTGAAGTCAGTGTGCTGGCGGATGACATTGTGGAAGCGCTCCTCGTGGATGCTGACGATATGCTCTTGAATCACGCCGGCGTTCGCTGGTAAGATGCCGCCGATGACCGCGGCTTGCGCAGAGAGCGACGGACCCGCCGTCAGTGTCAGCGTGAGGAGACCCACGATGAGCACTCGGGATGCATAGGTGGCCCGACGAGCGCGTTCCATCGGGATGTCTTCCTTACCTCACCAATCCGAAAGAAGGGGGGAGAGAAGACGCGCTGCCGAGCCCTCTCTCCCTGAGGTTCTCCTAGTGCTTGACCGTATCGAAGGTGTCGGGTCCGGCGATCAGGAGAGTCACCGTGTTGGCCTGCTGGTTGCCGTCGCCCGCTGCGAGGTTCACGTTGGCAAGTCCCTGGAAGTACTGGAAGGCATATCCCTGGACTTGCGCTTGGTCGGCAGACTGTTGCCCCGGACCGGCGGTCGTAGCGCTGGCGAACGCGTTGCCGGCTTGGGTCTGGAGGGTGTTCGCGTCGTACGAGGCCAGCGAAGCCGAATCGATGAGCAGTACGGAGTTGGACTGCTGGTTCACCAATCCGGCAGCGGCGTTCACGTTGGCCATGCCGCTGGCGTACATGAAGGCCCAATCTTGAATTTGGGCATCGTTGCCCTGATTGGCATCCGCGGCCGCTACGCCGGTCTGGAGCTGCGCGGTGTCTTGGTTGATGGCCGGACCTGCCGCGAATGCCGGCCCGGCGCAGAGCGCGAGGATCGCACCTGTACCCACCAACGTCGCAATACCGATCCGAACCTTCTCAAATGTCTTCAATGTCGTTCCCCCTTTCATAGAGTCACGGTACCGAGTTGACCCTCATGTCGAGTTGAAGGCCCACATCATTGGTCGTGCTGTTGCCCGTCCCCGCGACTTGGCTCAGCTGGATGATGCCGCGCGCGCCTGCAAACGCCGTTTTCTCGACCGATACTCCCTGCTGGCCATTGGAAGCATGCTGATCCGCAGGCGATGTGGACTGCTGGGGAAGTGCCCCGGCGAGTGCGGCGTCGCTGAGAACGCTTCCCGGAATGCCCCAGTGAACCACGACAACATTCACCTGGGCATTCCCCACGCCACTTGATTGGTTGATGCCGATCACGCCTGCCGCGCCGGCAAAGGCTCGTCCCCGAATCGCCGCGCTCCCCTTGCCCTCTCCCGCAGCACTCGCGCGTTGCGTGATGGAGATGACAGGCCCGTTCCCGCCGATCGCGACAGCGTTCGCCTGGGCGTTGCCGCTGCCCGCCACTTCATTGATGCCGATGACTCCGGACACTTGCCCGAACGCATCGCCGGAGATCAACGCTTGATCGCCGGCCACTGCGGCCGAATTGGCGGCGTAAGGCTCATCCGCTCGCGCGGCGGAAGCGAACGGTTGGATGGATAGTGCCGCGACGAGCACAACGCCGACGGCGGCAGGTGTACGCCACGCCGCTGTCCGCCGTCGCATTCGCCACGCCACACGTCGCTCCATGGCATGGAGTTAAGCCTGAGCCTGTGACAAAACGGTTACACCGAAAGCTCACGGCAGCAGAGCGCGAAGCGGCGAGACCTCGGTGACTCCGAGCTCTCGCGTCAGCGCCAGTTCGTGTTCGTGGATCTCTCGCAGCGCGCCGACTCTATCGCCGATGCTCATCATCGCACGGACGACGATCGCGCGCGCGCCGTCGTCGCAGGCATCTCTCTGCAAGACTCGCCGGGCGATTCCGATAGCCTCACATGTCCGCCCATCTGCGAGCGCGCGGCGGCCCAGCGCGCATCCGATTCGCCGGAACGTCGCCTCGAGGAAGGCTTCCATTTCGACGAACCACTCCCAACGGCTTCCAACAGGTGCGCGCCGCGCCAAGAGCTCGAAAACGTCCCGGAATCGCGGAAGCTTTGCCTCTGCGATCTCGGTGGTCAGTTGATCGTCACGAGCGAGCGACTCGATTTCCCAATAATCGGTTTGCACGCGCGGACCGAGCGAATATCCAAGATCCTTGAAAATAACGGCTTCATGATCGCCCAGTCGATGGCGAAGACGGGTGATCGCCGTTCGCAGGGCCTGGTGCGCGGCCGCATCAGGACTGTCGGGCCAGACTCTCGCCATGAGGACGTCCCGATGGAGGGGCCGCGGCGCTGTTGCCAACGCGCACATAATCTCGAGTTGATGCTCAGTCAACGGGATCGGCTCGTCCCCGCGAAACACCTGCAGCAGCGGAACGGATACGTATAGGTCCGTTCGGGGTGCGCCGTCGAGCCTCTTGTGGCCCGCGGGAAGGTCACAAACGACAACGTGCCCACCGGCTATCTGGGACATGCGCTGCAACGCGAAATCCCGGTCGATGACTAGCGATAGCGGTACCGAATTCCCCCCTGACCACATAACGGGTTGCCTACGCAATAGTGTTCCGCGCAATTCAACCTGATCTCGACGATCTCAGGTCGAGAGCCACACCGGATCTGCGGACGTGTGCGCCGGAATATCCAGCGCGCAGGGCTTCCGGCGATATCAAGATGCCAGATCACGAATCGGAGCGCAATAGGCACTTCGACCTAGTACGCCATGCGCTCTGTCTTGGCCGACAAGCGCAGCTTGGCGTCATCGTGGTGACGCTATTCGCGAGCGATCGTCAGGAGCTTACCCCATCGGTCAGACGCCTCACTTCGCAGCGCGATTTCCGAGGGGTGGCAGCTTTGGCTAGATTGACGAGATCCTTCCCATCGCGGTAGATCAGCCGCCAGTTCATATATACTTCCATGTATCCGCTGGTAAAGAGCGCGCGCCGTCCAAGAGTCGGCTTCCGGCCCGGTAGTCCCGTCTTACGCAGTCTCGGGAGACGTCGTTAAGGCACATGACTCCGGACCAAAAAGGCCCGGCCCAAGCGCTCGAATGCCGCTTTCCAACCGGTGGCATCCGCGCAGAAGGATGACGCAACCCACAATCTGTAGCGGAGGACTCGGTTGATCGAAATCGCTCGGGAGCGCGGCCCCAAGTCGCCGCGCGACGTCGTCTACGGCATCTACCGCGACGGCGACAACAACTTGGATCACGTGCAGTCGGCCACGATCGCCGAAGCCCAGCACGCATCCGAAGGCAACTCCCGTCTCACGTTCGTCGTCGAGAACACGACGCGCGACGGCGTGCGCGGCGGCGGCCTCCACACCGAGGACGGCACGATCGCGGCCGGCAGCGCGCGCTGGAGCACGCGCAGCGCGGCGGATATGGCCTCTCCGAAGGAGCTGGCGCAGTTCGTGGAGCGAACGTTGGAGACGGCGCATGCTCGCGGCGGCGAGCAAGCGGTATGGATCGAGCTCGTCGACCACGGCGGCGGCGACGGCGGCGGGTTGGAGGCGGATTCCGCCCATGCGATGATGTCCATGCCGTCGATGGCCCAGGCGATCGCCGAAGGCACTGCCGCCTACAATCAACTCCATCCCGACGATCAACGTCACGTTGAAGGCGTCGTCGCCAACCAATGCCTGATGTCCACCCTCGGCTTCGCCGAAGAGCTCTCTCGCGCGGGCGTCGAGTACCTGGCGGCATCGCCGGAAACGATGATCGCGCCGGGCGTTCCTTCGGGCGCCGTCGCGGACGCCGTGCAGCACGGCGGCGGCGATCCGCAGGCACTGGCTCACGGCGTCGTCGACGCCGTGATGGATCAGCGTTACCGTCTCGACGGCGCGCCCTATCGTCCGGCGGCCGCCTTCAACGTGATCGATCTCGCCCCGCAAAAGATCGCCGCGATGGAGCGCGCCGTCAAAGCCGTGAACGACGATATCGCCGCGCTACCCCATAACGGCAGCGGCGACGCCGAAGCGCAAGCCGTCGCTCGAGACGGTGCCCGGACCCACGGGATGGCGCGTTTCGAAGCCGATCAGACGCTTCCGTGGCATGCCGATCGCCCGGCCGAGGCGCTCTATCAGCATCTAGCAAGCGACGAGCGGTTGCCTGGCGACCTTCGCCGGGACGCCGCCGCTGCGGCTCGAGCGGTTGACAACCTCATCCTTGCCGACCGTGAAGCGGCCCACTTCGGGCCCGGGGGAACGAGCTATCGCGACGCCGTCGGACCCACGGTGCATTTCCCCCTCACCGCCAAGCAATATGATGCCTGGGCGAACAATGGGGTCTCGGAGACGAAGAATGCCTTCTATCGTGACGTCGACGGGCGCGAAGCGGCACACCGTCTCGGCGCCGTCGCATAAGCGATCGCCGGTTCGCTTGCGCGTGCGGGATATGTGCTCGGCTCGGCCGCAGTGATCCCCAGCCAGCTCCATCGCGTTGACACGATGGACGGGCCAAACGTGGCGAACGGCATGGAAGGGAGAGGATGGAATGAGGGTCGTGCGCTGGATGCTCGCCGGGATCTTTGGGTCGATGGCGATGGTCATCTGGTCGTTCGAGGTGCCGCCACCGCTTGCGCAGGTGCTCTCCGACCGGATGCTCTCGATCACTCCGGGGGCCGTCTTCGGCTTCCTTATCGATAGCCTCCAGCTGTTGGGGAAGCCTCTCTTCCTCTTGGGCACGGTTGGCCTGGAGATCGCCATCGGCGCCGTCGCCGCGCTACTCCTGCTTCCGCTGCAGCGCCTGCGCGCCGTTCCGCTTCTGGTCGCCGGCGGCGTCCTCGGCCTCGTCCTGGCCGGCGTCGCGCGTCTTGCGCTGGGCGCGGAGGCCGCAGCGACGACCCTCGTCATCGGCTTCGTGCTCTATGGCCTGATCACGGCCGCCGCAGGGCTCATACTCGGCGCCGCGCTCGGAATCACGGACGTCGGCGTCGCCGCGCACGATGATGCCGGGCGGCGCCGCTTCCTGGGCATGGCGGCTGCCGCCATCGGCGGGGTGCTCGCGGCGGGAACGGCCATCGAAGTCACGCGCACCCTGCGCGAGCTCGGCGAACACGGCAGCCAGAGCACGGAGACGACGAACGCCTTGGTCGATCTCGGCAAAGTGGCCGACACGTCGATCCCCACATCGATTCTCAGCGCGCCGCGCATCGAGCGCGTCGCCGTCACGGGTCGTGCGCAACCGACGGTCATCCATATGTCGCCGCCGGAAGGCCTGACGCCGGCCATCACGTCGAACCGCGACTTCTATGTCATCTCCAAGAACTTCGTGGACCCCGTCGTCGACGCACGCACCTGGTCGCTGCAGATCCAAGGCGCACTGGTCGAGCAGCCGATGCAGCTCTCCTATCAGCAACTGCGCGAGATGCCCGCGCGCAGCGAGTACGTCACGCTCGAGTGCATCAGCAATGACGTCGGGGGCCATCTGATGAGCACGGCGCACTGGACCGGCGTGCCGCTGCGCGATCTCCTGAAGAAAGCCGGCATACGCGAAGCCGCGCGGGCTGTCGCCTTCACCTGCACCGACGGCTACGTCGAGAGCCTGAGCATCGAGCAGGCCATGGATCCCGAGACGATCGTCGTCTTCCTGATGAACGGTGAGCCTCTGCCGGACAAGCACGGCTTTCCCGCTCGGATCATCACGACGGGCCTCTACGGGATGAAGAATCCGAAATGGCTGCGCACGATCGAGCCCGTCGTGACGGCGCCCGACGGTTTCTGGGAAAAGCAGGGGTGGAGCACCACGGCCGTCGTCAAGACGACCTCGCGCATCGATCTGCCCAAAGCCCGGCAACGCGTGCCGATGGATTTTACCTTCGGCGGCGTGGCCTTCGCGGGCAAACGCGGGATCAAGAGCGTCGAGATATCGACAGACGGCGGCAAGACGTGGCTTGCGGCCGAGGTGGAGAGACCGCTCTCGCCCTTCACGTGGACGTTGTGGTATCGCGAGTATCGAGCACAGCAGTCCGGTCAGATCACGGCCATGGTGCGCGCGATCGACGGCACCGGCGCCGTGCAGATTCAAACACCCGCGCCCTCGTATCCGTCCGGCTCAACGGGCTACGCTTCGCAGAGCTTCTCGGTCGGCTAAGAGATCGCGATTGCCGCCGTTTCGGCTTGGCGGCGGAGTTCGAGGATCTGCGCGCGGACCGCTCGCGCCTGCTCCGTGTCGGCGAACTCGAAGGTAATGCCGATTTCGAAGTGCAGGTCCTTCGCGCGAACGCGCACGGATCGCACGGTGCCGCGCACTTCGAGCTCTGAGCCGGGAACCACGAACGTCACGCCCTCCCCGACGCGCACAACCTGTGCGAGACGTATCTTCGCTCCGCCGGACGAGATGTCGAGCACTTTCGCGTTGACGTAGGCCGTGCCCACGCGAATCCGTCCGCTCGTCTCGATGCGCACGCGCCGCGAGCGCCGGCGCTCATCTCCCGGCGCGGAGAAATGCGGGCGCTCCATCGCCGGCGTTTCGAACCTTGCGGCCTTCCTTCGCTCCTCCAGTGCGACGCGTTCCGCCGCGCGCACTTCCCGATGCAGGGCATCTTCCGCCGAAGGCGTCAGCGGTTCGAACACGACGCGCAGCTCGTAGCGGTCACCGATGGGACGGGATCCCAGCACGTTGGCGCGCACGGCGATGCCCAACCCCGTGCCGATCTTCAACCGCATCTTCGAACCTGCACGCACGCCGACGGGCGAGAGCAGACGGGCGCCTTTGACAGAGAGGTCGAGCGTGACGGCTTGGAAGGCGCTTCCGTCGAACAGGCGCATTCGCACGGGTAAGGCCACCGCTTGGCGAAAGTACCGCCGGCGATTCTTCGCCGTGCTGTTCGCACCGTTCGCCGCTAGGAGCCTACCATCCAGACCGTTCGCCTTAAGGGGCAGCCTCCCCATCGCCTGCTTCATCCCTGGGTTTTCGCCGGAGAGGTGGGGCATCTCCCCGATGTCGCGCCCGGCGAATTGGTCAGAGTGGTCGACGCGCGCGGCCGCCAGACGGGCATCGCCTATGCCAATCCTCATTCGAAGATCGTCCTGCGCTATCTCGACCGCGGCCGGGGAGACGGCGCGGAGGGCCTGTGGACGCGGCGCATTCGCGAGGCCGTTGCGCGCCGCGGAGCGTTCGCCCCGGAGGAGGCGCGGCGCGTCGTCAATGCGGAGGGCGACGGTCTTCCAGGTCTGATCGTCGACGATTACGCCGGCTGGCTTTCCGTGCAGCTGACGACGGCCGGCAGCGAACGGGCGCGCGAGGAGATCGCGGCCGCGCTGGTCGAGACGCTCCGCCCGCACGGCATCTACGAGCGCAGCGAGGTCCCCGAGCGCGCCCTGGAAGGCCTCGAACAGCGCACGGGCGTGCTGTGGGGCGCCGAGCCGCCCGACGTCGTGGAGATCCGCGAAGGCCGCGCGCGCCTCTTGGTCGACGTGAAGCACGGCCAAAAGACGGGCCTCTTTCTCGACCAACGCGAGAACCGCATCGCGGTTGCACGGTACGCGGAGGGGGCGCGCGTGCTCAACACCTTCGCCTACTCCGGTGGCTTCAGCGTCCATGCGGCCCTCGGCGGCGCGCGCGAGGTCACGAGCGTCGATATCTCAGAAGAAGCCTGCGCCCTGGCGCGCCGCAATCTGGAGCTCAACGGCTTCCCGGCCGATGCCGAGCGAACGCGCGTGGAGAATGCGTTTGATTTCCTGCGCCGTAGCGCCGATGCCCACGACCGCTACGATCTCGTCATCATCGATCCGCCGGCCTTCGCCCGTGGGCGTTCCAGCCTCAAGGGCGCGCTGCGCGGCTATCGCGAGATCAATTTGCGCGGCTTTAAGCTCTTGGAGCCCGGCGGCATCCTCGTGACGTGCTCGTGCTCGCGTCCCGTGACGCGCGAGATCTTCCGCCGGGTCGTGCAGGAAGCGGCCGTGGACGCGCGCCGCTCCGTGCAGATCGTCGAAGAGCGGGGCCACGCCGACGATCACCCCGTCTTGCTGGAAGCTCCCGAGACGGACTACCTCGTCTGCCTCATCTTGCGCGTGATCGGCTGACTCAGGCCGTCTCGACGGAAGCGGCTCGTTCGAGGCCCAGCTCCGCCGTCGAGATCTCGCGCATCTTGAACTTCTGGATCTTTCCCGTCACCGTCATCGGGAAGCCGTCCGTGAACTTCACGTAGCGCGGGATCTTGTAGTGGGCGATCTTGCCCTTGCAGAACTCCTTGATCTCATCTTCCGTCGCCTGTTGGCCTTCGCGCAGCTTGACCCAAGCGCAGATCTCTTCGCCGTACTTCACGTCGGGCACACCGATGACTTGGACGTCGGCCACCTTGGGATGCGTATAGAGGAATTCCTCGATTTCACGGGGGTAGACGTTCTCGCCGCCGCGGATGATCATGTCCTTGATGCGTCCGACGATCTTGACGTAACCCTCGTCATCCATCATGGCGAGGTCGCCCGTGTGCATCCAGCGCTCGCGATCGATCGCCTGCGAGGTGGCTTCCGGGTTGTTCCAATAGCCGAGCATCACGAGGTAGCCGCGCGTGCAGAGCTCGCCGGCCGTGCCGCGCGGCACGGTCATCCCCGTGGTGGGATCGACGATCTTGATCTCCGCGAACGGGTGGATCCTTCCCACGGTCGAGACGCGCTTCTCCAATGGGTCGTCGACATGCGATTGCGTCGAGACGGGCGACGTCTCCGTCATGCCGTAGCAGATCGTCACCTCGCTCATGTGCATCTCGCTGACGACGCGCTTCATCACTTCAATTGGGCAGGGCGAGCCGGCCATGATTCCCGTGCGCAACGAGCGCAGATCGAATTCCTGAAAGCGCGGATGATCGAGCTCGGCGATGAACATCGTGGGCACACCGTACAGCGAGGTGCAGCGCTCCGCCTGCACGGTCTCGAGACACGAAAGCGGATCGAAGGCATCGTTCGGCAAGACCATCGCGGAACCGTGCGTCATGCAGGCGAGATTGCCGAGCACCATCCCGAAACAGTGATAGAACGGCACGGGAATGCAGACTCGGTCCAGCGGGGTGTACTTCAGCGTCTCCCCGATGAAATAGCCGTTGTTGAGGATATTGTGGTGCGAGAGCGTCGCGCCTTTCGGGAAGCCCGTCGTTCCCGACGTGTACTGGATGTTGATTGGATCGTCGAAGTCGCACTCATTCTGGCGCGCGACGAGCTGCTCGTCGGAAATAGCGTCGCCTAAGCGGAGGAACTCCTCCCACGTCAAACTATCCCGTGCCTTCGTCTCGCCGAGCACGATCACGCCGCGCAGATCGGGCAACGTCTCGCGCACGTCGTCCAACATAGCGAGATAGTCGCTCGTCTTGAAGCGCTCCGCAAGAATCAGATGCGAGCAGCCGCTCTGGCGCAGCGCGTATTGCAGCTCGCTGGTGCGATAGGCGGGGTTGATGTTGACAAGGATGACGCCGGCCTTGGGAGTGCCGAACTGCGTCACGATCCACTCGGCATTGTTGGGCGACCAGATGCCCATGCGCTCGCCTTTGCCGACGCCGGCGGCGATGCAGGCCTTGGCGAAGCGGTCCGTCTGCCGCTTCAGGTCCATGTACGTGTAGCGTAGGCCCTGGTGACGCGAGACGACGGCCTCGCGCTCCGCATGCGCCGCCGCCGTCCGATCGAAGAACCGTCCGATCGTCTCACCGATGAGCGGCCGATCCGACGGGCCGCTAACGTAGCTCGCCTTCGCCATCGTACAATCCTCCGCGAGAGGACTGTTCGGCGGCTGCTCTTACGTCTCCCCGTGCTTGGCGGGCTGGATCGATTCGCCGGATGCATCGTCGAGCTGGAGATTGATCGGCTCATGGCCGAGCTCCGTCTCCTCCCGCTCTTCCATTTCCGTCTCGCCGATCTCGTCTTGGATGCCGGCCGGCCGCTGCTGCTTGCGGCGGTAGCGTGCCGCTCTCGCCGAGACGGCCTTCTGGCGTTCGGCTTTCGCACGCTGACGGCGCTCGCGACGAGCCTGCGCCAGCGCGAGGTCGTCGCGCTCGTGCTCGTCCAGCGCGCTCTTGGGTTTGGTGACTTCCCCCGCGGCGCGAGCGGCGGCACGCGCGGCGCGCGCCTTCTCCAGCTGCTTTTCGCGCAGCGCCTCGACCAGCGGCGCCGAGAAGAAGATCGAGTGGTAGCCGCCGGAGCAGATACCCACCAGCAGCGCGAAGGCGAAGTCCTTGAGCGTCGAGCCGCCGAACAGGAGCAAGGCCACCAACGTGATGACCACCGTCGCCAACGTGTTGATGGAGCGGGTCATCGTTTGCAAGATCGAGACGTTCACGATCTTGCGGTACGTCTCGCCGGCCATCAACTTCGTGTTCTCGCGGATACGGTCGAAGATGACGATCGTATCCATGACCGAGTAACCGACGACGGTCAGCAAGGCGGCGAGAAACGCGTCATCCGCGCGCTGGTTGAAGAGCGCATAGACGGCGATCATCATCAACGCGTCGCGCACGAGCGCGACGACGGTAACCAGGCCGAAGATATAGTTCCAGCCGAAGCGGAAGGCGATGTAGACGAACTGGATGCCGATGGCGATGATCAGCGCCTCGACGGCCTTTAACAGGTACTCGCGCGAGAGCGCCGGACCCACGGAGTTGATCTCGGAGTCCGTGCGGTCGACGGGAGCAACCTTCTCCAGCGCTTTGAAGACGGCCGCGGGATCGGAGCCGAGCGCCTGTTGCGTCTGGATCATTGCGCGGTCGTTCGGCTGCGGGTCACCGGGCTTGGTGGCCAGCGTGATCTCAGAGCCCGAGAGATCGGCGATGACCGTCTTCCCGTCGGCTTGGACCACGGGGACGGCCCGAAGCGCCGCGCGCACCTCCTGCACCGTGATCGTGCGTTCGAACTTGATGTTCAGCGCCGTGCCGCCGGTGAACGAGAGTCCGAGGCGCAGCACGGAAGGGTGATTGAGCCAGAAACCGACGGCGAAGCCGATGACGATGATCGCCAGCGAGACGCGGCCGACGATCGGCAGCAGCTTGACGATATCCCAATCGCGATTGCGGAAGTTCATCGCCCTACGCTCCGTACGCCTTTTGGCTGGTCACGATGTCGTTGTCGACGACCAGATCGGTGAAGAAGCGCGTGATGAAGACGGCCGTTACCAGAGAGAGCACCGTACCCCAGAAGAGCGTGTAGGCGAAGCCCTTCACCGTGCCGGTGCCCAGCATCCAAAGGATGGCGGCGCCGACGATCGTCGTGATGTGGCTGTCGAAGACGGAGCTGTAGGCGCGCGCGAAGCCCGTCCTAACGGCGCCCCGGAGCGTCTTGCCGGCCCAGATCTCTTCCTTCAGGCGTTCGAAGATCAGCACGTTGGCATCCACGGCCATGCCGATGGAGAGCACGAAGCCGGCGATGCCGGGCAACGTGAGAACGGCCTTACTGGAAGCCAGCAGCGCGAGCATCATCAGCACGTAGATACCGAGCGCGACGTCGGCGAGAAATCCGGGGACGCGATAGACGGCGATCATGAAGATCACCACCAGCGCAAGTCCCACGATCCCCGCGTAGAGCGACTTGACGAGATCGACCTGACCCAGCGTCGGACCGACCGTTTCGTTCTCGATGATCCGCGTCGGGACGGGAAGCGCGCCGGCGTTCAGCTCGTTGGCGATGCGCGTGACGTCCTCTTGCGTGAAGTTGCCGGTGATCTCACCATCGGAGGTGATTACGCCGTTGATCGTCGGCGCCGAGACGTATTTGCGATCGAGGAAGATCCCCATCGGCTTGCCCATGTTCTCCTGCGTGAGCTTGCCGAACTTGACGGGATTCTTCGTCTGGAAAAGGATGCGCCAACCCGTACCAAGCTGATCGGGGGCCGGTTGCGCGCCCTTGAGATCGGCCCCGGAGTAGACGGTCTTGCCGCAGTCCTTATACGCGCCGGTCGGGCTGTCGGCATAGGCTTTGTCGGACTCGGCCCGCGCCACAACCTGCGGTGGACAGATCTTGAATTCGAGGATTGCCGCTTCTTTCAACGTACGGAGCGCTTCGTCGGGGTTCTTGACGCCCGGCAGCTCGACCAAAAGCCGATTGCTGCCCACTTCCTCGAGAACCGGCTCGCTCACGCCCAGACCGTTGATGCGATTCTGGATAACCGTCAGTACCTGGTTTTGCACCTGCTTGGTGATCTTAGGCACTTCAGGCGTAGGCTCGAGCTGCAAAAGCACGCTCATGCCGCCTTGGAGATCAAGGCCGAGATGGATTTTGCTCTGGAGGGGAAGGATCGCCCACGTGCAGACGGCGACGATCGCCACGATGACGAGCGCCTTGATCGGATTCTTCCAGTGATTCCAGGTCATGACGTTGTAAATGGAGGCTCCCCGGGTGAGGCAATGGACGGCGGCTCCTAAGCAGTGCCACCGTAGAACCCACAGGATTCTACCAGGTAGGGGTCGGGGGCGCAAGCGCGCCGTGAGCGGACCGGCCGTCCGGCCGAACGCATCGCCGACGAGGGGGACCTCGGGCGGGGCCTCAGGAATGGGGCATCGGCATGGACGCATCGAAGGCCGATCAAGGCCTGATCCAGTCCCGCTATCGTCTCACGCGCCAGCGGGCGGCGGTCTTACACGTCCTCCAAGCCGACGGCGGCCATCTCGACGCCGAGGAGATTCACGAGCGCGCGCGCGCGGAGCTCCCTTCTCTCGGTCTAGCGACGATCTACCGGACGCTCGAGCTGCTTCGCGATCTGGGTCTCGTGCAGATGGTACAGTTCCCCGGCACGGCAACGCGCTACGAGGCGCGCCTCGACAAGCACCATCATCTTTTATGCACGCGTTGCCACGAGCTTTCCGACGTGGAGGCGCCCTCACTCGGTGAGCTGGTCGCCGACATCGCGAAAGGCGTCGCCTTCGAAGCCAACGACTTCAAGCTGCTCGTCAGCGGACTCTGTCGGCGCTGCCGCGACGGCCGTTCCTCACGGTAGGGCCGGCGCCACCGGCACGACTGCCAGCGTGCCCGGCAGCTCGGCGTAGGCATAGACGGGGACGCGAACACCCATCCGCGCGAGAACGGCCGCCAGTCGCGGCCGCACGGCCGACGTGCAGACGACGCACGGGTGGCCTCCGCGCCGGCGCACCTGCTCTCGATACGACTCGATGCGCTCTCGCAGAGCGATGAGCGCCGCGGGCTCGCCGCCTTCGCGCTCCAACGCCGCCTCGGCGTCGCCGTCGACCAGGAATGCTTCCAGGCGATCGCCGCGCACCTGCGCGCGCACGTGCGGAGGAACGGCGACGCGACGCGCGCGCTCCACGAGAAACTCGAGCTCGCACGAGACGCGCGCGCCGTCGACCAGCTCTTCGAGGATGGCCACGGGATCGCGCGGCCAAACGCTCTCGGCCAGCAAACGAGTGAAGACGTTGTGCGCCAGCGGCAACGGCAGCAATTCCGTCCCGACTTCCCTGACGAGCGCAGGAACGTTGCCGCGCAAGTGCTCGAGCAGCGTGGCGAAGGCTTGACGTCCCATCAGCGCGGCGGCGTGCTCGCGCGCCGCGGCCGCCAGATGGGAGCCCAGCACGCTGACGGGATCGAAGACGAGGGCTCCGCCGCGCTGCAGCGTCTCACGCGCGCTCGGCGGGGCCCACAGCGCCGGAAGGCCGTAGATGGGATCGATGAGACGCTCGCCGGGGTTGTGCATGAGCAGCGTGGGATCGCCGATCGCCAAGAGCGCATCGAGACGCAGCCGCCCGCGGGCGACGACTTCGTCACGAATGCGAATGGCGTAGCTGCCCTCCTCGAGCAAGAGATCGTCCCGCAAGCGCACGCCCGGAAGAACGATGCCGCAATCCACGGCCAGCTGCCGGCGGATCTCGCCGACTTTCTCCAGGAGCGCGTCGCCCAGCTCGCCGTCGAGCAGCGGCAAGAGCCGTGCGCCGAGATCGATGGCCACGGCGTCGACGCCGACCAACGCAAGGGCCGTCTCCGGACGCCGCATGCGCCTGCGCAGCTCGGCCGCTTGGGCCAGCTCCGCCGCGCGCGCTTCTTGGCGACGGCGCCGCTCCGCCAATTGCGCCGCCGCCCAGCAGAGCGCCGCTAAGATCGCGAAGATGGGCCGCGGAAGCGCCGGCACCAGCGCCAGCGCCGCCATCAGGACGGCCGTCGCTCGCAGCACTTCCGGATGGCGGAAGATCGCGGCGGCGAGATCCGCGCCGAGGTCGCCCTCGGATGCCACGCGGGTCACCATCATTCCCATCGCCGTCGAGATGAGGAAAGCCGGAAGCGTCGTCAGCAGCGCGTTCCCGACCGTGAGCAGCGCGTACGTCTGGAACGCTTCGCCCGGCGCGAGATGGTGATAGAACACGCCGACCACGAGGCCGCCGACGATGTTGACGGCAACGATGACCAGCGATGCGACGGCATCGCCGCGCACGAACTTTCCGGCGCCTTCCATGCTGCCGAAGAAGTCGGCTTCGCGTTGGACGGCGGCACGCCGGCGACGCGCCGCCTCGATGTCGATCGCGCCGGCATGGACCTCGGCGTCGATCGCCATCTGCTTGCCCGGCAGCGCGTCCAGCGTGAAGCGTGCAGCCACTTCCGCTACGCGCTGCGCGCCGTGCGTGACGACGACGAACTGGATCGTCACGAGGATGCCGAAGATGACCAAACCGACGATGACGTTGCCGCGCACGACGAACTGGCCGAACGCGGGAATGATGGCGCCGACGCCGCCCGGGACGTGTCCTTGCGTGAGGATCAGACGCGTCGCCGAGACGTCGAGCGCGAGCCGGAAGAGCGTCGCAAGCAACAGGGCGGGAGCGAACGCGGCGAATTCGAGCGGCTCGCCGACGCCGATGGAGAGCAAGAGAACGCAGGCGCTCGCGAGCACGTTGACCGCCAACAGCACGTCGAGCAGCGGCGTGGGCAGCGGAACGACCAGCATCGCCACAATGGAGAGCAGGATGGCGGCGAAGAGGTATCTCACGTGCCGGCTTCTCGTCGACGCGCATCATGACGCGCCTCGCGAACGATCGCCGCGATGATGGCGGCAACGGCCCCGAAGGTCGCTTCGGGAATGGCTGAACCGACGGCCACCTCCACGAAGAGCAGCCGCGCCAGCGCGGTATCCTCGACGATGGGAATGGCGTAACGCTCTGCCGCCAGGCGCATGGCGGCGGCGCGTTCGTCGGCGCCTTTGCCGACGACGAGCGGAACCGGCGCGTCGCCGGGATCGTAGCGCAACGCGACGGCGACGTGCGTGGGATTGACGACGACCACGGTCGCGTCGCGCACGGCGGCCACGCTGCCGCTGCGCAGAGCGCGGCGGAAGCGCGCGCGATGCGCCTTTCGATGCGGGTCGCCTTCGCTCTCCCGCAGCTCGCGCTTGACCTCGTCCCGCGACATCCGTAACCGGCGCAGCCGCGAGCGATGCGCCGTCACGTACTCCCAAACGGCGCCGGCGGCGCCGAGGGCGAGGGCCGGTTCCAGCAGCGCGCCGCTGACGCGGCGCGCGAGATCGACGTCGGTCATTGGATCGTCCCCGAGGCGTCCTGCCGCGGCCACACGCAGTGCCTGCGCGCCACAGATCGCAATGGCGATGCTGACGGCCAACCAACGCACGAGGTGGATCGCTGTCTCGCGCGAGAGGATGCGCTTGATCCCCTCGGCGGGATTGAGGCGTTCCCACTTCGGCGCCGGCGCCGAGAGATGGAAGCTCAATCGCGTTTGCCCCACGCCCACCGCGAGCGCCCCCGCTGCTCCGGCGGCGGGCACGGCCAAGACGTAGAACAGCAGCGTGCCTACCGCCGCGTCATCGATGCGACGCGCGGAAAGCGAGCTCAATAGCAACGCGCGCGCCGCCGCCAGCATGGGAACGAGTTCGAACGAGAGCGTTGCTGCCGCGGCGGCGAAGGCCGCGAGCGCCGATGCCTCTGCCGAGCGCGCAACGTCGCCCTCCGAGGCCGCGCGTTCCAGGCGGCGGTGTGTCGGCTCGAAGCTCCGCTCGTCGCTCACGGCGCGATCGCCTTCCACGGTCCGAGATGGACGCGCGTCGCCAAACGCGCCGCAGCCGGCGCGAGCAGCACGACGGTCGTCAGCGCGGCGCCGAATGAGAGCGGGAACGAGAGCATGAACGTCGAGGCGCGCGGCACGACCCGCTGGACGATGCCGAGAAACGCTTGCGCCGAGAACGTCGCCAAGACGGCCGGCCCGGCGATCTGGAGGCCGGCCCGCACGACGAGACTCGGCAATGCCAACGCGTAGGAGAGCAGATGGGCGTGCTCCACGGGCGCGCCCGGCGGCAATTCGCGGAAGCTCGCCGCCAAGGCGGCTACGAGCGGCGCGTAGCCGCGCGCCAAGAAGTACACGGCCACGAAGAGCATGCCGTAGAGTCGGCCGAAGCCGCCCCCGGTGACACCACTCGTCGGAATCAAGATGCGGATGCCCGCGTAGTCGTCCAAGAGCCGGCCGGCGGCAAGGGCGCCGTCGTAGAACGCCGCAGCCGCTTGCCCCAGCAGCGCGCCGAGCGTGAACTCGGCGAGCACGGCAAACGGCAGCGACGCGCCTGGATCGGCAGGCGTGGGGGCGCCGTGAACGAGGGCCGCCGCGAGTGCTGCTGCGCACGCGGCGCGGACGACGTGCGGCACGTCTGGATGGGAGAAGCCGGGCGCACGCGCGAGAAAGCCCGCCACACGCGCCATCACCAGCAATTCATCCATACGCCGAAGCGTACCGCTGCGGTATTGCCGCCGCGTTATTGCTGCATGGCCAATGCGCTCGCCGGATGCTCGCGCATCCATGCGATCGTCGCCCGCACACCCTGCTCGTAGGGAGTCTTCTTCACCTCTTCGATGCGCCGCCGCAGTTTCGAGTCGTCGAGCACGAAACTACTCTCGTAGAGGTAATACATCTCCGCGACTTCCCGCATGAACGGGTTGAACAACCCCACTGCCTGCAGCGCGATCTTTGGAATGGACCGATACTTCGGTGGACGTCCGATCGCTTCGAAGACCAACTGCGCAAACGCGCGCCCGGTGATCGGCGCGTTGCCGCCCAGATTCCAGCACTGACCGTATGCGTCGTCGTGGCTCGCCAGCGCGAGAAGCGGTTCCGCCACATCGGGCACGTATAGGAACTCTCGCTGGGCAGCGAGCGGCCCGATGAACGACGCCGGCTTGCCGCCGAGCGCCTCGCGCATGAAGTAGTTCGCCAAACTGTTGTCGGCGTGCGGACCGTAGAAGTCGGGCAAGTGCATGACGAGTGTTCTCAGCGCGGTCGGATCGTGCGCCTGGAGAACGACTTGCTCTTGCTCCAGCCGCCAACGGCCTTTACGCGTCTGTGGCTCGTGCGGCTGTGTTTCCGGCACGGGCCGGGTCCGGACCGGACCGTAGCTGTAGACGGGCGCGACGTGGACGAACCGTCGAACGCCGGCCTCCTTCGCTGCAGCGAGCGCATGTCGCGTCATGACGGGATGATGCTCGAAATGCGTATACGGCGCGCCCGCGAGATAGACGATCGTACCGGCGCCGGCGGCGGCCTCGGATACCCCTTGCCCGCTCAGAAAATCCGCCGCGCGTGCATCGGCCTTCGGAAACTCGCGCCGCAGCGCATCGAGATCGCGCCCGACGGCGCGATACGATACCCCCAGCTGGTCGAGCTGAGCCGCCAGCGCGTGGCCCACGGCACCACGTGCACCGAAAAGCGCGATCAATCCCAATGCTGAATCCGTCACGATGACACTCTCATCTCACGGCGCGCCGACCAAGAGCGGTATCGCGCGCACGGCGTCGTGGAAGAGCGCGGCGATCGCAGCCATCGCGAAGCCACCGCCGAGCGCGACCACGGCGCCAGCCGCCATCATCTTCGGCAAGAGAGCCACGGTCTGCTCCTGCACTTGCGTCGCCGCTTGCACGAGCGCGACGGCCAGGCCCACGGTGGCCGCGATTCCGAGCGGCGGAAGCGCAAGGATCGCGCACATGACCAGCGCGTGGCGCGCCAGCGCATCGGCGATATCGATCATCGGAACGAGCTCACCAGCGACCCCGCCAGCAGTGCCCAGCCGTCGACCATCACGAAGAGCAAGAGCTTCACGGGAAGCGATACGACTGTGGGCGAGAGCATCACCATGCCGAGACCCATCAGCACGGAAGCGACGACGAGATCGATCACGAGAAACGGCAGATAGATCGCGAAGCCGACGGCGAAGGCGCTGCGCAGCTCGCCGACCATGAACGCGGGCACCAAGATGTAGGTGGGATTCCCGGCGGCCTCCTCGGGACGCAGGTGCGCCGCTCGCGTGAAGAGCGTCAGGTCGCTGCGATGCGTCTGGCGTAGCATGAACGCCCGCAACGGTTCCATGGCGCGCTTGGCGAACTCGCCGTCGCCGATGCGGTGCTCCACGTACGGCGTGACGGCGTCGCGCGATATCTCGCGCAGCGTCGGCGTCATCACGAGGAAGGTCAAGAGCAGCGCCAGCGCCGTCAGCACCGTCGCAGGCGGCAACGTCTGCGCGCCGATAGCCGAGCGCACCAGTGAGAGCACGACGACGATGCGCACGAACGAGGTGACGCTGACCAAGAGGAAGGGCGCCATCGAAAGCGTCACAATACCCAAGAGCAGTTGGAGCGGGAAGGTAGGGTTTCCGGAGCTTCCCTCCGTCAGCAGGTGCAGCGTGGCATCCACGGATCGAGCGTAGCGCTCGAACGTGAACGTCGCGTTGCCGCGACGCTGCCGTTGCGAGAGACCTTGCTACGTCCCCGGCTTGTCGATGATTTCCTGCACCCGCACCCCGAAGTTCTCGTCGACGGCGACGACCTCGCCGCGCGCGATGAGCTTGTCGTTGACCAAGACGTCGACCGGACCGCTCGCAAGCCGATTGAGCTCGATCACGGATCCGACGGAAAGCTTCAGGATGTCGCGCACCGGCATCTTCGTCCGGCCCAATTCGGCCGTCACGACGAGCGAGACGTTCATCAAGAGATCGAGGTTTCGTCCCTCGACGGCGCCTGAGATCGACGAAGCTCGCGTTTGAGCCTGCGCCATGCTCCTATTCTACCTTTCTGCTGAGCGTCTCGCCGACGGCAAAGGCTGCCCGTCCGGCCTGCACGCCCGGATGACCGATGAAGGCCGCCTCGCCGCCCACCCTGAGCACCGCCGGGTCACCGAACCGCGTGTCGAAGATGACGACGTCGCCGACCGAGAGGCTCGCCAGCTCGGCGAACGCGATCGACGCGCGCGCGAACTCCACCGAGAGTGTCATCGGCACTTCCGCCAGCGACTCCACTTCCAGCGGCGGCCCCGGCAGCGACATGGGGGGCGGCGGGACGGCGACGGCCAGGGAGGCCGCGGGCATCGGCCCGATTGTGAACTCGAGAAAGAGGTCGCCGGGTGCAGGGTTGGCCGTGGCCGCGCCGCGGATGGGGCCGCACAGAGGACGAAATGCTGGCAGCGCCGCGGAGATCACGCGGGCGACCACTTCCCGTTCCAGGGGCGAGAGCGAGCCGCCTCGGGGCGGCTCGGCGCCACCCAGCGCCGCGGCGGCGCAGGCCTGGGCCGAGCGCACGTCGATCACGGTCGCGAGGTCGGTTCGCTGGCCCGACCAGCCGAAGACGGTGGAGGCATCGAGCAACATCGCCAAAGCATCGGGCGGGATGATCCGGGGCTCCAACGCTCGCACGGTGATCTCCGCGCGAAGCGCGGCACGGAGATGAACGGCCAGCGCCTCGGCCACCTCGCCCAACACGCCCAGCGCCTCGCGCGGCTCGCGGCATCGCTCCCCGAGGCGCCAGGGACGAACGCGCTTCACTTCACCACGCCGAGGGCCGTGCGTTCGCCGCCGTCCTCCGCCGCCCGCGCGGCGCGCAGCGCATCGAGTTGAAGATAGGCCTCTTGGAGCCGCTCGAGCGCGCGCGGCAGGTCGACGCGCCCGCCCTGCTGCCGCGGTACGGCCAGCATCGGATGTCCCTCCTCGCCCGGCGGCGCGAGATGGGCGACGCCGCCGTCGAGCGTCGCCAGCGCAAGTCTGCCGACTGAAACCCACTGCGTCGTCATGGTGCCTTCAGCGTCGGCGACGCGCCGCCCATAGGCGACACGGCCGTCCCGTTCGATGCGCAACGCCGTCGCCCGCGCGAGCACCGCGTCGCGCCGCCCGATCCGCAACGCGCCGAGCACGCCGGGCGCCGCCCCTTCGGGATAGCCCAAGATCGGCCTTCCTTCGTCCTCCACGATGGTGCCGTGGCGAACGGCGAGATTGACGCCGCGCACGTACCGCCGGCGGCCGTCATCGTCGTCGAGCACCAGAAAGCTCCCCGGCGGCGCCTCACACGGAAGCGGCGCGTCGAGATTCGCCTGCGGCGACGGCTCATCGGCCAGCGCGGCGGCACGCCGGTCTAGCGGCACGTAACCCGAGTCGTATGCATGCAACGTGTCGCTCTGCAAGCGCTCGATGCCGCCTTGCAGCCGTTCGATCGCGAGATCCATTACGATGCCTCTCCATCCGGCGCCGTCGTCAACGCCAAGCCGCTGCGCGCCAGCAACTCGCGCGCCTGCGCCAACGCACGCGCGACGAGTGCGCGCGCTTCGCGCGCGCAGAGCACGACGCAATCGACGCGCTCGCCGCGCCGCCGCACGAAGACTTGGACACGACCGAGACCTTCCTGCGAGAGATCGACCGTCGAGACGCTCGAACCGGCCCGCACGACCGCCGCCAACAGCGGCGCAAGCTCGCTCTTGCGAATCTCCTGCGCGCGCCGCTCGGCTGGTGTCGACGCCGCGGCGGCGAGGGATGCGCCACCCTCATGCCCGCGCAGCGCCGCACCGCGCGACCCGGGGGCGCGCCGCTCCGTTGCGATGCCGTTCGCGACCGCGCCATTCGCACGCGGCGACTGCGGTGCCGGTAGGCTCGAAGCGCGTCCGGCCTGCGCGCGACGCGCAGCCGCCAGCGTGTTCTTGAAACCGAGCGCGCGACGCCAAGCGAGCGGAAGCGCGCGACGATCTTCGTACACGAAGCGCGTCAGGACCAGCTGGAGATTCGAGAGGTCGGCGAAGGCCGCGTGTTCCATGGCGCCATCGTCACCGATCGACGTTGCCGCGTGATGTCCGCGACATGAGGAGATCTCGCCCAGGGGCCCGCCGGACAAGGAATCTAACGCATGGTGGGAAGCGTGAGCGAGTCGTACTGCGGCCGATAACGGCCGTCGTCGAAATCGGCGCTGCGCTGGAGGTAGAGCACCCCGTCAGGCTCGTCGAACGTGATCACGAAGTTCTTCAAGATGCCCATGCCGATGTTGCCGGCATCGAGCCGGTCGGCAAAGGCTCCGTGTCCGCCGATGACCACTCCCGCCCGAATGTTGTAGAGCGAGACGGAGCCAAGACGCAGCTGCGGCAACGTCGCTCCGCGCAACGAGAGCGCGCCTCCGATGCCGGCACCGCTGCGCCGCTCTTCGCTGACGGGCACGATTCCCGGGTGGTTCTCCACGAATTGCTGATAGAGCAACAGCTCCGCCGACGATCCCGTATCCACGAGGAACGCCGCGCTCGAACCGTCCGTGATGGAGGCATTGACGATCGGGATCTGACGGTCGAGCTCGATGGGCAGACGCTCGCCGTCGCTTTGCGGGACGTTGCTTCCCGGCGCTTCGATCTGGAGCGTCATCGCATGGGGATCGAAGCGCACGATGGCGGCGTCGAAAAACGGGAATCCCAACACGCCGTCGGCGACCAGCGAGCCGCCCGTGGCCCCCGTGAGATCGAGTACGCCTACGATGAGGTCCGAGAGCTTCGCTTCCCCGATGGAGACGCTCTCGATGTGTGTGAGCCCGAGCCCGCCGACCGACGACGCGCCGACCGCGCGTAATCGGCCGACGGCCTGCAGCCCAAGATCCCGCGCGACGTTTTGGCCGATGATGATGCCTTGCGCCCCCGAGTCGAGAAGGAACCAATACATGTGCGTTCCGATCTGCACGGGAACTTCATAGCCGCTGCGTACCAACCGCATGGATACAACGGCGCGTTTCGCCGCCAGTTGCACGTACCGCGGCTTCGGTCGCTCGAAGAGCGCCGAATCGAAAGAGCGATTCTCGCGTATGGTATCGACGGTGAACGTGGTTGTATTCTGCTGACCTTCCTGCGTCTCGACGAATCGAAAAGCAAATGGAAATCCGCCAATGATGCGATAATCGGAGAACGTCAGCGTCGTCGTGCCGTTGCCTTCGTCGAACTCTTGACGATCCAAGAGATAGCTTTTCGCGTCGATGCAGATGCGCTCGCGATCGCCCCGCGGCACCTGCACGGCGAATTCGTAGCACGGGCGCCCATCGGAGACCTCGCGATCCACAAACGTGACGCTCTTCGGATCGTGCACGTACGCTCCGGACTCGATAAAACGGCTCGTCAGCGTGTGCGCGCGCAGGACCCCTGTGAGCTCGCGGACGCTGCCGTTTTGATCGCTCTCCCACAGATGCGTTCCGTCGTCGATGGTGACGAAGGAGAGCGGGTCGAGATGCACTTCGGTGCGGCTCTCATTCCCTTCGTGGTATTCGTGGAACGTGCCGAAGAGCGCGTTGCCTTCGACGTAACCGAGGATCTCCGTGCTCTTCGGCTCGGCTGCGAGAGCGTTGGGATGGATCGCTCGCGCATGAAGCGCCATGATCTCGCTCGGCGTCGGATCACCGAACGCGCGCGTTGCACCGAGGAGAAACGTCAGGCCGCAGAAGACCAGCGCCGCACGTGCTGCGCCGCTATTGGGCGCCTCGATAGCGCCGGTAGGAATCGAGCACCGCCGCCACATACCGCTGCGTCTCCCTAAAAGGCGGTATGCCCCCATACTTCTCCACGGCCCCGGGGCCCGCATTGTAAGCAGCCACCGCAAGCGAGACGTCGCCGTTGAAGCGGTCGAGGAGGCTGCGGAGATAGCGCACTCCGCCGGCGACGTTCTGTGCGGGATCGTACGCGTTGCCGACGCCCAGACCTTCGGCCGTGCCCGGCATCAGCTGCATCAAGCCCATGGCCCCGACCTTTGACGTCGCCTGCGGGTCGAAGCCGGACTCGTTGGCTATCACGGCATTGACCAAGGCCGGATCGACGTTCCACCTGGCGGCGTTGGCCTGGATCACGTCCGCGAACGCCGAGCGATCGGCAGGATAGAACGCGCCGACGACGCGGCCGCCGAATTGCGGCGCACCGCTTGCCCCGCCTTCGAGCTCTTGGCGCAGGATGTCGGCGAACGACGTGGCGCCGCCGTCCGATGCCGGGATCGCCGGCGGCGGTGGAGACGCGGGAATCCCCACGATCTGCGCGATGCGGCTCAGGCACGAGTTGAGGTCGGCGAAGATGCTCACGATGTTCTCTCTTCGATTCGGCAAAGCGCGGCGGCGAGTTGAGCCAGGCGACGCAGGGTCTCGTCAGGCTCGCTCGCATCGTCCATTTGACGAAGGAAAGCCTCGATGGCCGGCTCGGCCACAACGGCGGCATCGACCACTGGATCGCTTCCCGCAACGTACGCGCCGACGCTCCGCAGATCGCGCGTTGCCTCGAGAGCGGCCAGAGCGCGGCGCACGACCGCCGCGTCCGCCGCGTGTCCAGGCGCGGCGACCTCCGAAAAGAGGCGGCTGCACGAGGCCAGGACATCAAGCGCCGGAAAACGCCCTGCCTCGGCGATTCGCCGCGAGAGCGTGAGGTGACCGTCGAGGAGGGCGCGCGTCGCGTCGGCCACAGGCTCGCGATCGTCGTCCCCTTCCACCAGCACGCTGCAGATCGCCGTGACGGCCCCGCGCGAGCTGGCGCCGGCGCGTTCCAGCAGACGACCGAGCGCGGCGAATGCCGACGGAGGGTAGCCGCGCAACGCCGTCGTCTCGCCGTTGGCCGCGGCCAATTCTCGCAGGGCCGCGCAGTAGCGTGCCAGCGAATCGACGATGAGGACGACATGCAGGCCGCGCGCGCGGAGATACTCCGCTTGCGCCATCGCCACCAGCGGCGCGCGAGCGCGAAGCGCCGGCGGCTCGTTTGCCGTCGCGCAAACCACGGTCGTGCGCGCGAGTGACGCTTGCAAGCGTTCGAGCCACCCCTGCGCTTCGCGACCGCGCTCCCCGATCAACGCGACGACGACGGCATCGGCCTCCACGTTGTCGACGATGGCATGGAGCAACGAGGACTTGCCGACGCCGGCGCCGCCGAAGATGCCGACGCGCTGACCGCGCGCCAGCGTCGCGAGCGCGTCGATGGCTCGCACGCCCGTCCAACACGGGCGAATGATGCGACCGCGCGTCAGCGGCGGAGGAGCGTTCGCTTCGAGAGGAAGGGGACGGCCGTGCAGGGGCGGCCCGCCGTCGATGGGGCAGCCGTGGGCATCGACGGCGCGCCCCAGCGCAGCCACGCCCAACGCGACCGTCGGCGCGCCGCCGTCGACGATCACGCTATCGCCGACGCGGATGCCTTTGGCGGCGTCCAACGGCGCGATCCGCGCACGCACGCCACGCGCTTCCGTCACGACGCCGCCGGATCGCGTCTTGCTCCCCACGATCTCCACGGCAGCCCCGATGGGAGCCGCCGGCAGCTCGGCTTCATACGCGCCGTCACCCACGGCCACGATCCGCCCGCGCGCGCGGACGATCATCGCATGCCTCCGCGCACTGCCAGCACCGCATCCAGCCGCATGACTAGGCTGCTCTCCAGCGAGCCCGCGCGAAGCTCCAAGACGACGTCTCCGCGCTCCATGGCTTCATCGATGCAGAGCGCGAGGCCGTGTTCGTGAACGAGCGCCTGCAGTTGGCGGGCATCGTCGGGTGCCGCGCGCAACGCGATCGCCTCCGCGTCTCCACGGTGCTCGAGCACGGCGCGAGCGATGCGCTCGATGTCGGCCGGCGCCAGGCGCAGGTCGCGGGCCAAGACGCGGACGGCGAGATCGCCGCAAAGGCTCTCCAGTTCGCGCTCGAACGCCTCGCGCAAGGCCGCGCGAAAGCGCAGCGCTTCAGCCACGATATCGTTGAGCGACGACGCCGCGCCGATCGGTCGGCGCTCGGGAAGCGCCGGCGGCTCTTCCGGCGCTTCATCGAAGGCGGCCGTCATTGGCCCGAACGCCGCATAGCGGCGAAAGCCGCATGTCTCGGGGCCCTCAAGCGCCGGCGCGGCGACGGAGGCCAGCTTACGAATACTTCCCAAGGATCGTCTCCAGAGACGGGATCGCGTCGGCCCTCGCCGTCGCCATACGGCGAACGATGCGTTCGCGCTCCTCGGCAGGGTAGAGGTCGAGCACCGCTATAGCCGTGGACGCCGGTAGCGCGGAGATCACGGCCGCCGCCGCGTGAGGAGGCTCGACGTCGAGCGCGGCGCGCAAGCGCTGAGCCTCCGCCGACGCCGGCGGCGTCCGTTCGACGGCGCGCCGCAACGCGAGACCGCGCAACGCCGTCGCGCATGCTTGGGCCGCCGGGCGCGCAGCCAAGGCCGCGATCACGATGGCGAGGCCGACGAAGATGGAGGGTACGAGCGTCGCAAGCAGCATCGGCACGGGTGAACGCGCGGGCGGCGCCGCAGGGTGGGCGAAGTCGATCGTCTCCACGCGCAGCTCATCTCCACGGCGCACGTCGATCGCGGCCGCCGTTTCGACGAGCGCGCGAATCTTCGAGAGGTCGCCGGCTCGCGGGCGGTCGACGAAGACGGCGACGGCAATGCGGCGCACGCGCCCCGCCGGCAGCGTCGCGCGCTCCTCGCGCTCGTCGCTACCGCCTTCGACGGCGCTCCGCCCCGTGCGGTACGCACCGTTGTTGCCGTGATACTCTTCTTGCGCGCTCTCGCTGCGCAGCGCCCCACCCGCGGGCAAGATTCGCCGCACGGTGACTTCCCGTGCGTCGTCGTCGCGCACGACGCGCACGCGCACGAGCGTCGCGCCCGTCCCCTCGACTTGATCGAGCGCGCTCTGAACTTGCGTCTGGAGCGCGCCTTCGTCGAACGTGGACGATGCTTCGTCATACGGCGTGCCGCGGTCGTCGAGCACTTGCACGTGCTCCGCCGAGAGCCCCGGCACGGCGGCGGCGACGAACGCTCGCACGGCGCGCGCCCGCGCACCGTCAAGATGCGCGCCCGCGCGCAGCGAGATGCGCACGCTGGCCGTCGTGGGCGTCGGCGCTTCGTCTACAAACGTCCCGTTGCGGCCGGGGGCGATGATGACGCGCGCGTCGGCGACGCCGTCGAGCGTGCGCAGCGATTGCGCGACCTCGCCTTCCAAACCCGCGCGCTGACGAGCCTCCAACACCCGATCGGGAAGCAGCGGTCCCGCGTCGGCCAGCGTCTCCAAGCTGGTGGGCAGCGGACGGTGCGGGACGCCCGCCGCCGACAATCTCAGCAACGTCGCTTGCCGCGTCGCCGCCGGCACGGCCACGTTGTCGGCCGTTACGCGAAACGGGATGCCCCAGCCGGCGAGCCGATCGCCTACTTCTGCGATCTGCGCTTGGCTCAGCGGCGCAGCGTAGAGCGGGACGCTCGAGTCGCGCATGGTGAATGCCGCGACCGCCGCGCTCGCGACAGCCACGCACGCGGTGACGACGAGCACGCCGCGAAGGCGCGGCGGAATCCGCGACCACGCGCGCACGGCGACGTCCAACACGGCGCGCCCGTCGTGCACTTCCGCTACACCTGCATCTGCGAAACGGCATTGAGAGCGCGGGCCGCGTGATCGACGATCGCCGCGGCGACGGCGACTTCCACGTCGGCCTCAGCCCGCGCGATCGATGCCGCTTGAATGGAGCCTCGTCCGACGGCAACGTCGCGCTCAGCGGAGTCGGCGCGACGCAATCGCGAGCCTATCCCGTCGATAGCTCGAGAAAGCATCTCCGCAAACGCATCGACGCCATCTCTCGGGGCATCGAGCGGACGTACCATGGGAGACGTTTGCGGCTCCGAGCGCGACGGCAACGGCGCATCGGGAACCAACAGCTCCGTTCTCACGATCGCTCGAGCTCCAGGGCGTGAGCGATGCCCGACTTGACGGCATCCAGCACGGCGACATCGGCCTCATAGCCCCGTTCCGCGCTCAGCAATGCCACCATCTCCGAGACGGTGTCGACGGGTGAGATCGCAACGAAGCCGCGATTTGGGCCGCTACGCTCCGCGTGCGGATTTTCGGGGTCGTAGCGCCAGCGCGCCGGCTGCGTCGACTCGCGCACGCGCGCTCGCACCTCCGCTGCGAACGCGTCGTTGTCGATGGAGAATTCGGCCACCTTGCGCCGGTAGAGTCCGCCCGGCGTCCATGCGTCGGCGGCCGCGATGTTCTCGGCGGCGACGTCGAGCGCAACACGCTGAGCGGCCATGCCGCTACCGGCCAAGCGAAAGAGATCGAACTCGCTCACGGCCGAATCGCCGCCTTCGCTTCACCGAGGCGAGCGTGGATCGCGGCAAGCATCGCTTGCTCGAACAACGTGTTTTGCGCGAGATCGGCCAAGGCGCGCTCTCGCGAGGGCAAACCTGGCAAGCCGCTGCTCGCGATCTGGCGCGCAAGAACGCCGCGGCGTGCGAGCGCCGACTCGGCTGCTTGGACGAGAAGAGGAGCACCGATGCAATCCATGGAGCGATGGTATGCGCCGTAGATGTCCGAGGGATGTCCACGGCATTGCCGAACGCCCGCCTCTATGGAAACCGGCGGCACGCTGGAAGAATTGCGTGCGCTCTACGAGCTGGAGCGCAAGCGCGCCGAGACGCTCGCGCGCGTCAGCGAGGTAGTCGTCGCCTCGCTCGACCTGCACGAAGTGCTACGCTCCGTGCTCAACTTGGCCGTCGAAGTCATGGCCGCAGAGCGCGGCTTCCTCATGCTGGCCGACGAAGGGCAAGAGAAGCTCGAGTTGGCCGTCGTTCACAACCTCGAGCACGATCAAGTCGAGTCCGACGAGGATCTCCAGGTCAGCCGCTCGATCGTCGAGCGCGTCTTCGCCACTGGCCAGCCCGTCATCACCACGGATGCTCAGAGCGATCCGCGCTTCAACGCGCAGCATTCCATCGTCGCGTTGCACATTCGCTCGATCGTCTGCGTCCCGCTGAAAGTCCGTTCGCGCATCGTCGGTGTCGTCTATCTCGACTCGCGCGTTCTTCCGGGACTCTTCAATCGCCGCGATCCCGCGCTGCTCCAGAGCTTCACCAACCAGGCGGCGATGGCCATCGAGAACGCGCGGCTCTACGATCGCCAGCGGATTCAGCTGCAGGAGATCATGGCGCTGCGCGACTTGCAGGCGAACATTCTGGAGTCGATCGCGAGCGGCGTCATCACGCTGGACGATCAAGAGCGAGTGACCACGTTCAACCGAACGGCGGAGCGCACGTTCGGCATCAACGCCGATGCGATGCTGGGCAAAGAGTGGCGCGTGCTGGAGGCGCTGATCCCCGGCATCGGAAGGCTGCTGGAGAACTTCGGCGCCGGCGGCAAGCAGCGCACTTCGTTCGAAGCGACGGGACGCCATCCCACGCGTGGAGCGCTCGTGCTCCAGCTCACCGTCGCGCCGCTGACGGGACCGTCGGGCGAGCCGAACGGCCTGGCGCTGCTGGTCGCCGACCGCACGGAGCAGCGCGCGCTGGAGATGGCGCACGCGGAGCAGCTGCAACGCGCTCGCCGAGTGGAGGAGACGTTCTCGCGCTATCTCGCCCCGCATGTCGTGCAAGCGCTGGTGCGCGATCCCGAAGGCGTGCGGCTCGGCGGAGAGCGGTGCATGGCGACGATGCTCTTCGCCGATATCCGCGGCTTTACGCGGCTCTCGTCGCAGATGGAGCCGGAGCGCGTCGTGGAGCTGCTCAACGCCTATCTGGATCGCGCCGTGGCCTCGGTGTTCGACCATGATGGATTGCTGGACAAGTTCTATGGGGACGGCGTGATGGCCATTTTCGGGCCTCCGCGCGTCCGTCCCGACGATGCCAAGCGCGCGCTGGAGGCGGCCGTCGCTTTGCAGCGCATCGTCAAGGAACTCGACGGCACCTTCTCCGTGCCGCTGGAGATCAGTGTCGGCCTCGCGACCGGCGAAGTCGTCGCCGGGAATATCGGCTCCTCGAAGCGCATGGAGTACACCGTCATCGGCGACGCCGTGAATCTCGCCGCGCGCCTCCAGGCCGCCGCACCGCCGCGTCACATCCTCTGCGACGAGACGACCTACCGTCTGGCGCAGTCACGTTATCAAGGCGAGCGCATGCTGGCAAAGATCAAAGGCCGTGACGATCCCGTCACCGTCTACGCCATCCCGCCTGAGAACCAGCGGTAGGCATGCGGGCAAACGGAGGGCGGCGTCCATCGGACGCCGCCCTTCTGCGCTGATTTCGCGGAACCGTCTCTAGCGCTTCGAGAACTGGAAGCGCTTGCGAGCGCGCTTGCGGCCGTACTTCTTCGACTCCTTCTCGCGAGGGTCGCGCGTCAGGAGGCCGGCGCGGCGCAACACGGAGCGCAGATTCTCATCCATCGCCACAAGCGCGCGCGCGATGCCATGGCGCACGGCTCCGGCCTGACCGGCAACGCCGCCGCCTTCGGCCTTCACCTTGATATCGAAGCGTCCGACGCTCTGCGTCGCTTCCAACGGCTGATTGATGATCTGGCGCAGCGTCTCGCGCGGGAAGTAGGCCTCGATCGGCTTGTCGTTGACGACGATCTGTCCCTGACCCAGGGAGAGACGCACGCGTGCGACCGACTCTTTCCGACGCCCGGTGCCCTGATAGTACTCCGCCATGACTCCTCTTACGCGCCTTATGCCAGCGGCTGCGGGTTCTGCCCGCTGTGTGGGTGGGTCGAGCCCGCGTAGACCTTCAAACGGTTCATGCGAACGGCTCGCAACTTGTTGGGCGCGAGCATGCCGCGCACCGCGCGCTCGATCAAGCGCTCGGGATGCTTCTCGCGGACTTCCTGTGCCGTCTCCTCGTAAAGGCCGCCCGGGTAGCCCGAGTGCCGGCGATAGACCTTCTGCTGCCACTTCGAGCCGGAAAGCTCGATCTTGTCGGCGTTGATCACCACGACATGGTCGCCGTCGTCCGTGTGCGGCGTGAACGTCGGCTTATGCTTGCCGGCGAGCACCCGTGCGATGCGCGCGGCAAGCAACCCCAGGCGCTGGCCCTGGGCGTCTACGATAAACCATTCGTGCTTTGCGTCTTCCTTTCGGAGGACGAAGGTGCGGCTCGACATCGATTACTCGCTTGGTGACGAACTGAAGCGGAAGCCCGCCGGATCTCTGGTCCGGCGATCCGAACCGCGCTATTCTAGCGGTTCGTCCTAGCCGATGTCAAGGCTGGACCCCTTTTGCGTCTCCGCCATGGAAGGATTCGAGACCCAATGACCGAGATCAAACGCCTCTCCATCATCATGTGGACTGCCGCCGTCTTGGCTCTCCTGGCCGTCGCGGCACTGGCCACTCATGCCAATCATGCCGGCTGGATCGCCGGCGGCTGTGCCGCCGCGTCGGCCACCGCAGCCTTGCTGGGCGCCTTCTTGACGGTTCGCGCTCGAAACAAGGCGGAAGCCGCGCTGGACGCCGCCCTGGAAGAGGCCAATGCCGCCGCGCATCGCCTGGCGTTGGAGGCTCGCGAGCGGATCCTGGCGTTGGCCGACGGCGCGCAGGAGCTTCTCCAGCAGCAAAGCAGCCTCAAAGCGACGGCCGCCCAGCAACGGGAGGCGGCGCGCCGCCTGCGTCACAGCCTGGCTCAGGCCGGGACCGTGCAGGGCCCCGCCGATGCGGCCCGCCGCCTAGGCGGCACCGTGGAGAGCGAGGCGGCTGCCGTTGAGGAGATGGTTGCTTCGATTCGCTCCGTCTCCAACACGATGGGAGGCCTGGCCGACACGGTCAACGGCGTGGCGAGCGCCATCGCCGAGATGGCAACCTCCATCACGCAGGTCGCCGCCAACGCGCAAAACGCCAACGAGCTTTCGATGCAGGCCAACACCAAGGCCCTCGACGGCGGAAAGGCCGTCGAGCAGCTCGTCGCCTCGACCCGTGAAATCGCGGACGACATCGGCAACGTCGTTCACCGCATGGAAGAGCTCGGCGAAGCCTCCGCTCGCATCGGCAACATCGTCGAGGTGATCGATACGATCGCCGATCAGACCAACTTGCTCGCCCTCAACGCCGCCATCGAGGCGGCGCGCGCCGGCGAGCACGGGCGGGGCTTCGCCGTCGTCGCCGACGAGGTTCGCAAGCTGGCCGAAAACTCAGCCGCCTCCACCAAAGAGATCGGCCTGCTCGTCCGCGATATCCAGCAGAAGACGTCCGAAGTCGTCTCGTCGACGACGGCCTCGGGCGAGAAAGCGCGCGTCGGGCTCGAGATGGCCGACCGCGCGGGGCGAGCCATCTCGGAGATCCTGAGCTCCGTCACCGAATCGAGCCACCTGATCAGCCAGATCTCGCTGACGGCGCGCGAACAGGCCGGGGCTTCGCGCGCCATCGTCGAGTCCGTCGAGCAGATGAACACGTTGATGCGCAGCGTCACCTCGTCGCTCGACGAACAGAATACCGCCAACGCGCAGATGAGCGCCACGGTGGCCGCCATGCAGGATCTCACGAGATCGGTGATCTCGGCGATCGACCAGCAGCGGGCCGCGCTGGAGAACGTCGCCCGCCTCGCCGAGGAGGTCGAGACGGCGACGCAGCACGGGCTCGAAGCCGTCGAGTCGTTGGGCAGCCGCGCGCAAACGCTGCACGTTCAGCTGCAAGCGGCGCCCGTGCCGTCCTCGCGCCTGCTGGCGCCGGCCCGTAACTAACCTAGGAGAGGAGCCCGTTCAACTAGACGAGAGGCGGCTCGACGACAATCGTGCGATCCTCATACGTGGCACCCGCGAAGTAGAGCCCTGCCGCAGGCGCCGTGTAACCGGCCCGGCTGCGATCGCGCGAGTCGATGATCTCGCGGAGCGTCGCCGGGTCGCGGCGTCCTTGGGCCATCTCGACCAGGGTGCCGATGAGGATGCGCACCATGCGATGGAGGAAGCCGTCGCCGCGCAAGCGCACGAGGATCAGCTCCCCACGGCGCTCCGCTTCCAATTCGTGCAGGACGCGCACCGTGCCGCCCTGTTCCGGCAAGACCCCGCAGAACGCGCGGAAATCATGCTCGCCGATCGCGGCGCGCGCGGCGCGATTGAAGGCGGCCACGTCGATGGGATGCCAGACATGGTGGGCGCGCGTGCGCAGCAATGCCGGGCGCTGCGGACGATTGACGATCGCGTAGCGATAGTGGCGCGCGTGCGCGGAGAAGCGCGCCGAGAAACCTGCCGGCATCTCTTCCGCCTCACGCACGCAGACGTCATGGGGCAACAGCGCGTTGAGCGCGGGCACCAGGCGCCGCAGCTCGAAGCCGCTCTTCATCGTCAATGAGACCACCTGCGCCGTGGCATGCACGCCTGCATCCGTTCGTCCGGCGGCCGTGGCCTTCGTCGGCTCGCGCAGCAGCGTCTCGAGCGCGCGCTCCAACTCACCGGCGACGGTCCGCAGCGCCGGCTGAAATTGGAAGCCGTGAAAGTCCGTCCCGTCGTACTCGACGACGAGCCTGACCGTCCTCATGCGCGCGCGCCGCTCCAGCCGCGGCACGCCGATGCGAAACGAGCGATCGCGGCATCGCCGGGGAGAAAATGGCGATGGAGGAAGGCGGCCAGCAGATGGGCGCGATGGGCGCCGTCCCGACCGCCGCTTTCGAAGCGGTAGGCGGGCGCTTCGTGCAGGTGGCTGGAGGCGTAGTGAAACTCGTATCCCCGCAACGAGCGCTCGAGCTCGTCGAGCGGCGTCGGCGCCAACGTCCTCGCGCGACGATAGCCGATGCGCAGACGCGGCTGTACCATCGACGTCGATCCCCGCAACGCGCCCACCATCGTGTAGCAGTCCTCGCTCGTCTTGAGACGTTCGGCAAGGTACATCATGCCGCCGCACTCCGCATACGTCGGCATCCCACTTGCGATGGCTGCAGCGATCTCGCCGCGCATGGCGCCGTTCGCCTCGAGCCGCGCGGCGTGCAGCTCGGGATATCCGCCTCCGATCCACAATCCTCGCGCGCCCGCGGGGAGCGCGCGATCGCGCAACGGCGAAAAGGAGACCGGCTCGACGCCCGCGGCGCGCAGCGCATCGGCCGTCTCCGCATAGGTGAACCAGAACGCCTCGTCGTGCGCGACGGCGACCGGTACCCGTTCTTCGACGGCCTGCGGCGCGGGCTGGTCGTCGACGCTTGCGCGAACGGCGTCACGAGGACAGAATTCGTCGAGCGGAAATTCTTCGCTCAAGTACTCGGCCAATCGCTCCACGGCCGCCGCGCGCTGCTGGACGTCGTGCGGATCGAGCCCGAGGTTGCGCTCTCCCGCGTTGAAGGCGCGATCATGCGGAATGGCCGCGAGGACGCGCACGCCGGCCTGCGCGCACGCGCGCCGCACGGCGCGCTCGTGGTTTTCGCCGCCGACGCGATTGAGAACCACGCCCGCGATCCGAAGACGCGGATCGAACTGCAGACAGCCCAGCGCCACGGCGGCCGCCGTTTGCGAGCAGGTCCAGAGATCGAGCACCAAGACGACGGGCACGTCGAGCAGCGCGGCGATGCGCGCCGTCGACGTCGCACCCTCGTCGTCGCCGTCGAAGAGACCCATCATCCCTTCGAAGACCAACGCCTGCGCGCCCCCATGCGTGCGACGCACGTGACGCATCACGCCCTCTTCGCCGTCGAGCCACAGGTCGATGTTATACGCCGGCCGTCCGCAGACGCGCTGGTAGAACGAGGCGTCGATGTAGTCGGGCCCGACTTTATAGGCTTGAACCGTCCGTCCGGAGCGCGCCAACGCGGCACAGAGAGCCGTCGCGACGAGCGTCTTGCCCTGACCTGTGCCCGGAGCCGAAACGAGAAACGCCGATTCCATCTTTCTCAGCTTCCCCTGGCTTCTTCCGGCGGGGAGCCGGCACCTCGACGCCCGAACATTCCGGATCCATGGATCAACGCATCGTCGACCTCTTCTCCTTGGAAGGCCGCACAGCCGTGGTCACGGGCGGCACGCGGGGCCTGGGCTTCGCGATGGCGGCCGCTCTCGCCGAAGCGGGAGCGACCGTCGTCGTGTGCGGTCGCACGGTGGACGGCACCGAGCGAGCCGCGCGCGAACTCACGAAGCTCGGTGGCCGCGCCGTCGGCATGGCCTGCAACGTCCGCGACGCCAACCAGGTCTCCGCCCTCTTCACGCACGTCGAGCGCAAGCACGGCGGCGTCGACGTGCTCGTGAACAACGCCGGCATCAGCCCCGTCTTCGCCGGAGTGGAACGGATCGACAACGCGCAGTGGGACGAGATCATCGACGTCGATCTACGCGGCGCGTTCTACTGCTCGCGAGCCGTGGTTCCCCATATGAAGAACCGCATGCGCGGCTCGATCATCAACATCTCTTCCGTGCTGGGTCAAGTGGGCGATGCGCGCCTCGCGGCGTACTCGGCGGCAAAAGGAGCGCTCGACCAGTTCACGCGCTCCCTCGCGCTGGAGCTCGCGCCCCATGGCGTCCGCGTCAACGCGCTCGCGCCGGGTTACTTCGCCACCGATCTCACCAAAGGGCTGGCCGAGCATCCGAAGCTCGGACCCGCGCTGATCGCGCGCGTTCCCATGGGGCGCATGGGCAAGCCTGAAGAGCTCGCCGGCGCCGTGCTCTTTCTCGCGTCCGACGCATCGTCGTACGTCACCGGCTCCATCCTCACGATCGATGGCGGCTTCACAGCTCAGTGAGCCGATCGCGCCGGCGTCGTGCGACCGGTTCGCCGGAATCATCGCGGCGGAGCGCGCTCCAACGCTTCCCTGACCGTGTGACGGAACGCACTCAGCGAGTCTCTCCGGGGTCCTGCGAACGTCTTCGCCTCGCTGCTCGTTTCTTAGGCGAAAGGGAGGAGCCATGACGACGCATACCATTCGTCAAACGAGCAATGTGTGGAGAGCCTTGGCCGCCGTCCTGCTTGCGGTGGTCATGGCGTTCGGGACAGTCACGCCCAGCCGCGCGGACCAGGCTGCCGTGACGCGCAACATCATCCTCGGCGCCGCCGCAGTCATCGGCGGGATCATTCTCTACAACAACTGGTATCACAAGAAGCTGACGCACGACACCGTTGTCGGGTACACGGCGAACGGCGGCACCGTTTACGCGGATGGACGCGTGGTCTATCCCAACGGCACGACGTACTACCTGAGCAACAACGGTCAAGCGCCCTGCGATTACGATAACGACGGCGACGGGTACCAACAGTGCGGCCGATACGCCACCGCCTACAACTGGCGCCCGGCTGCCGCCTACTCCGGGAACCCGGGACACCACTACGCCTACGGGCGCTACCGGGATCGCGACGACCAGGGCTATCACCGTGATCGCGACGACCGTGATCGCGACGACCGCGGACGCGGCGCCCGCGATCGCGACAAGAGCTGACGAACGCGCCCAGTTCAGGCGTCGGTCTTGCTCTGAACGTACGGGCGTTGCAGCGGAAAGAGGATCACATCGCGGATCGAGTGCTGATTCGTCAAGAGCATGACGAGGCGGTCGATCCCGATGCCGATGCCGGCGGTGGGCGGCATGCCCACTTCGAGCGCCGTGATGAAATCCCAGTCGGGCGGCGGCGCTTCGACGTCGCCCGCCGCCCGGTCGCGCGCCTGCTCTTCGAAACGCATCCGCTGATCGTCGGGATCGTTGAGCTCCGAGAAGGCGTTCGCGGCCTCCATGTGTGAGATGAACAGCTCGAATCGCTCGGTGAGCTCGGGATCGTCAGCGCGTCGCTTGGCAAGCGGCGAGAGCAGCACGGGAATATCCATCACGAACGTTGGATCGACCAGATGCGGCTCGGCCACGGCCTCGAAGATCTTGTCAAGCGCGTGCGCGTGCGACGGCGGCTTGGGAATGCCCAGCGATTGGGCGATGCGCAGCGCCCGCTCGGGATGGAGAAGGTCGCCGCGCTCGTAACCGCCGTGTCGCTTCAGCGCCTCGAGGTACCCGACGCGCTTGAAGGGCCGCGCGAAATTCAACGTTTGATCGCCGTAGACGATCGTGTTTCCGCCGTCGGTGACGAGCGCCACCAAGTGCGCGAAGAGCTCCTCGGTGAACTGCGCCATCTCCTCGTAGTTCCAGTACGCGGCGTATAGCTCCAGCATCGTGAACTCGGGGTTGTGCGTGCGATCGATCCCCTCGTTGCGGAAGATGCGCCCGATCTCGTAGACGCGCTCGATGCCGCCGACGACCAAACGCTTCAGGTAGAGCTCCGTGGCGATGCGTAAGTTCAGCTGAAGATCCAGCGCGTTGTGATGGGTCTGGAACGGTCGCGCCGCGGCGCCTCCCGCGACGTTGATCAGCACGGGAGTCTCGACTTCGACGAAGCCGCGCGCGTCGATGAATCGCCGCATCTCGGCGATGATCCGCGAACGCGTCAGGAAGACGCTGCGCACGTCCGGATTGACGGCGAGATCGAGGTAGCGCTGGCGATAGCGCTGCTCCACGTCGAGCAAGCCGTGCCACTTGTCGGGAAGCGGGGTGAGCGCCTTGCAAAGCACCTGATAACGCTCCACCAGCACCGACAGCTCGCCGAGCTTCGTGCGAACGATGCGCCCTTCGGCGCCCAAGAGATCGCCGCGATCGACGTACCGTTGGAAGGCTTTCACCTGCTCCTTGCCGGTCACGTCCGACTTGAGAAAGAGCTGGATCTTTCCGCTATCGTCCCACAGGTCGGCGAAGGCCACGTTGCCCTGGCCTCGCACCAGCATCAAACGGCCGGCCACGGAGACGCGCTCCCCGCTCTCTCCGCCTGGAGGAAGATCGGCAAAGCGACGTTGCAGCTCCGCCGCCTTCGCGCTCACGTCGAAGCGCGTGATCCTGTAGGGATCCGCCCCCATGGAACGAAGCGCGGCCAGGTTTGCTCGCCTGGCCGCGATCAGTTCCGCTTCGCGGACCCCGAGTTCGGGCGTCTCCAAAATCAGCCTGCCTTCTTTGCCGCTTTCTTCTGCGACTTTATCTGCTCGATCTTATACGTCACGCTGCCTTTAGGCGTGTTCACGACCACTTCGTCGCCTTTCTTTTTGCCCATGAGCGCGCGCCCGATCGGCGACTCGTTGGAGATCCGGTGGTTCACTGGGTCCGACTCAGCACTGCCAACGATCGTGAACTCGAAAACGCGGTTGTGATCGAGGTCCTTCACCTTGACCACGGCACCGAGGTGCACTTCGCCGCTGGCGTACTCGCTCTCGTCGATCAAACGCGCGTTGCGAATCATCGACTCGAGCTTGAGGATGCGCCCTTCGACGAACGCTTGCTCTTGCTTGGCGTCCTCGTACTCGGCGTTCTCGGTGATGTCGCCGAACTCTTTGGCTTGACGGATGCGTTCGTTGACCTCTTGCCGGTGGACCGTCTTGAGGTGATCGAGCTCCTCTTCGAGCTTGCGGAGCCCTTCGGCCGTTAAGACGATCTCTTTCTCGTTCACCCTCGTCCTCCGGCCCCGGCGCGACCGCCTCGGAGCGATCGGGGGGCAGATAATAGCACCGTCGCCGTGAACCCGGGGCCGCAGCCCGCAGGTCCTACCCGACGACGCAGGGGCGGTCCGTTCGACACCGTGCGTCGGTCCCCTCTTGCCCGCGCGCCCTACGGCGCCGGCGCGCCGGCGACGAAGTCGACGACGCGCGGCTCGAAGCGCAACGCGCGCAGCGCCCGCTCGTAGTCGGCAGGAGTCACCTCGTCCCAACGCTTCCCGAGGAACGCCAGCAGGGCCGCCTCGATGACGTTGGTTCCGAACGAGCGCCCGCCGAGATCCGGGGTCGTGGTCACCAAGCGCGCGATACCCCGCCGGCCGAGCTCTTCTATGTCGGCGGCCGTGACGGTGTTCGTCAGGACCATCTTGCCGTCCAGCCGGTCGGGCAGGAACTGGCGCATGAAATGAAAGTCGCCCGCGATGATCGCCGCTTCCTCGTAATAGTGCGGGTACTTGGGACGCGGGGGAGCCTCTTGCTTCTTCCCCGTCGGATAGAAGAACTGAAACGGGAGCTTGCAGGCGTCCGGGAGATATCTCTCCGCCAATGCCTCGAACTCGGCGAGGTTGCGCACGGGCTTGTCGAGATCGAGCGCGAAGATGAAATCGCCGAAGAGCACGTCGGCTCCCGCCTCGACGAGCGCCTGCGCCATGCCGAAGCGATCCAGCGCGCTGACCATCAGCACGTGCGTGCCGCGCAATGGTACGCCGAGCCGCTCCTGGACGTAGCGCACCGCTTCGCGCTCGAGCGTGTTCTTCAAGCCGCTGCCGTCGACGATCGGCGTCTTCTTGCCCGCTTCCAGCAGACGCTTCCCGTCGCGCAGCGCGTAGCGCTTCGTGCCGGCATAGAGGTAGACGTCGATGCCGCCCAGACCGATCGCATCGACGTTGCCGTCGAGCTCACGAATGCGCTCGATCGCCTTGTCGATCGAACCGTCCGTTCCTTCGCGTGAGATATCGAAGCGCTCGCCGAGAAAGTCGACGGCGACCCTATGGTCGCGCGTCGAGCTCCCGAGGGATACCGAGACGACCCGTTTCATGTCAAGCTCCTCCGACGGCTCGACCGAAGCGTGCCATGCGCGCCGCCTCGCGCGTGCGAGCGAGCTGTTCCGGCGTGATGGCGACGTCGAACGCCCGCATATCCGCCAACCGAAAGCCGTGACGCGACGCCATCGCTTCGATCTCGATGACCTTCTCCACCTGGATGCCGCGCCCTAGGCTGTAGCATTCATGACGCCCTTCGAGCGCCAGCGTCATCGTCTCCGACATGCATGCCAGCGCCGTCGCAGGGGGCAGGCCGAGGTCGAACTCCTCGCCCTTCTCGCGCACGCGCATGAAGCGCGGCTCGCCGGGAACGCGCATGTTGCCGCCTTCGATCACCAGCACGTCGGGGCGCTCCTGCGCAACGCGACGGCTGACGTCGTGCGGCAACGAGACTTCGCAGACGACGGCACCGGGTTGGAGATCCTCCGGGTGGACGATCTCCAGGGTCGAGCTGGTCGCCGTCATGATCAGCTGCGCCTGCCGCACGCCTTCGCCCACGTTGGTCGTGTAAGACACGGGCGCTGCGATTTCGCCTGCGACCTCGTCGGCGAACTTGCGCAGACGCGTCTCGTTGCGTGCGACCAGCACCATGCGTCCCACGCGATTGCCCAGCATGCGCGCGACGGCGCTGCCGATCGATCCCGTCGCGCCGATGACGGCGCACGTCGCCTCGCCGGGATCGATGTCCATCTCGCGCGCGCCGCGCAGCAGCGACTGCACGGCGGCCGCGATCGTCAGCGAGTTGCCCGTCGTCACGGGGACGGGCGACCGTTCGGCCACCGTCACGCCGCCATCGCCGACCACGCCGGTGAACGCGCCGAGGCCAACGATCTCGGCGCCCAGCTCGGCGCCGATCTCAACCGCGCGCACGATGCGCTCGTAGACCTCGGCGCGCGGCAAGCTGACGAAGAGCTCCGGCATCAAGGGGACGGTGACGAACCAGCCCTCCGTCTCCGCGCCGGTAGCCTCCGAGCGCACGCCCGTGATATGCGCCGTCGCCCAGCACGGCATCCAAGAAAGGATCTTTTCGATGATGGCCGCGCCCTTGCCGCGGGCGCCGGGCTCATACCGGGCGACGTCCTCGAGCGAGAGCGGGTGGATAAGGAAGGCGAACTTACCCATGAATGGCACCCTGCCTTCTGTGTAGGGGCACCATGCCCTTTTCAGCGAAGGCGCTCCCCATGGAAACGACGTTACCGCTCCTGGATGAGGTCGTCCGCATCCCGTCTCCCTGCCCGACGCCTCAATCCCTCGCTTTCGACGGCGAGCACCTTTGGGTCGGTTCCTGGGAGACCGCACGGCTCTACGGCCTGGATCCCCATCGGGGTGCCGTCATCGAGGAGCAAGCGACCCCGGGCCGGCCCGTCGGCTCCGTCGCCGTCGGTGACGAGCTGCGCATCATCTGCAGCGAAGAGGACGACAGCCGCTTCATCCGCCGCTTTGTCCCCGGCCACGGCTTCAAGAACGAGGCGATCCGCTGTCCGGACGACACCGGCTCGTTTCTCGCCTTCGACGGCGAGCATCTGTGGCTGAGCCAGCGCTACAACAAACGCGTGCTCCTGCTCGACCACACGTATCAGCCGGCGCGCGAGATCGCCGTCGGCGAAGAGATCTGCGGCGTGGCTTGGGTCGACGACGAGCTCTACGTTTCCACGTGGTGGGGACGCGATCGCGGCGGTTGCCGCATCGCGCGCGTCAGGATGAACGGCGCGACGCCTTCCGTCGAATGGCTGCTGCAGTCGCCGTTCGCGGCCATCTCGCTGGCGCGGGACGGCGACCGTCTCTGGACCAACGACTTCAAACGCAACGAGATCGTCGCGTTCACCATCCCGCGCTGACGTAGCTCGGCGGCGAATAGAGTGGTGCTTAGCGCTGCGCGCGTTTGCGTTCTTGATAGCGGCGCGCTTTCACGCGATTGCCGCAGACGGCCATGCTGCACCACATGCCCGAGCGGTTCTTCGTCCAATCGAAGAAGGCCCAACGGCACCCGTCACGACGACACGCTTTGAAGCGCGACCAGGAACCATCGAGCATCGCCTGAGCCATGATGGCGACCAGCGCCGCAAGCGCGCCGTCGACGCCGCCGGCGCACGCCTGCAGCTGCGGCCCTTCTTCGGGATGAAACGTCACGCGGTACCGTGCCGCGCTCCCCGCGTCACTGAGCAAAGCGAGCGCCGCCGCGTCCGGCCGCTCGTTCACCGTGTTGGCGAAGATCACGGCGCGGAAGGCCTCACGCACCGCGATCGCGCGCGCCACGTCGCGTTCGTCGAACGAGGCATGCGCATCCGTTAGCCCCTCCGCCGCGAGCCAATCACGCAACGCCGCGGGTGAGCCGAACTCGTCATTGCCGCTCTCGAGCTCGACGGTATTCAAGAAACGCCGCAGCGTCTCGAGCCGGCCGGGAGCGGTATCCTTGCCGCTGGATTCTGCCACGCCCCTAGCGTATCACCATCTAAATGACTTGACAAGTTATATTCACCAGCGTATGCTGTTTGAGAGTTAGTCCCGTCCTTTCATCCTCCAGCGAGGGATACCCATGGACCGCATCGACCCCGAGATCGCCCGCCGACTCGTCCCCGAGGTCACCGACCGGCACCGAGACGAGATCAGGCGCGCACTCCACGAAGAGCGCCTCGCGCGCGAGCTGGCGGGGGCGGACCGTGCTCCGGTCCCCTGGAGGCTGTCCGTGGCGCGGCTGCTCTATCGGGCGGGCGACGCCCTTGCCGGAAGCCACGCCTACAGAGAAGTCAACGCATGCCGCTGACCTTGGCCTCGGCCTCGCGTTTGATCGCCTCGAGCATCATCAGGGAGTTCTCCTCCACCTTCTTCTGCAAGGTGGGGCCGATCAATTCCGCCAGCGTCGGCACGCCGAAGTCGTAGTCGACGCCGAGCGTCACCAGCGTCTCGCCGTCTCCGTTTTCGCTGAACGTCCACGTGCCCTCGAACTTGTCGAGATCGCCTTCGAGGAGCTTGTAATCGATGCGGCAGAGATCGTCGTGAAAGACATCCTCCTCCAGCCACTCGATCGGGGCTCCTTCGACCAAGCTCTTCCAACGCGTGAGGACGCTCCCGGCGCGGCGCTCGACGACCGTGATCGATTCGACGTCCGGCATGAATTCCGGGAAGCGTTCCTGCTCCTTGGCGATCTCGTAGACATGGCGCGCCGGCGCTTTGATCGTGATCGAGGACTCTACGTAGGGCATGGCAGGACCCCGAGTTTCTCCCTGGCCTGTCTCACCCCTTTGCGCAACGCGTCAAGCGCGCGCGCCACTTCCGCTTCCGTGACGACCAACGGGGGCTCGAGGCGGATCACGCGTTGCATGTTGAGCGTCCACGCAACGGTCACGCCTTCGTGCAGCATCTCGGGGATGATCGCCCCGCCGTACCCTTCGTTGGTGAGCTCCACACCCACCAAGAGCCCCTTGCCGCGGACGTCGCGGATCACGTCCGGAAAGTCGGCCGCGATCGCGTGCGCGCCTTCCATCAACTGACGCCCGCGCTCGCGCGCATTGTCGACGAGATGCTCCTCTTCCATCACCTCCAGCGCGGCGAGCGCCGCGGCGCATGCGAGCTCGCCGCCTCCAAACGTCGAGGTATGCATCAGGGGCTGCTTCGCGTATGCGGCGTTCCAGCAGCCGGGGCGCGCGATGTATGCGCCAACGGGCACGATGCCGCCGGAGAGCCCCTTTGCCAGCGTCATGACGTCGGGAACGACGCCTTCTTCGTCCACGGCAAAGCGAAAGCCGCAACGCCCGAGACCTGTCTGCACTTCGTCGACGATGAGCAAGGCGCCGTGTTCGTCGCACAGCTCGCGTGCGCGCGTCAAGTAGCCCGGGGGTGGAACGTTCACGCCGCCTTCTCCCTGCACAGGCTCGACGATGAACGCGGCCGCGTCCACGAGCGCGCGGTCGAGCGCCTCCGCGTCGCCGTAGGGCACGTGCTCGAACTCCGGCACGAGCGGCTGGTACTCGGTTCGGAAGTAGTCGCGTCCGGTGGCCGTGAGCGCACCGAGCGTCTTTCCGTGATAGGCATTGGTCGTCGAGACGATCTTGTGACGATGCGTCGCCGCCTTGGCAAGCTTGAGCGCGCCTTCGACGGCCTCCGTGCCGCTATTGGCGAAGAACGAGATGCGCAAGTCTCCCGGCGCCAGCTCCGCCAGCTTCTTCGCAACGCGCCCCAGCAACGGATTGAAGAAGACCTTGCCGGAGAGCGACATCAGCTGGAGCTGACGACGAACGGCGTCCACGACTTTCGGATGCGAGTGGCCGAGCGTGAAGACGCCGTAGCCGCCGGCAAAATCGAGATACGCCTTCCCGTTGTGATCGTAGATGGTGGTGCCTGAGGCGCGCGTCTCCACCACCGATCCCGAGAGCTTCATCACGCGCGCGAGCGGCGGGTTGACGAAGTCGCGGTAGTTGGCGACCGTCTCTTCGTAGAGCGCCTGAGGCGTGGCGGCGCCGTAGAGCTCGTCGATCTGCTTCATAGCAAGCCGCTTTCCTCCAGTCCGCCCCGTGCCCCTTGGACGCTCGGGTGAAGAGCTACGAGCGTTGCAACGATTTTTCGAAATAGAGCGCGCCGGGAATGGGATTGTAACGATAGGCGGGGATCTCCGCGAAGCCCAGCGCGCGGTACATCGCGATGGCCGTTTGCATCGAAGGCAACGTGTCCAAGCGAATCGCGCGATATCCCATGCGCGCCGCGTCGTCGATGATGCGGCGCGCGAGCGCTCCACCGAGGCCCGTGCCGCGAAAGGCCGGCCTCACGTACAGGCGCTTCATCTCGCAGCGATCGCCGTCGAAGGCGCGCAGTGCGATGCAGCCCGCCGTCTCGCCGTCGACGGACGCCAGCAACAGCGTGCCGCGCGGCGGCGCGTAGTCGCCGGGGAGCTCGGCCAGCTCGCGTTCGAACCCTTGAAAACAAAGATCCGTCTCCAGCGACGCCTCATACTCGCGAAAGAGCGCGCGGATCGTCTCGATCTGTTCCGGCGTCGATGCCACGGTGATCTTGCGCATCCTGTCGCCCGGAGTTTCGCACGCGGCGCGGCGCCCCCCTCGGGAGAGGGAAACGTCTGCTCCGGCGTTGACGCGCTTCCACGCCTCTGCTAGGATGGTCGAACATAACTTATTCGATACAGAAAGTCATCATGTATCGACCTTGAATAGGGAAAGGGACAAGATGACGACCGTAGGCTACTGGTTTATCTCACTGGCCGCAGCCTACACGACCCTCCTCATCGCGGTCGGGCGCTACGCCCGCGCCAAGGCTGGTGGAGGCGGCGGCTATTTCGTCGGCGGGCGCGGCTTCAACACGCTCTTCGTCACCGTGTGCATCACCGGGCTCTTCTCCGGATCATCGTTCATCGCGATCTTGGAGCTGGCGTACCTCAAAGGCGTCTCCGCCGCGTGGTACGGCGTCGCCGAGACGACACAGGTCTTGCTGATCGCCGCCGTGCTTCTCACGCCGTTCCGGCGGCGGCTGCTCGTCACCGTCTCCGGACTGATCGGTGATCACTTCGGCGAGCGGGCACGCGCATTGGGCGGCGCCATCACGGCGTTCGCCTTCCCCATGTGGTCCGTCGCAACGGCGCTGGCTTTCGCTTCGGCCCTGCATGTCTTCACGGGTCTCTCGCTGTTGCTCTCCGTGGCGATCACGGCGGGGCTGCTGCTGATCTACTTGCAATTCGGTGGCATGTGGTCGGTCGGCTACACGCAGCTCTTCAACGTCATCGCCATCTTCGTGATGCTCGTCGTCGGCGTGGCGGCCGTGTTCGTCTATCCTGGCATCGGCGGACTCGAGCGGCTCGCGACGCGTCAGCCCGAACTGTTCGCGCCGGCAACCGTCGGCATCCAGACGATCGTCGCGTGGTTCGGCACGTTCGTCTGCAACGTGATCTTGGCGCAAGCCGCGTTCCAGATGTCGCTCTCATGCCGCACGCCGGAAGAAGGAAAGCGCGGCCTCTACTGGGCGGCGATCTTGGGCATCCCATTGATCGCCGGCGCGGTCGTCATCGGATTGGCGGCGGCCTATGCCGTTCCCGGCGCGACGTTGGGTCTGGTCGCCGTTCCGCAGTATTTGACGCACGTCTTGCCACCGCCGCTGGTCGCGCTCTTCTTCCTCGGCTTCTGGGCCTGCGCGCTGGGTTGGGGAGCGCCATGCCAGCTCTCTGGCGCGACAAGCCTCGGCCGCGACGTCGGCGGCGCGCTCGCGCCGGGTCGCGACGAAACGACGTACGTGCGCTACACGCGCTGGTCGCTCATCCTACTGACCGTCCTGATGGTCGTGTTCGCTTCGCTGCGCTCCGAACAGTCGGCATGGTGGAACGTGCTGGCGTGGGTCGCTCGCAATTCCGCCACGTTCGCGCCGGTGGTCGCGGCGCTCTTTTGGCCGTTGGCGACGCGCCGTGCCGTTCTCGCATCGATGGCGGTCGGCACGTTGACGGGGCTGGGATGGTACCACCTCAGCCACTGGAGCCTCGCGCTCTTCTTCCTGCACACGCATCCCGTGTGGCCGGGGATGATCGCGAACATCGTCGCGCTGGTCGTCATCACCCTGCTCGAACGCCGCAACGAGATCGCGTTCCGTGCGTCGGGCTGGGGCGCTGTTGCGCTCGTGACGGCCGCCGTCATCGGTTCGGCAACGGCGGCATTCGCGCCCGTGCTCTACGCAACGGGCCTTCTGGGGCTGGCGGCCTTCGCCGTCGTGGTCGCGCTCTTCATCGCCACGATCGACGCCGCGCGCGAACGCTCGGCGGCGGTCGCGGCGACGGCGGCGCCGGAGTATGAATATGCCGGTTGAGGAACGGTCGGAGCTCCGGCGGATTCGCGCGACGCTCCAATGGCAAGGCGGCTACGAATCCATCCAGCGGGTGCGCGACCACGCCTTCACCGTCGACGAGCCGGCGAAGCTCGGCGGCGGCGACCGTGGTCCCACGCCGCTCGAGTACGTGGTGGGCGCTTATGACGCGTGCCTTCAGATCGTCATCGTCATGGTGGCGAAGGAGCTCGGCATCGAGGTGCGCGATCTGCGCATCGAGAGCGTGGCCGGCGTCGATCGGCGCGGCCTCTTCGGCACGGCGCCCGTCTCACCGCATTTCCAGCGCATCGAGACGACCATCACCCTCGGGATCGATCGCGGCAAGGAGCATCTGGAACGGCTCAAGCAACGACTCTACACCCGCTGCCCGATGTACAACCTGATCAAGGACGCGGGCGTGGTTCAAGAGCTGACCTGGCTCGTGCGCTGAAGGCGAACTCTTCGCCGCCATTCTGCTACTGGCGTTCGCCGCAGCGACGGCGGTCATGAAAGCAGTAGTAGGACGCGAGCCGATTGCGAACGCAATCGGTCGGCGAGATGATGCGATCATCTCCGGCGGCGAGAGGACCTGGCGGGAAGCGCGGCCTAGCCCTTAGGCGACCAGCGACGGGCGCTCGAGGCGCCCGATCGCCTCCTCGACGATGGCGATCGTCTCCTCGGCGCTCGTCGTGCGCATCACACGCTCGCGCAGCTCGCCGGCGCCGCTGAAGCCCTTCAGATAGTAGCCGAGATGCTTGCGCATCTGCGGCACGGCGCGCTCCTCGCCCCATTCGTCCACCATCGTGCGATAGTGGTGGATCGCGAACCTCAGCCGCGCGGCGGGCCCGGGATAGGGCTGGGGCTCCTCCCCTTCCATCAACGACTTGAGCGCCGAGATCAGCCACGGATTGCCGAGCGTCGCGCGACCGAGCATCACGGCGTCGACGCCGCTTTGCCGCATGCGCTCCATCGCCACGTACGGATCGTCGAGATCGCCGTTGCCGATGACGGGGATGTCGACGGCGCGTTTGAGCGCGGCGATGTGCTCCCAGTCCGCCGATCCCTTGTAGAACTGGCGCGCCGTGCGCGCGTGGAGCGTCACGGCCTGCACGCCTACCTTCTGCGCGCGCTTGGCGACTTCGACGTAGACGAGGTCGTGCTCCGTCCAGCCCAGGCGCATCTTCACCGTCACGGGACAGTCGACGGCCTCGACGACGGCCTTCATGATGGCTTCGCAGCGGTCGACGTCGCGCAGGCAAGCGCTGCCGCCCTCCGTCTTGGTGACCTTCGGCGCCGGACAGCCGAAATTGATGTCGACGATATCGGCGCCGCATTCGCGCACGACTTTCGCGGCATAGGCCATGACGGCCGGGTCATTCCCCCAGAGCTGCGTCGAGACGGGCTTCTCCAGCCCGTGCTGATCGATCATCTCCATCGTCCGCCGGCTGCCGTACTGCAGCGCGTTCGAGGAAACGAACTCCGTCACCGTGAGGCCGAGGCCAAACGGCTTGTAGAGCGCGCGGAGCGTGCGGTTCGTCACCCCCGACATGGGCGCCAGGATGATCGGCGGCCAAATCTCGTGGGGGCCGATCCTGAGTGGAGCGACGAGGCGAGCCATGACTCTGCCGATTCTACCACCCACCGAAACGTCGAAGCAAACGTCGGGACCGGCGGGCGCCGCCGCGTCATCGGACGTTCATCGGAGTCGCTTATGCTGAGTCGGTGAACCTAGCTTCCTTCGGCTTGCACCATAGGCGCGCGATCGCCTTGGTGGCAGTCATCCTAGCCGCCGCCGGACTCCAAGCGTATTTCCTGTTGCCGAAGGCCATCTTTCCGTCCTTGGCGTTCTCGCGCATCGAGGTCACCGTCGACCGCGGCGACACGCCGGCGGAGCAGATGGATCTCCAGATCTCCCGTCCGCTCCAAATGGCCATCGCCCTCGCTCCGGGGATACGCTCGGTCCATGCGACGTCCGCTCAGGGCAACGTGGACCTCATCGCCGACTTCCATGGCAACACCGATCCCAACCGCGATCTCCAAGCGGTCACGCAGGCCATCTCCACCGTCTCGAGCAGCCTGCCCGGCGACGCGCACGTGACCTCGCGCATCGTCGCCTCGAACTTCGAGCCGATTCTCTCGTTCGCGTTCAGCAATCCCCACGTCTCGCGCACGATCCTCCACGAGCAGATCCAACGCCGCGCCGCCGCGATCTTCACGGGCATCCAAGGGATGTCGCGGGTCATGGTCGTCGGCGGACAGCCACGCGAGTACGCCGTCGACGTCGATCCGTTGAAGCTGGCGGCGCGCAAGCTGACGGTGAGCGACGTGGAGCAGGCCATCGCCGGCGCCACCGCCGTCCAATCGGTCGGCCACGGCGACGTGGGCTACCGGCGCCTCTTCGCGACCGTCGACGCGCGCATACGCGACGCCGCAGGGATCGCCGCCATTCCCGTCGCCGTGCGCAACGGCGTGACGCTGCACGTCGGTGACGTCGCCGACGTCCATCTCTCCGTGCCCCCGGCCAACGACGCCGCGAGCGCGGAGGGGCGCCCCGTCGTCGCGCTCAGCGTTTACGCCCAGCAGGATGCCGACATCGTCACGATGGCCGACGCCTTCAATGCGCGTCTGCCGCAACTGGTGAGCCGGCTGCCGGCGGGCACGAAGGTCGAGAACTATTGGGATCAGACGACACTCATCCGCGACTCGCAGCGCACGCTGCGCGACTCCATCCTCATCGGCGCCGCCTTGGCCGTCGGCGTGATTCTCTTCTTCCTGGGAAGCTGGCGCATCACGGCGATCGCCGCGTTCGTCATCCCCATGGCGATGCTGGTGACGTTCGTCTTCATGCGCGCCGCTCGCGAGAGCGTCAATCTGATGAGCGCCGGCGGGCTGGCCGTGGCCGTCGGGCTCATCATCGACGACGCGATCGTCGTGATCGAGAATATCGAGCGCAACTTGCAGATGGGCAAGAGCCGCCGCCAAGCGATCGTCGATGCCAGCGGCCAGATCTCGACGGCGATGATCGCCTCCACGACCACCACGCTGGTCGTCTTCATCCCGCTGGCGTTCGTCAGCGGCGTCTCCGGCTCGTTCTTTCGCGCGCTGGCCGTCACGCTGAGCGTCTCGCTGATCGCGTCATTGCTCTTGGCGCTCTTCCTCGCGCCCATTCTCGCCGAACATTTCCTTCCGACGGAAGAAGGGAAGCCCAAGCACAACCGTTTGCTCACGTCGCTGGTGACCGCCTACGAGCCGATCCTGCGCGGCGCGCTGCAGCATCCGTGGCGCGCCTACGCCGTCGGCGCGCTCTGCCTGGCGCTGACGCTGGTCATCTTCATGCGGCTTCCCAGCGGCTTCTTACCGCGCATGGACGAAGGCGCCTTCGAGATCAGCTACACGCTGCCGCCGGGCACCTCACTCGCGGAGACGCAGCGCGTCGCCGACGGCATGGAGAAGATCGCTCGAGAGACACCGGGCGTGCGCGCGCAAGGCAATTTCGTCGGCATCGACACCAACGGCTTCTCTCCTCTGCCGCAGAATCAAGGGATCCTACGCGTGACGCTGAGCAAGGTCGGGACGCGCCCCCCGATCGAGAGCGTCATCGATCGCCTGCGCGACGAGATTCAGGGCGCCTATCCCAACGTGCAGCTGGATTTCCACCAAGTGCTCGAGGATATGATCAACGACCTCTCGGGCGCGCCGGCGCCGATCGAGCTGACCCTCTCCGGCCCCGATCACAGCCGGCTGATCGCTCTCGCTCCAAAGGTCGCCGGCGCGCTCGCGCAGGCAAAGACCCTGCATGACGTCTTCGACGGCGTTATCGTCGAGGATCCCGCGCTTGACATCAAGCCGCGCCTGGGACTTCCCGTCGGGTTGGGCTTGACCGCCAACGATTTCGATGCGACGCTGACGGTCGCGATGGCCGGCGACGTGGTCGGCAGCATTCCCGTCCCTCCCGACGTCGTGCCCATTCGCGTCCGCTACGGACCGGCATGGCGGCTTTCTCCCGACCAGCTGGGCGAGGTCCCCATCGTCGGCTCCGGCGGCACGATCGCGTCGCTGGGCGGCATCGCGCAGATCGCCACGGCGCCCGTGCGCACGGACATCTACGAGGCCAATGGTCAGCCGCAAGACATCGTCACCGCTTCGTACTCGGGCAATCTCTCCTCGGCGATCGCCGATCTGAAGCGCGCCCTGCGGAACGTGTCGCTGCCGCCGGGCTATGCCATGACCATCGGAGGCGCCTACGCCGCGCAACAGCGATCCTTCAAGGAATTCGCCGTCGTCGCCGTCGTCGCGATCCTGCTCGTCTTCGTCGTGATGGTCTTCACCTTCCGCAGCTATCGCGAGCCGGTGGTGATCCTCGGCGCGATCCCGCTGGCGATGGTGGGCGTTGCGCTCGCGCTGCTCGTCACGGGCACGCCGTTTAACGTCTCCTCGTTCATGGGCTTGATCCTGCTCGTCGGCATCGTGGTGAAGAACGGCATTCTCTTACTGGACGCGGCGCACAAGGAGCTAGCCGCGGGAGCGAGCATCAACGACGCGCTGGTCGCGGCGGGGCGCGTGCGTCTGCGACCCATCGTCATGACGACGCTCGCCGCCATTGGAGGCCTCTTGCCGCTGGCGCTGGGCATCGGGGCGGGCGCGGAGATGGAGAAGCCGCTCGCCATCGCCGTGATCGGCGGTCTCTCAACGGCGACCATCTTCACGCTGGGCATCATCCCGACGTTCTACGCCGCGATCGCGCACTGGCGCGCTCAGAGGGTTCGGACATGACACACCACGTCGCGCTCGCCATCGCGCTTTCGCTCAAGAGCGCCATAGCTCAAGCGCTGCCCCGCGATCCCGCCGTGGTGCAGGCGCGCGCCGAGATGAGCGCCTCCGCGGCCGACGCGCGCGCCGTGGCGGCCGGCGGCGCTCCACAGCTCTTCGCCTCGTACTCCAACGTGCCTCAAGGCGGAGCCGCGAACACGACGATCGCGCAGCACCTCACGGAGATCGGCGTCAACAAGACATTCGCGTTTCCCGGCCAGCTCTCGGCGCAAGTGCGCGCCGCGCGGTCGACGCAAGCGGCGAGTGTCGCGCGTCTGGCGCGCGCCGAGCGAGAGGCGGTTACCCGAATCGTCGGCGCATACCTCGACGCATCCGTCGCCGAGCAGCGCGCCGCCATCGCCGATGACGCCGTCGCATCGGCCAAACGCCTCTTGGACGCCGCGAATCTCCGTCTGCGCTCCGGCGCCGGCCCCAAGATCGACGTGGATCAGGCCGAGGCGGCCTACGCGTCGGCGCAGGCGGCGCAGGCCGACGCCGACGGCAAGCGCGACGCCGCGTACGCCGCCCTCGATCTCGCCGTCGGCATCGACGCCACCGCCCATCCGCGGCTCGACGATCCCGATCCCGAGGAGATCGCCGTGCCGGACGACAACGCCGCGATCGCAGCGGCGCTCCATGCCCGCGAGGATCTGCGCGCGGCCGACGACGACGTCCTGGCCGCCGCGGCCGCGCTGCGCGCCGTGCAGCTAAGCGCGGCGCCGTCACTCGATCTCTCGGCCGCACGCCAATCCGGCGTCGATTCGGGCGTACCCATTTCCGGCGGCACGATCAGCGTGAGCGTCCATGTGCCGATCGACGTGACGGGCGTCGTTCGCGCGCAGGTCGAGCGCGCCCGCGCCGATTACGAGCGCGCCGTCGCCGCCCGCGAAGCGTTGCGCCGAACGGTCGTGCTCGACGTCGAGTCGGCGATCGCCGGCGTGCGTTCGACGCAGCTGCGCGTCAACGCCGAGCGCCGTGCCGTCGACGCCGCGCGCTCGGCCGCTGCCGCCGCCGACCTGGGATTCAGACACGGCGCGACGAGCGCCGTCGACGCGTTGATCGCACAGAGTCAGTACGTCTCGACACGCGGCGATCTGATCTCCGCCGAAGCCGATGCGATCAAGGCACGCTATGCCCTGCGCCTTGCCGAAGGAGTCGATGTCGATGTCACGCCATAACCGCGCGTTATCCATCGCGGCGGTGCTCGCCGCGCTCGTCGTGACGGCCCTCGCGCTGCATGCCCGCCGCGGCGCCACCGCGACGGTTCCCTCCCCGGATACCATGCCCGCGCCGCGCGTGCAGACGGCCACCGTACGGCTCGGCGCCGTCGATCGTCAGATCCATGGCGAAGGCCACGTCGTCGCCGCGGCGGGCGGCAGCGCTCAGCTCTCCTTTCCCGAAGCGGGGCGCATCGCGGCTATCGTGGCGCGCGTCGGCCAGCGCGTCTCCGCCGGGCAGGAGATCGCTCAACTCGACCTCTCCACCGTCGGCGCGGCCGCGCAAGGCAATATCGACCCGCTCGCCGTGCAAGAGCGCGCGGCGCGCGATCGCCTTGCCATCGCCAAGCAGCAGCTCGAACGCGCGGAGCGGCTTGCCGATGCGCGCGGCAACGCCGATGAGATGAGCCCGGAAGCGGCGCAGGTGCGCGAAGACGCGGCGCGCGTTTCGGGTGACCGCGCGACGCTCGCGCGCGAGCAGACGCTCTTCGAAGGCGGCGTCGCGGCGCGCAAAGACGTCGACGCTGCCAGGCAGCAGCTGGCGCTGGACGAAGCGGCGCTGGCCGCCGATCGCGCGAAGCTTCCCGATCCTCTCACGCAAGCGAAGCTGGCTTATGCGCAAGCGGTCTCCGACGCCGCGGCGAGCTCCGCCGCGCTCACGCTCGCGCGGCGCGGCCGCGCGAACGCCGTGCTCCGTTCGACGATCGACGGCATCGTGACGGCGGTCGACAAGGACCCCGGTGAATGGGCCGACGCCGGCGTCACGGTGGCCACCGTGGTCAATCCGTCGTCCGCGCAGCTCAGCGTCGCGCTCCCCGGCGACCAAGCCGCGCTGGTGGAACCGGGCGATCTCGTGCGCGCGGACGGCGCGACCGGCCGCGTCTTGCGCGTCATCCATCCGCTCGATCCCACGACCCAGATGGGTCAAGCGATCGTCGCCTTCAGTGAAACACCGCCGGCCGCGCTCGGCGCCGTGCTCCCCGTCGACATCCAAACCGGCGTTCGTCGCGGTGTGACGCTCGTTCCGGCGACGTCCATCGTGCAGGATCCCGAGAGCGGCGACTACGACGTCTTCGTTCGCAACGCCAAGGGCGGCTTCGATCCCGTGAAGGTCGACGTGGGATGGAGCCGCGACGGCTGGCAGGAGGTCCACGCGAAGGCCATCAAACCCGGCGTTACCGTGGCGACATACGGCAGTTACGAGCTCCTGGCAGCGGGCAAGTAGCGCTCGAAGACCACGCGCATGCGCATTTTGATCGTCGAGGACGACCGCACGCTGCGCGACGTGATCGCGCGGGCGCTCAGCGAGAGCGGTTACGACGTGACCATCGCCGGCGACGGCGCGCGCGGCGACGCGCTCGCGGCCGAAGGCGGCTTCGATGCGATCGTGCTCGATTGGATGCTGCCCGGCATGGCCGGCATCGAGATCTGCCGCCGTCTGCGCGACGCGGGAGATCATACGGCCGTGCTCATGGTCACGGCTCGCGATGAAGTGGACGATCGCGTGCTCGGTCTCGATGCGGGAGCCGACGACTACGTCGTCAAGCCGTTCCACGTCCACGAGCTCCTCGCCCGGCTGCGTTCGGTCATACGCCGCGCCGGGTCGCAGCGCAGCAGCCGCTACCTAGCCGGCGATGTCGTCGTCGACGTTCGAGCGCGCACGGCCGCCGCCGCCGGCGAAACGCTCGATCTCACGGCGCGCGAGTACGATCTGCTGGAGTTTCTCGTGCGGAACGCAGGCATCGCCCTTTCGCGGGAGCTCATCGAGGAGCACGTCTGGGGTTCGCGCTTCGAGAGCGCGTCCAACGTCGTCGACGTCTTCATCGGACGGCTGCGCCGCAAGCTCGGCGAGAACGGCGTCTGCATCGAGACGCTGCGCGGCGTTGGCTATCGCTTCAACGCGCGATAGGAAGCACGGCGACGAAGCGCCCCCCGCCGCCGGGCCGGTCCTCCACGCGAATCTCGCCGCCGCCCGCTCGCGCCACGGCGGCTGCGATAGGAAGCCCAAGCCCGGTTCCGTCGCCCGAAGCGCCCCCCCGGTAGAAGCGGCGGAAGATCGCCGCGCGCTGTTCCGGCGGCACGCCGGGGCCGTCGTCGTCGACGGTGATGCACGCGCGATCGCCGGTCGCACTGACTTCGACGCGTACGGCGCTGCGCGCCGCGCAGCGAGCGTTCGAGACGAGATTCTCCACCATCCTCGAGAGCAGCGTCGTTCCGATCGGCACCACGACCGGCTCCTCGGACAGATGCAGCTCGACGGGGATGCCGGGCTCTCGGCGTTGCAGCTCGGCGCAGGCTTCGCTCGCCGCCTCATTCGCCTCGCCGCGCATCATGCGCCCCATCATGCCGGCATCGGCGCGCGCCAACAGCAATAGGTCGTCGATCGTGCGCGAAAGACGCTCGGCCCGCGAGCGGATGGCTTCAAGAGCGCGCGCGTATTCGGCCGGCTCGCGCTCGCGCAGCAGCGTCAGCTCCGCCTCGGCGCCGATCGCCGCCAACGGCTGGCGCAGCTCGTGCGAAACGTCGCCGATGAATGCGCGCTCGCGCTCGAACGACGCCTCCAGCCGCGCCAGCATCTCGTCGAACGTTTGCGCGAGGCGTGCGAGTTCGTCATCACCGTCGAGGCGGAGACGCGCGTCGAGGCGACCCGATCGCGCCACCTCGGACGCCGTCGCCGTGATGCGATCGATGGGCGCCAGCGCTCCGCGCACGAAGAGCCATCCCATGATCGCCGCGAAGATCAGCATCGGCACGGCCGCCGTCACGAGGGCGGCGCGTAAACGAGCTTCTTCTTCTTCCAACGGACGGTTGAACGCGAAGGCGGCCACGCGCACGACGCGCCCGCTTCCGGCACCCGCGCTCGCTACGCCCACCAAGTACTCCGGCTTGCCGGTGAGATGGCTGACGCGCCCGGCCGGGAGCCCGGCGACGCCGGCGATGGCCGGCGGGCGTGGGATCAGACCGCGGGCATCGGTCATCCGACCGTTCACGTAAGCGACCAATGCATACCCGGCGATCTCCGGCTCCGGGAGAGCCTTCGTGAAGCGGCCATCGGAACGATCGAGCGCGGCCAAACCGTCGCCGGCGCGTTGCAACAAATCGTACGAGAGCCTGCGCGCGTGGGCATGTTCGTTCCACGCGGCGTCGAGCGCGGACAAGGAGATCGATCCGGCGGCAAAGATCACGACCCACCAGATGGTAAGCCGCTGAACGATGCCCAGCCGCAATCTCACGGCGTCGCCGCTTCGGTGCGCTCCAGCGAACGCGCGAACAGGCGCAGGCCCTCGAGATTCAAGTGCGGATCGACGGCGTCGAAAATATCTTGGTGGCGCGCGATCAAGTCCGCAAGGCCGCCCGTGGCCACGACCTTCGCCTCCGCACCCAGCTCCGCGCGCATGCGCGACACGATGCCTTCCGTCTGCCCGATCACGCCGTAGATGACGCCCGACTGCAGCGCTTCCTGGGTGTTGCGCCCGATGACGGAGTTGAGAATCTCCAGCGAAACTTGCGGCAATTGCGCCGTCCGGCCCACCAGCGCGTCAAACGAGATCTGAATGCCGGGGGCGATCGCCGAGCCGATGAACTCCCCTGCCGCGGAGATCGCCGCGTACGTCGTCGCCGTTCCGAAGCCGACGACGATCAGCGGCGCCCCATACTTCGCGACACCGCCGATGGAGCCGGCGACCATGTCGGCTCCCACCTCGCGCGGACGTTCCGTGCGAATGGGAATCAACCGCTGCTCGCCCGAGCGCAAGTACACCGGCTCGACGTCGAAGTAGGCTTGGCAGGCCATGCGCAGCGCCCGTTCCGTGGGCGGCACGACGCTCGCGACGGCGATCGCCGAGACGCCGTGCGGGTCGAGGCCGGCGAATGAGAAGAGATTGACGAACGTGGTGCCGTACTCGTCGGCCGTCCGCCGCCGTTCGGTCGTCAGACGCCACACGCGAATCAGCTGGGTTTGCCCGCGCTTCTCCTTGCCGAAGACGCCGAGCTTCATCTCCGTGTTGCCGACATCGATCGTGAGCAACATCAGCGCTCCCCTCGGCGCAGCGCAGCAACGCGATCCCAGATGCGTTCCGCGATCTCGCGCTTGGAAGATCGCGCCAGCGGCTCGCAGCCGCCGTCCCAGATCAGCAACATCTCGTTCTCGGCGCTGGCGAAGCCGATGCCCGGCTGGGAGACGTCGTTGACGCAGATCAGATCGAGATGCTTGCTCACGAGCTTCTCCCGCGCGTGGCGTTCGACGTCTTCCGTCTCGGCGGCGAAACCGACGAGGAACGTGTTCCCTTTGATCTCGCCGAGCTCAGCGAGAATATCCGGATTGCGCTCGAGCCGCACCACGGGATCGACGTCCTCCTTCTTCACCTTGTGCTCGTAGACCACGGTGGGGCGCCAATCCGCGACGGCCGCGCTGGCGACGATCACGCTCGCCCCGTCGCGCAACGCCATCACGCGCTCACGCATCTCGCGCGCGCTCCCGATGCGGTGCGTGCGCACGCCATGGGGCGCGTCCAGGTGCGTCGGGCCGAGGACGAGATCGACGTCCGCCCCGCGCAGCGCCGCTTCGCGCGCGAGCTCGATTCCCATCGCGCCGCTCGACGCGTTGGAGATGTATCGGACGGGATCGATCGGCTCTCGCGTCGGTCCCGCCGTGACGATGACGTGCTGCCCCGCGAGCTCTCGCGTATGCGCCACGACGTTCTCGAGCGCGGCGATGATACGGTCTTCCGCCGCCAACCGGCCCACGCCGTGCTCGCGCTCGGCGAGGAAGCCGCTCTCCGGTTCGACGATGGTCCAGCCGCGCGCGCGCAGCGTCGCCACGTTCGCGCGCGTCGCCGCGTTCTCCCACATGGAGCTATTCATCGCCGGCGCCAGGACGACGGGACAGCGAGCCGCCAACACGATGGCGCCCAAGAGATCCTCCCCGAACCCGTGGGCGAACTTCGCGATGGCATTGGCCGTCGCCGGTGCAATCAACAGCGCATCGGCGCGGTGCGCCAGCGTCACGTGCAGCACGTGATCTTCGCGCTCGCGCATCTCCCAGAGCGAGGTGTGCACGCGATTGGCCGAGAGCGCGTGGAACGTCAGGGGAGTGACGAAGCGCTCCGCCGCCTCCGTCATCACGACGTGGACGTCGGCGCCGCGCTGGGCCAGCGTCGATACGATACCGGCGACTTTATAAGCGGCGATGCCGCCGCACACTCCCACTACCAGCCTGCGGCCAGCCAGGACGCTCATGACGTCTCCCCAAGCATTCCGGCGCGCCCACGCTCGATCGCTCTCCCGAAAGCCGGCGCGCCGAGCGGCGGCGTCACGACATGATCGACGCCGTTGACGTCCGGAACGGAGACATTGTCGATCAACCGTGTCGTGCCGAGATAGGCCGCGCCCAAGACCAGTGCCGGCCGGCGCAGCTCCTCGAGCGCCGCGAACGTCGCGGGATCGACGATTGCCAGATACTCCTCACGGAACGGCGGCGCCAACTCGCGGCGCGCCGCCTCGATCGCGGCGCGCGCATCGCGCTCGCCTTCCTCGATGGCGCGAGCCGCCGCTTCCAACGCGCGGTGGAGTGCGGGCGCGACGGAGCGTTGCTCGGGCGTCAAGTAGACGTTGCGACTCGAAAGCGCAAGCCCGTCACTCTCGCGCACCGTGCGCGCGATGACGACGTCGACGCCCATGTCCAGATCCTGCACGAGGCGGCGCAAGACCGCCGTTTGCTGGGCATCTTTCTGTCCGAGATAGAGACGTTGAGGGCGCACGGCGCCCAACAGCTTCGCCACCACCGTCGCCACGCCGCGGAAGTGGCCGGGGCGGCATGCTCCTTCCAACTCTTCACCCAAAGGCCCGACGTCGACCGTCGTGCTGAAGGTGGACGGGTACATCGCTTCGACGGAAGGCGCGTAGAGCACGTCGACGCGATGCTCGCGCAAGAGCGCGCAATCTTGATCGAAGACGCGCGGATAGCGGTCATAGTCGTCGTGCGGACCGAACTGCAGCGGATTGACGAAGATCGAGACCACGACGGAAGCATTCTCGCATCGCGCTCGATCGACGATGGCGAGGTGGCCCGCATGGAGCGCGCCCATCGTCGGCACGAAGCCTACGGGAGCAGGTAAAGACGCGACCGCCCGACGGCATTCGCCGGGCGTGCGCACGATCAACACGGCAGTTCCGTTACCCTTAGCTCTGTGCGCCCTACGACAAATGTTTCGCCCGGCGCGATGGCGGCGCTGCCGGACACGGTGCGTCCTCCGACGCGGACCCCATTGCGGCTCCCCAAATCCGTGAGCAGAAGCTGGTCGTTTTCCACCCGAAGATGCGCGTGCCGGCGCGAGACGTAGCGATCGGTGCTGATACAGGCGTGAGCCTGCGCCTCGTCACGACCGATCGTGATCTCCCGCTCGAACGACCACGTCTTCCCGTCGAGGGGACCGTTCAAGATCTCAAGCTGGTACATGGACGCCGGGAGGGGTTCGGCTGCTACCGCTTGCCCTCCTGGAGTCGCATGAGCTGGAGCTTGTGCACGTAGCGAACGATCATCTCGCGCTGAGCGCCATCGATTGCCGTGAACCTCACGCCGTGGGCGTAGCGGCCGCGCGGGTCGTCGCGGTAGGAAAGCACGACGCGCCCTCGCGCGTGGATCGGCTCTTCCGAGTCGGGCAACGCGAAACGAAGCGCGATCACGCTGTTGGCGGGAAGGTCCTCTTCGGTGACGAGCTTGATTCCGCCGCCGCTGAGGTCGTTGATCCAACCCGCCGCATGGCCGATGCGCCCGTCGAGTCGATAACGGACCGGAATCGACACGGCGACTCGAAAATAGGCCCGTGGGTCAGGCTGCTTCGAGTTCATTACCCCCCTGCGAGCGAGTATTCGCTGTAGCTCATTCGCCCCTTTCGAGCAAGCTCTGGGCAGCTTCCAATGCCCCGAAGGCCGTGTGCTCCGCCAGCAGACCCCCTTGCAAATACACGTCGTATGGCGGGCGCAAGGGCGCGTCACAGGACAACTCGAGCGTGGCGCCGCCCACGAAGGAGCCGCCGGCCATCACCACGCGATCGATGTAGCCCGGAACGGGACCCGGTTCGGGCGCGAAGCGCGCGTTGACGGGCATGGCGCGCTGCAGTCCACGCGCGAACGCCACCAGCTCGCCGGGATCGCGAAGGCGAATCGCTTGGATGATGTCGCGGCGGGGCTCGTGGGGCGGGGGATCGACGGCATACCCCAGGCGCGCGAAGAGCGCGGCGGCGAAGCGCAGACCTCGCAACGCCTCTCGCACGGTCAGCGGCGCTTGGAAGAGCCCTTGAAAGAGGAGCCGGCCGAGGCCGAGCGTCGGACCGAGGCGATCGCCGAGCCCGGGCGCGTAGAGCCGGGTGGCGACGAGTTCCACCAAGTCGCCGCGCCCCACCACGTACCCGCCCGTGGGCGCCAGACCGCCGCCGGGATTCTTGATGAGCGAGCCCATGCAGAGATCGGCGCCGACATGCGTGGGCTCTCGCTCTTCGACGAATTCGCCATAGCAATTGTCGACGATGACCAATGTCTCCGGCGAGACGGCGCGAACGGTTTCGACGATGCGCGCGCAGTCCTCGATGGAAAGGGACGGCCGCGGCGAGTAGCCGCGCGAGCGCTGCACGAAGACGGCGCGCGTCGGTTCCGAAAGCGCCGCGCCTAACGCTTCGAGATCGATGCCGCCGTCGCTCCGGAGCTCGACTTCGTCGTAGACGATGCGGTCGCGTCGCACCAGCGACGACGAATCCTGCACGATGGCGTTGCGCAGCGTGTCGTACGGACGCCCCGTGGCGCACAGCAAACGCTCGCCGGGCGGGACCAGCGCGGAGATCGACGCGACGATCGCGTGCGTTCCGCTCACCAGCGAGAGACGCGCCAGGGCCCGCTCGGCGCCGAACAAGCGCGCCAGCAGATGCTCGTAGCGCTCCCTCGCGCTGTCGCCGTAGCCGTAGCCCGTGGTGCCCGCGAGATCGGCGTCCGTGAGATCGGCCTCGACGAACGCGCGCAAGACGTTCGCGCGAACGGCGGCGTCCTGCGCGCGCTCGCCAGGGAGCGGCTCGGCGATATCGTGGGCGGCGGCGCGCGCCTCGGCCGCGAGGCGTGGATGATAGGTGCGCGGTGCCCTTTCCAGCAACGCCGCTACGAACTCTCGCATGAACTCTCCAGATGACGTCGATAGGCCCTCGAGAACGGCAGATAGATGGCCGCCGCGAGCGCGGTATTGAAAAGCGCCAATACTACGGCGCGCCAATCGCCACCCGTCGCGACGTAGGCGATGATCGGCGTCGGCACGGACGAGGGCAGCCAGAGGACGGTCGGCGCGACAAGATGGAGCGCCGTGGCCGCGTAAGCGATGCACGCCAGGGATACCGGCGTCACGACGAACGGCACGGCCAGCGCGGGATTGGCGATCAACGGCAGGCCGAACATCAACGGCTCGTTGGCGTTGATCAGCGCCGGCAGCAGGGAAGCGGCCGCGATCTTCCGCACGCGCGCCGTTCCGCCGCGCAGCAGCTGGAACGGCAGCGCGATGGTCGCGCCCGCCCCGCCGGGGAAGACGAAGGCGAAGAACGTGGTCGTGACGATGTGAGGCGGCGGAAGACCGTGGGCAAGCGCGTTGCCGTTCTCCTGCACCAGATGCAGAAAGACGGGCGTGATCACGGGCGCCACGAGCGCCGGTCCGTGGATGCCCGCGATCCAGAGCACGGTCTCGACGACGACGATGACGAGCACGGCGGGAAGGTTGTCGCCGAGCCGGCCCAATGGGGCCATGAGGCGGGCGAATCCCACCGCCAGCGAGAGATGCGCGGCGAACAGGCCGGCGAACGCAGCGACGACGATCGCCGACGCAACGATCGTTCCCATGACGCCCCCATAGCGGCTTCCGACGCGCAGCGCATTCACGACGGCCAGCGCGACCACCATCGCCAGGAAGAGGCCGCTGGAGCCGAGTTGGGCGAGTTGCGCCGTCCATCCCTCGGCCGGCGGCTGAGGAAGCGCGAGCCAGAAGCAGAGCACCGAGATCGCGACGGCGCTCCAGGGCGCGACGCGCTGACGCTTCGCTGCCGTGTACGCGAGGATCACGACCAGCGCCCACGACATCACGCCGAAACCGGCGGGAAACGCCGCGTAGAAACGCGTGCGAAATCCCTGTCCGGGAGAGAGCATGTAGAGCGGCACCAGCGAGACCAAGCCGATGAAGGCCAATGGAATGCTGATCCGAATCGCCGCGAGGTTCGGCTCGTCGCCGACGGCCCGCAGCTGCGCGAACGCGCGCTCAAATCGTTTCAGCGAGGCACCGCTTCCTGTCGACCATGGCGCGGCGCGCTTTCGCGCCGTCGTGGGCTAGAGCCTCCGCACGACCCCGCAGACGCGACCGATGAGCTCGACGTTCTCCGCGTAGATCGGCTCCATCGTCTTGTTCTCGGGCTGGAGCCGGATCCGTCCGGATTCTCGGTAGAACCGCTTCACGGTGGCTTCGTCGTCGACCATGGCGACGACGATCTCGCCGTTCTCCGCCGTCTGCTGCGGGCGCACGACGATCAGATCGCCGTCGAAGATGCCCGCGTCGATCATCGAGTCACCTTGAACGCGCAGCATGAACGAGCCGCCCCCGCGCACGAAGCCGGCCGGTAGAGCGAACTCCTCTTCGACGTTCTCCACGGCCGTGATCGGCACGCCGGCGGCGACTCGGCCGACGACCGGGAGCGTGATGACGTCAGGCGCGTGCGCGCCGTCGCGCACCAACGCGCGCGGCTTGGTAGGATCGCGCTTGATGAGCCCGCGGCGCTCCAGCGTCTTGAGATGGCTCTGTACCGTCGATGAGGACGAGAGGCCCACGCGCTCGCCGATCTCTCGCACGGACGGCGGATAGCCGTGCTCCCTCGTGAACTCGGCGATGACATCGAGAATCGCCTGCTGACGCGGCGTCGGCGGTTTCTGAGACACCCTGGCACCTCCCACGCGGTCAGCATACCACAAGCCCGCCGCCCAATGCAAACGTATGTTCGAAATCGACTTGACAGCGGGAGACGCCGTAGGCTAGAATCTAGGGGACGAACACTCGTTTGGCACAATCTGTAGTGTTTGTGACGGAAAGGGATGAACGCAGCCATGCTGCAGAGACGGAAGGGACCCTTTACCTTGGCCCCGCTGGTCGCCCTGGCCGGCATGGCCGTGCTCTTCTCGACCCCGTATCTCGTCGGCTCCCATCTCTACGCGGCGCCGACTCCGCGTTACGCGACCGTCGTGGTGCAGCCCGGCGACACGCTGTGGCAGATCGCCGCGCATCGCACCGCGGCCAATGGCAACGTCGAAGAAACGATGGACGGTATCTCGGCGGCAAACCATCTGAGCCCCGGGAGCTCGATCGTCCCCGGCCAGCGCTTGCGCGTACCGATCAACTGAGATCTTCCGGCTCCTCCCGCTACGGTTGAGGCCCGGTGCGTCAGCACCGGGCCTCCTTTTTCTCTTCCTCCTTTTTCAGACAGGTCGCGCGCCAAGTCCGCGACGTTAGAGCTTCGCGACGTTAGAGCTTAAGGATCACGTCGAGGTATGCGTTGAACGGTGGCATCAAGCCGCCGTTCACGTCCGCGTTGTAAACGCCCCAAAACGGGAAATACGGGTACGCGAAGAACGGCTGAATCGTCGAGCCGGGATTATAAAAGTTGCCTACCGGCTCCCACGAGCCGAACGATGCCGTCGGCTCGAACGCGCAGGTCTTGTGATCCGCGAACTTGTTCCACGCCTCGTTGCTTCCGCCCCAGCAAGTGTTGATGATGTTCGTCATCGTCAACTGCAACGTAATGCGCGGGGAGACGTCGTACGCAATCTGCAAATGGCCAAGCAGCTGAGACGGATTCCGAAAGGCACCGATGTTGTCGAACTGCTTGGTGAACGGATCCGGAATGACGATCCCGCTTGCGCAGGTCGTCGCGTCGTAAAGCCCGCCGCTCGTGGCGCTGCCGGGATTACGTGGGTCGCCACCGACTGCTGAGGACCCCGCAATTGGAGAGCAGCCCGACGCCGGATCGACGCCTGGAGTGGTCTCAGGTACGCCGTAGCGCCCGCCCGCCTGGAACTGGAAAGACGGCGTGAAGCGCCACCGCTTATGCTTGTAGTTGAGGATGAGCGTTGTCGTGTACGGAACCCCGTAGAGATTGAGGAAGTTGAGTCCCAGTGGGGCAACCACCGTGTCCGTCGGGAAGTACGGACCGTTGAGGCTCATCAGCGGCTGCACGGGCGCATTCCAATACGGATTGGCGATGTCGCCTGCGGCACAGGTAGGGTCCGGTGTTCCACTCGTCGCGTAGCACGCTGCAGATATCATCCCGTTCGACGTCGCGCCGCAACGCGGATCCGTCGAATGGGATGCGCAGAACGACGTGTAGGCGTTGTAGGTTTTGATGTCGGTGTTGATCGGGCTCAGCGGCGTCCCACCGTTCTTCAAGGGCGTGTAGTTGATCGTCGTGTACGTGTAGGTGAAGGCGAGGGCTCCGGCCCAGCCGTCCCGGCTGAAGTCGCCCTTTTGCACCGCCAGCTCAACGCCCTGCGACCGCAGATTGCCTACCGGAATCACGGAGACGAACGCCGTCTTCGGGTTGATGAAGAACGCCGTTTGTTCGTCCGTGGTGTATCGCCAGAACGGCGTGAGCTTCCACGACAAATCGGTTCCCTTGACCTGATGCTCCCACGAAAGATCGGCGTTGTACGAGTACTCCGGTGGGATGTCGTGTCCCGGCTGGTTGAAACCAAACGGCATGAACGTGGGCCCAAGGAAGCCCGGCAGGTTCTGTTGGGCCACGTTGTACTGTTCGGACGCCGCGTTCGCCGGCTGCGAGTACCTGCCATACGAGAAGCGGAGCACGTTCAGCGGATTCACCGTGTACGTGACGCCCAAACGCGGCTCGAGCGCGCTGTACGTGTAGTTCGCCGGGTTGTTGAATTGCGTCGCGGGCACCGTTCCGCTCGGACAGGTTGCCGTCGCCGGACTCGCGCCGGCCTTGATCGCCGGGTTGAGGAACGGCGCGCTACCCGGCGTCGTGGAGATGCATTCGCTGTCATTCCAAGCGTTGAACCAGAAGGGACGAGCACCAACGTTGGTGTTGACGCCCGCAAACTGATAGCTCTGCCAGCGAAGGCCGAGGTTGAAGAGCAGCCGGTCGGTGGGCTTCCACTGATCCTGGACCGAGAACGCGTAGAAGGTGGGTCGCACCTGATTTAGCGTGGCATGCTGGCCGTTCTCGGCCACGTAGAAGGCGCAAGGGTTCCCGCCGCATGTGGTCCCTGCGGGTAGCGCGGCGGCGGGTGCCGGCGAGTTGAACTTCACCGTCGTCACGGGATTCGGCGAGGTCGAGCTGGTGTTGTAGCAGCTCGTCGGGATAGACGCTCCTCCCCCAACCATCGAGTAGCAGATACCATTTGTCGGATTGGTCGAATCGACCAAATAGGCGAATGGCGACGACTGGCTGACGGCAAACTGTGAGTTGTTGTCGCGCACAATCGTCGAGTGTACGGCCGAGGCATCGACCTCGAGGAGGTGCTTCGCGTTGATCTGATCCGCGAAGGTTCCACTGACGCCACGCGTGTGCGTGCTCAACTCGTAGTCCGGGGGCTGGCCGATACCGAAGCCGCCCGCACTGTTGGGTCCGTTCAGCAGCCAGTCGGAATAAAACGTGTATCCGTAGACGCGGACGTACGCGCTCGATCCCATGTTGTGCTGGTACTGCAGCTTGATGATCGCCTGATCGTTCGTCGACGCGTCACGGCGCGGGAGCGGGACGAGCCCACCCGAGTTGGTGTCGGCGGTGGGATAGGTGTACGTCGTCATCAACGACGGGAAGTTGCTCGGCAAGAACCCGCCGACTCGACCGTTGTACTGCAGGCTCGGGCCCGGGAACGCTAACGGCGCTCCGCCGCGCAGCAACCCGCTGGGATTGGCCGCGAGCAGCTGCGTTTGCGACCAGTCATTGGGCGAGTTGTAGAACCATGTCCACAGGCTTGCGACGTCATAGAGGATCTGGACGTCGTCGCGCCCCGCATCTTTGCGGTGCGGGATACCAAAGTGGAAGTTGAAGACATTCTCACGATCCGTACCGTGCGCGGGAACCGTCCCGGCATTGAACGGCCCGAGTTGATAACCGCCGGCACCGACGAACGGACCGCCCCACGCACCCACGGCGCCAGAGGCGGCATAGCAGCCGGCGAAATTCGCATTACCGGGCGCCGGGCATGGAAAGACGTCAAATTGCGATCCAAAGTTCGACGACAGCGCAGCGCCGTTGTTCTGATCGTAGACCCGGAAGTCTTGATCGACGCCGCCGATACCGACGTAGTACGAGAACAAGCGGCTCGGAGTGGCGCCGCCGATCTCGAAATTCAACTTGTGATAGAAGGCGGGCGCGCCGACCCCGATGTCCGCGGAAGCGAACCCGGGATAGGTACCTGTCTTGATCACTTGGTTGATGAATCCGGAGAGTCCCGTCGCTTCCGCGCTGGCCGGAGCCGCTCCGGTATACACCTGGAGCTCCTGCTGACCGAGCGCGGAGGCCGTGACGGCCGGATAGTTGTCGAAGCTGCGGTTCACGGGCACGCCGTCGAACTCGTAGCCGATCTGATCGTAGTCACCGCCGCGGATGTTGACCGTCTGATTCCAGCCGTTCGCGCCCGCAGGCACGTATACGCCCGGCACCGAGGCGATGGCCGAATACGCCTGATCGAGCGATCCGCCGCCGCCTAGGCCCTTCACGACCTGTTGGGTCGCGGCGTTCACCGAATAGACGTCGGCCGTCGTGCCGGGCTTGACCAAGGCGCCCGTGGCGCGCGTGGTGACCTTACCGATGATTTTGAGCAGCGAGAGTGACAATGTTTGCATGTTGTCGGCAAACACTGCGATCCCGGTCTGTGAGATCGATTGATAGCCTTCTTTCTCCGCGGACACGGTATACGTGTCCGGCGTTAGGGAGACGAAGGTGAAGTGGCCTTGAGCATCCGTCGTCGTCGACGCCACCTGAGAGGGTGACGAGACGGTGACTTTCACGCCGGCCAACGGCGCGTTGTTTTCAGCTGCAACGACCGTTCCCGAAAGTCCGCCCGTGGTGCCGGCCAGCGCCCATGTTCCCTGTGCCAGCATCGCCACGAGGGCGACCAGCGCAAACAGCGGATGCCGGAACGGGAATTTCTTCATGTTCCGACTCCTTGTTGGCAGTTTGTCGACGCCGACAAGGCATGAGCACCCGACGTACCCGACACCCTGACTCTCCCGAGACCGAGCTCCCATCCGTGCCGGCTGGAGGTGGCGTTCGGTTCAGCTGATATTTCGCCTTTCGAAAGAGCGCTCGCTAGCTTCTACGCTGGACGATCGTGATCTCGTGACCGGAATGGCGGTCCAGGAATTCGAGACCTTCGCGCATCCACGTATCGAGTCCGGAGCTGGAGTGGCGCGCCACTTCACGAGCCACGTGCTGGCGATCGCGCAACCACTGCAACTCGGAGCGCGTCGTCGCCGGCCAGACCTCGACGTCGCAGTCCTCGCATCGGTATCCGTACGTCACGAGTCCCGCCATTCCACGCGGAAACAAGAGAGCCTCCGGCCGTAGCCGGAGGCTCTCTGTTGCTTGCTCGTTCTGTACGCGATCTCGACGCTTAGAGCTTGATCTTCACGTCGAAGTACACATTGAGCGGCTGTGCCGTCGAGTTCCCGTCGGCGTTGTAGGCCCCGAAAATCGGGATGTACGGGTACTGAACGAACGGCTGCGGCGTCACCCCGGGGTTGTAGAAGTTGCCCATCGGGAAGATGCCGCTCGATCCGAGGATACCGGCCGTCGTGTATCCGCAGACCTTGTTGTTGCTGACTGCCCACGCAGGCTTGTCGCCGCCGAAGCAGGTGTTGATGAGGTTCGCCATCGTCAACTGGAACGTGACGCGCGGCGAGGCCTCATACGAGATCTGCAGGTGGCCGAGCAGCTGCGAGGGCGCCCGGAACGATCCGAGGTTGTCGAACTTTCCGGTATAGGGATCAGGAATCGCGTTCAACGCGCCGGCGCAGGTCGTCGCATCGTACGGCGCCCCGCCGGCGGCGCCGAACTGGTACCGCGGATCGCCGGCGGTTGAACCCGCGAGCGGGCTGCAACCGGCCGCCGGATCGATGCCGGGCCAGACCTCGGGTGCGCCGTAGCGCTGACCCGATTGGAACTGCAAGGACGGCGTGAACGACCACCGATTGTGCTTGTAGTTCACAACCAACGTCGCGACATGCGGTACCTCGTAGCTGTTCGTCGAGGTTGAGATACCGGCCGGGAAGATGTCGTAGACGCTATAGTTTGCGCTCGGATCGAAGAGATTCTGCACCGGCGCATTCCAATACGGATTGGCGATGTCGCCGGCCGCGCAGGCCGGATCAGGTGCTCCGGCCGGCGTGTAGCAGGCGGCCGATACCGCTCCGCTGGTCGGCGTCCCGCAACGCGCATCCGTTGGGTGCGTGGCGCAGAACGAGGTATAGGCGTTGTAGGTCTTGATGTCATTGTTGATCGAGGTCAAGACCGTCGATCCGCCCGGCAGCGTGCTGTAGTTGATGTACGCATGCGTGTACGTGTACGCAAGCTGCCACGCCAACCCGTTCTCGTTGAAGTTGCCCTTATTGAGCTGGAACTCCGCGCCCTCAGCCGTGAGGTTCCCCACCGGAAGGCCCGACACGAACGCGGTCTTCTGGTCGAGGTAGAACTGCTGGTACTGATCGCGCGTCTTACGGTAGAACGGCGTCAGCTTAAAGCTGATATCCGTTCCTTTGATGTGATGCTCCAGCGAGGCATCGAGGTTGTACGACAGGGACGGCGGCAAGTCGTGCCCAGGCGTCGTGAAGCCGTACTGGTAGAAGCGCGGCCCGATGAACCACGGCAGGTTTTGCTGGAGCGTGTTGTACTGCTCGAATGCCGCGTTCGGCGCCTGCGTGTACTTGCCGTAGCTCAGGCGCAGCACCGTGTCGGGATTCATCGTGTAGGTCAGGCCGATCCGGGGTTCCCAGTTCCCGAAGGAGTACGTGGGCGCCGAAGCGTTCGTGAGCGTCGCCGGCACGTAGCCCGCAGGGCACGGTGCGGTCGGGCTCAGACCGAGATCGGTGACTTTGTCCACAGGGCGGCTTCCCGGGGCGTTCAGCACGCACTCGTCTTGATTCCAGGCGTTGAACCAGAACGTACGAGCGCCGCCCGTCGTGTCGCTGCCCTTGTAGGAGTAGTTGTCGTAGCGCAAGCCGAGATCCAGCAGGAGCCTATCGCTTGGCTTGAACTGATCGGTCACGGCAAACGACGTGAAGGTGGGTGTCACGGTGTTGTACGTGGCGGTCGGCCCACCTTCGACGACCCAGTACGTGCACGGTCCCGTTCCACAGGTTCCGCTCAGCGGAGCAACGGTGCCGCTTGCGGCTTGCCCCAACGTGGCAAACGTCGCGCGGGCGGACGACGGCGCGGCCGGATTGCACGTCGTCGGCGTTCCCACCCCGCCGGAGACGGAGTAGCAGAGACCGTTCAGGGGGTTGTTCGAGTCGACAGCCACGGCGAAGCGCGACCGCGAGCCGGCGAAGTCGAGCATCTGCGTATTGTTGTCACGCACCGTCGTGGCGTGAACCAGCGACGCTTGGACGTTGAGCAGGTTCTTCGCATTGATCTGATCGGCGAAGTTCGCGCTCACGCCTCGCGTGTGCGTATCCAACTCGTAGTCCGGCGGGCAGCAGCCGACGTAATTGGCATTGGTCGTCTGCGGCCCATAGTTCAACCAGTCGGAGTAGTAGCTATATCCGTAGATGCGGAAGTACGCCGCCGAGCCGATGTTGTGCTGGTATTGCAGCTTCACCAGCCCCTGGTTGTTGATATACGCATCCCGCGTCGTGCTGGGGATCGTCGCGAACGGCGCGGCGTTCGAGCTCGGATACTGGTAGACGGTCGTCAGCGACTTGTAGTTGGACGGCAGCGCCGTGTTCAACGCGCCGTTATACTGATAGCCTCCAAAGTACGCCGGCAGTGATGCCGACAAGGTCGGATCGATTGGCCCGGCCGTGCAGTCGCCGAGGAGGCAGCCGTGCTGATCGGCCGTGTACAGTGGCAGCCCCCAATCGGCCGCTGAGCTGTACCACCACGTGTAGAGCGTGGAGGCGTTGACCAACAGTTGGATGTCGTCCTTGCCGGAATCCCTCCGGTGCGGGAGGCCGAAGTGGAGATTCACCACGTTCTCCCGATCGGCGATGTGCGACTGCGCGCCCATCTGGAAGGGACCCAGAACGTACCCGCCGGGGCCATAGGCCGGAAGGGCGCCGTTGTTCTGCGTGATCTTGTAGCACGCCGCAAAGCCGGCGCTCGGCGTCGCGGGGCACGGAGCGACGTCGAACGCCGAGCCATAGGTGCCGCTGATCGAGGCGCCGTTGTTCTGATCGTAGTAGCGGTAATCTTGATTGTAACCGCCGACGCCGATGTAGTACGAGAAGTTGCGGCTTGGGTTGGCCCCGCCGATCTCGAAGTTGGCCTTATGGTAGAACGTCGGGCCGCCGATGCCCAGATCGAGTGAGGCGAATCCCGGGTAGGTGCCCGTTCGAATGACCTGGTTGACGAACCCGGAAAGCCCCTGGGATTCGGCGTTGGCCGGCGCCGAGCCCGTGTAGACCTGCAGCTCTTGCTGGCCTAGCGCCGATGCCGTCGTCGCCGGATAGTTGTCGAACGAACGGTTGACGGGGACGCCGTCGGTCTCATAGCCTACCTGATCGTAGTCGCCGCCCCGGATGAACACGCTCTGAAACCAGCCCTGTTGATTCACCGGGACGTACACGCCAGGGACAGACGCGATGGCGGAGTACGCTGTGTTGAGCCCACCGCCGCCGCCGAGCGCCGTGATCTTGTCTGCGGTGCCGGCATTCACGGAGTAGACGTCGGCCGTCGTACCCGGCTTGACGAGCGCGCTGGCCGCGCGCGTCGTGACCTTACCGATGACCTTCAACAGTGAAATCGTGACCGTCTGCGTGTTATCAGCGAAGACGGCGATGCCGGTCTGAGAGACCGACTGATAGCCTTCCTTCTCCACGGATACGGTGTACGCATCCGGGGCAAGGGAGACGAAGGCGAAATGACCCTGGGCATCCGTGGTAGCCGTTGCGACCTGAGATGGCGATGCAGCGGTTACCTTCGCGCCGGCGATCGGGCTGTTGCTCTCAGCGAGAACGACCGTGCCCGTCAGCGCCCCCGTCGTACCTGCCAGTGCCCATGTTCCCTGGCAAAGCATGGAGACGAGAAGCATTAGCGCAATGAACGGATGCCGGAACCTCAATTTCGGCATTGTTCCCATCCTTTTTTGTTTTACAAGCCATAAAGCCCAAGGTCGGGCACCTTACCTTAAAGGCCCTTCCCTGCGGTGTCAGGCTGAACGGGCCCGTTCGCTCCAAGCTTGTACTTCCCTGCCCATCAAGCACGCTGCCGGCAGGCTCCCTATTATGCGAATGTCGTCCTTGCAAGAATATGCAAAACGCATGCACGGATATACAAAGCGGCGGATCGCTAGACTCTCGCCGCCATCCGCTCCTTGAGCAGCTCCGGGATCTGCGACGGACGGTCGGCCACCGGCACGCCGGCCGCCTGGAACGCCGCGATCTTGCTCTGCGGGGTACCAAAGCTTCCGGAGATGATGGCGCCGGCGTGGCCGAGCGACTTTCCGGGCGGCGCGTTGCGGCCGCCGATGAACGCGACGATCGGCACGTGCCGGAGATGCTCGGCGATGTACGCCGCGGCCTCCTCTTCGTCGGAGCCGCCGATCTCGCCGACCACCACGATCGCCTCCGTCTGCGGATCGTCCTTGAAGGCCTTGAGGCAATCCACGAACGTCGTGCCGATGATGGGATCGCCGCCGATGCCCACGCACGTGGACTGGCCCAGCCCAGCGCGCGTGAGTCCGTCGACGACCTCGTACGTCAACGTGCCGGAGCGCGAGATCAGGCCCACGTTGCCTTCCTTGAACACGTGACCCGGCATGATGCCCACCGACGCTTTCCCCGGTGAGATCAAGCCCGGGCAGTTGGGGCCGATGATTCGCATCCCCGGCGTCGCGCCGACCACCTTCAACATGTCGTGGACCGGCACGCCTTCGGTGATGCAGACCGAGAAACGGATGCCGGCCTCGTAGGCTTCGAAGAGCGCATCGGCAGCGCCCGCGGGCGGCACGAAGATGCACTGATGCGTCGCACCCGTCGCTTCGACGCACTCCTTGACGGTGTTGAAGACGGGAAGGCCGTGCTCCGTCTGCTGTCCGCCTTTACCCGGCGTCACGCCTCCCACGATGTTGGTGCCGTACGCAATCATGCGGCCGGTGTGATACGAGCCTTCCGAGCCGGTGATGCCCTGCACGAAGACTTTGCTGCTCTTGTCCAGATAGATGCTCATCGTTTAAGCTCCCGCCGCGAGTTCGACGGCGCGCTTCGCTCCTTCGTCCATGGTCTGTACCGGCGTCATGCCCGCGTCAGCGAGAATGCGCCGCCCTTCTTCTTCGTTCGTGCCCGTCAAGCGAATCACGAGCGGAATCTTGCGCGAGGTCGTCCGCTTCATCGCCGTCACGATCCCTTTGGCGACTTCGTCACCGCGGGTGATGCCCCCGAAGATGTTGATGAAGAAGACCTTCGCGTTGGTGTGGTTGACCACCAGCTCGTAGCACTTGCGAACGCGCTCGGCGTCGGCGCCGCCTCCCACGTCAAGGAAATTGGCGATCTCGCCGCCCGCATTTTTCACCGCGTCCATCGTGCCCATCGCCAGGCCGGCGCCGTTGGCCATCGTGCCGACCGTACCGCCGAAACGGCGGAAGTTGCGAATTCCCAGGCCTGCTTCGGCCGCAAGCTTCTCGTCTTCGTCGAGCGGTAGAACGGCCTGCCACTCCTTGAACTCCGGATGGCGGAAGAGCGCGTCGTCGTCGAGCTCGATCTTCGCATCGGCGGCGATCACCCGGCCGTCTTTCGTGAGGACGAGCGGATTGATCTCGACGAGCTTTGCGCCGTACCTGAAGAAGAGATCGTACATGCCCGCGACGATCGACGGAAACTGCTTGCGATAGCCCGCGTCGAGCTCCGCGCCAAAGGCGAGCTCGCGGCCGATGAACGGCCAATAGCCGCCGGCCGTCTCGACGAAGTGATACTTGAACGATTCCGGATGCTTCTCGTGGACTTCTTCCACGTCCATGCCGCCGAACCGCGTCACGATGATCGAGGGCTTCTTCGTCGCGCGGTCGACGGTGATCGCGCAGTACGCTTCCTTCTCGATCTCCATCGTCTCTTCGACCAGCAGCGAGTTCACCGGCTCACCGTTGGGATTCTGCCGGTTCGGCGGCATCGGCGTCGCCATGATCTCCCGGGCGACGGTGCGCCCTTCCTCCGCGCTGGCCGCGAACTTGATCTTGCCGGCCTTTCCGCGGCCGCCCATCAGGACTTGCGCCTTGACGACCCACTTGCCGGGATTCTTTTCGATGAACGCCGCGACGTCGTCCGGCGTCTTGCAATGCCGCGAGCGCGGAACCGGTATGCCGCAACGGCGGAACAGCTCTTTGCCTTGGTACTCCATGAGGTTCATGGCGCTACTCTTCGATCTCCTGTAGTCTAGATGCCGATGGTATCAATCCAACCTGCCGAGCAGCGACCTCGCCACGATGATCTGGTGGATCTCCGAGGTTCCCTCGTAGATCTCCGTGATCTTCGCGTCCCGATAATAGCGCTCGACGGGAAATTCCGTGGTGTAGCCGTAGCCGCCGTGGATCTGCACGGCTTCCGCGCTGTGGCGGCGCGCCGCCTCGGAGGCGAAAAGCTTGGCCTCCGAGGCGGCGACGGCGAAATCGCGTCCTTGATCCTTCAGCCATGCGGCGCGATACATCAAGAGACGCGCCGCGTGGAGATCGACCTGCATGCGGGCGATCTTGAATGAGATGCCCTCGTACGCGCCGATGGGTTTGCCGAACGCCTGCCGCTCTTTCGCGAACTGGATCGACTCGCGCAGGCAGGCTGCGAGAATGCCGCAGGCTTGCGCGGCGATGCCGATGCGCCCGGCGTTGAGCGTTTGCAGGGCCTGGCGAAAACCGCGCCCCTCCGTGCCGAGCATCGCCGTCGCGGGAACGATTACGTCTTGGAACGCGAGATCGACGGTGTTGGAGCTATGGATCCCCATCTTGTCGGTGACCTTCTCGATCACGAGACCCGGCGTGCCGTTTTCGATCAAGAACGAGCTGATGCCGTCGGCGCCCGGGCCGCCCGTGCGCACCATCGTCATCACGACGCCCGAGTATCCTGCGTTGGTGCACCATTGCTTGCGCCCGTTGATGACGTACCGATCGCCCTTGCGTTCCGCGCGCGTGCGCAGCGCGGCCGCGTCGCTGCCGCAATCCGGTTCGGTGAGCGCGAACGCGGCGATCCATTCGCCCGAGGCCAGCTTGGGAAGGTAGCGCTGCTTCTGCTCGGGCGTTCCCATGGCGTCGATGGCGGCGGCGACCATGGCGTGGACGCTGAACGTGGTGGCCGTCCCCGCATCGACCTTGGCGAGCTCCTCCACGACCAGCGCGTACGTGATCGTGTCCGAGCCGCCCCCGCCGTAGGCTTCGGGGATCGTCATCCCGAGAATGCCGGCGTCGGCGAGCTTCGAGTAGAGCTCGCGCGGAAACGTATGCTGCTTGTCCCACGTAGCGACGTGCGGGACCATCTCGCGTTGCGCGAACTCGCGGACGAGATGCGCGACGGCGACTTGCTCGTCGCTGAATTGGAAGCCGATGCCCGACGGAGTTTCTATGATGCTCATTCGTTGCGCAACTAGGCTCTGTGCAACCCGGCGCTGGTGCGCCGGAACCTTTCAAGCATTGGGGCCCCCACGAAGCGGAGCGGAGCGTAGCAAGTGGGGGTTGGGGATCATCTCACCGTCCTTGTAGTCGTAGAAGCCTCGGCCCGTCTTCTTCCCGAGCCAGCCCGCCGCGACCATCTTCTTGAGCAACGGACATGGACGATACTTGTCGTCGCCCAGCCCCGCATGGAGCACGTCCAGGATCGCCAAGCACGTGTCAAGACCGATGAAGTCGGCAAGCTGGAACGCACCCATCGGATGGTTCAGCCCGAGCCGCATCACGTTGTCGATGTCCTCGATGCCCGCCACGCCTTCGTAGAGCGTGAACATCGCCTCGTTCAGCATCGGCATCAAGATGCGGTTGGCCACGAAGCCGGGATAGTCATTGACTTCGACCGTGATCTTGCCCATGCCGACGGCGACGTCGCGAACCTTCGCGTACGTCTCGTCGCTGGTGGCGATGCCGCGGATGATCTCGACGAGCTTCATCACCGGCACGGGATTCATGAAATGCATGCCGATCACGCGGTCCGGGCGCGATGTGGCGGCGGCCAACACCGTGATCGAGATGGAGGAGGTGTTGGAGGCCAAGATCGTCGCCGGCGGCATGAGATCGTCGAGCTTGCGGAAGAGGTCGAGCTTCACGGAGAGGTTTTCCGTGACGGCCTCGATGGCGAGGTCGGCGTCCCAGATGTCGAGCGTCGTCGCCGGCTCAATGCGCGCGAGGACGGCGTCGCGCTCCTGCGCGCTCTTTCGCCCCTTCTCGACGTCGCGGTCGAGGTTCTTGCGAATCGTCGTCACGCCGCGCTCGACGAAGCTTTGCTCGAGATCGTAGAGCCGCACCGTATGGCCGGCCTGCGCGGCAACCTGCGCGATGCCGGAACCCATCTGCCCGGCCCCGATGACCAAAATTTTCATCCCCACTCACTTCGCTCCGAGTGCGCCGTCAAATACGTCTACTTCGTTTCACGCGCACGCCGGGGCTCGTGCGAGCCCCGGCGTGAGCAAGACTGGAAATCGGGGGTGCCTAGCCCACGCGCACCGCGATCGCGTCGCCTTGCGCCGAGCCGGAGCAGATCGCCGCGATGCCGATGCCGCCGCCGCGCGCGCGCAGCTCGTGCACGAGCGTCGTCACGATGCGCGCGCCGGAGGCGCCGATCGGGTGACCGAGCGCCACAGCGCCGCCTTGCACGTTCACCTTCTCTTCATCGATACCGAGCGTGCGCAGAGAGCTCAGCGTCACCGCAGCGAATGCCTCGTTGATCTCCCAGAGATCGATCTGCGATGCCTTGAGGCCGAGCTTGTCGAGCAGCTTCTGCGAGGCCATGGCCGGCGTAAGCGCCAGATACGGCGGATCCCAGCCGACATCGGCATGGCCAAGAACCTCGGCTAACGGCTCGCGGCCGTGAGCCTTCGCCCATTCGTCGCTGGTGAGCACGAGCGCGGCGGCGCCGTCGTTGACGCCCGGCGCATTGCCCGCCGTGATCGTACCGCCCTTGTCGAGCGGTTTCAGCTTGGCCATCGCTTCAAGGCTCGCATCGTGCCGGATGGGCTCGTCGCTCTCCACCAACGCGTACGGCACGTCGCCCGCCACGTACGGCGAGTAGATCTCAGGGTTGGCCACCATGTTCTCGGGAGGCACGTGATCCCACACGCTCTTCGCCAGGCCGTCACCGCCAGCGAACGCCGGAACGCGAGGCTTGGCCGCCGTCGGCACGCGATCGACGACGAGCTTCCCGGCGGCAGCCTTCTGGCCGACCTTGAGCGGAACGATCTCCGCCGCGAACGCGCCGGACTTCGTGGCGGCGGAGGCTCGCTGGTGGCTGCGCAGCGCCCAGGCGTCCTGATCTTCGCGGGAGAGCTTCAACTCCGCGGCGACTTGGGCACCCTGATACGCCATCGTTACGTTGAAGAAGTAGTCCCAGAGCCCGTCGCGCACCATGGCGTCGATGAGCTGACCGTCGCCGTAGCGATAACCGAAGCGCGCTTTGTCGAGCAGGTACGGCGCGTTGCTCATCGATTCCATACCGCCGGCCGCGACGACGTCCTTCTGTCCCGCCTCGATCAGCAGCTTGGCCGTCGCGATCGCGACCATGCCGGACGCGCAAACCTTGTTGACGGTCTCGCTGGTCACCGTCTTGGCCAGGCCCGCTTTGAACGACGCCTGGCGAGCAGGCGCCTGGCCGACTCCCGCCTGAACGACCATGCCCATGAGCACGTGGTCGACGTCCGCGGGATCGACGCCGGACCGTTCGATGGCCGCCCGGATCGCCTCGGCGCCGAGCGTGGTGGCCGGAAGCGAGGAAAGCGCTCCGCCCAAGCGGCCGAATGGCGTGCGAACCGCCGAAAGGATCACCGTCTTTGCCATCTGATCTTTTTTAACTCCGTGGGGAAGTGACGTGCCCGGTTTCGCCTGTAGGAGCAGCGGCACCTGGGCAAGACGAAACCTCGAGTAATCTCGAGTCGCTGCGAGGTCTGCCGGGCGCTAGTGGCCCACTAGTCCCCAGTCGGCGTACGTCGCGGCTCAGGGTTTCCCTTCACCGCGGCCGTCTTTCAGGTGCTCTCGGCACCTTCTTCCGGCGACGTGTTGCGCCGGCTTCCGACCCTATCCTGGCATCGGCTCAGGAGCCGTCATCGCGGCTCCATCCCCTTCTTTTCCGGCGGGTTTCCGCCATCACCACCCCGCCCGCTCGAGCGGGAGTCCAGCACCTGAGGTTCGATCGCCCGGAACGTTGCCGGGCGACGCCGCCTAACGCGACCCTCAGGTTTCGGCCTTACTGCAACGACGAACTACTCGAGGTTCCGTACCGAGGAGTATACGCTTGTGCCGCCCCAGGCGCAATGGCCCGTCGACGCATGGCTAGCGCCAGACGGAAAGCCGAAGGAACAACACCAGTAGGACGACGACGAACGTCACGAACGTGCGCGTCTCGGCGCGCCAGATGACGTCGGGACGATACGTGCCTTGTCCGGGCGACTTCGGCGGCCGCGGGATGACGCGCGGCACCGTTCGCACGTAGACGGCGAAAGGCTCGCCGAAGGTGCTCGCGAGGTACGCTTCTTCGTACGGAATGATGATGGCGTAGGTCGCCACCATCAGACCGAGCGTGATGACGACGAGGACGGTCGCCGGCAACGCGGCCATGCCGGAGACGAACGCCATCGCGAATCCCACGGCCGTGATGAAGTTGCCGACGTAGAGCGGATTGCGCACATAGGCGTAGGGTCCCGCCGTCACGAGAAACGGCGCCGTAACGTGGTCGGCACGCGTGGTGACGCCGGAGTAGCCGACGGCCCAAACGCGCACGAGCTCGCCGAGGACGGCGATGGCGATGCCGGCCCAGAAGATGCCGTTGAAGGCAGGGTGGCCGAAGACCACCAGCAGCAGCGCACCGAGCGAGAGAATCGCGCCGCGGTTCTTGAAGACGAATGCCGACACGGCGCCTTGCGTTAGGCGCCGCTTCGAGAGCGCCCTGCCTGCGCGAGCTACGCGCGGGTGATGCCTTCGTTCAACGAGCCGCTGCGGTAGCCGGCGAGATCGACGGCGACGAATCGATATCCCGCGCGCTTGCAGGCGGCCACGATGCGCTCGCGCACGCCGGGCTCCACCAGGCGCGGCAGCTCTTCGGGCGGCACTTCGATGCGCGCCACGTCGCCGTGATGGCGGACGCGCACTTGCGAGATGCCCTCGGCCAGCACCGCCACTTCCGCCTCGTCGATTTGGCGCAGCACTTCGAGACTGATCTCGGAGCCGTACGGCACGCGCGACGAAAGACACGCCAGCGCCGGCTTGTCCCACACCGGCAGGCCCAGCTTGCGCGCCAATGCGCGCACGTCGTCCTTATGGAAGCCCGCCTCGGCCAGCGGACTGCGAACGCCGCGCTCGCTTGCGGCCCGGCGTCCCGGACGCCAATCGCCGCCGTCGTCGAGATTGTAACCGTCGCAGACATACGCCACGCCTCGCGCTTCTTTCAAGGACTCCAGACGCGCGAAGAGCTCCGACTTACAGTAGTAGCAACGGTTGACGGGGTTCGCGCGATAGCGCTCGTCCTCCATCTCGTGGGTGTCGATGACCTCGTGCCGCGCGTCGACGAGCGCGGCCAGATCGAGGGCGCCTTGCAGCTCGCGCGGTGCAAGGCTCTCGGAGCGTCCCGTCACCCCAATGGCCCGGTCGCCGAGCTCTTCCACGGCCACCTTCAACACCAGCGCCGAGTCGACGCCCCCGCTGAAGGCGACCAAGCACGAGCCCATCTCGCGGAACAACAGGCGCAAACGTTGCTCCTTGACCTCCAGGGACTGCTCGACGTCGATCACGTCGTCTTCCTTACCTTTCGAGTTGCGCCCGCACCTCGCGCAGCACCACTTCAATGGGCAGGGCGCGCTCGGCGGCGATGGCGCGTAGGTCGTCGTATTCGACGGTGCGGCGCTCCCGCCCGCTCGGCAAGCGGCTGGCTTTCACGCGCACCGGACCGAGCGCCGTCTCGACGGTCTCGACACGCCGCGGAAGCACGAAGCGCTGCTGACGGCGCATGCGCACGCCAAGCGTCGTCGTGTGCTCCAAGAGAGCGCGCGCCACGGCGTCGGCGCGCTCGGGCGCGCAGACGGCACCGACGATGGAGGCGGGGCGCGACTTCTTCATCTGCACGGGGATCAGCCAGACGTCGTAGGCGCCGGCGGCGAGCGCCGCCTCGAACGCGCCTTCAAACCAGCGTGGATCCATATCGTCGACGTTGGCTTCCAGCACGAGCACTTCGTCGCGTTCGAGCGCGCCGATGCCCGCCGCCCGCGCTTCTTCTTCCGCGAGCTCTCCCACCGTTATCCGCGTGACGTTCGGAATCGAGAAATCGCTGCGCCCTGCGCCGTAGCCGATCGCCTCGACCCGCATCGCGGGACGCACGCCCGGGCGTTCCACGAGCGTGCTGAGGATCGCCGCCGCCGTGGTGGTCACCAGCTCGCCCCGCACGTCGACGGGCCGCATCGGCATGCCGCGCAGCAACTCCAGCGTGGCCGGCGGCGGATTGGGATAGCGACCGTGGGCCATCGCGATTTGGCCGTTGCCGACCGGCACGTCCGAGCAGTAGAGACGCTCGACGCCCAAGTGCTCGAGCGCGATGCAGGTCATCGCGACGTCGATGATGGCATCGATCTGACCGACTTCGTGAAAGTGGATGCGCTCCACCGTGGTCCCGTGGACGCGCGCCTCCGCTTCGGCCAGCCGCGTGTAGATCGCGGCGGCCTGTCGTTTGACACGCGGCGAGAGGCCCGACCGCTCCACGATGTCCAGCACGTCGGCGAGATGGCGCGTCGGCCGCCCCTCGTGATGATGATCGTGGTCGTGCGTATGCGTATGGGCTTGCTCGACGACGTCCTCGCCGGGCACGACGACGTCCAGATAGGTGCTCGCGATGCCGCGCCTCACGGCGCGCGACGTTTCGATCCGCCAGCCGTCCACGGGAATCGTCCGCAACGCCGACTCGAGCGCTTCCAGCGGGACGCCCAAGTCGACGAAGGCGCCGGCCAGCATGTTCCCGGCGGCACCCCCAACCATCTCGACGAACGCGACCTTCATGCTGAGACGAGCCTTGCGCGCTCGTAGGCATACACCTCCTCGAGCGTTCGCTCCAAGCGGTATTCCGGCTCCCAGCCCGTCGCGGCGCGCAGCTTCGCGTTCGAGCCTACGAGGATCGGCGTGTCGCTGGGGCGCAAGCGCGAAGCGTCCTCCCGCACTTCCACACCGACGCGCGCAAGGAGGATCAGCTCACGCAGCACGTCCTTGATCGCGTACGCGTGCCCGCTGCACACGTTGTAGATCTCGCCCGGGGCGCCTCGTTCGGCCAACAGCACGTACGCGCGCGCGACGTCGCGCACATCCGTGAAGTCGCGGATGCTCTCCAGGTTGCCGACCATCAGCACGCGGTCGCCGCCTACGGCGATCTCCGCTAAGCGGCGCGCGAACGCCGGCACCACGAAACGCGGGCTCTGCCCAGGACCGATATGATTGAAGGCGCGCGCGATCACGCAGCGCGCGCCCCACGCGTGCCACGCGCTCAACCCCAGCGCCTCTTGCGCCACTTTGCTGGCCGCGTAGGGATTGCGCGGATTGGTGGGACGGTGCTCGTCGATCGGCACCGCGTCGGGACTGACGGCGCCGTACACTTCGGCACTGGACGTTATGACGACGGTCGGATCGATGCCGCGGGCGCGCAAGCGCTGGAGGCCCTGGCACAGCGACAGCGTTCCGAAGACGTTGACGTCGAACGTCTCGCGCGGGCGCGCCAGCGACTCGGGAACGAACGACTGCGCCGCGAGATGGAAGATCGCGTCGGGGGCATGCTCGCCGACGACGCGCTCGACGGCATCCACGTCGCGCACGTCGAGTCGATCCCACGTCACGCCGCGGTGCGCGGCGCACCAGTCCGGCGCGGCATGATCGCCCGTCGCCGCGACGCTCGCGCCGCGCGCGCTCAACGCCTCCGTCAGGTACCGGCCGACGAAGCCGCCGGCCCCGGTGATAAGGGCGCGCACCGCTGGCCCGTTCCCCGGCTAGACGGCGACGACGCGCGAGAGGCGATCCATATCCGCGCGTACCATGCGCTCGACCAGCTGCTCGAACGATGTCTCCGGCTGCCAACCGAGCTTCTTCTTGGCCTTGCTCGCGTCGCCGATAAGCAAGTCCACTTCCGCCGGACGCACGAACTTCGAGTCGACGACCACGAACGGCTCCCACGGCAGATCGACCGCTTCGAATGCCAGTCGGACGAAGTCGCGGACGGCGTGCGTGCGCCCCGTCGCGATCACGTAATCTTCGGGCGTATCTTGTTGCAGCATCAGCCACATCGCGCGAACGTAGTCGCCGGCGAATCCCCAATCGCGTTGCGCGTCGAGGTTGCCCAGACGCAGCTCCTTGGCCAAGCCCAGCTTGATGCGCGCGACGCCGTCGGAGATCTTGCGCGTCACGAACTCCAGTCCGCGGCGCTCCGACTCGTGGTTGAAGAGGATCCCCGAAACGGCGTAGATGTCATAGGACTCGCGATAGTTCACCGTGATCCAGTGGCCGTACACCTTCGCGACGCCGTAGGGCGACCGGGGATGAAACGGGGTCGTCTCGCGTTGCGGAACTTCCTTCACCAGGCCGAACATCTCGGACGAGGAGGCCTGATAGAAGCGGATGGACGGATCGACGGCGCGGATCGCTTCCAGCACGCGCGTGACGCCCAGCGCCGTGAACTCGCCCGTGAGCACCGGCTGCGACCATGACGTCGGGACGAACGACTGCGCGGCGAGATTGTAGACCTCGTCCGGCCGCGTCTCCCGCAAGACCGCCGTCAACGAGCTTTGATCGAGCAGATCGGCGGAGACCAGCTCGATCTTCCCCTCGAGGTGATTGATGCGCTCGTTGACCTGCGTGCTGGTGCGCCGCGTGACGCCGACGACACGGTAGCCTTGCTCGAGCAAGAACTCCGCGAGATAGGAACCGTCCTGGCCGGTGATGCCGGTGATAACCGCCGTTCTGCCCATGGGGCGGCCGTTTGGCCTAATTGAGCATGGTGACCTGCTCGCCGCGATCGTCGAACAGGAAGCGCGTCTCGAAGTGCTCGTCTTGGCCATCCGGCGTGACGACCTTGCTTTGGATCGTCAGCCGGTGGAAGGCGACGCCGTTGCGGCGCGTGACGCCGCCGTAGAAGTAGGCGACCAACGGCGTCTGCTTGGGATTGAGGGGAGCAAGCCGTCGGCGCTCCACCAGCATGTTGAGCAGACGCGTCTGGAGCGCTTGCGGGATGAGCCGGTCCGTCTCGTCCGGCGTCATGCGGACAACCTCCAGCTCTTCCTGAAGCTTGTTCTCTTGGTTGACCGGCCGGTCGGTCGTGTAGCGGATGATCGCGTCCCAATCGTCGGCGGGGATGCCCGTGAAGCGCATGCCCATCCGGTGGACGGCCCGCCCCTGGTGGTTGACCTTGTCGCGCCAAACGATCTTCGCGCGCATGCGCACGGTGCGCTGCTCGATCAGTGCCGTGAGCTCGAACTCGTCGCGACCGGGGTCGTCTTGGGTGATGACGCACATCCCGCCGCCACTAATGTCCAAGCCGATGGCAGGGCGTCGCGTGACGCCGCCGTCGACGCTGTAGGTTGCGTGAAACGGCTTCCGCTTACGCGGAAACTTGCGACGGTTCACCTCTTTTCCCGTGAACCATGCCAAGAGGTCACTCAGCACTGTCCTCCTCAGCTGCGCTGCCGCGGTTACGGCCCCCGACGTGCACTCCGCCGCGCCGCTATCGAAGTTATCGGACGGCGCAAGGTAAATCTGTGCACCGCTGCGCAAATGGGGCCGGGTGTACGACTACCTGGTGGTCGGGGCCGGCTTCGCGGGCGCAACCCTAGCGGAACGTCTGGCCTCCGAGCTTGGGGCTCATGTTCTCTTGATCGACCGGCGCGATCATCTCGCGGGGAACGCGTACGATCCTTTGGACGAGCACGGCGTCCGCATCCACTGTTACGGGCCTCACATTTTTCATACCAATGACGAGCGAGTGGTCTCGTACTTGTCGCGCTTCACGGCTTGGCGGCCGTACGAGCACCGCGTGCTTGCCCGCGCGCGGGGGCAGCTGGTCCCGATCCCGATCAATCAGGTCACGCTGCATGCGCTCTTCGGCGTCCCGCGTTCGGAAGAGGCCGCTGCGGCCTTCCTGGCGCAACGGGCGGAGCCCGTGGAGCGGATCGCGACCTCCGAGGACGTTATCGTCGGAAAGGTCGGGCGCGAGCTCTACGAGCTCTTCTTTCGCGGATACACCCGCAAGCAGTGGGGGCTGGATCCTTCAGAGTTGGACGCCAGCGTCTGCGGCCGCATTCCAACTCGCGTGAACGGGGACTGCCGCTACTTTACGGATGCGTTCCAGGCCATGCCGCGCGACGGCTTCGGCGCCATGTTCGAGGCCATGGTGGCCCATCCACGGATCGAGGTGGTGCTGGGAGTCGACTTTCGGACGATCGCCGATCGTGAACGCTTCGATCACGTGATCTTCACGGGGGCGATCGACGAGTACTTCGAGTATCGCTTCGGCAGGCTGCCGTATCGCTCGTTGGAGTTTACGTTCGAGACGTTGGACACGCCGTGGCATCAGGAGGTGGCCGTGATCAACGAGCCCGACGCATCGGTGCCGTACACGCGGACGACGGAGTTCAAGCATCTCACCGGGCAGGCGCATCCGAAGACGACGATCGCGCGCGAATATCCGCGCGCCGGCGGCGATCCTTATTATCCGATCCCCAATCCTGAATGCCGGGCGCTGTACCAGCAGTACGCCGCCCTCGCGCAGCGCGAGCGCCATGCGACGTTTGTCGGCCGTCTGGCGGAGTATCGCTACTATAATATGGACCAGGTGGTGGCGTCGGCGTTGGCGACGTTCGAAGATTTGGCGAAGGTGCGTGCGTAGGATGGCAGTGGTGGATCGCGTCGCCGTCGTGGGATCTCGGGGACAGCTCGGCGTCGATCTGATGGAGGCGTTTGCCGATCGCTCGCCCGTTGCGTTCGACCGGCCGTATTTCGATTTGGAGCATCCCGACTCGATGACCCATCCGCTCTTGGACTATCGTCCGACGCTGGTCATCAACACGGCCGCGTTTCACGACGTCGAGCGCTGCGAATACGAGCCGGAACGGGCGTTCGCCGTGAATGCGCTTGGCGTCGACGCATTGGCAGGCGCCTGCGCGGCCGTGGGCGCCGCTCTGATGCACGTCAGCACGGATTACGTGTTCGACGGCACGGCGCGGCAGCCGTACGCCGAATCCGCGGCTCCCAATCCGTTGAGCGTCTATGCGATCTCCAAAGTGGCCGGGGAGCAGCTGATCCGGCGGCACGGGTCGTCGTGGTTCATCGTGAGGACCTGCGGATTGTACGGCGTGGCGGGTTCGCGCGTGAAGGGCACGACCTTTGCCGAGACGATGCTGAAGAAAGCCCTTGCGGGCGAGCCCGTCCGCGTGGTCGGCGATCAGACGGTCGCGCCTTCGTTCACACGCGACGTTGCGCGCGGGATGCGGGCCGTGGCCGAGAGCGGACGGTTCGGCATCTATCACGTGACCAACGCCGGGTCATGCACCTGGTATGAGTTTGCGGCCGAGATCTTTCGCCAGGCCGGCATGCAGGCCGATCTGACGGAGATCTCGTCCAGCGCGTTCTACGCCCGCGCGCGGCGCCCGGCCTATTCCGTGCTGGCCCACGACGGGCTTGCCGCCATCGGCTACACGATGCCCTCGTGGCAAGAGGGCTTGCGTGACTATCTCATGGCCAAGAGGTTGCTGAAGACCTAGACTGGCGGCCCTGTGACACCGCCCCGAACTCAAGATTGCGTATTTTTCACAAAATGTGCGTACAACGCACGCGAAGTGCGTGATTTGCACATTCATGTGCGAAATACGCACTTCGCTGAAAGAGGGGGGCGCCGCCAACAGGGGGCACGCCGCAGGCGCTAGATGGGCAGTAGCGGTGCGGCCGCGTCCTTCTCGGAGAGAATCGGCCTCCCGCCAACGGATTCGAGCGGCCAGGTGATCTTCAGTGAAGGATCGCTCCAGCGCAGGCCGATCTCGCGCGAAGGATCCCACGTCATGCTGAACTTATAGTGGAAGACCGTCCCCTCTTCCAGCACCAAGAAGCCGTGAGCAAACCCCGGCGGCACATAGAGCTGTTGCTGGAAGCGATCGGAAAGCTCCACGCCCTGCCACTGCCGATAGGTGGGCGAGCCCTCGCGCATGTCCACGATCACGTCGTAGACGGCGCCCCGTAGCACCTGCACCAGCTTCGCCATCTGCGGATCGCAATGAAGCCCCCGCAGCACACCCCGGCGAGAAACCGAGACCGTATCCTGCGGCCACGTATGATCGATGCCCAGCGCGCGGTATATCGGCTCGTTGTAGCTCTCGAAGAGAAAGCCTCGCGCGTCGCTGAAGACCTGCGGCACGATCAGCTTGCTCTCACCTAGGCCAAACTCCATCGCGGAGAGTTGCGGCATTCCTATCCTCGCTCGCGCAGTTGCTGCCGGAGACGATATCGCGCCGCGGCCGCCTCCATCCTGCGCCGCTCGTCTTCGGATTCCGCAACCAGCGACGGCACCGGCACGCGCCGGCCCCGTTCGTCCAACGCCACCAGGATCAGATAGGCCGATGCCACGTGGCGGCGCGCCCCCGTGATCAGCTCCTCGGCGTCCACGCGCACGCCCACCTCCATCGAAGTCCGGTGAACGTAGTTGACGCTGGCCAAGATATGCAGAAAGTCGCCCACGCGCACCGGGGCGATGAAATCCATGCGATCGACGGAAGCCGTCACGCAGATTCGGCCGGCATGCTTGATGGCCGCCGACGCGGCCGCCGTATCCACCAGCTTCATGATCTCGCCGCCGTGCACCGTCCCATAGACGTTGGCGTACTGCGGCTCCATGAGCTGTCCGTAGATGATCTTCGAGGCAGAAACGGGTTTATGTGGAAGTGCCGGGGCCGCCTCAGACTCGGACATGGCGCAGCTTCTCCTTCAAGCGATGAACGAAGAACGTCGCCACCTCGCTGGGAAGCGTGCCCCGGCCGAAGCCGGCATCGTAGCCGAGTTCTTGCGCCAAGAGATTGGTCACGCGCGGGCCGCCGCAAAGCAGCACGACGCGCTCGCGCAGCCCCTCGGCCTCCAACAACTCGGCCAAAGCGGTGAAGTTGGTGATGTCGGAGCCCTTCTGGGTCACCACTTGCGAAGCGAGGATCACGTCGGCGCTCTTCTCACGCGCGAAGCGCACCAACTCCTCCACGGAGACCTGCGAGCCGAGATTGACCGCTGACAGCTCGCGATACCGCTCCAAGCCGTAGTCGCCGCGGTAGCCCTTCATGTTCATGATGGCGTCGATACCCACCGTGTGCGCGTCGGTCCCGATGCAGGCCCCCACGACCACCAGCTTGCGCCCGAACTCGCGCCGCACGAAATCGTCGATCTCGTCCATCGACATCGCATGCGGCGCCGGCACATCGGCGGCGATCTGCGACACGTCCACGCTCACGGGCGTGCGCGCGTAGACCACGAAAAACGAGAAACCCGAAGCGATGGGCCGCCCGTCGACCACGGCCACGTCCGCGAAGCCCATCTTGGCCACCAGCTGGCGCGCCGCCTCATCGGCCGCTTCGCTCCAGGGCATCGGCAAGGTGAACGAAAGCTGAACGGCGCCGTCATCCATCGTGTCGCCATACGGGCGCACGAGCCTCATCGCGCGGCCCCCACGGCGGGCGACAGCGCCTCTTCGAACGGATTCCAGTAGTCCGCCCCCTTGGCGAAGACCCCCTCAATGCCGCGCCCGCCGTCCGGCGCACGCGAGACGTCGGCGAACGCGCGCGCCTCGATCGCGGCCATCAATCCCACCGACGCCACGCGCTCCAGCCGCCGCTCGCACTCCTCCAACACCCAACGCGCGCGCGAAGCGATCACGCCGCCCGGCCTGATCGCGATCTCTTCGCCCAAATGGCGCGCCGCGTTCATCACGTACCGCGCATTCTCCAACGACAAGGCGCGGTCGCCCAAGAACGGCGTGTGAATCGCCTCCGTCAGCATCCCGCAGAGGTGAATGCTCTGTCCCGTCATCACGGACGTTAGGTTGAACATCGCATTCATCAGATGGCCTTTGAAAATGTTCCCCGTCATGTGCTTGGTGGGCGGCATGTACTTCAGCGGAGCGTGCGGGAAGATCTGACGCGCCAGCTGCGCCTGCGCCACTTGATACAAGAAGCTGTCCGTCACGTCCGGATCGATCTCGTAGGCATCGCCCAACCCGATCTGCGAGTCGGGCATCCCGGCACGGTGAGCGAACTCCTCGTTGATGAACTGCGAAGCCAGCACGGCCGGCGCTTGCTCCAGCGCGTCGGCCGTCGTCAGATAGTTGTCCTCGCCCGTGTTGATGATGATGCCGGCCGCCGCATTGAGCATGCGTGAGAAGTGCTGATCGACGAACGTCCGCTTCATGTTGATGTCGCGGAAGAGAATGCCGTACATGGAGTCGTTGAGCAGCATATCGAGCCGCTCTAGCGCCGCCATCGCGGCGATCTCCGGCATGCACAGCCCGCTGGCGTAGTTCGTGAGCATCACGTAGCGGCCCAGACGCTCCGATACGTCGTCGAGCGCCGCTCGCATGATGCGGAAGTTCTCCTGCGTCGCATACGTGCCGCCGAAGCCCTCCGTCGTCGCGCCGTACGGCACGTAGTCCAACAGCGACTGCCCCGTGGAGCGGATGACGGCGATGATCTGCGCGCCCGCCTCAGCGGCCGCCACGGCGGCCGTGCGATCCTCGTAGATGTTGCCGCTGGCCACGATGACGTACAGCAGCGGCGGCTCTCCTTGCGGAAGCCGCGCCAACAGCGCCTCCCGCTCCGCGCGGCGTGCGCGCACGCGAGCCATGGCCGCATCCACCAGACCCCGCAGCGCTCCGCGCGCGATCTCCGGCGGCGTCACGTCCAACGAGGAGACATCAACGCGCCCGTCGGCGAGCGCCCGCGCGGCCTCCGCGACGTCGAGACCCGTCTCCGCAATCGCCGCACCGATCCAACGCGCCGCTCCGCTGGCGCGGCGGGCGGGGTCGAGCCGATCGACCACGGCATTGGCCAACGGCACCTCCTCGCCGACCACGCCGTCGACACCCAGCAGACGCAGCACGGCGCGCTCCACGCTGACCGTCGAGTGGGCGGCGATGAAGCGATAGATGGGATCGGCGATCGCTTGGGCTAGGGCCCGGCAGCGGTCAATCCGCGCAGCATCGACTCGGAGTTCCATTACTCCGAAGAATTGGACTATATTTCAGTATAGTCCTACTGTTTATTCGGCGATTAGTCCTGATCGCCGAATATATCGACTCTCTCGCCGGGATGGACCCCGATCAAGACCACCGCGAAGGCCACAGCGTTGGCCAGCATGAGCACGATGAGAAACGAGGAGACCGCCGTATGCCAGATCGCCAGCGCCACGATCTCGGCGATAACGATTCCCAACAGCGGAACAACGTAGCCGAAACGATGGAGGCTCGTGCGATAGCTTGCGACGATGCTCGTGGCGGCCAGCAGCGTCATGGCCACGCTGTAGGCGAGCGCGAAGTGCGCCGCCGGCAAGAAGTCCAGTCCGGCAACGATCCGGACCGTCAACGTTGGAAAGAGGCCTACGCCGAGCACGGCGATCAGCGAGCAGGCGCTCGTGAGGAGCAGCGCCCGGCGAAGGATGCCCGCGGCGCTCTCACCGCGCGCGTGCAGCGCGCTGGCTTTGGGAATGACCAGTCCCGGCACGAAGCCGAGGAGATAGAGGACGGTCCGCCCGATCAGCGATGCCGCGGCGTAGTAGCCCATCTGCGTGGCCGGCAAATAGTGGCGAGCCAGCACGATGTCGACCGTCATCAGACCCGTGATCGCCAAGTTCGAGCCGCCGACCCCGATCGTCGTCTCAATGAGGCGCCGGGGATCGATGGCGAATCTCGCACGCTCGCCCAGCTCGGATCGCAGCAGCGCCATCGTCAACAAGAAGCCCACGAGCGAGCCCGCCGCAAAGCCCCCGACGGCCCCCACGACGCCCCATCCCATCGCCACGGCGCCAATGCCGAAGATCGCTTTCCCGATGCCCTCCACGGCCATGGAGCCGGAGAGGCCCGAGAAGCGATGGCAGCCTTGGAGCACGGCCCGCATGACGGGACCGAGGAAGGCGAGGGCGGCGGCGATGAGCGCGAAGAAGATCGGCGTCGACGTCGACAAGTGGAGATAGCGGGCGATGAAGCCCATCAAGCCACTCCCCACCGCCAGCAGAATCAGCCCACCCACGACGGCGATGCGCGCGATCCACTCCACCAGACCGCGCAAATGCCCGCGATCGTCCAGCGCATGGAATTCCGCGGCGTATCGCGCCACGACGGTCGTGACGACGCCGGCGGGAACTCCGGCGATCATGAGCAGCGAGATCAAGGAGAGGAGCTCGCCGTAGCGCTCAGGCCCCAGCTGGCGGCTCAAGGCAACGTGATAGACATATCCGCCGACGTTTCCCAGCGTCGAGCCGACGAAGACGAGCGCGCCGTGGCGCACGAAATCGTCGCGATAGATGCGGTGGAGAAACGTACGTCTAACCGTATCGGCCACGATCACCCCGAAGGCGGACGGATTGGGTCTTACCTTGCTTCGTATTGCGGAGCATGCCGAGCCCGACCTGCAGGCCCGCACCGGGGAACAAGCTAACCGTTCCACATGCCGAATCCAGTCGTGGTTGGACTCTCCGACGACGCCAAGAGCGCGACCGCCCTGCGCGACCGCTTGGTCGCAGCCGGGCTCGACCCCGCGCATCTCTGGGTCGTCTCCGAGGACGGAAAAGCGGGTGCGGGCTTTGCCGACTCGGGCATCCGCTTCATCTACGCGGGCGATCCCCAGTCCGCGATCTTCGCCGATCCGGGCGACATCATGACCAACCTCGGGGGCACGACCGTGCCGGGACTCTCGGGCACCGACCCCCTTGCCGGCCTGCAGCGCGTCCCCCTCGAGCGCATCCTCGACGACGCGGGCATTCCCGAGGCGCAGGCCGACGTCTTGGCCGAGGTGATCTCGGACAAGAGCGCGCTCTTCCTCTTTCAAGCGTCGCCGGGCACGGCCGCCAAGGCGCGCGACGTCTTCACCGACGCCGGGCTCAAGAACGTTCGCGTTTACGGCGTGTAGGAGACGCGCGCGATACTGCCGCCGAGCGCAATCGCGAACTTATGCGCCACGCAGGCAGCGCTGAACCCCGCATCCACGTTCACGACGCAGACACCGGGCGCGCAGCTGTTCAGCATCGCCAGCAACGCTGCCAAGCCCTCGAACGAGGCGCCGTAGCCCACGCTGGTCGGCACGGCGATCACCGGCTGGCGGACCAGCCCTGCCAGCACGCTGGGCAGCGCCCCTTCCATGCCGGCCACGGCGATCACGGCCAAGCAGGGCTCCAGCGACGGCAACACCGCCATCGTGCGATGGATGCCCGCCACGCCCACGTCGTCATGACGCACGACAGGGTGACCCAGCGCTCGGAGGATCTCCTCCGCTTCCTCGGCGACGGGAGCATCCGACGTGCCGGCGCACACGACGCCGATCGGCGGCCCCGCCGGGTCCGGGAGGGTCCCGACCACGAACGTCCGCGCCACCTGGTTGTGCCGCCCCTCCGGAAAGGTGGCCGTCAACAGCTCGGCCTGCTCGACCGTCACTCGCGTGGCGATCGCGCGCCCTTCGCGCTCGAGCATCCGGCGCACGATGGCCAGCGCTCGCTCGGGACTCTTGCGCTCGCACAGGACGACCTCGGGAATCCCCGTGCGGCGCTCGCGGTCGTGGTCCAGGCGGGCTATCGTTTCGTCCATCGCCTTCGCCCATTCGCCACGAACCTGCAACTTTCTCCCGCGGCGCGAGTATGGACAAGTTAGTGGTAGGAGACGACGCGTTGGTGCGGTCCGTCCTCGCCGGGGATCGCGAAGCCTTCGCCGTCCTGGTAGACCGGCACAAGCGCGGCATCCTGAATTACATCGGGGCCAGCATCCGCTCCGCGGAGGACGCCCAGGACTTGGCACAGGAGACGTTTTTGCGGGCATACGCGCACTTGGGAACCTACAACCCGGCGCTCGGGAAGTTCTCGACGTGGCTCTACCACATCGCCCGGAACGTCGTGCGCACCTCACTCGATCGCCGAACGCGCCGGCCCCAGCCCCAGGAGTTGGGCGAAGACGAGACGCTCGAGCAGCGCCTCCCCGATCACCGCCGCGAGGCCAACCCTGAGGCGATGGCTCTGCGCGGAGAGGAAGACGCCGTCGTGCGCGACGCCCTCGAGCGCATCCCGCCGAAGATGGCCGCCGTCCTGCGGTTGCGATATTACGCCAACATGGAATACGCCGAGATCGCCACGACCATGGGCCTCTCGCTGGGAAACGTCAAGACGCTGATCCATCGTGGAAAGCTGGCGCTCGCACAACGACTGCGCGAACGCGACACGGAAACGGCGGAGGTGGCAAGATGACGTGCCGCGCGTGCGAGCTGCGCTTGGAAGAGTATCTCGAAGGCGGCGTCGACCGCTACACCGCCATGCGCATTGAACGCCATCTCGTCGACTGTGGGTCGTGTCGCGCGACGCTCGATGAGCTGCGCTCCATGGAGCGCTTGTTGAATACCGCCTCGCGCGCGGCCGCGCTGGAGCCCGCGCCGAACTTCACATTCGCCGTGATGGCCGAAGTGCGCGCGATGCCGTTGCCGCGCGTGCAGCCCGTCATGCGGTGGGCGTTCCTTGGGTGGTATCTTTTGGGCGCGTGGGCGCTCATCGGCATCTTGGCGTTATTCGCCCGTCCGCTGCTGTTGAACGCGATCGCGGCCCTCGGCTACGCCGCCGCGGGGACGCTTTCCGTCGTGCAGGCTATCGTCGGGGCGGTGAGCGCCGCGACCGACGGGCACGGTGCGGCGATCGTCGTCATCGTCATGCTGGTGCTGGCCGTCGACACCGTGCTGGCTGCCGGCGTCTATCTTGCTCATACCGTAGTGCGGCCGCGCATCGCGGCGCACCTGACCGTTCCCGTTTCGCTGGAGCAAGCATGAGACGGCTCTTCGCTGCCCTCGCATTCTCGATCGCCATCGCGCTGCTCGGCGCCGCGCCGGCCACAGCACGTTCGAGCCACGACATCGTCGAGTTGTTCCACAACGTCGCGATCCCGCCCGACCGGACCGTTGACGGCGACGTGACGGTCATCTTCGGCAACCTCGACGTCGGCGGGCGCATCACGGGCGATGCGACGGTCATCGGCGGCACGATCACCGTGGAGCCGGGCGGAGAGATCGACGGCACGCAGACGGCGATCGATCCCTCGCAGATTTCCGGCATCGCGCCGTGGATCCACGTGGCGCCCGAAGTGCCTTTCTCGAGCTGGTTCGGCGACGCACACGCGTGGGGACAGATCGCCGGTGACCTCATCGTCCTGCTCGTCTTCTTGCTCGCGCCGCAGCGCACGCGCTTGACGCTCCAGCGCCTAGAGCTTCATCCCGGCATCTCGGCGATCGCCGGCGTCATCGCTTTCGTCGCGCTGGTGCCGATCGTGGTGATGCTGGCGATCACCATCATCGGCATCCCGCTCATCCCGCTGGCGATCATCGCGTATCTCGTGGGAATCTGGCTCGGGAAAGGGGCGATCGCCCTGCTCGTGGGACGGCGCTTCTACGAACTCCTTCGCCCGCACGCGACGCCCTCGCCGCTGGGCGCGCTGCTCATCGGCTTGATCCTCGTCAGCGCCGCGGAGCTGGTGCCCATCGTCGGCTGGGCCGTGACGGGATTGGTATGGATGATCGGCCTTGGCGCGGCCGCTCTCACGCTCGTCGATCAGCACGCGCGCGCGTGGACGTGGCACCATGTGCCCGCGCCGCCTGCGCCAAGCCAGGGCCCGATGCCGCCAGCGCAGCCTCCGCCGCCGCCGGGCCCGCCGATGGCGCAACCGTGAGCTTTCGGAAGGCCTGCTCGGCTTGTGGCGAGCGCTCGCCGATCCGGGCGACGGCCACGCGTCGAAGGCCGCGCCGGAACGTATCAGAAGAAGGATGCCGGCCGGCTTGGGAATCGGACAATCGCGTTCTTCTGGAAATGCGGATGCTTGTGCGCGGGCTGCAAAACGTAGGCCGCCACGTCATAGGCCTGCTGCGGAGTCAGCGTCCCTGGAGCGTTCTGCGGCATGTTGACCTTGACGAAGGCCGCCATCGTGGCAAGGCGGTTCATGCCGGCGCCGTCGTTGAATGACTTCGGCCCCCACAGAGGAGGGATAGCCGCCCCTTGCCCGGCGCCGTTCGCGCCATGGCACATTGAGCACTTGGCCGCGTAGATCTGCCGCCCGGCTGCGATGTCGGGCGCATGATCCATCTTGATCGTGATCAGCCTCTGGTTGGGAAAGCCGACGCCGACCTTCGCTCCGCGCGAAAGGAAGGCGATATACGCCGACATCGCGACCATCTCGCGACTTTCGTACGCCGGCGGATGGCCGTTCATGCTGTAGAGAAAGCACTCGGCGAGGCGGTCC
>Ga0070735_10000090_pt1 | contig 114726 bp, 103 predicted proteins | sample Coa_R1_FD_66443 | JGI IMG/M metagenome (GOLD analysis project Ga0070735, IMG submission 66443) | Surface soil microbial communities from Centralia Pennsylvania, which are recovering from an underground coalmine fire - Coalmine... | ecosystem: Environmental > Terrestrial > Soil > Unclassified ...
CGCCGGAAGGCTTCACCGGCACCGTCACCGGACAACCTTACGACCTCTGGGCGCCTCTCTCCACCGTCCAGCAGACCATCCCCCGGCTATCGTCTTCCATCCTCGCTTCCCGCAACGCCGGCTGGCTCAACTTCTTTGGACGCCTCCAACCCGGCGCCACCATCCAACAAGCCGGCGCCGAAATCAAGACACTCGCCGCGCAGCTCGCGACTGCCTATCCCCTCACGAATGCAAACCGGACCGTCGCCGTGATCCCCGGAGTGGGCTTAGGGCCGGACGACCGCGCCGAAGTTCGCCGCCTGGTCGCCGTTCTCGCAATATCCGTCGCCTTGCTGCTCCTCATCGCCTGCACCAATGTCGCCGCCTTGTTTCTCGTGCGATCGCGCCAGCGCGAGCGTGAAATCGCGTTGAGACAAGCCCTCGGAGCCGGCCGCGCACGCATCGTCCGCCAGTTGCTCACTGAGGGCATGCTGATCGCACTCATCGCCGGAACCTTGGGCGTGATCACGTCGCAATGGACCGCCCAATGGATGGCCGCCATACGGCCCGGATCGGTCCTGCACCGATTGAACGCAAAGTTGGACCTTCGCGTGGCCCTGTTCGCGCTCGCCGTGTCGATCGCCGCAGGAGTGCTCTTCGCGCTGACCCCTGCGCTGCGATCCCTTCCCGCCGACCTCATCGCCACTCTCAAGAACGGGGGCCGCGGAGCAACCCGCCGACAGTCGCGCCTCCAGTGGACCCTTGTCATCCTGCAAGTCACGCTCTCCTTCGTTCTACTCACCGGAGCCGGTGTGCTCACACGCAATCTCTACCGCGTCATGACGGACAATCCCGGCTACGAAACCCGCAGCGTCGCCATGAGCTCCCTCGACCTAATCATTCAGGGTTATTCCGAGCAGCGCGGCCGGGCGTTCTATCGCGAACTGCTCAATCGCCTGCCGCAGGCTGCCCTGGCCACGTCCGTCCCTCCCGAAGAATGGCCCGGACGCGTCTCGATCTTCTATCCCGGCGAGGAACCGCCGCCCGAGGTTCTGCGCGGACGCGAGATGGAACTGGGCCTGCGAGTCGACATCAACACTCTCTCGCCGGGTTATTTCCGAACCCTCGGAATGGCGCTCAAATCAGGTCGCGATTTCAACCCGCACGACGATGAAGCCGCTCCGCGGATTGCAATCGTGAACGACTCCCTGGCGAAGCTTCTCTGGCCGCGCGAGAATGCCATCGGAAAGCGCATATCCTGGCCCGACCCATTAGAGTCAAAGCAACGCCTCCTCGAAGTGGTAGGCGTAGCCTCGGACACGAAATCTCGCGCCCTGACCAGCGCACCCGTGCCGATGATGTACGTCCCCTTGCTCCAAAATTACAACGGCCGCATCACCCTGTTGGTTCGCAACGGGACCTTCGCGGCAATGGAACAAACGCTCGCAACCATTGACAAAGACCTCTCGCTATACAACCCCCAAACCATGACCCAGCACGTGGCGCGCTCGCTCTGGGAACAGCGCATGATCACCGGCTGGGTGACGGGCTTTAGTCTATTGGCCCTGGCCCTGGCTGCCATCGGGCTGTATGGTCTGATCGCACAGTCGATCGCGCAACGTAAACAGGAAATCGCGATCCGCATCGCGTTGGGAGCCACGCCCGCCCGAATCAGAAATTCCGTCCTCCGCGAAGGCATGTTGATCGCTCTGGCCGGCCTGGCCCTCGGATCACCCCTTACCCTGCAGCTCACCGGCTCACTGCGCAGTGTCATACCCGGAGTCACCGCCGATCTCGGCACCATGTTCCTGTCCGCCGTCGTTCTATCCCTGATCACAGTGGCAGCCTGCGCTATCGCCACTCGTCACGCCTGTAATGCGGCAGGACGTTGAACGGTTTTACGCAGCCCTCGATACTGTCCGCCGGGGATCTCCGCCTGGTCACTCGTGCAAGACGTTTGCGCGAGACTCTATGTTGTAGGATCGATGGTATACACAGGTGAGTTGTCTGCGAGATTCGAGGTGACGTCCGATGAAATCAATTCTGCTCCTTCTGTTTGCCACCACAACCGTGTTTGCGGGCGGCCGCTATCATGAGGACTTCCACTACAGTTATCCCCAAACCCCAGGCGGGCGATTCTCACTGGACGGTTTCAATGGGACGGTAGAAATCTCCGGCTGGGATCAGAACACCGTAGAGATCACCGGGACAAAGTTTGCCGACAGCCATGATGTGCTGAATGCAATTCGGGTTGAGGTATCGAGCACCGGCAATTCGGTAACGGTTCACACGGAGCATCCGGAATTCCATCACTTCGGCAGAGCGGGAACAACGTACGTCGTGCATGTTCCCCGGCGAACAGAATTAGAACAGATCCACAGCTCGAACGGAGCGTTACGCGTCGACAGCATTGACGGGAACTGCACACTGCACACGTCGAATGGTTCTATCCAGATCCATGATGTACACGGCAACGTCAATGGCTCTTCGTCGAACGGGCTGCTTGACCTTGCGCGAGTCGACGGCAGAATGACCCTGCACACCTCGAACGGCGGCATCCACGGCGACGAGGTCAGCGGCGGAATCGAGGGACGCACGTCGAACGGCAGCATCCGTCTCCGGCTGCGCGAGTCGCAGACGGGCGATCCGATCCGGCTGGTCACGTCGAACGGCAGCGTGGAACTGGAGATGAACAGTCCACGGACCAACGATGTCATCGCTTCGAGCAGCAACGGCAGCATCACGGTGCGCATGCCTGAGAGCGCGGCTGCAAATCTCAGCGCGCACACCTCCGGGCATAACCGTGTCGTTACCGATTTCGACGTCCGTGTACACGGGACAATCTCGAAGAGCCGGCTCGATGGCGTGATCGGTAATGGCGGTCCCAGGATGGAACTCACCACTTCTAACGGCGGAATTCGGCTGCTCAAGATCTAGCTCTCCTTGACGCTCTAGGAGAAGTCGGGTAAGATCTTTCCTAGGTCATCTAGGAAGGAAGACGTCATGAGAATCCTTCGCCGCAAGCGATTCGAGTCGGACATGGACACGGAGCTTCGCTTTCATATCGAAGCTTACGTCGAGGACCTGGTTCATTCCGGTATAAGCCGCGCGGAGGCGGAACGCCGCGCCCGCATCGAATTCGGAGCGGTGGAATCGACGAAGGACGAATGCCGCCAGGCCCGTGGCCTGCAGCTTATTGACGAGCTTCGCGGCGACCTCCGCTATACATTCCGCACGCTCCGCCAGAACCCCGGATTCACCGCCGTCGCGGTTCTCTCGCTCGCCCTCGGAATCGGCGCGAACACGGCGGTATTTGGACTTGTCGATGCTGTGTTGCTTCGCACCCTGCCGGTTCGCGATCCTGGCCGTCTGGTGTTCGTTGAGAATGTCGGCACGGCAGGAGAAAACGGCGGACCTCCGTACCCGTGCTTCGAACTCCTGCGGGACAAGACGAAAAGCTTTGAAGGAATGGCGGCTTTCAGTCCCTCGAACATGGAAGCCGTCATCGACGAAGGACGAGAGCAGCTTCGGGGTGTTTGGGTTTCGGGGAATTTCTATGATGTGCTGGGGGTCAAGCCGGTGTTGGGCCGGGCTCTCTCCGCGGCAGACGATCAGATCGTCGGCCAAGGCGGACCCGATGGCCCCGTGGTAGTGATCAGCCGGGCTTTCTGGCAACAACGATTTGGCGGGAACCCTGCTGTGATCGGTCGCGCGTTCCGTTTCTTCGATACCCGGGTGACCATCGCCGGTGTGATGCCCACGGAAACCATGTCGCTCGAGCCGGGCCGCCCGATCGATATTGCGGCGCCCCTGATGCTGTCCGACCCCGTGATGCTGCGTGAGCGCACATCGTGGTGGCTCGACATAGTGGCGCGGCTAAAACCTGGTGTGCGTCCCGAGCAGGCGCGCGCCGAGGCCGATGCTGTCTTTCAGGGCTACATGGCCGGGCTCAGTACATCCCCCGAGATCCGAAAGCTCTCTTTCGACCACATCGAACTGCCGCCGGCCGGAGGAGGCGAGAATCAACTGCGGCGGAAGTTCTCGAAACCGCTCACCGCGCTTCTCATCTTGTCCGGCCTGGTTCTGCTGGCCGCATGCGTTACGGTGGCCAACCTGATGCTCGCCCGCGCCACATCGCGCCAGAAGGAATTTGCGGTGCGGCTCGCGATTGGTGCGGGACGAGGCCGCCTTATACGCCAGACGCTCACCGAATCCGCGGTTCTGGCAGGCGTAGGAGCTGCATTGGGAGCCGTTCTGGCAGTATGGGGTGAGGCGTCGCTCGCGTCGTTCTTTGCCGAGGGCAACAGCCAGGTGGTTCTGAACCTGGCGCTCGATAGCCGGCTGCTGCTTTTTACTGTCGCGATCTCGATGCTCACCGGCCTGGCTTTTGGAATTCTGCCGGCCCTGCGTGCGATGCGTGCCGACCCCGCGGCCGGGATGCAAAGCGGTTCCAGAAGTGTGGCGGGAAACCGTCGCTCACTGCGCCTCGGCCGCGTACTGGTGGTCCTGCAGGTAGCGCTTTCGATGGTCCTGATGGCGGGCGCCGGACTCTACATTCGCAGTCTGCGGCAGCTCGCTTCGGTCGGCTTGGGGTTCACTCGCGAGGGCATTCTGACCATGGAAGTGGCGCCGGAACGAACCCTATCCGGGAATCCAGTATGGATGGGCCTTCAATCCGAGATCGCCGATCGCGTTGGGCGCATGCCGGGCGTGCGCTCCGTGGCCTGGTCGACGATGACGCCTTTGAGCGGACGTGACCGGGGCGTAGGCATCGACATTCCCGGCTTCGCACCGCACGCCGAGACCGACAAACACATACATCTCGTCTCGGTTTCGCCGGAGTACTTTGCGACCCTCGGCACGCCCATGGTCCTGGGACGTGCGTTCACGGCGCGTGATAGCGGCACCGCTCCGAGCGTGGCCATCATTAACGAAGCTGCCGCGCGCTTCTACTTTGGCGACGCCAACCCAATTGGGAGAAAAATGAAATTCATGAAGCGTCCGGTTGACCTCGTGTACGAGATCGTCGGCGTCGTTAAGGACGTGAAGCATGTAAACCTCCGCGCGCAGCCATGGCGGTTTGTTTATATCCCGATCCTGCAATCCATCGATCGCATCAACCGGCTGGCGCTCTCAGTGCGATGTTCACGCGATGCCATGGACTTCGCGGCGCCCGTTGCCAGGCAGGTGCAAGCGACGCGTGCGACCCTTCTGATCACCAACATCTCCACCATGGACAAGCAGGTGCAACATTCCCTGATGAATGAGAGGCTGGTTTCGGCGTTATCCGCGGCCTTCGGCGCTCTGGCGCTCGCGCTCGCCTGCATCGGTCTGTATGGAATCCTCGCATACACGGTGGCGCGCCGGACGAGCGAGATCGGAATCCGCATGGCGCTCGGTGCGACCAGGAATGGCACGATTTGGCTGATCCTCCGCGAAGCGCTAGTGCTGGCGGCGAGCGGTATTGTGATTGGCTTGCCGGCAGTGGTCATGCTCGGGCGCGCGTCGAAGGCCATGCTTTACGGCGTGCATTCGGTCGACGTTCCGTCGCTCGCGGGGGCGCTGACGGTGCTGCTGGTGTTTGCAGTGCTAGCCGGTGTCGTGCCGTCGATGCGCGCCGGCCGGCTCGATCCGATGGCCGCTCTTCGATGCGAATAACGAATCTACCGCAGGTTCACGGTGAGACCGGCGGGAGCGAGTACTCCAGCTCGTACGAGTGCTTTCCGCCCTCTATCTTGATAGACATCGAACCGGAGATACCGGTAAGCTCTCCGGTGCCCGAATCGGGAACAATCGTAACCGTCAATTGCGGCGCGCCTCGCGACATGATGCCGTGGTGCTGAAGCACGAATGAGCCGTGCCGGCCTTGCAATACTCCGTTCACGCGTTCCATTGCGACGTAGCCGGCCGAGCCCTTCACTTCTGTAGTGGCGCTCAGCATCTCGCCGGCGCTGGTGGCTTCCAGATCACCGTGGAAGCGCTTGTCAATGGACATTCGTGCGAGATTTGCGTTCTTCGCCGGGTCGCTATCCGGCTTCTGCGGACTCACCTTAACTTCGAAGGTGCCCGACGCGTGGTGTGTCATAGGCTGCCCAAACGTCGTGATTATGCAGAACTGAAGGATGCCAAGTACTCTCCTCACGACTTTGACTGGCTCCAATCAGTTACAGTTTACGCCTTCGCTACGGCGCAAAGTAGCCGTTGGCGTCAATGATCAGGTCGGTCAAATCGGTGACGAACACGCTGATCGCGCCATTCGTGCCGGCCGGAAGAAGCGCCGCGTTCGCCACAATCGTGCCATTCAACGAATTCAAGGTCGAAACCAGAGGTTGAGTTTGTCCAGCCGGCCAGGTCGTGAGATAGCCGAGGCTATGCGCGGGTATCACGGTCATGTTGAGCGAATAGGCCTGCGCGGTCGCGGATAGCCCGCAACTGCTCGTTGGAACTGGGAAGGTACGCGTGGATTGCGCCGACATCGCCGGCGTTCCGAACGCGCCGGTTAATCCGTTCCCGCGCGTGTCCACCACCCGGCATGGCGTCGTCGGGTAGAAGTACATCGCGCCAGGAGCGCCGGGCGGCCCGAAGTAGCCGTTGATGTCGATGATGACGTCCGTGGCATCACTGACGAAGACGCTGATGGCTCCGCCGGTTCCCGCGGGAACGATGGCTGCATTGGCCACGATTCGTCCATTGAACGAATTCAGGGTTGAGACGACGGGGAGTGACTGGCCGGTCGGCCACGTCGAGAGATAGGTCAGGTGTCCGGGCGGCACTACCGTCATGTTGAGCGAGTACGCCTGTGCGTTAATGGGTACCCCGGCACAACCGCTCGTCGGTATTGCGAAGCTGCGGTTGCCGCCTGCGGCCAATGTCGGACCGCCGAAAGCACCAGGGGAATTGCGTGTATCGGCGATACGGCAGGGCGCGACGGGGTAGAATGCCAAGCCTTGTGGCGTTTGCGGGGCGAAGTAGCCGTTGATGTCGATGATCACGTCGGTAGCGTCGCTCACGAAGACGCTGATAGAGCCATTGGTGCCGGCAGGGACGATCGCCGCGTTCGCGACGACGCTGCCGTCAACGGCGTTCAACGTCGAGACGACCGGCTGCGGCTGTCCGGTGGGCCAGATGGTCAGATAAGTGAGCGGACCCGGCGGAACAACCGTGACGTTCAGCGAGTAGGCCTGCGCATTGGCCGGGATGTTGCAGCCACTTTGCGTGATCGGGAAGGCGCGCGTGGATCCGGCGGCCATACTGGGAGTCCCAAATGGAGTGGGGAATCCGCCGCGCGTATCCGAAATGCGGCAGGGGGCCACGGGGTAGAACGCCAGGCCCGAACTGGTGGAGGGCGCCGCTTGCGTAATGGTGAAGATCTGGCCCGCGATGGTGAGTGTGCCGACCCGTTGCGCGGTAGTGGAGTTTGCGGCCGCGGTGTAGTTCACCGTGCCGTTGCCGGTTCCATTGGCGCCCGAGGAGATGATGATCCAGGGAACGTTGCTGACGGCGGTCCAGGTGGCATCGGCGGGTGTCGCGGTGACGGTTACGGAGCCCGTGCCGCCGGCCGCGGTCGCACTGGCCGATGTCGCGCCGAGCGTGAATGTTGCCATCGCTCCGGCCTGCGTAATCGTAAAGGTTTGACCTGCAATGGTGAGGGTCCCGGTGCGCGGGTTCACCGAGTTGTTCGCTGTAACCGAATAGGAGACGGAACCGTTGCCCGTGCCGCTCGCGCCGGCTGTGATGGAGATGAAGGGTACATTGCTGACGGCCGTCCATGCCGCGTCGGACGGGTTAGCGGTTACCGTCACTGAGCCGGTTCCACCGGTTGCGGTCGCAGTGGCCGAGGTTGCTCCCAGTGTGAAGGTGGTGCCGGCGCCTGCTTGCATGATCGTGAACGTCTGGCCTGCGATGGTGAGCGTTCCCGTGCGGCTGTTGACTGAAGTGTTCGCAACCGCGGAGTATGCGACGCTGCCGTTACCGGTTCCAGTCGCGCCCGAGGTGATTGAGATCCAGGACGCGTTGCTGGTTGCCGTCCAGGTCGCATCGATAGCGTTCGCGGTGACGGTGACGGAGCCGGTTCCGCCGTTTGCCGCGACGCTGGCCGATGGCGGGGCAAGAGTGAAGCTGGCGGTGACGGCGGCCTGCGTGATCGTGAATGCCTGCCCGCCGACCGAGATGGTTCCGGTCCGCTGATTGATGGAGTTGCTGGCCGCGATGGAATATCCGACGGTTCCGTTGCCGGTTCCGTTTGCGCCGGAACTGATGCTGATCCAGGACACGTTCGGCGTTGCTGTCCAGGTCGCATCGGAGGGCGATGCGGTTACTGAGAAAGTTCCGGTGCCGGCGGTCGCGGCGACGTTTGCCGAGGCGGGGTTAAGCGTGAATGTGGCTCCGGCGCCCGCTTGTGTGACTGTAAAGGTCAGACCAGCGACGGTGATCGTACCCACGCGCTGATTGACCGACGTATTTTGGGCCACCGAATACTGCACGGCGCCATTGCCCGTGCCCGTTGCCCCCAGAGTGATGGCGATCCAAGGCGCATTGCTGGTGGCGGTCCAAGCGGCGTCCGGTGGGGTCGCATTCACGGCGATGCTCAGTCCACTGTTGGCTCCGGCTCCGACGCTGGCGGAATTGGCGCCTAAGGAAAAGGTGGGTGTGGCACCCGCTTCGTTCACTGTGAAGGTCTGCCCGGCGATAGTGAGAGATCCGCTCCGGGGGCTCACCGAGTTGTTCGCGTCGGCGGTATACCCGACCGTTCCGTTGCCGGTGTCACTGGCACCTGAGTTGACGGCCAGCCAGGCCGCGTTAGACGATGCCGTCCAAGTGCAGGATGGGTCGGAAGCGGTCACCAGGACGGTTGCCGGCCCGCCAGTTGCCGACGGAGATGCGCTGGGAGGCAAAAACGTGAAGGAACATGGTGTACCAACGGCGAGGTTAACCATGACGGATACCTGCGCGCCGCCGTTCAACGGTGTCAGGATGACGCTGCCGTTATAGGGGCCGGCGGTCAGGCCGGCGGAATTCACGGATACGGAGACGGCTTGTGGGGTGGGACCGGACGGTTGCGCCACGCTGAGCCAGCCCGAACTGACTGCGGAAGTGGCGAAGGTGACGGCGGCGCCCGTTGCGGTCACGTTAAGCGATTGCGGTGCGGGGGATGCGCCATTCTGGGTCGCATGGAACGAGAGAGGCTGCGCGCCGGCTTGTAGCGCGGCGGCGGCGGAGCATGCGGATGCAATGGTAAAGGTAGCGTCGCTCGCGGCCACCTGGTTGGCCATGTCGGTCACCTGGGCGATGAAATGGATGGGACCGGCGCCGGGTATGCCGATGGTCGCGGGGAGTTCACCGACCGGGACACCGGCGAACGTAGTGCCTCCATCGAAGCTGTATTGCGCGCTGGCGAGCGGCACGCTCCCGGGTGTTGCCGCGATGGTCGCCTGCACGCAGGATACGGGATTATTGTTGAGGCCGGCAAAGGTGAGGTTCAATGTCGGCGGCGCACCGGCAATGGTGATCTGAACCGTACCGGTTACGGAATTGCCGTCGCTGTCGGTGCCTTTGACGGTGATGGTGTGGGTGCCTTGATGCAAGGTTGTGGTGTAGAGCAGCGCGCCGGTGCCGAGATTCCCGTCGAGACTGGAGGACCATTGTACGGCGGCGCCGTCCAACAGACCATCGTCAACGTCGTAGATGCTGGCATTGAGCGTGACCATCGTGGCGGTTTGATAGAAGGCGTTGGGCTTGGGGGCAATGATATTGGGAGCGCTGGGGTTCTTGCGGGGAACAGTGAAAGTTCCCGACGTGACGCTGCCTGTGTTCACGCCGTCGGAGACGTCGATTCTAACTTTAGAGTTGGGATTCGATCCTCCCAGGATGTCGAAGTCAACGGGCAACGTGGTATCGGTTGTTTCGCCGATCTTTAGCCATGTTGTGCCGCTGTCTTTTGAGTAGAAGACTCGAGATGTGAATGACGTGCTGTCGGGATCAGTTATGGTCCAGGCCAGAGTCATGGGGCCGCTGGTCATACCTGCAAGTGGTGTTGTGATCGTAGGTGTCGGAGCAACACCGCCGATTGGAATCGTAGCAAGCTGGACCCCGCTATCGTTGAAAATGGCGATCTTGCTGGCGCCTTGCGAGACCGGAACCAGTTCGTAAAACCCGGGTGTCGTCTCCGCCGAATTCACACCTGCCACACCGTCACCATGCGCCTCTTCAGGCGTGAAATTCCTGGTATAGAGAGTCGTGCCGTTCGATGCCTGTACCACGATGCGCCACGTTCCCGTTCCGACCAGAGTGGTTCCCTGCGCCGTAATTGAAAACACGGGATCAAGATTGACCGTCGATCCACTTACAGTCCCCGATACCGTCCAAAAGTTCCCGGTCGGCAACGCGTTCGGCCGCGGGTGCTGCGGAGCCGATGTAGCGCCCAACGCGCTCACATTCAACGCGTTCATTGACGCGAGGTAACTGGTGGGTGAGATCCAGCGGTGGAAACAATATCCCATGACCTCGAAGTTAGATTCCGGTAGTACAGGCGAGGCCTCCTGGACGTCAAAACCAACCTCCTTCACGCCGGGAGCAGAGCCGCTGCGCATGTAATTATCGCCGTAAGGCCAGGTTGACTGGGGGTCGGCCGAAACCGTCCAGCAGCCAATACCCCCCTTCGTAAAGTCCTGCGGCGGAATCATATTGCCTGTATGTCGCAGACCGAACGTATGCCCCGTTTCGTGGGATGCATCCTCACTTGGCTCGTCAATGAACCTCGGGTCTTTGGGAGCGGCCACGACCATGCCGTTTGAGGGAATATCGCCAGCCATTCCGGCGACCGTCTGAACGAGAGCGGAGTTAAGCGTTCCGACGTAGACACGATGCACGCCATCGCTTCCTTGCGGTATCGCATCGTCATTTTGCGGAAACAAGCGGCTCGTTTGCGTGGAGATGAAGGTCCAGTAATTCAATTCGTTATTAGAATCGGCGAAACTTGGTGCGATGGCGACGATCTTGTTGTCCGTCGACTGCGTGAAGAAGGATGCGGACGGGAAGATCTTCCGCATGTGAGCGATCAGGGAGGTTACCGCGTCGGGGCTCGTGCAGATGAGACGGTGATGGGTATCTAGCTGCGGGCACACACCTACGCCTTTCACGGAGACGTGATCCGTAATACGGCTCTTGAACGTGAGGACATGGGTTTCCAGCACTGCGTTGGAGTGATCCAGCGATTGCACTGTCGCCGTCCAAGTACCCGCGGGCGGCGTGAAATAGAAATCAATCGACCGGCAGCCGTTATCACCTCGTCTCTGGCTCGAGCTCACTCCATTCGGTGAACAATGAGGTTGCATTGGAATCGCCTGGGAACCGCTCACAGCACCGGTTACGCGAATCGAGCCGACTTGCACTTCCGACGTTTGCATCATCATGACTCGCATTACTGCGGGCTTTCCGGCAATGATCGAGACCGGCGGCTCGCCGCTCCCCATCAGCGACGCTTCGAGATCGCTGATCTTTTGGTAAACCTGGATTGCCTGTGTGACCTCAACGCCGTCGATAGCACTGCTGCCATCCTGATTCAAGGTTAATGTTTGGACCCCCGATGTCTGGCCCGAAATGCCGATCGAGATACTGCTGTGGCGCGGCGAACTCGCGCTTCCTTGATGGAAATTCGACTGCACGGAGTATGTCGTATTCGGTCCAGCATGGATAATCGATATCCAGGGGGCATTACCGATTGCCGAAACGGGGCAGGATGAATCCGACAGGGTTACAGCAACGTTGAGGTTCGTCCCCCCACCCGCCGGGATGTTCTGGGTCGTGGGATTGATGCTGATCAGGCTGCAACCACTGTCCTGAGTGATCGTAACGGATGGCGGAGTCGCTCCCGGAACTGAAATCATGCCGGCGGTCGGCCCCACGCGCGCAGGGCCGGTGTTCGCCGCCGCCGTGAAGGTCACAATGCCATTGCCGCTTCCTGTTGCACCCGATGTGATGTTGAGCCAAGGCTCGTTACTGCTGGCGCTCCAGGTGCATCCCGCCGGCGCCGTAACGCTGACTGTGTTCGTTCCCCCGGCGGCCGGAAAGTTGATACCACCTCCTCCCAGCGTAATCGTGCAGCTGAGTTTGCTATATGCAAATGCGGCGCCCGTGGCGCCGTTGCAAAACGGCCCGCCTTCGATGAGCGTGGTGCCATCCGGGGAAAGCGCAACGGACGTGCCCTGGCCGCACTGTGCCGTCGAGCCCGTGCCGTGCAGAGTACTTCCCTGCTGCGTCCAAGTGTTTCCGCTGCGCGTGTAGACCCAGACCCCTCCCGCGGCCTGGCTGCTGAATGGCCCACCGAAGACGATGGTGTTGCCATCCGACGTAATCGCCACCGACCAGCCGGCATTGGTGCTGGCCGAAGCATCGGGCGGCACGATCTTGGCGCCTTGCTGCATCCAAACACCGTTCAATCGCGTGAAAATCCAGACAGCCCCGGTCCCCGAGTTATCGCCGCTGCCGCCGACCACAACCGTATTGCCATCGCTCGCTACGGCAACACTGCGGCCGAAACTCGCCATTCCGCTGGCGTCGCTTGGCGTCAACCTTCCGCCCTGCTGCGTCCACGTGCTGCCGGAGCGGGTAAACACAGCGAACGATCCGGCATTGCTGCTGTCCGCCGGGAGGCCGACGACGGCCGTATTGCCGTCGGACGAAAGTGCCACCGAGGTCCCCTGCAAAGCCGCCGCTGTGAGGCCCGAAGCGGTAAGGCTGGCCTGCTGGGTCCAGGTGGTTCCGCTTCGTGTGAATACGAAAGCCCGGCCTTGGAAGGAGGCCGTCGTGGGAGCGCCGATGAGCGCCGTATTGCCGTCCGACGAGAGCGCCAACGCAGTTCCCTGGTCCTGTTTCTGGCTGGTCGACGCACCCGTGAGCTTGGACTGCTGCGTCCAGGTCGTGCCGGTCCGGGTGAATACCCACGAGTTGCCCTTCTCACCGTTGTCCGTCGGATCGCCGTAGATCACCGTATTCCCGTCAGCCGAAATGGCGACAGCGCTGCCCGCGTTGCCGGACGGAGTGCTCTGGCCGCTTCCTGCCAGTTCACCTCCCTGCTGAGTCCAAACACCGTTCACACGTACGAATATGAACAGGCCCGCTTCCTTCGTCGAGCCGTTTCCGACAGTTGTGATCGCCGCCGTGTTGCCATCAGCTGAGATCGCTACGGTAGAGCCAAACTGGTCGCCGGCTACGGTAGGATTGCCTGTCAGCGGCGATCCTTGCTGCACGAGTTGCGCTTCCAGCGGGCGCCAGCAGACGGAAGCTACCAGAACGGAAATCGCGGCGAGGACTACAGAGTGGAGAAGGCGCATGTCGAGGGTAAGTAGCGCTGTGAGCGCGATTCGTGACAGGGCTTTCGGGTTTATTTTGCGTTAGGCGGCGTGGGTGTTACGGCGATCGAGACGACGGCCGATTCTCATGACGTGGTTTCTGAGCCAGATGGAAGCGGGGTCGGCTTCGGTTCGGGAAGGGTAGAACATGAATTCCTCATACTTTCCAGGATCGAGCGGAGGTGGCACCATGACGAGCGACAAGGAGCCGGCGAGAGCCTCGATCAGGCGTCGGGGGATGAAGGCTACGAGATCTGTTTTCGCGGCGACATGGAGGGCTTGGAGGTAGCTGGGCACCGACAGGGCGATGTGGCGGGTCACGCTCTTTTCGCGGAGCCACTCGTCGAGCGGGTCTTCAGTGCGTCCTGGGCCTACGACGGCCACGTGGCGCGCTTCGCGGAAGACCTCCAGGTGGCTCAAGGCGGTGGATACCGGGTGCCCGCGGCGTACGGCGATTGCCTCCGTGTCGGCGAAAAGGCGCTGCCGGCGGAATCCGGCGAACCCGTCCGAGGTACAGGCGATCACCAGGTCGACGGAGCGTACCAGGTCGGCATTCATGACGGAAGGCCCGCGCCAGGGAGTTGCGTCGAGTCTCACGTGGGGGGCTTCGGCGATCCTCTCGACGAGTGGCGGCATCACGAGGTCGACGACGTGGTCCGGCACCATGATGGCGAAACGTCGTGTGCTGGTGGCAGGGTCGAAGCGATCCGCCACAAATAGACGGCGCACGTGATCCAGAGTTTCACCGAGAGGGGCGCGGAGGGATTGAGCCCGCGGGGTGAGTTGCATGCGGGTTCCAACGCGAACCAAAAGGGGATCGGCCAGGATTCCCCGGAGTCTTCCGAGCGCGTGGCTCATAGCCGGCTGCGAGAGACCAACGCGTGCCGCGGCGCGGCCGACGTGAGCTTCCGTCACCAGGGCGTCGAGTGCGACCAGCAGGTTCAGGTCGAGAGAAGCTAAATTCATGCGATGAAGATACAGTATACAGTCCATCGATTGGACGAATGAGCCAAAGGCGGCGATCATGGACACATGAAGCCATTCCGCGAGTTTTCTATCTTCAATCCCGACACGATCGGCAAGCCGACGGGCTATTCTCATGTCGCCAAGGTCACGGGCGGAAAGTTGGTTTATATCGCCGGGCAGGTTGCTATGGATAAAGCTGGCCAGCCTGTCGGGAAAGGCGATTTTGAGGCCCAGGTCCGGCAGGTGTTCATGAACCTCGACTCCGCGTTGCAGGCGGCCGGCGGATCGTTTGCCGACGTCATAAAGCTCAACTGCTATTGCGTAGACCGGGTGGATCGAAGCCAGTTGCCGATCTTTCGGCAGACGCGTGATCAATTCATCGATACGCAGGCTCCGCCAGTAAGCACATTCGTGTTCGTGAGTAGTCTCGTGAACCCGGAATGGCTGATCGAAGTGGAAGCGGTCGCCGTGGTCTGATAGAAAGATGGCCCTTCGAGACGTTTTTTACGCCGGCCGAACCCTGCGCAAGAGTCCGGTTTTTGCGGCGACAGCGGTTCTAACCATCGCGCTGGGCGTCGGCGCGAGTACCGCTATATTCAGCGTCACCAACGCGGTTCTGTTGCGCCCGCTCTCCTACAAGGATCCGGATCGGCTGGTGTTCGCGTGCGGCGATATGCGGAAGAGAGACGTCAAGGATTTTCCGTTTTCCAGCGCTGACTATTTCGACCTTCGCGACGGGACAAAAAAGACGTTTGACGGCTTCGCTGCTTTGAATACGGGACCGGCATTGCTGACCACCTCGGACGGGACGCCGGAACGAGTGCGCACCGCGCAGGTGACACCCAACTTCTTCCGCCTCATGGGCGCGAAGGTGGAACTGGGCCGCGATTTTCAGGAGTCGGACGGACAAGCGCCACTTCCGGCCGCAGTGGACGGGGCTCCCGGTGCTGTCCCGGCAGCAGCCCCCGCTCTTCCGGCCATGGTGATCCTGAGTCATGAATACTGGCAGCGCCGTTTTGGCAGCGATCGAGGAGTGATCGGCCGCAAGCTGGACCTCGGCGCACCGGGCGGGGCCGAAATTGTCGGAGTACTAAGCCCTGGTTTCGAACTGGTGTTTCCACCGAGCTTCAACATAGAGCCGCAGGCGGATGTTTGGACGGCTGTTCGACGCGCCTACAACGCCGCGAACCGTAACAACGTGGAGTTTCAAATCATCGGCCGCATGAAGCCGGGGGTGACCCTGCAGGCGGCTCAAACGGAAGTAGAAGGCGTGGCCGCCGATATCAACAGCAAAGAACCGATTCGCGTCACCGCGGGATTCGCGATCCGGCTCGAGCCGATGCAGCAGTATGTCGTGGCAAAGGCCCGTCCCGCGATTCTGGCGCTGATGGGCGCCGTGATCTTTCTGCTGCTCATCGCGTGCGCCAATGTTGCCAACCTGGTCCTCGTGCGAGCTTCATCGCGGGCTCGGGAACTTGCCGTTCGGACGGCCTTGGGCGCCAACTGGTGGCGGATCGCCGGGCAGATGCTCACGGAAGCGTTTCTCCTGGCAGCAATGGGATCGGTGCTCGGGCTGGGGCTGGCATGGTTCGGCATTCGAGAACTGCTCGTGATCGCGCCGGCGAGTCTGCCGCGGCTCGACGCGGTGCACATCGATCTGACGGTGGTTGGGTTTACGGTGCTGGCCGGGATCATCGCGGCTGCACTATTCGGGTTGGTGCCGGCCTGGAAGGCTTCGCGCCCCGACGTTATTACGGTTCTACGGGCGAGCGGACGAACCGCCAGCCTGAGCGGCAGCCGTGTCTTACGCAACGGCGTTGTGGTGGCAGAGGTGGCGCTCTCGTTTGTGTTGCTCATCGGCTCCGGCCTGATGTTTCGCAGCTTCCTCGAGTTGCAGCGAATCGACCCTGGTTTCGATTCTCACAACCTGCTTACGTTCGCATTGCTCGGCGGTGCGGCGCCCGCACAGCAACAGCGCTCGGCCCAGGTTCGGCTCATTCACGAAACCCTGAGCTCGATATCCGGCGTGCGAAGCGTTACGGCGGCCACGCCTTTTCCGTTAGCGGACCTTTTCAGCCCGATTCGCTGGGGCCGGGAAGACGCGCTTGCCGACGCGAGCACGTTCAAGGCGGCCGATATCCAAATCGTGCTGCCTGGCTACTTCGAGACGATGCGCACGCCGCTCGTTGAGGGGCGTGTCTTCACCGAGGCCGATAATGACCCGAAGCGGAACGTCGTGATTGTCGACCAGGCGCTCGCCGCCGCTGCTTTTCCGACGTCCTCGGCCGTGGGAAAGCGAATCCTGATTCGTGCGCGGACGGCGCAGCCCGAATGGGTCGAGATTCTGGGTGTCGTCAAACATCAGCGCGATGTTTCGCTTGCGGAGGCGGGACGGGCGCAGATCTATGTCACTGATGGGTTCCTGAGTTACGGAGTGGTGGGCCGCTGGGCGGTTCGCACTTCCAGTGATCCGGCTGCCTACGTATCCGTGGTGCGGGCGGAGATCGCCAGAATCGCACCGCGGGCGGTCGTAAGCGAGGTTCTGCCGATGCAGGCCTACCTTGAGAAGTCGGCGGCGAGCACGTGGTTCACGCTGCTTCTCATTGGTGTGTTCGCGACAATTGCGGTTGTGCTGGCGAGCGTGGGACTTTACGGTGTGCTGGCTACGGTTGTGCGGCAGCGGACGTCGGAGATCGGCGTGCGAATGGCCATGGGCGCGGCTCCGACGCGAATTTTCGGACTGGTGGTGGGGCATGGCATGCGGCTGAGCGCGGCGGGAATCGCGATTGGTTTTGCCGCGGCATTGGTGCTCACTCGCGCGATGAACAGCATGCTGGTGGGCGTGAAGTCGACCGATCCGCTGACGTTCGGCGCGATTGCGGTGTTCTTCCTTGCTGTAGCGGCCGTGTCCTGTTGGGTGCCGGCGCGGCGCGCGGCGGGGCTCGATCCGACGGAAGCGCTGCGGCAGGATTAGGCCAGGGCTGGGAGCGCATAGCGGCACTGCCAAGCATAGGATAATCAACGATATGTCAGCGCATACACAGGCCCATCCCGAGACCGTCGCCGCCGAATTACCACCCGTTCCACTCACGCTAGAGGGCGCGGCGGTGCTGCATCAAATGATGCGGGTACGGTGGACGCAGTGGAAGCAGCTCAGCGATGCTGAACGCCGCGAGATTCTGGAAGAGGCTGTCCCTGTCCTCGAAGCCATGGAAAAGAACTCGGCGGGCCAGAGCGCTGTGTTCTCGCTGCTGGGGCATAAAGGGGATTTGCTGGTTCTGCACTACCGCAAGTCGTTCGACGACCTCAACCAGGCCGAGTTGAACCTCACGCGGACCAGGCTGGCCGACTTTCTGGAACCCACGAATTCGTATTTGTCGGTGGTCGAACTGGGTCTGTATGAATCGTCGATGAAAACCTATCGCTCGCTGGCTGAGAGGGGAATAGCGCAGCACTCCGAGGAATGGACCGCGGAGATCGAGACAACCCTGCAGCGTCAGCGCGAGGCGATGCACCCAAGGCTCTTCCCCGAAATGCCTCCGCACCGTTACATCTGCTTCTATCCGATGAATCGGCGGCGCGGCGAAGACAAGAACTGGTACCAGCTCCCTATGGCCGAGCGCCAGCGGCAAATGCACGAGCATGGCATGGTGGGACGCCGCTACGCGGGCACCGTAAAACAGATCATTTCGGGGTCGATCGGTTTCGACGACTGGGAATGGGGCGTTGACCTGTTTGCCGACGACCCGGTGGTATTCAAGAAGCTGATTTATGAAATGCGGTTCGACGAGGTCAGCGCGGTTTATGCCGAGTTCGGAGCGTTTTTCATCGGCCTGCGCTGTCCCGCCGCGCGTTTGGGCACGTTATTGGGCGGAGAACTCCCGAGCCTTTAAAGCGTCGTCGTCCGCTCCCGCGGTGTCGCCGGCCAGGCGCCGTGCCGCAGCGCGGTTGTGATACGCGTTGCCGTATTTTGGATTCAGCCGTATCGCTTCCGTGAAGTCGGCGATCGCATGGGGGTAGTCGTGGCTCCGCAGGTAAGCATATCCGCGGGCGTTGTACGCGGTGGCGACGGTTGGCTTCATCCGAATCGCTTCGCTTAGCTCTTCGATCGCCTCACTTAATGATCCGCCGTTTGCGAGTTGGCGGCCGCGGGTTTCATGGGCAGCCGCGGTGAGCCCGGCTGACGATTTCGGCGCCACCGGCATGGGAGGTGTAATCGGGGCGACCTTCACGGGCGGAAGCTTCTCACGTGGTGGCGGCGACGGAGCGGCCGGCTGGAGGGGCGCCGGTTGGATCGCGGCCGGTTGGGGTGGGGCTGGTTGAGTCGCGGCGGGTCGGGGCGGAGCTGGTTGGGTGGCGACCGGTGGGACCGTGGGTTGAGGAGGCACCACGGCTGCGACACTGGGAGCCGCGGAAGCGTGCGCCGGCTCCGAAACGGCCGGTTGCTCCGGGGCTTTTGCCGGTGCTTCAGTCGCTTTTGCGGCAAACAACTTCTCGTCGGTCTTCTGCAGCGCCTCAATCGCGTCGGTATAGTTCGGCCGCAGCTCAATCGCATGTTTCAGATCGTCGCGCGCCTTGGCATAGTCACCCAACAGATAGTAAGCGCTGCCTCGCGCGTACCAGGCCTCCGGCAGATTCGGATTCAACCGGATCGCTTCGCTACGGTCACGCAGACCCTCCTGGTGACGCCCTAACTGGTGATACGATCCGCCCCGAGCTACCCAGGCCTCCGCAAAATCCGGCTTTAAACGGACCGCTTCCTCGCGATCCTTCAGCGCATCTTCATGGCGTCCCAGTTGGACGTAAGCCGCCGCGCGTGCGAGATGTACATACACGTCTCCGGGCTGGACCTCGAGCGACGAGGTGAAATCGTCCGCGGCTTTCTGATTGTCGTTGAGCTTCAAGTAGGCTGCTCCACGCAGCGTGAACGCCTTGGCGCTCTTGGGCTGCAGCTTCAGGGCAGTCGTGAAATCGTCAATGGCCTTGGTAAATTCCCCAAGCTGTCCAAACGCGAAACCACGATCAAGGAAGGCATCGGCGAAATCCGCTTTCAGGCTGATCGCCTGGTTGTAATCGTCGATCGCGTCATGGTACCTCCCGAGCGCGGCATACAGATTCCCGCGCGCGTGGATGGGTATCGGGTTATCCAAACGCAGCCGAATTCCGCGGCTATATTCCGCAATAGCCCGATCGTTTTGACCCAGGCTCGCATATGCCGCGCCACGAGCGTTGTAGAGCGCGGCATTTTCCATCTTCAGGTCGACCGCTCGATCGTAGCTTTCAATAGCGTTTTTAGGGTCCTTCAGTTTCTCGTAGCAGTCCCCGCGGAGCTGCCATGCCTCGCCGTCCATGGGCGACAGCTCGACCGCCTTACTGAGATCGGCGGCGGCGTTCTTGAAATCGGTGAGGGTGTAACGGACGCGGCCGCGATGAAACCACGGCGCTTCGATTTCAGGAGCGGATTGGATTGCCAGGGAGAATTGCTCCGCGGCCTTGGAATACTCGCCCGCGAGCTCATAAGCCAAGCCTTCGCGGTACTGCCTTTGTGCCTGCCTGGGGTTGTGCTCCGACAACCCCAGACCGGCCATACAACAACCAAGTAAGACAAGCTTCAGCTTGTCAATAAGAATCATGCGTAAATGCCGCGTAGTTTTATTGCAGTAGCTACTCTATCAATCGCTAACATGTATGCCGCGATGCGGTTATGCACGCGGTGCTTCTCCGCGTACCCGACCACATCTTTAAAGCTGTTTACCATGATCTCTTCCAGACGCCCGTTGACGAGCTGTTCGTTCCAGAAGTAACCCTGGCGATTCTGCACCCATTCGAAATATGAAACGGTAACGCCGCCGGCATTGGCGAGAATATCCGGCAGAACCATGATTTTCTTGTCGGCCAGAATCGAATCCGCTTCGGAGGTCGTGGGCCCGTTTGCGCCTTCACAAATGATACGGGTACGGATGCGGTCAGCATTCGCGGACGTGATCACGTTCTCCTTCGCGGCCGGCAGAAGCACTTCGCAATCAAGATACAAAGCGTCTTCCCGGTCGATGTCCTCAGCCTCGGAGAACCCGGTAATGGAACCCGTTTCCTCGCGGTGCCGCATCAGCCCTTCGACGTCGATGCCCTTCGGATTGTAGACCGCGCCATCGTATTCGATGACGCAGATGATTTTGAATCCGGCGCGCACCATGAGCTTGGCGGCCATTCCGCCTACATTGCCGAACCCTTGTACGACCACGCGCGTCTGCGCCGGTTCGAGCCCGAGCAGCCGGAGCGCCTGCATCGTTACGATCATGCAACCTCGGCCAGTCGCTTCCGGACGGCCACGTGAACCACCAAGCTCCAGCGGTTTGCCAGTGACAACGGCGGTCACGGTGTGGCGCTTGTGCATGGAATAGGTGTCCATGATCCAGGACATCACCTGGGCATTGGTATTCATATCCGGCGCGGGAACGTCGCGCTCGGGGCCGATCACTTCAAGAATCTCCGCGGTGTACCGGCGGGTGATCTTTTCGAGTTCGGTTTGCGAGAGGAGTTCGGGGTCGCAAATGACGCCGCCTTTGCCGCCGCCAAACGGAATATTCACTACCGCGCACTTCCAGGTCATCCAGGAAGCGAGGGCGCGGACCTCGTCGAGGCTCACGTCGGGGGCAAAACGGATGCCGCCTTTCGCAGGACCGCGCGCGATGGAATGCTGAACGCGGTAGCCCGTGAACACCTCAATCCGGCCGTCATCCAACTGAACAGGGATGTGGACGGTTAACTCCATGGAAGGAGTTCGCAGAACTTTTCTTAGGCCTTCATCAAGGCCGAGCCGCTCGGACGCTTCATCGAAGCGGGCTGCGGCGGATAACCAGGGATTGATTTCCCTCTCTTTGTCGACGGACGAGGTCGCCTCGAGGATCATCGGCTAGTCATGCCTCCATTCCCATTGTGGCATGCGGCTTCGTCTTTTAACAGAGATGTCACATTTAGCGCAACTCGGAGGAATAGCAAGCCGTAATAGCTTACGAGTGACAGCGGTTCAGAAGCTTGTCGTGTTGTCGTTGTGCGGTTCGCTGGGGCGGGCTGCAACGGGGGTCGAGGATGTTGCAGCCATTATGTCCAAGGTGGCAGTCAACTTGGACAAGGCCGCGGGCGAGCGCAGGCTCTATCTCTATCATCAGAAGATCCGCAGCACCCTGATTCGCGGAAACGGCGTGCTTTCTCGAAAGGAGAACCGGGAATACCTGGTATTTCCGACAGAAAGTGCGACCGAAAAAAAGCTCCTTTCGTTCAGTGGAGAATATCGCAAGGGCAGGAAGATGCTGCCGTACACCGAACCTGGGTATCACTACAAGGGGCTGGACGTCGATGGCGACCTGGTGAAGGAGCTTACCGATGGCCTGGTGAGTGACGAGAAAGCCCGCGATGGCATACCGCCGTCGCTGTTCCCATTGACCGGCCGGTCTCAGAAGCTTTACCGCTTCTCCCTGAAGGGCGAGGGCGACTTCCAGGGCCGGCACTACTATCGCATCGCCTTTGAGCCGCTGAAACGGCCGGGCGGATGCATCGATATCGATGAACCGGACGAGTGCGAGGGCGAATGGCGTGGCGAGGCCTGGATCGACGCGGCGGAGTATCAGCCCATACGGATTGCAACGGACATGGCGGCTCCAATTCCGTGGGGCGTGCGGGTTTTCCTCGGAACGAACCTGCGTCAGACCGGCTTCTCGGTCACGTACCAGCGAGTGGCGGAGAACGTCTGGTTCCCGGCCACGTATGGGACCGAGTTCTACCTGAACGTGTTCTGGGGCTACAAGCGTACGATTACGCTTTCGATGGAAAACAACGATTTCCGGAAGACAGATGCGAGTTCGACGGTTCAATTCGAAGTGCCAAAGCAGAACTAGGCACATCGTTTCAAATTGCCGCTCACGGCGTCCCAAAGCGCCTGGGCCCGGGTTTTGGATTCCGTGGAAGGGTGAAGCAGGCGGTTTCGCCTGCTTTTTGGAAGGACGGAGCCTTCCCGGCCAAAGCCGGATGCGCCAAGTTGTCGCTCCGGCGTGTCGTCCGGCGTGACAAAATGGCCTCCCCAACGCCCCCCGCTCAGCAATGTTCTTGTTTTCCAATAACATTCAACCGGACTGACACTGGACCTCAACCTGCATTTTCCCGCGCGTGACTTCGTGGAACAGTGTCGGAATCGCAAAACTGCCCGCCGTTGTAGCCATGGTGAGCGCAGCGGTTGCCGTACCTTGTTGCGCTTTCGGTGAAAAGACATCTCCGGACCTGCTGGCCGTGGGAGCACAGAACGTCGATGTCATAGTTCAATACAGGACTGACCCTGGCGAGCGACATCACCGCAAAGTGACGGATCGCGGTGGCCGTTTTCGCCGCGGTCTCGACCTCATTCGCGGCGCTGCATATACCATTCCAGGCAGCGAGGTTGCGGCGCTGGCTGAGGATCCGGAAGTCGAGCACATCTCGATCGATCATCCACTAACTTCCGCGGGTGTCGATTACATGCGCGAAACGGTCGGTGCAATTTCCGCTCAGCAGTCCGGCTGGACGGGAAAGGGAATCGGCATTGCAGTCATCGACAGCGGCATCTTTAACATGGGCGACTTGTCGAACAATGTGTATTCGCAGGCGTTTGTTTCCGGCGGTGCGGCGAACGTCGACAATTATGGACACGGAACGCATGTTGCAGGCATTATTGGAGGACAAGGCGTTTGGTCGGCGTCCGGATTCTATCACTTCGGCGGCATTGCTCCTGCCGCGACCCTCATTAGCCTGGCGGCTCTCGATGGTAATGGCCAGGGCACCGACAGTACGGTCATCGCGGCGATCAACGCTGCCATCCAACTGAAGTCCCAATACAACATCCGCGTCATTAATCTCTCGCTGGGCCGTCCCGTTTACGAAAGCTATAAGGTTGACCCGCTCTGCCAGGCGGTAGAGAAGGCCTGGAAAGCCGGCATTGTCGTCGTAGTTGCGGCCGGGAATGAAGGCCGGAACAACTCCGCAAATACCGAGGGCTACGCGACGATCACAGCTCCCGGCAATGATCCCTACGTCATTACGGTAGGGGCCATGAAAACGATGGGGACGAGTACACGGGGTGATGACCTGGTGGCGAGCTACAGTTCGAAGGGCCCGACGTTGTTCGATCACGTCGTGAAGCCTGACCTGGTAGCTCCCGGCAACCAGATCGTTTCCGTCGCAGTAGCAAACTTTGCGACGCTCGAAGCCAACTACGCCACCAATTACGCACCTTACTCCGACTACTGTTCCTATTCCGGAAACAGTCCGTATTATTTCGTACTCAGCGGTACCAGCATGGCTACGGGTGTTGTCAGCGGAGCGGCTGCATTATTGTTGCAGCAGACACCCAGCCTGACGCCGGACCAGGTGAAAGCCAGGCTCATGAAGACAGCCAGCAAGTCGTTTCCGAGTTCGAGCGTTGCAACGGACCCGGTGACCCACGCTACCTACACAAGCTATTACGACATATTCACGATCGGCGCCGGATATTTAGATGTCTGGGCGGCTCTCAACAATACCGACGTCGCGCAGGGCAGTGCAGAATCGCCGACGGTCACTTACAACCCAAGTAAGCGGACCGTGTCGCTAGTGCTGTCCGGCAGCAACATCGTGTGGGGCACGAATATCGTTTGGGGTACGAACATCGTGTGGGGCACCAACGTGCTCGTATCGGGAAGCAACATCGTCTGGGGCACGAATATTGTTTGGGGCACCAGTTCCATGAGCGGATTCGGGATTGTGTGGGGCACAAACGTGGTCTGGGGCACCACGGCCGCGAACAGTTCCGAGACGACGACCATCCTGGTCAAAGGTGAGAAGTAGACGAGAGCCGCTTCGTCAACGCGTGCCTTTTTTCCTTACCCAGAACTCGCCCGCGCCGTTAATCGTGCCCAGGCTCACCGGCTTATCCGCCGGCGAAAGGCCGATCACAGTGCCGTCGGCGCCTTCCACCAGGAGCGCGAACCGTAGCCGCTTGTTCGAGTAGCCTGGTTGGGTGACCACCAGGAACTCGCCGTCCAGGATCCACTTTCCAGCGATCTTGTCGCGCACGACACGTCCGCTCGTCATGCCTGCCATCGACGACTGGTAGCCACCGTCCGGCGCGACGGTCAACACCTCGTTAAAGAAGGTGGTGTTGCTGCCGGTGATGGCGCCCCACGAATTCACGTAGTTGATGACGTTGCCCGAGCCGCGCTGCCAGGTTCCAGCGAGATCGGCGATCCTCACAGGGAGCGGTTCCGAAGGTAAATTCGCGGGCCGCTGCCATGAGGGGTGCGCAATAAGTGACGCTGTAAAGCCCTCAATAGAGCGAGTGTAGTCCTTCAAGGCTTCAGCCGTTGGCGTGAGGATTAGTACCGGCGTCACGCGGCCCGCGCCGCGGACTGTGAACAGCGTCACGACGACGGGCACACCGTTGAAACGGCCCATGCCGATGCCGGCGACCAACTGGGCGCCGCTGGGCAGCGTTCGCGCCGACGGAGGGATGCCGGGACCGGTATGGAACAGCGCGTCCGCTATCCTCGACCACTGGCGTGCATGGTCCGCGATGGCATCCGGGGTCGCATCGACCGCCCAAAATACCGCGATCTCGCAGGAGCGAGCACCGTCGACGCGTTTCCACTCTTCACGATCGGCCGGCCCGCCCGTGACGGGAGAAAAGCCTGCAGGCGGCGTATAGGTTACAGAATCGAAAGTCCACGCGACGGCCCACGTATTGTGGGGGCAGGCGAAAGCCGCCGCCACTGTCATGAATAATAGCCGCAGGTGGAATCCTGTGCACATGGTTTCCCTCGCAAGGAACGCAACAGCCGATGAATCATACCATGGCGAACCGGGGGGGATCACCAAATGAGGTGGGGTGTCGGTCAGCAACCCGTCGTCAGCGAGCGCAGGTCCAACAGAAGTGGATGAAAACAATGGTGGCGCAGGGTCGCAGAACTAACGCCGCAGATCACCTTCGTCTCTTCCCGCGGGAAGAAATCGAGGGAGAGCTGCTACTTTCGCGCCCCGAGATGGTGGTGCTTCCAGTTATAAATTCCCCAAACCACCGTGGCGACAACACCCAAGATGATGAGAACCTCGGGAATGTCTGGTGGACGCATGCCCATTTTCCCCCTACCCGGATTATATGCCTCCTCTTGCGAGAATGGAATCCTACCCCTGGGCCGGGAACTTTACGGCACATGAGCACGTATACTCGGGAAAGGAGCAAGCTATGCGACGCCTCTTGCTGATTGCCGTTCCTGTTCTACTGCTGCCGGTTCTGTCTTCTTGCCATTGCTCCGAGTGGCGCCGGACACGGAACGAATTGCGATCGAATCGGGAGCAGGTTCGCCGGGACATTCAGAACGCGAGGCGCGAGGTCCGTCAAAGCCTTCAGGATGCCCGGAAAGAGATTCGCCAAGGTATGCAGGAAGCCCGCGATGAAACGCGCGATGCGGTGCGTGACGCCAAACGCGACCTGCACGATGCGGCCCACGACGTGCGCGAATCGCTGCGATGATAAGCCGTTTGAGCGCATCCAACGAAGATATCCTCGAAGCGGCCAACCACGCTGAATGCCCGCCCCACCTTGGCTCGCATCCTGTTGAGCCATAAAGGATGGCGCAGCGGTCTCGCCTGTGCATACCGCTCTCAAAGACTCAGTTATCGGGACGCGACCTTCTGGTTGTTGCCGAGGAAGAGCCGTTCCGCATTCCAGTAAGTCTGCGGCCGCAGAACGGCAGGGTTTGAATTCCGCACATTCATGGAAATCGCCGATAGCGCGTTCGGATAAACCAGGAAGAGCATCGGAGCCTGTTCCGCGACGATCTCCTGAACGCGATCGAACGCGATTTTTCGTTTGCGGATGTCGGACGTAGCGGCCTGCGTCCGCATCAATCGATCGATCTCCGCCTCCCACTCTGTCTCGGGTTGCTTCTGGTTCGGATTCCACTGATGATTCTCCGCAGAACTCATCCAGACATTCACCTGACCACCCGGATCCAGGTCGATATTCGCGAAAGCCATTAGGCAGGTCTCGTAAGCAAACGACTGGCTGATGCGTTCCACCAGCGACGGAAAATCGAGTGCGACTACGTTCAGGCGGACGCCTAGTTTGGCCAGGTCCTGTTGGATCATCGTCATCATCCGCTCGTGAACCTTGCTGCCGGCATTGGTGATCATCGAGAACTCCACCGCGTTCCCGGAACTGTCCACCAACCCGCTGCCCTTGCGCTGAAAGCCGTCCTTCGCCAAGCGTGCCAGAGCGTTCTCGACCGAGTAAGTTTCGGGCTTCAGGGAAGTGTTCAGCCACAGCTTGTTCGAAGGCGAGACGGGCCCGGCTGCCGGCACAGCATGCCCCCGGTACACAACCTTGCACAAGTCGTCGCGATGGATCGCTTCCGAGATCGCCCTGCGGAAATTCGCGGAGCGGAACCATCGTTTCTTGTACTCCGCGATTGGCGCTTTGGCCACCTGGTTGAAGAACACAAGTTCCCAATCGAAGGAGGGCCCGGCGTCGACGACACTTTTGGGCGCTCGCGAGGCAAGTTGTTCGAACAGATCCGGCGCGAGTGAATTCACCAGATCTAATTGCCCGCGCTCGAAGCGCAGTGCCTCAGTCTCGCGGTTCTGCTGAATCTCCAGCCGGATCGCATCGAGATACGGGAGGCGAATACCGCGTTCATCTTTCATCCAGTAGTTCGGATTGCGCTTCAACAGGATATAATTGGCGGGCTTGTATTCGGAAACCATGAACGGCCCGAGCACCGCTGCTTCCTTGCGCGGCGAACGCGAAGAAAGAATGGCCAACTGGTCAAACTGGAGGTCGATCGCCGCCACCGGGGCTGGAAAGCGCGCCATCACTGATTCGGCGCCCGTACAGCCGGCCTCCACGGGCCCTGGAGCCGTCCTGAAGGAATCGCCAACGGCCGAGTGCAACGCCGGATCCATCATCTGCCGGATCGTGTAGGCAACATCCTGACACGAAAAAGGGGTTCCATCGGAAAACAACACACCCGAACGCAACTGAAAATCGATTCTCCGGCCGTTTTCTGAAATACGCCAACTGGTAGCGAGATTCGGCTCCAATTCGTGGGTTCTACGATTCATACGGATCAATACGCCCCCAGTCAAGTAACGGACCGTCTCCTCTGCCTCGTTTAGGGTCAGCAGGGGATTGAAGGACTTGGGGTCGGCACGGACTGCAAAACGCAGTTCACCGCCGGATTGGGAAAGGACGGAGGCTGCGAAGATGAATGCGCACAAAGATGCCCTATTGGCAACCATGATTGTCTATCGGTCTTTTTGCCTCAATGAGTTAGAGCAAGCCGTCGGATCGTGACGCCGGGCGTGTCCGGTTATGCCCTTCCGGCTCGTGTATATAAGCGCAGCCGGGAAAGGTGCATAGTTCGGGGTCTGTTTATGTTAGGGACATTACAGAGGAGAAAAGACGTGAAGAGTATTTGTTCTCAATTTCGATTACCAGTGGTCTGGGGTGTAGGGCTGCTATTACTAACGGGTACGAACCCCGTCCGGGCAAGAATCATCGGCGGGCGTGTGACGGGTGGAACGGCGCAAACGGCGGGAGGGATTTTCGTGAAGCTGGCCCCTCCGTTGCCAAATCCATTCGGACCACCAGATAGTGTTGGCCAGGACAATTTTCAAAGTCCGAATCTGTATGGATTTGATGAATCTCAGAATATCGTGATCCCGTCAAACCTCATTACCAACGTGGGATTGAATCCGATTCCGGCGGGAACTACCGTCGCGAGTCATTATGTTTTTTTCGACCCCTTAGCCAGCCAGCACTTGATCGGCACCGTCGATTTCGACGCTAACATTATCGCGATCCTCACCAGTACGACGACTCTGGATGCGACGGACTTCCTGACGAGGACGGGCGTTAACTACCTGAGTCCCGAAGCGCGCGGACTGGAGCCGGTAGATATGGTCACTATCGTCGGACCCCGTCAAATCAAGGTTGACTTCTCGGCGAGTTCTCCCGGCGATTATATTCGCGTGCTGACCGCAACGTCGGCCACCGCCAACGGCATCCGCTTCGTTCCGGTACCACCTTGCCGCGTAGTTGACACGAGAGGCGGAGTCGGCCCTTTGGGCGGTCCAAGCCTGGTCAAGAACGCGACACGCGACTTTCCGATTGCGGGTAACTGCGGACTGCCTCAAAGTGCCCAAGCGTACTCACTCAATGTCACCACCGTTTCAGCGGCTCCTCTGGGGTACCTGAGTATCTGGCCAACAGGACAGAGCCAACCGCTGGTCTCAACTTTGAATGCACCGGCCGGAGGGATTACGGCGAATGCCGCGATCGTGCCGGTGGGCGCAACTTCCGGGGGAGTCGGCTCAATTACCGTCTTCGCGACTGACGTAACGGACATGATTATCGACGTCGATGGGTATTTTGATACGTCGGCCAGTGGGAATTCGTTCTTCACGGCAACGCCGTGCCGGGTCGTGGATACGCGAGGGGCGGCCGGCTCATTGGGGGGCCCCCAGATGGCTGCTAATACCACACGAAGCTTCCCCGTACCTCAGAGCAGTTGCGGTGTTCCACCGACTGCCACCGCCTATTCGACGAACGTGACCGTAGTGCCGGCTGAGCCGCTCGGCTATCTCACGATCTGGCCGACCGGACAGATGCAGCCTTTCGTCTCGACGCTCAATTCCCCCAATGGCGCTATTGTTGCCAATGCGGCGCTCGTCCCGTCGGGTAGCGGCGGGTCCGTCGACGCCTTTGTTACGAACCGCACGGACATGATCCTGGACATAAACGGCTACTTTGGGGTGACCGGCGCAAACGGGTTGGCGTTCTATACCGTGACGCCATGCCGCGTGGTGGACACGCGCGGTGCCGTGGGTTCCCTGGGCGGACCGACTATGGCGGGCAACACAACACGGAGTTTCCCCGTTCAGTCGAGCACCTGTGGAGTCCCTCAGGGTGCAAAAGCCTATTCGCTGAACGTCACCGTAGTACCTCAAGGCGCTCTGAGCTACCTGACGCTTTTTCCGACTGGACAGACGCAACCCGTAGTCTCGACCCTGAACTCCCCGCAGGGATTGATTCTGGCGAACGCCGCTATCGTTCCCGCCGGGACTAACGGCGCAGTAACGGTTTATGTCACGGATAAGACCGATGTAATTGTCGATATCAACGGGTACTTCGCTCCTTAACTCGCTTCCGGTTACCAAGGTAGCGGCCCAATTCATAAAGCGAACCCTTATCGGGTCTATTACAATCCTGGTAGCCGGAGCCTGTTCTTACTTAGCGGCGAAGGTTACAACAGATTACGACCACTCTGCAGATTTCGATCAATTACACACTTACTCCATGTTGAAGGTCGAAGCCGGCAATCAACTTTGGCAGAATCGCATTACGCAGGCCATCGACAGCAAACTCTCGGCAAAAGGTTTGACGAAGGTTCCGGATGGCGGCGACGTTGCGGTAACTGCTTTCGTAGCCACGCAGAATCAGCCTAAACTGGAAACGTTTTACGACGGTCTCGGTGGAGGCTGGTTCTGGCGCGGATGGGGTGGCGGCGGAATGACGACCACCTATGTTGAAAACGATCGTGTGGGCACGTTAACCGTTGACTTGTTCGACGGACACTCAAAGAAGCTGATCTGGCGCGGTGCGTCTACCGAAAGCCTTTCCGGCGATCCTTAGAAGAACGCGCAAAGCTGGATCACGAGGTGGCTGACATGTTCAAACACTTCCCGCCGCATTCGCGAGGTTAGGACCAGCGCACGGCGCCGGAGCGGACGCATTCGGCTGCGAACAGGTACATACCCGCTGACCAGGCCTGATGCTCAACCCCCATTGGCTCCGCAGTCAATCCGGAATGCCATTCGTTGAAGTGCCCCGCTGCATTCAGTTCTTCCAGACGCGCCAGCGATTCACGGGCCTCGCTGGCGCGACCGCTATGAACGAGCGCCGCCACATAGAAACCGCCTATAAAGGGCCAAATTCCCCCGTTGTGGTAATGATGGGGGACGTTGAGCATGCCGTAGTAATCGCGCCAATCGGCATCGCCGGGCTCAACCGGAGGAAACAACGCGGGTAGCGGATATGTATTCAGTTTCTGGCGGTGAATAAAATCGAGAATGACCGCGCTCTGTTCGGCGTTTGCGACTCCGCTCAGGACGGCCAGCAGGTTCCCAAGGCAGTCGAACCATTCGCCAGCCGCGCGGAAACCGAGATATGGCAGATAATAACGCTCATCGACAAGCCGCCTCTTGACCGGCAGCCAGCGCCGCCGCCCCAGTGCATCCTGAGCTTGTTTGCTTTCTGTACTGAAAGTATGCGAGATATGCCGCAGCATGTCGCCATCGCCGCGATACCAGAAATAACGGTTGATTTCGTCGCCGACGTGTTCGGCTCGCAAAAGCCACGCGGCGGTATCGGACGGCTCGGCTTTCGCCGCGGCACGCGCCGCTGCCTGCAAAGCGAGAACATAAAGACAGTTCAGATAAAGGCCCTTACCTCGCGTGCAGAACAGGTCTTGCCAGTCTGAGCCCTCCTGCATACTCAGCAGACCGCTATGGTCCACGTCCTGGCTCTCGTACCAGCGCAGAATGGCGCGGATGGACGGCAGATCCGGCTGCACCTGGGAACTACCGATAATCCACCATAGTCCGGCATCGGCATAAGCCCGGAAATTAGCGCGTCCGGTAGTCACATCCACGTTATTAGGGATCGCGCCAGTCGCCGATTGAGCCCGGCGCAAGGTTTCCAGGCTCGCGCTAAGAGCCATCCGGATGTCGTCGTCTGAAACAAGTCGCGCGCCCAGCAGCGCCATCATACTGTCGCGCGCCCAGACCTGGTTATGACCGACACGCCCACCCGACGCCTTGAGCCCGGAAGGGGTGCAACAGCGCCGCAGGGAGTCGATCGCGGCTTCGCGGATACGGTCCAAATGACTATGCTAGCCCTGATACTCAAACCAGACCACCGCGAGCGGGGGAAGCGTTATAGTCAGCGAGTGCATGCGTCCATGCAGCGGAACCGGGGATGACGAAACGCCACCCATGTTGCCCTGTCCGCTTCCACCATACAGTTTCGCGTCGGTATTCAGCAGTTCTTTCCAGAAGCCGGGCGCCGGTACGCCGATTCGATAGTTCGGGCGCGGGACGGGACTGAAGTTACACACGATGGCGATCAGTTCGCCCTTTCGTCCCTTGCGGAGGAAACTGAGCACGTTCTTTTCGGAATCGTGATCGTCGATCCACTCGAAGCTCGAGGATGAGAACTCGCCGTCGTGCAAGGCCGCACGGTCCCGATACAAATGATTCAAGTCGCCGACCAGGAGCCGTAAGCCGGAGTGAAAAGGCGACGCCAGCAGGTCCCAATCCAAGGCCTTGTCATGATTCCATTCCGACCACTGGCCAAACTCTCCGCCCATAAAAAGCAGTTTCTTGCCGGGTTGCGCGTACATGTAGCTAAACAATACGCGGAGGTTTGCGAACTTCTGCCAGTCATCACCCCGCATTTTTGCAAGCAGCGATCCCTTGCCATACACCACTTCATCGTGCGAAAGCGGCAGGACGAAGTTCTCCGAAAACGCATAGATCATGCGAAACGTGAGTTCGTGGTGGTGGTACTTGCGGAATAGCGGATCCTGCGACAGGTACTTAAGCGTGTCGTGCATCCAGCCCATGTCCCACTTCATTCCGAAGCCGAGTCCGCCGACGTATAGCGGACGTGAAACCATCGGCCAGGCGGTGGACTCTTCCGCAATGGTTTGAACTGCCGGATCACGTTCGTAGACCTGGCGGTTCATGTCGCGCAGGAACGCGATCGCCGCCAGGTTTTCCCGGCCGCCATACTGATTGGGAATCCACTCGCCTGCTTTGCGCGAATAGTCGAGATATAACATCGAGGCGACGGCATCCACCCGCAGGCCGTCGGCGTGATAGCGCTCCAGCCAGAAGGCGGCACTACTCAGCAGAAAGCTCCGAACCTCATTGCGTCCGTGGTTGAATACGAAAGTGTTCCAGTCGGGTTGGATGCTCTGCCGCGGGTCCGCGTGCTCGTACTCGTGGGCTCCGTCAAAAAAACCGAGGCCATGCTCATCGCGCGGGAAGTGTGATGGCACCCAGTCCAGAATCACACCAATGCCCTCCTGATGAAAACGATCGATGAGCCACATCAGGTCCTGCGGCGTGCCGTAACGGGATGTTGGAGCGAAATAACCCGATCCCTGGTAGCCCCACGATCCGTAGAAGGGATGCTCCATCACCGGCAGGAACTCGACGTGCGTGAACCCCATCTCCCGAACATAGGGGACGAGTTGCTCAGCCAGTTCGCGATAGGAGAGACAGCGGTGCGGGTCGTTGGGGTCACGCCGCCAGGAGCCCAGGTGCACTTCATAAATCGACATCGGCGCGTCGAGGCTGTTGGCTTGTTTTCGCCGCGCCATCCACTCCGCATCGTTCCACTCATAGTCGAGATCCCAAACGATGGACGCAGTTCCGGGAGGCGTCTCCTGGCGGAATGCCACCGGATCCGCCTTGTCCACGGTGTAGCCATTGAGTTGCGAGACGATGTGGTATTTGTAGCGCGCCCCTCGATCCAGGCCCGCGACGAAGCCCGCCCACACACCGGAGTTCCCTTGCGGTTCAAGGCGCTGCGCACCCGGGGTCCAGTGATTGAAATCGCCAATCACCGATACCGTTTGCGCATTGGGGGCCCAGACGGCGAAGTGCACCAACTGGCGGCCGCCTTCGGCGATGAGGTGCGCGCCGAATTTCGATGCGATAGTCAGGTCCGTGCCTTCGCGGAAATAGTAGAGATCATTCGACGTCAGGAATGTTGTCATCGTGGCCATGGCTATGCCATCACCGCCGCGACACCGCGCAGCGGAATGCCGACCCAATCGGGGCGATTGTTCAGCTCGTACGCAACTTCATAAAGCGCCTTTTCGAGAAGGAACACGTCAAAGAGCAGTTTCCGTTCATGCTCGTTGTCAGGAAGAAAGGGATGACCGTTCGCACGGCCGAAATATGCTGCGACAAAGGCACGGCTCACCCATGCTGTCCAGAACGCCGCCCATGTCTCACCACCTGAAAGCACGTGTTGACGCTTGCGAAGCGCCGAGTAGGCGGCGTATTGGAAAGAACGGATCATCCCTGCCACATCGCGGAGCGCGGCTCGTTTCATGCGGCGCTCTTCGAGTGAGCGCGCGGGTTCGCCCTCAAAGTCGATGATGACAAAGTCGTCCCCTGTGTACAAAACCTGGCCCAGATGGAAGTCTCCATGGTGGCGAATGCGGACGGCGTGGATCCGGTTTTCGCAAAGCCGGCGGAAGACTTCAAGGATGCGCGGTTCCAAATCCAGCAAACGTTGTGCGTCTTGTGCAATGGGCCGGCTTAAGGTATCTCGTTTCTCACGGACGACCCGGATTGCCGCGTCGGCTTGCGCGATCAGACGGCCATGGAGCTTATTGCGAAAGTCATCCGTAAACGGCTCGGGCTCGAAGTCGGGGCCGCCCTCTCCGCTGCTCAGCGCGATGTGCAATTGAGCGGTTCGCAGGCCCAGCAGGCACGCAGATTCAAGGTAATTTCCAATCAGATCCTCGGTTTCAGCAGGCGGGCGCATGCCCATGAGCTCGAGAGGGTGCTCGGTCCCCGGTAGCGGCGGCGCTTCCAGGCCCGTTTCCAGAGCGCGATCGAAAAAACGAGATGCGGATTGGAGAGTGTATTCCCAAGCATCGCCTTGGTTGGGGATGTACTGCTGTAAAATGCCGAGCGAAGTCGGCGCCGCGGTGCCGCCGCGGTATTCAATATGCCCGGCGACGGCGGGTGTGTGTCGAAAACCCTGCTCGGTCAGGAATCTGCCAATCTCGAAATCCGGATTGATGCCTGGTTCGAGCTTGCGATAAAGCTTCAAAACGAATCGATCGCCGTAGAAAACCGAGCTATTACTTTGTTCCGCTTTCGACACCCTCGCGGTGAGGCGGGTGTGGCGCGTTCCCGCGATACGTTCGAAGGCGGATGTGTGGCAAGTGGTGAGGTTGCCGCGCTCACCACTGAAGCTCCTTTCCCTTGAGATGGCGTTCAGAAGCGCGTCGGTAAACGGCCCGTTCCAAAGCGCGTCGTAGAGTGTTCCGGCAATTGTCTTTGCGCCGCGCGGGGTTTCGCCGTGCGCGAAAGTTACGGTTAGCGCGTAGGTATCAACGTCGCCCTCTTGAAACTCGACGTCGAGAAGAATGATGCGGGAATCGGTGCCTGGTATGGCGATCGAATCGCGGATGCGTCCGGCACGCAGCGTGCGCGCCTTGCTGCGGAACCAGCGCTGATGGGGGAGATCTTCGCGAAGCACCTCCGCCAAGGCGACTGTATCGTTTGGATTGATCGTGATTGTGTCTTGCATGAACTACTCTTCTTAGAGGAAGTATTCGAAATCTGCTTCGGAGCGGACCCGCCGACGGACCCGGAATATGTGCCCGGGAACGCTGGCCGGGTCGAGTTGCACCAAATTCCGCGCGCCGCTCCAGATGTAGCGCGCTCCTGTCAGCAATTCGTGCGCCTGAAAAGGACGGTCGACACCGAAACGCTCTAACGGGATATCGATATAGCCCGATTGAGCGTGATGCGGGTCCAGGTTCACGACAACGACTATCAGATCCTGGCCGTCGTCAGACCGTTTGCTGTAACAAATGAGCTGGTCGTTATCGGTGGTGTGAAAATCGAGCGACCAGTCATTCTGCAGGGCCGCGTTCTCACGCCGGATCCGATTTACCAGCGTGATGAGATCGCGCAGGCTGTCGGCCCGTTCCAGGTTCCAGTAGCGGACCTGGTACTTCTCGGAATCCAGGTATTCCTCGCTCCCCGGCCGCACCGCCTTCGATTCCAGCAATTCGAAAGCGGGCCCATAGATGCCATAGTTCGCTCCGAGCGTCGCGGCTAAGAGAAGGCGGATGACGAATCCAGGCCTTCCGCTGGTTTGCAGAAACTCGGTGAGTATGTCGGGAGTATTCGGCCAGTGGTTGGGACGGAAATACTCACGCACTTCCGTCTTCGTCAACTCGGTGAGGTAAGAAACGAGCTCGTACTTAACATTCCGCCAAGGAAAATATGTATAAGACTGGCTAAAACCGGCCTTCGCCAGGCGATACATAATCTTCGGGCGCGTGAATGCCTCTGAAAGAAAAATCGTTTCCGGACACTTCTGCTTGACTTCGCCGATTACCCATTCCCAGAAGGGAAGCGGTTTCGTGTGGGGATTGTCAACGCGGAACACGCGGACGCCCTGGTCAATCCAAAAAAGGAATACGCCGCGCAGTTCCTCCCACAAGCCGCGCCAGTTGTCGCTCTCGAAATCGAATGGGTAGATGTCCTGGTATTTCTTGGGAGGGTTTTCAGCATACTGTATGCTGCCGTCGGGGCGCTTTTGGAACCACTCCTCGTGTTCTTCCACGTACGGGTGATCGGGCGACGCTTGAAACGCAATGTCGAGCGCAACGTCGAGGCCCAGTTCCGAAGCGCGAGCTACCAGTACACGGAAGTCCTCCAGCGTGCCGAGTTCCGGGTTTATGCTCTTATGGCCGCCTTCTGAAGCGCCGATAGCCCAGGGACTGCCGGGATCTTCGGGGTTCGCAGCCGTGCTGTTGTTCGGTCCCTTTCGAAACTGCCGGCCAATGGGATGTATGGGCGGCAGATAAACGATGTCAAAGCCCATTGCGGCGACATAGGGCAAGCGTTGGATGCAATCGGCCAACGTGCCGTGGCGGCCTTCAACAGGCGAAGTCGATCGGGGAAACAATTCGTACCAGGCGCTGAAGCGGGCGCGCAACGGATCGACCACGACAACGTATTCACGTTCGGCCGCACTCGCAAAGCGGCGGTCGGAATAGCGGAGCATGAAATCGTTCAGGAGGTTGTCGAGGGCCAGCGGCCGGAGTTGGGCGACGGGTACGCCGGAGTTGAGCGTATGCGCCCGCCCAGTCAACCACTGTGCGTCCCAGCCACTCGCCCGGGCCGCTGCATCCAATATGAGTGCGCCCCCAATCCGGTAGTCCACATCCGTGTCGTTGTTCGCTTCGATCCTTTTGAGCAGGTCACGCCGCCAGGTTTCGAAGTGATCCACCCACGCGCGGATCGTGAAAACATAACGGCCCACATCGGGAACGGAGAAGTCACCGGCCCAGCGATCGTTCACGCCTGGGCGCATGCGTTTTTCGGTCCAGTCGGCAGACGCTTCCCGCTTCGATAACAAGATTGCCGCAAGGCTGTCATGGCCGTCGGCGAAGATGTCCGCTTCCACGTGAACCAGGTCACCGGCGGTGCGTTTTGCGGGGAAGCGGCCGTCGTCGACGCTGGGGGTTACACCCTCAATGACTACCCTGTTCCGACCATCACCATGTAACACTTCACCCATGGGACTCACGAGGGTTGAAAACGTTGCATAGCCGTATCTTTCACACGTAAGGACTCCTAGGAAATGCGCTGAGATGGAGGTTTACGGTGACAGTTTGCATGACTCGGGAAAGTTGACGTCTAATCAGAAGTAATCAGTTATGCGCGTCTTTCGAGTATGGGCGCCGTTCGCCTCAAGCGTGGATGTGAACGTAGATGACCACTCCCATTCGTTGCAAGCAGAGCATGAGAATTGGTGGGAGGCGTGCGTCGCGGCTGCGAATCCGGGCACTGACTATACGTATTCGGTGAACGGGGGGACGCCTGTTCCCGACCCGAGGTCCGCCTGGCAGCCGTATGGAGTTCACGGCCCATCTCGTGTTGTCGACTCCTTTTTCGAGTGGACCGACCAGAAGTGGAACGCGCTGCCTCTTGCCTCCGGCGTTATTTATGAACTGCACATCGGCACCTTTACTGCGGACGGTACATTCCTGGCTGCAATCGAGAAGCTTGACCATCTCGTAGCGCTCGGCGTTACGCATATCGAAATGATGCCCATTGCCGAATTTCCGGGACGCTGGGGCTGGGGATATGACGGAGTCGATCTGTTTGCCCCGCATCACCACTACGGCACGCCGGACGACTTGAAACGATTCGTCAATGCCTGTCATGAACGCGGCTTGGCGGTCTTACTCGACGTGGTTTACAACCATTTCGGGCCGGACGGAAACTACCTCTCAAAATTCGGACCCTACACGACCGAGAAATACAAAACGCCCTGGGGGAATGCGATTAATCTTGACAGCGCGCTCTGCCGCGGCGTGAGGACGTTTCTCCTTGAGAACGCGGTCATGTGGATACGCGACTTCCATTTTGACGGGCTCAGGCTGGATGCGGTTCACGCGCTGATCGACAATGGCGCGTTTCACTTTCTCGAACAGTTGGCCGATCGGGTGAAGGTTCTGCAGGCCGAGCTTGGACGGCACCTCGTCCTCATTGCGGAGAGCGACCTCAACGACCCCCGCATCGTGCAGCCGTGCGAAATCGGCGGGTATGGAATTGACGCGCAATGGTCCGACGACTTTCATCATGCGCTGCATACTGTCCTCACGGGAGAACGGTCGGGTTATTACACGGATTTTGGCACGGTGAGCCAGCTTGCGAAGGCGATCCGTCAGGCTTTCGTTTACGACGGCGTTTTCTCACAATATCGCCAGCGCCTCCATGGCCGCTCGCCATCGCACCTCCCGGGCCACAAGTTCGTGGTTTGCACTCAAAATCATGACCAGGTTGGCAATCGGGCTCAGGGCGAACGCCTATGCCATCTGGTGAGCCCGGCGAAGGCCAAGATGGCCGCGGCGCTATTGCTGACGTCTCCCTTCGTGCCCCTCATTTTTCAGGGAGAGGAGTGGGCGGCTTCCACACCGTTTTTATATTTCACAAACCACCAGGACCAGGAGTTGGGTCGAAAAGTTTCGGAGGGGCGCCGTCGCGAGTTCAGTGCATTCGGCTGGGCTCCGGACGAAGTTCCCGACCCTCAGGATTTCGCGACCTTTGAGCGCTCGCGGTTGAATTGGGACGAAGTGGCTCAAACTGACCACGCGGACATGCTTGACTGGTATCGCACGCTGATCCGCTTACGGCATGCGACGCCGGATTTGCGCAACGCACAACAGAATGCGGTAGAAGTCCAGTTCAGCGACAGTGACAAGTGGTTGTTGATGAAGCGCGGTCAAGTTGTGGTGGCATGCAACTTTGGCGAGCGGTCGTGGCACGCGCCTCTCCACAATTGGGAGGATCGGGTGATCTCGAGCACCAACCGGCTTCACGTTACTCGGGAAGGTGTAATGCTGCCGCCCGACTCGGTCGCGATACTCGGCCAGCGTGGAGACATGGGCCAAAAGCGCGCTGAGGTGGAACGCGCGGTGCGGGAAGGGTGTTAGCACCCTCGCCCTTACAATTGTGACAAGGCTTGAAAAACCGACCAGCGGGTACGGCGCCGAGCAGACCCGTGTCAGCTCGCAAGAGCTGCCCATGTGTTATGCGGCGATCGCCGGGCGGTCGACTGCCGGCGCGGGAAAAAGCAGTTTACGCGGCCCCGCGCGATGATCGAGTGCAAGCAGGATAGGCAATACGGTGGACACAAACCAGATGTGGACCGTTGAAGCCAGGTAAAGCTTTTCTTTCAGCATTCCCGGGGGCGCCGTAAGCATTACAACGAGCAGCCTGCCTTGGAACAGAACGGAGAAGTTGATCCAAAGAAGCAAAGCCAAGGTGCCGGTTGCGAGGATACGCCGGCTATCCTGGTTCCATCGAGCTGCGAGGATAAGCGCCCAGAACAGCGGCAGGCCGGCGGCTAACTGATTCAGAACCTCTGCTCCGAGATGATAGCGGAACGAACCACCGCCCTCGGGAATGCCGGTGAGATCCCAACTGCCGTCCGGGCTCGAGACCACGTCTGAAAAGAATGCGCTCAGTTCTACCCGAGTGGCGTACTGCATCACAACCAATACGGGCTGAAGGAACACGAACCACCAGGCCACAAGCAGTAATACGAACAGTACTGAAGCGCGTACAAGGAAACGAAAACGGGGATTACGCCTCATGGGCGGTTCTCACCTTCGATGTCAGGTGCGCCCATAGAGCGAAGGCCACCAGTGCATCGACCGTGATCAACGCTTCCCATACGTACAGGTGAGCGAAATCGAATAGCACACGATTGTATTGCAGAAGATAATACAGGCTAACGACACGCAGCACGTTGAGAATGTGGATCGCCATGCTGCCCCAGCCCAGTCCCTGAAGCTTCCCATACCAGGTCGAAGGATACACAAGTATGGCGGCCCACAGCAGGATAGAGACGTGCAGCCCGTCGCAGCCGTTGATGATCTTCAACTGGGCTCCTGCCTGCGGGCTCGCTAGGAGATTGCCCTGAACAATCACATGCCCGTGGAAAACTCGTATCAACCCAGCCGCGGCAGACGCGACGGCAGAGTCGAAGGCTTCGATCGCGTGGCTCGTGAAACCCTCCGAGAGCAGGTCGAAGCCGATCAATAAAAGCGCGGGGAAAACGAGACCGTATCGGATGATGGTTGATCGATTGGTCCCGGACCAGAACGACTGAGGCTTCTGAGCCTTTGCCTTCGAGCGGTTTGTCCGATTCCTTCCCATGCTCAGATCTTCGGGGGAACAATGAAGTTTAGCAGTTTGGGATTGTCGGGTGCCGAACCCGGGAGTGACCCTAGTCTCTCGTCCCGTGGCAGAAGTCTTTGAGAGCGCCATGCGCAGGCGAAACCGACTGCGGCACCTTTATGGCTCAATGGGTTGCGAGCCAAGGTGGGGTAGGCATTCAGCCTTCCCGACTTCTACAACGGGGGCTGCTAGCCATGTTGCCTCATGACGTGAAATTCGATAAAGTTTTCACTCGGGGGCACGTGCATGCGTTTCTTTTGTCTTGCGTCACTCGGGTGTTTTATCGCTCTAGCCGCACTACAGGTCCGCGCGACGGAAATCGTCGTCAGCGCCGACGCGACCGTCAAATCCACTGCCCCGGCCGAAAAATACGGCGGCGAGCCGCAACTCACAGTCGACCCGACGTCAACTTCATATTTGCAATTTGATCTTGGATCCCTGCCAGCAGGAACCACGGCATCCATGGTGGCGAATGCGAGCTTAGTGCTTTACGTCGACAAGGTTGTCCGGGTGGGAACGGTTGCTTTCAACCCCGCCTGCGTGCCGTGGCAAGAGTCGACCATTACCGCCAGCAGCGCGCCGCCCACCTGCTTCGGTGGAGAGGGCATGTTCACGGTACCGGCGGTGCCGAACCAGTTCGTTACCGTGAATGTCACGGATCTGGTCAAGAACTGGCTTGCATCGACGCCGGCCAACAACGGTGTGATACTCACCAGCCAAAATGGAACGGCGGTGGATTTCGATAGTAAAGAAAACACCGGAACGAGCCAGCCCGCCAGACTCGTTATCACGCTGACGGGTCCGCAAGGCCCGCCGGGCCCGACCGGGCCGATGGGTCTGCAAGGCCAACAAGGTCCCCCTGGTCCGACCGGCGCTCAAGGTGCACAGGGCCCTCCCGGCGCAATGGGGGATCCGGGACCCCCGGGTCAGCAGGGCCAAACCGGACCGCAAGGCACGCAAGGGCCGCAGGGCCAAACCGGACCGCCAGGGCAAACCGGGCCCCAAGGCGCTACCGGATCTCAAGGGCCACAGGGAAACACAGGCCCTCAAGGGCAGATCGGACCGAGAGGGCCCCAGGGTGACCAGGGATCCACAGGCCCACAGGGTCCTCAAGGACCCCAAGGGTCGACCGGCCCGCAAGGGCCCAGCGGTCCGCCGGCCACTTTTACCTGGGCCTTTCATGACATCTCAGTCCCCAGCGGCGACGCCGTCACTTTTGAGCAGTTATGTACGACGGGACGAATGCTGGGAGGCGGTTGCGCGTGGACGGATGCGACAGGAACAGATACCCAAATTAATTACATCGGACCCGATTTCGATCAACTTCTCGATAGCAATGGGCAGCCAACGGTTTGGAAATGCACGGGAACTAATAACAGCAGCTCGGCTCATAACTTCCGGTGGTCGATCCAATGCGCGCAATAAATGCAGTCGTGTTGGGCCTCGCCGCGATGCCGGCGTTGGTTGCCGCTGTGGCGCCCGTCACCGCTGATGCGGCGGTCAGCGCAATGTCTCCTCAGGAGAATTTTGGCGTAAACGTTCAGCTAACGGTTGATGCCAACAATCGGGCCTTCCTGCGATTTGATTTGGCATCCGTTACCCCAGTCGGAGCAGTCCTGACCCGCGCCACCTTGACGCTTTACGTCAAGACGCTGATTACGTCCGGAACGATTAATATTTCCAACGTGTGCGGCTCCTGGGCCGAGTCGTCGATCAACAACTCGAATGCCCCGGCCGCCTGCTCCATCACTCCTAACGGTTCATTTCACATCTCGTCATCCGATCAGCTTGTCGCGGTGGATCTGACAACGATCGTCCAGTCCTGGGTGTCAGGGTCGCTCGCGAACAATGGCATCGTGCTTTCCAGCGGCGGCGGGGCCGCGTTATTTGACAGCAAGGAAAGCACCACAATCAGCGAACCCGCCCGGCTCGATCTCGATTTTTCGCTTGCGGGACCGACCGGGCCGGCCGGCCCAAATGGTGCACAGGGTCCCGACGGCTCGCAGGGCCCTATGGGCTCAGCGGGACCAACGGGCGACCAGGGTCCTAAAGGCCAGCAAGGCGCTGCCGGACCGCAAGGGGCGACGGGGAATCAAGGCTCACCAGGTCCAATGGGCCTGATAGGAGATCAGGGACCGCAGGGCGCCGCAGGTCCCACCGGCAATGTGGGTCCGAAGGGCCTGGACGGCCAGCAAGGACCGCTGGGGCCTACTGGCCCCGCCGGTCCTCAAGGGCCAATAGGATCGAACGGCCCGCTTGGACCAACAGGTCCTGACGGTCCCACCGGTCCGACGGGCGACAATGGCATCTCGAAATACAACTGGTTTCATGCCGACACGACCGTTAATGGGCAGTTTACGATTTTCGTGCCTCCTGTTCTCCATACGACATCCGTACAGTGCCCTGCGAATTACAAACTCATCCTGGGCGGTTGTGGTTCCCCTTCGGGAGACACGTTCATTACAGTGCTATCGAACGGACCGGATTTTCAGAACGATCTGGACGCTTCCGGACAGCCGCGCGACTGGGTTTGCACGGTTGCGAACAGCAGCCTCCTCGATGCTGCTTTCCGCGCCTCGGCGCTGTGCCGTTCGCCATAGCGTAAAGCTCTGATTTGGAATCATTGGAGAGCTGCTGTTATTCCCGCACCATTGACATACGCCGGTTGATGATAAACACGGCCAGAATCGCGAGTGCCAGGGCCAGGCCACCGAGGCCCCATGCAGATAATGCCGGAACCGTAGCCAGGTCGAATGTATTGGAGAGATTGAAATTTGCCGGAAGCGCCGACCCAGTGCTAGCAACAACGGTGTAAGGACCACCATTATGTCCGTTCGCCACAACTACATTTGAGGTGGCGACACCTAGTGCATTCGTAATCGCAGTATTGCCACCCGTGAACGTCGCGCTGGGTCCGCCTTGTGGCGGAGCCGTAAATACGACCGTCACTCCTGGAACCGGATTTCCTGCAAGGTCGGTCACTCTGACTGCCAGCCGACTTGCGAACTGAGTGTTAATGAGGGTGCTCTGGTTGCTGCCACCGGTGACGGTAATGGTTGCTGCTGCCTGACCATTGAAAGCGAGAAAAGTTGGGTTGATCAGTGGACCGCCCGCCCCACCGGATGGAACAAAATCGGGCCTCGCGGCGCCGGTGGTTCCATCGAAACGCGCGACTCGGCCCTGTCCATCTGTGACATACAGATTTCCATCCGGCCCGAAGGCCAGATCGATTGGGGTGGACAAAACGTTCGGCGCGATGAACGTACCGAGCAGAACTCCGAAAGTACTGTATTTGTAGACGCCGGAACCTGTGTTGATGCCACAGCCAAACCCCGCGTCAGACACATAGAGTTGCTGATCTGAGCCGAACGTGATGCCCTGCGGGTTTGTGAAGGGTGTTGTGGGGCAGCCGGCGGGGACCAGAGTCGAGAAGACACCTCCCGAAGTAACGCGATCGATAGCAGCATTCGAAGAGTCGGCAATATAAAGATTGCCGTCCCGTCCGAAGACTATGGCCCCTGGATCGAAAAGGCCGGTAGAACTTGGGACGAAAGGAGTAGCGTCGACGGGAGTCCCATCCGGTTTGAACCGCACAACGTAGCTGTTATTCCCGGCGCCGAAATTGGCTACGTAGAGGAAGCCATCGGGACCGAAGGCCAAGCCGGTCGGTTCGAAGAGATTCGATGAAATGAATGTGTCAGTATAAACGCCGGCGGCACTAAAGCGGTACACCACGTTATTGTCGAAGTCAGCAACGTATACCCGCCCATCGGACGCCACGGCTATGCCCGAGGGAGTCCCCCAGCCGCCCGCAGGTGTCAACTGACCGGTGTGAGTACCGGTTATGCCGTCAAACACTTGTACGGTGAAAAGAGAGCCATCAGAGACGTACAGTTTGTCTGCTATTGCCGAAGCTGTACAAATCGCTATAAGGCACAGCGCTCGAAGAGAACGAGGGCCATAGAGGGACATGCGGACTATTTTCGCACTCTATTTGCATTTCATCCGGCTGGGCTTTTTCTACTCCTGGCCCCGATGGAGCGCCTGAATACGTGGGAGATCTTATGCCGACCCAACCCACCGATCGAAATGGCGTGCGATTGTCCTAGCAGTTCCGGCTATTGGACGGGATTGGCCTGACCGGGGGTTTTGCTGCCATTGAAAGTCTTAGCTTCGTTGAGCGGCTGCGCGCTGCGCGGCAGGACTCCCCAGGACATCAGGATCGGCCAAACCCATTGGGCCACCTCTTGCGACGCCTGGCGATCCTGGCTTTCGTTGTTGATGGCAACGCGGGGCGCAACGACCAGGTTGCGGTCATACGGGCCGATCAAGGTCGAAGCTGTCGCATGAACCAAGGGATTCACGAATGGCTTGGATTGAGGCGTGCTCGCCCAGACAGCGGCATTGGCCGCCGAAGTCTGAAATCCGGCTTCTCCTTTCGCGGCATCCCAGTATGTGCCACCGAGAGCGCCGTGCGATCCCCGGAACATCCTTTTCACAATGAGGGGTGGATGTGCCTGGCCGCGGTCTATGCGCGGCTGCACATTGCTAAAGAAGTAGCGCGAGCCGGCCCGCGGATCGCGGTAAGCATGCAGGCAAAAACGAACACACTCGGGTAGGGGGATGTCGTCAGCAAAGGGGAGATCGCAGGCCAGATCGCGACGGACTGCGTCGAACAGGACGAGGGCATAGATTTGCCGTTGTCCCTGAAACTCGCGGTTGAACCTGAGGCACAGATCCAGACAATAGGCCGCGCCACGGCTATAGCCGACGAGCACGACGGGATCGCTCCAGTCGTATTTGAGCGTCCACCAGGCGCCGCTCCGGATGGCAACTGAGTCGGATGCGGGATTGTTAGGGCCGATGAAGTAGGATTTGGGCTGAATATTGCTTTGCTCCAGGACCCGACGCACGAAAGAGCGCCGCAAGTCTTGATCCGACCACTCCTGGGAGCCCGTTCCTTCAATACCGATTATCATGGCGGTTTCCAGGCCGAACATGCTCGACTAAGGTCAGCGTTCGATTTCTCATACTCCATACGGCGCAATTCAGCAAAGAAACCCGTCAGAATTGCAAAGACGTCCATTGCCTGCCGCTGCCGTGTGTCTGATCCTGCATCAAACGAGGCCTCGCTCGTGAGCGCTGCCGACGGGCATGTCTCAAATTGCGACATTTTACGCACCTCGCTTACTTCCGCCTAGCCGGTGGCGAAGTAAACCGGAAAATCCCGTTGTGTGAACGTCTACTGTAAGTCGAACTTCAGGGTTCCAGGCATCGTATGTGTTTCTGAGATATGACTCGCGACCGAACCGTTCGACCCACAGGAGAGTCCGATAGCTGCTACGGTCTGTTCATTGACCTGGCGGATAAGCCGCGCATAAAATGGGGCGGAGGAAAGCTGGTGAAGGCAACACTGTTGATTCTTCTTGCTGTTCTATTTCTTGCGCCAGCTCAGGCGCAACGCCGCGCTTATGATCACCCAAAGGTGACGGGCTATGCTGTTGACAACTGCCTCTACTACGGCCAGGCCTGCGGCAAGCCCGCTGCGGACGCTTTCTGTGACCGTAAGGGCTATCGCGAATCGGAGCACTATCGGGTCGCTCCCGCACGCCCGACAATGGTTCTGGGGGACGACCGCGTCTGCGATGCGGACTTTTGCGTCGGTCTTCTTGATGTGGTCTGCGTCGGCACCTCGAATTCGCTCGATTTCAAGCGCCTGGACTCTGAGTTTCCCCTGGAGTTCAATACCGATCGCGAGGGAGCTGACTATCACAACTTCGCCCTCAGCGAGCCAAGTGCGGAGCTTTGCCGCCGGGCCTGCGCCAGAGATTCGAGTTGCAAGGCCTTCACCTATGCGAAGCCAGGAACGACAGCTCGCGGAGACACGCCCTGGTGCTACTTGAAGAGTGGCGTGCCGGCCGCGACGCGGCGGGACTGCTGCGTCTCCGGCGTGAAAAAGTACTGAACGCATCCCAGCTCTACTCTGGCGCCCGGATGGATCTTGTTGAAAGGCCGTAGTAGCTCTATCGACGCGGAACTCAAACCACGATTTCGACGCGGTACGGATCAGACAGGACTGCCCGGAGATGTTCGAACCAGAAATGGCGCGCCAAAGGCTTATTAGAGCCCATGAATTGGGACGAATCGAACACTCTGTTCCAACGCGACCTGGCCGATGCCGCCCTCCCCGGCCCGGGCCCGAGCCCTTCGTAGTGGAGCAATTAACGAAGTCGAACCATCATACGTCGGCCGTGTTCCGGGAGAATGATGCCAGCAGTTCATCCAGCGCCTGCGTCGTGATCGGCTTGGATAGGTAGCCGTCCATTCCCGCCTCCAGGCATTCCTGCCGGTCTTGTGGCAGGGCGCGAGCCGTCAGGGCATAAATGGGCAGTCGACCACGAACCGGAGTCTCCCGCTCGCGCGACCGAATCGCCCGAGTGGCAGTGAGTCCGTCCATCTCTGGCATCTGCAGGTCCATTAGCACCATATCGAACCTTTCTTTTTCGACAGCGTCGACCGCATCGGTACCAGTACCGGCCAGGCTGACATGATGGCCGCGTATGGCCAGTAGCTTTTCGATCACCCGCCGGTTTACCGGATGATCCTCCGCCACTAGAACGCGCAGTGGTTCAACGTGTTTGCGGACGGACTGCGCGATCTCCGGTTCCGGAGCGGCGCGGCAGACCAGCGGAGTTTGAAAATGGAAACTTGACCCCTCTCCAAAGCGGCTCTCGGCCCAGATCTCTCCGCCCATCAAGTGCGCCAGCCGCAGGCTAATCGCTAGTCCTAAGCCGGCGCCGCCATACTTGCGGTTCTTCGACCTGTCTGCCTGTTCGAATGCTTCAAAAACCCGTGGCAGTTCCTCGGGTGCAATGCCGATTCCGGTATCTCGTACCGAAAAACGGAGGGTGGCACTGCCTTCTTCCCGCGCTCGCAGCGAGACACCAAGCACCACTTCGCCATGGTCGGTAAACTTGATCGCGTTGCCAAGCAGGTTAATGAGAATCTGCCGCAAGCGTCCGGCGTCTCCCACGAACTCATCCGGGACGTCCGGCTCGACTTGCCAATTCAGAGCGATCTCCTTTCCGGACGCCTCTTTCAGAAACATCCTGCCGGTGAGCCGAACGATCTCTCGCAGACGGAAGGGCTTTGGATTAACTTCCAGTTTGCCGGCCTCGATTCGCGAAAGATCCAGAATATCGTTGATGATTTCCAACAGAGCATGAGCTGATTCGTAGGCGGTATCCAGGCATTCCCGTTGTTCCGGGGATAGGACGCCTTTTCGGGCTACATCAACCATGGCAAGCACTCCGTTCATCGGCGTGCGAATCTCATGGCTCATGTTGGCCAGGAACATGCTTTTGGCCCGATTTGCGGTCTCCGCAGCTTCTTTGGCCTTGTGCAGTTCTTCCTCAGCATGCTTGCGCACGGTGATTTCGCGAATGACCAGGCAAACCGTTTCGAGCCTGCCGGCGCGGACGAGGATTGGCGTAAAGCGGATGGTGAACCAGCGTATATGACCGCCGACTTCCGTGGAGTGTTCCCACTCCTCGGACTGGCGTGTTCGCAGCACCCTTTCGATGGTTTCGAGATAACGGTGCTCCAACTCCGGTCCCAGAACCTCTCCGACGGCGCGCCCCAGCATTTCAGCTTTCGGGCGCGGAAGCATATCGTCACTCCGCGCGAACACGGCCAGGAACACCCCGCGCGCATCCATCTCGACCACGACATCGTAGAGGGAGTCCAGCAGTGCCTGGAGGCGGTTTTGGATACGACGCTGGGTTTCTTCCGCCTGTTTCTGCTTCGTCAGATCCACGAGGAATCCAATGCCCCGCGTCGCCGTCGGGTTCAACCGGGCCATGCCAACCAATACTGGAATCAGACTGCCATCCTTCCGCACGTACTCCAACTCCACCGGCTCGGAGAATCCCGCCTCTAACAGACGTTCGTGTATCCGGTAATGACTGGTCTCCGTTCCAGGAACAATCATGCGATCCCAGCGGATCGAGTTCGCCAGAAGGTCCTTTTCCGTGTAGCCGAGCATGCGCAGAAATGCCCCATTCGCTTCCAGAATGCGGCCCGTGGAATCGCCGGAAAAAACGCCGATTACGTTTGATTCGACAAGCTTCCGGAAACGCGACTCAATCTGCTCAAGAGCCCGCTCGGTCTGCTTCATGTTGGTCACATCCTCGGCTATCCCGGCCAAGCCGGCCAGATTGCCGCGCGGGTCGAGCGTAGCGATAGCGCGGTCATGGATCCAACGGATAGAGCCATCGGGCCGTACAATGCGATAGTTGAGGTCAATCGTCTCCCGCTGGGTGCCTCGTGCATGTGTACTCTGAACGTATGCTCGGTCCTCGGGATGAACCGATGCCATCCAGACTTCTGGGTTCTGATAGACTTCCTCACGCGAGAACCCCCAAATCGTTTCGAATGCCTGACTGACGAAAACGCTGGATCGGGTTCGAGCGTCTGTCATCCAGGTGACCGAGCTACTGTTCTCGGCCAGTTGGCGGAACCAATCCGCTGCTTCACCCAGGCGCGCCGCGGGCCCCGGCATATTGTGGCCAGGGCGAGAGAGGATGCACAGGTTTGTGGTGCGGCCACTCTGATCCTGGATAGGTTCGATCGAGATTCGCACTGTGAACCGGCGACCGTCTTTGCCGATCCCAGTCGTTTCGCACGTTCCAACCGTTTCGCCGTTCAGTGCTTGTGCCATTAAGGCATCCCAATCGGAATGCTCGGGTGGCAATACGGTGAGCAGCGGACGGCCCAGCATTTCCTGGTACTGATAGCCATACAGACGCTCAGCCGCAGGATTCCACATCGTGACAATGCCATCGGGTGTAATCATCACGATGGCATCTTCCGATCGGCGGAGGATCGCGTTCAAAAGAATTGTCTGCGTGGGTTCACCTTGCCCGGTCAAGACTCGGTTGCCTCTACCCAGGCTCATCGGCTGGAAACGGGAAAGTGATACGTGAACGACTCCTAACGAATTTCGAACGGTTGGCGATGAACCGCGATCATGACTCGGTCGTCCGCAGCCGGCGAGCGCGGGCAAGCTGAATACCTGCCCCTGCGATGCCGCTCTCAAAGACTTCAACCACAGTCTGCTAGCTTAGCTGAGCTAGCTCGTACGGGATAGAGCGCCTCGGTATGGCTCGTTCAGGTGCTTCCTCACCGGAGAATCGGTCTCTATAATTGAAACCATGCGGCGGATAAGCACTTACCTCAACATCGGAGGGTCGCTTATGCGGATGGAGGTCCGGAGGATGAATGCCTCGCCGTATTCTTTTGGTAGACGATCATCCGGCGGTGCTGACGAGAACGCAAGAACTCCTCTCGACAAGTTTTCAGGGGACGGTATTCGGGCACGCCTCAAACATCCAGCAATCGCTCGAACTTGTTCTGCGAGAGCCATGGGACATTGCCATTGTCGATTTGAGCCTCCTGGGAGGCAACATCACAACCATTCGCGAGCTTAAGAAGATCCAGCCGGCGATGAAAGTGCTCGTCTTCTCGATGTACAGTGCCGAACAGTTCGCCAAACACGTGAAGCGCGCTGGTGCGGACGCATACCTGAGTAAAGACCGCCCGGCAGAAGAAATCGTTGCAACCGTCGGACGTTTGTTGCGTTCCGCTCGTTAGAGATTGGGCTGTTCCACCCGCCCACTCACGTCATTTGGCACCATCAGAATGAAGTCGTCGTTGCAGTATTGTCGATTGCCTGCCATTGGATGTGTTTGGCGAACGCGCGGTCCTCCGTCGCGATGTGCGCATTCAGCCAGTTCCAAAGATTGTCAATCATTTTCTCATCGAGAGCAGTTTGCCCCGATCCCACGTCGTCTCTCAAAAACTCGAGAAATTCAAGCAGTCGATGGTGCGCTTCCTTATGATGTTCCACGCGCGTATAGTCGCAATCTTTCATCGCCTGCTCCTCGCGAGTGAAGTGCGACTGGGTCTCCTGCAAAAGGGCTGAAAGCAGGGTCTTGACTTCCTCGGAGCCCGAGTTTCGAATGCGCTCAGCCAATTCACCAACCCTCTTGCCGAGCGCCATGTGATCGCTGTCGATCCATTCGACACCGAGCAGCCGTGCCCCATGGGGCCACGCCATAGGTTCGGCGCCCTTGCGTTCGGTCGATCGTGGTGCGGGACGCTCTTGTGGGGCCACAGTCCGCAGGGCGCGAGTATCTCGCGCTGCCGCTGCGCCATGCTTACAGCTTGTTGATCGATGCTTTAGCAGTGCGTTGATAGCGGATTCGCGCCGCGACTTCAACCGCTGGATGTATGCATCCAAATCTTTTGCCGCTCTGATTTCGCCAGTTCGGAAAAACCGGCTCTGGCGTTCGACGACGGCGATGTACTCTTCCATGCTGTCGTCGTGAGCCGTTTCAAACTGACGGCACTGCTGACACTCTGTCCCTCTACGCATTGTTCCCCCAAAGAACTGAAGTCTCGCAGACGAGCGAAGCCCGTCCAGACAGGTGGAACACCGCGTCAGGAACAGTCGTTCTCAGTTTATCAATTGCGATCGCCGGCTTGGACTCGCCGTGACGAGGCCTCGATCAAAGCAAAGGGTCGGTAGCAGCTTATTCGAAAGCAGAAGAAATGTCTTTATCGGAACCGTAACCTTCCGAAAAGACGAACCGCGGCGGGTCCTGGCTCAACCTAACCGTAACCTCCACTCCCGAAATGGAAGCACCGTCGGAGGCAATCACGATTCCGTAAATCGACGCTACAGGCTCATGCGGATCAATCGGAGGCGGAAGCCTTCAGGCGGCATCCATGATGCTTGCAACCCGGCGTGCGCCGTCCTTCGAGGTTTCGATTGCCGCTACGGAATCGGCCCAGGACTGTGAACATGCATCTTACCTGTGCTCTACGTCACGTTCGGCCGAAATATAGCCGTTAAGTTAGGTTTAAATAAACGGGTGGTTCTTCTGCGACACGAGTGAGAGGAACTCATCGCGGGTCTCTTTAAGGGTCCGGAAGTCGCCCAGCATGGCGCTGGTCAGCGTACCAGAGTGTTGTTTCTCAACTCCCCGCATCATCATGCAGAAATGACGCGCTTCGCAGATCACTCCCACCCCACGGGGTTCCAGGACCTCCACCAGCGTGTCGGCAATCTGCTGTGTCAGGCGTTCCTGAAGCTGCAACCGCCGCGCAAAAGCATCGACGATCCTCGGGATCTTACTTAACCCGATCACTTTCTTATTGGGAAGATAACCGACATGAACCTTGCCAAAGAACGGCAGCAGGTGGTGCTCGCACATACTGAAAAACTCAATATCCTTCACCACCACCATTTCGTCGCAGGCATGGGTAAAGAGAGCGCCGTTCACGATCCGATCGATATCCATGTCATAGCCGCTCGTGAGATATCGCAACGCCTTCTCGGCGCGTTCGGGTGTCCGTACTAGCCCTTCACGGGTGGGGTCCTCTCCCAGCTTCTCCAGGATCTGGTGCATGAGCGAGGCAATCGATACCTCGTCCTGCTTCGGCTTCATTACTTTTACGTTGGTTTTCATGCGTGCCACTCGAATGTGTTCTTCTTCGTTTCGTGCAGGCGAATGCGGTCGAGGAATGGCCATTCCCCCGGAAATACCGACTTCCAGCCTCCACGCAGCCGCTCTTCGATTACTGCCATCAGGTTCTCGGACGTCGGCACTCGCGACACGAACTCGGCAACTTCTTCGTTCAGATTGCGGTTGGAAACGTCCTGCAATACATATTGAGTCACGAGTGCATCCAAGGTTGCAGGGTTTACCACCTGGCCGGTGTTGTGGTCGACCGGCCCGCCGACCGTGACCTCCAACTGGTAGTCGTGCCCATGCCCAAACGGGTTGTTGCACTTGCCATAAAGATGGGCATTGGCTTCCTCCGACAACTCCGCGGAGTGAAGCCGATGAGAGGCAGAGAATCGATAACGCCGCGTGAGGCGAATCATGCCGCGTCCCCTCCATAGTCCACGTACAGGTCCTCCGTCTCGAAGAGCCGCACGTTATGTAGACGCACCTTCGCGCCCCGAAAATAAGGCTCCAGGCGATTCCAGATTTCGACGGCAACGTTCTCCGGCGTCGGAACCACGCGATCGAAAGGCCGCACCTCGCGGTTCAGGAAACGATGATCCATGGGCTCGACAACAGCTTCGTTCAGAACGTCCTTGAGCCGCTTTACGTCGAAAACCATGCCGGTGAGGGGGTCCGGTTCGCCATCGAGCGTTACCTCGAGAACGTAGTTGTGGCCGTGCCCCTTGGGGTTCGCCGCGGGACCATACAGCGTCCGGTTCTCCGCCTCGCTAAGCAATGGTTGCGAGCATACGTGGGACGCCGAAAAATCGACTCTGCGGGTAATAAACATGGCCCCTTAGTGTGATGCCTGGATGGCACGCCGCGATCCACGAAAACTTCGCGTCTCGAAGCAGTTAAAATGGTTTATAGAAGGGCCCTTTCTTTCATGAGCAAAAGTAAAGTGGATCTTGCCCTCAAGATCCTCATCGGCGGCCTTATGGTCGTCCTCGTCGTCATCATAGTAGGCAGTATGCAGGAACGGATCGTGAAGGCCGGCGATACCGCTCCTGATTTTAGCGTTACGACGGATCATGGCGTCAAGATGACGCCATCCAACTTTGGCGGGCGCGTTCTCGTCCTCCATTTCTGGGCAAGCTGGTGTGAGCCTTGCGCCGTGGAAACTGCTCCGTTGAATGCATTCACGAAAAAAGTTGCCGGCGACGGCGTCGTCGTCCTGGGCGTCAGTATTGACGCCAACGAAAGCGCGTACCGGCGTTTTATCGACAAGTACCAGGTGGCGTTCCAGACCGCGCGCGATCCGAACTCCGACATCAGCGCTTCTTACGGGACCTTCAAAGTTCCCGAGACCTACATCATCGATCGTACCGGCAAAGTCGTCCAGAAGATCATCGGCGACGGCGCCTGGGACGACGCGATGGTCAATTACGTAAAATCCCTCTGAGTACATGATCAGCGCAGGCGTGGTTCGAGCCGTCGAGGACGTGCTTGGGCCACGCGGCTACCTCAACCGCCCTGAGGATCTCGCGCTATACGAGTACGACGGCAGCGTCGACAAAGCGCGGCCCGACATGGTCGTCTTCCCACGATCTACCGAGGACGTGGTGCGCGTCGTGCGGATAGCCAACGAGCACAACCTGAAGATCGTCGGCCGTGGCGCGGGAACAGGTCTCAGCGGCGGTTCCATACCCCGCGAGGGAGGCATCGTGGTGGCTTTCGCGCGCATGAACCGCATCCTGGAAATCGACCTCGAGAACGAGCGGGCAGTTGTGCAGCCCGGGGTGGTGAATTTCGACATTACCCAGGCGGTTCAGGCGCAGGGCTTTTTCTATGCGCCCGATCCATCCAGCCAGCGCGCCTGCACCATCGGTGGCAATGTCTCGGAAAATGCGGGCGGTCCTCACACCCTGGCATATGGCGTGACAACCAATCACGTGCTGGGTCTGGAAGTGGTACTACCCGATGGAACGGTGATGGAAACCGGCGGCAAGGATCCCGATGCTCCCGGCTTTGATCTCACTGGCCTGCTGACCGGCTCCGAAGGCACCATGGTTCTGGTGACGAAGATCATCGTGCGCCTCATGCGCCAGCCGGAAATGGTGAAAACGATCCTCGCCATCTACGATTCTCCGGATGATTGTGCCGATACGGTGGCGGAGATCACCTCCCGAGCCATCACGCCGGTCGCCGTGGAGATGCTTGATGGCGTCATGCTCCGGATGGTTGAGGAAGCCACGCATGCCGGTTATCCGATGGATGCGGCGGCAGTGCTGCTCATCGAATTAGAAGGCTTGCGCGAGGGAGTCGAGGAGCAGGTCGAACAAATCCGCGAAGTATGCGCCAAATGCCGGGCGCGGGAGTTTCGCATTGCGCGATCCGCCGAAGAGCGTGATCTGCTTTGGAAGGGGCGCAAGAACGCTTTCGGCGCGGTGGGGCGCGTTAGCCCTTCCTATTACGTGCAGGATGGCGTGGTCCCCCGCACGAAGATTGCTCCCACGCTGCGGTTTATTCACGAAGTGGCACAGCGTTCAGGGCTGACGATCAGCAACATTTTCCACGCCGGCGACGGCAACATGCACCCGATTATTCTCTTCAATCCGCGCAAACCCGGCGAGTTCGAGCGAGCGCGCGAGGCGGGGGACGAAATTCTTCGTTACTGTGTCGCGCAGGGAGGCTCCATCACCGGCGAGCACGGCGTTGGGATGGAGAAAATGGAACTGATTGCAGCTCAATTCTCCGGGGAGAGCCTGGATATGATACGGCGTTTCAAGACGTTGTTCGATCCCACCTGCAGTTTCAATCCGGGCAAGCTGCTTCCCACAGGCAAGGGTTGTATGGAGATCCGCCAGCCGGCTCAAATGGTGTTGTGATTTACGGGCGCCGGAGGCGCCGGTTCAATCGCAGCGATTGCCCTGCCAGTACGGAATGCCCACAACCAAATCAACAGGCAGAGAAGATCCGCTGCATTTAACAAAACGTTGGGCAGCCAGACTTCGCGGCTCTTTGAATACATGCGTAGCGTGTGGGCAATCACTTCGCCGGTCACCTGGATCCCGAGGCCCGAGCTGACCAGCAATAGAACCTGGTCCTGCGTCCGCGCCCGCACCAGAATCGCCCAAAGAAGGAACACGAGCATCTCTTCGGCGAAACTCAAATTCCGGCTTACGGGCGTCATCCAGCGGCTCAATTGCGCGTCGTAGTAGAAGTACAGCGAGATCAAGCCCACGGCAACCGCAAAAAGCGATAGCAGCATGCTTATCGCGCGTGATTTCACGGATGCAGGAAGGGCGCTGCGGACCAACGACCCGATAATCAGGATTATGAATGCGTGGAGAACCAGATCGTTCAGCCAATACAACTCGGCAAAACCCTCCGCGCGCGGGCCGAGCATAAAGTACTTCAGCCCTTCGCTGATACTCACATAAGTTTGGAAGAGGCAATAGGCAAAAATGAGGGGAAATCTTCGGATTGGACCTTTCAGTAGTACGACGACTATGGCGATTTCTAATGCTAATCCGACGGCAAGCGGCAGTGCCCAACCGATCATCATGGAAAGAAACCCAGCGAGAGTATAGCACCCGCTGGGTTTTCCGTAAACGTTTTATCGAACCGAACCACCAGGTCCCCATGGATCCGGTACTGGACCAGGGGTGTGAAAAGCCGGTGGAGGTCCCCACGGATCCGGAGGAGGCTGGGGCAGCGTGAACGCTGATACCTGGCCCCACGGATCGGGCGGAGGCTTCGGCAACGTCAACGCTGGCGGCGGCCCCCACGGATCGGGTGGCGGCTGCGGTAGCGTGAACGATACCTGACCCCAAGGATCGGGTGGAGGCTTTGGCAGCGTGAACGCCGGTGGTGGTCCCCACGGATCCGGCGGCGGCTGCGGCAGCGTGAAAGAAAGAGCTACACCCTGTGATGCACTTGTCATTGGAGCGGCGTTCGCGACGACACCCATTAAGCACACAACGAGTGTAAGCAGAAATACAACTGCAATCCTGCGCATTGTCTTTTACCTTACTTTGATTTGGGAATCCCTACACTGATAGAACGAAACCCGTGTTTGTCCTACGTAAAAGATCTTAGATCATCGTACAGCGAAAAACAAGGACAATTTAAGGCGAACACCGTACTATGTGTACGGGGAAAAGCCCGAGGTCAATCGATTTTCGTGGGAATCGGCCCGACTTCAGTCGCCGGGCGTCAAAAAGGAGGGTTGTTCGTACGGCACATCGGAATAACGCGAACGTCCGCGCGACCGGTGTCCCTGCCAATCGAGGCGCATATCGCGGCTGACCTCGTCCAGCATTTCAATGGTTGCAACGCGCAGCTCCATCGCAAAGCACGTCAGCAACAGGTTGTCGCAAATAGCATTGATGATGCGAGGAATCCCTTGGCTGCGCTCAAAAATCTCTGCCACCAGAGTGCGCGGAAACACGCTCTGGTCCGGCATCCCGGCTTTTTCCATGCGGCTGTGGATGTATTCTATGGTGTCTTCGAGCGAGAAAGGATTCAGATTGCACCGCAGCACGATTCGCTGTTTCAGGTTGCGCAGGTTGGGAGCTTCCAGTTTGCGATCGAGTTCGGGCTGGCCCGCGAGCACGATTTGGAGCAGCTTTCCATGCCGATTCTCGAGATTTCCCAAAAGCCTTATCTCTTCGAGGACATCCCATTCGAGGTTGTGCGCCTCGTCGACCACTAAAACCGTGGTACGGCCCTGGTCAGCCTGGTGGAGCAGGAGTTGGTTGAGGGCGAACAGAACTTCAGTCTTCGAGGTGCGTCCGCACCGAAGATCGAGATCGTAGGCGATCATCTCGAAGAACTGATCGGGTGTAATTCGGGAGTTAAAGATGAAAGCGAACTCGATGCTCTGAGAATCGAGGAAGTCGCGGAGGCACTCCAGCATCGTGGTCTTTCCCGTTCCCACTTCGCCGGTGAGGACGATAAAGCCTTTCCGGCTCTGTACCCCATAGATGAGGTTCGCCAGAGCTTCCTCATGTTGCGCGCTCCGGTAGAAGAACGCCGGATCGGGGCTGAGGTTGAACGGGCTCTCCGTGAAGCCGAAAAAAGCGTTATACATGCATGCAGAGACTTCCACGTAGGACTTCCCACCCGGGCTAAGCCCTGGGTGCTATACCTCTAGTGCGTCCTACACCTCAAATATCGCACTTTTTCCGGAATACTTGAGGACAGGTGAAGGGATTCAGGGATCCGGCGCGGGTTGCGCGCCGGGTCTCAAATAGAAATGGCGGACGCTCTTGGGGTGAAGGGGGTGAAGCGCCCGCCGTCGTAACGGGGATTTAAATAGCTAACGCTTTCCCTCACTCGAAAGTTACCGTTTTCGAAAACTTTTTTTCCCCGCAACCTTTTGTGAGGACTCGTGTTTACTCGTTGAATAGGCCCTCGAAAAGAACACTCGTAAGGTAGCGCTCGCCGGAGTCCGGAAGGATAACTACGATCGTTTTGTCCTTCATGTCCGGCTCATGCGCAACACGCACCGCGGCGACCACTGCAGCGCCCGATGAGATGCCGCAAAGAATGCCCTCTTCCCGCGACAGACGGCGCGCCATCTCGATCGATTCCTCGTCGCCCACCTGCTCAACTTTGTCGACCATGGCGAGATCGAGCGTATCCGGAATGAATCCCGCGCCGATCCCCTGGATCGCGGTCGGGCCCGGCCGCGCGGTTTCGTGATTCAGCACCTGGGTGATGACAGGACTGCTCGCCGGTTCCACCGCGATGGAGGTGATTTTGTGTTTGCGTTCTTTCTTGAAGTACCGCGATACGCCGGTAATCGTCCCTCCGGTTCCAACGCCGGCGACAAACACGTCGACGCGACCTTCCGTGTCATTCCAGATCTCCGGCCCTGTCGTCTTGACGTGAATCGCCGGGTTGGCCGGATTCTTGAACTGCTGCAGCAGTATGTATCGCTCGGGGTCCGACGCCACTATGTCCTCGGCCCGCTTGATGGACGCCTGCATGCCTTCAGCGCCGTCCGTCAGGATCAGGTTCGCGCCTAGCGCCTTCAGAACCCGGCGCCGCTCCAGGGACATAGTCTCGGGCATCAGCAGCGTGATGGGATAACCGCGCGCCGCCGCGACAAAAGCCAGGGCAATGCCGGTGTTGCCGCTGGTCGGTTCGATGAGTTCCTTACCGGGCTTGAGAATGCCGCGCTTCTCGGCATCCCAGATCATTGAGGCGCCAATCCGGTCTTTCACCGAGTGCAGAGGATTACGCCCTTCCATCTTCGCCAGCAGGCGCACGGGCGCGCCGCCCGTGACGCGTGTAAGGCGCACCAGCGGAGTTCGTCCGATGCTGAGAGAGTTGTCCTCAAAAAACATCAGATCTCCCAATTGGGAACATATTTTGTCTGTTTTTCATGCCAGCGTCGAACCAGTTCGGCGAAAGTAGTGCGATCGATCACAGCCGAAACCGCATCGTCAACGGATTTCCACATCTCTATGAACGGGTCTTCCGCGCTGCGTCCGGTTCTGGATCGTTTCGGTCCATCAACCTGCCGCAAGACTTCGCCTACCGTAATCGCATCGGGAGACTTGGCCAGCAGGTAACCGCCTTCCGCGCCGCGACGGGATTGTACAAAGCCACCCTGCTTCAATCCAGCGAGGATCAATTCGAGGAATTTTTGGGGGATCTTCTGCCGCCGGGCGATGTCGGCGATCTTAACAGGATCTGTCGCCCTTTGCAGCGCCAGGTCGAATAACGCTTTCAACGCGTATTCGCCCTTCACTGAAGTGTTCATGTATCCGGATGGCAATCTCCTCTGTGCCACTAGAGATTGTACAGCAGTTCATTTGGCTGCTTTAGCCACGCGCGGAACAAATTTCAGGCCGGTGTGCGTCGTCGAGAAACTCGCGACCTTGATGTCGGTAAGCCCCACGGCCCGGCCGGCGTCGATGACGTCCTGTTCACGAATGATCTTTACACCCTTGGGGTAAATCACCCACACCGGTCCGGCCGTCAACTCTCCGACCCGGTCGAGGTCGGCTTTGGATTCAGCACGCAGAAACGTCAAATCCGGCGCCGCCCGCGCGATCTTCGCTCCGCACTTCTCGATCTCCCGCTTGAAGTCCTCATCCACGGGTCCAATCCAGCGAATGCGCGTGCCATCCTTGATTCCGAGTTTGTCCAGCCGGCTCGGAGGATTCAGGATCTTCGAGGCCCACTTCTCTGCCGCGTCGCCGATGTGGAAGATTGCCGACTCGTTTCCGAAGTCCACGCACAGTTTACCGTCACGTGTTTCGACACGCGTCATTCCCTGGAATGGAATCTTTAGCCGCACCTCCCCGCGAAAGATGATCTCCGAAGTCTCCAGTAGCGCCTTGCCCTGGTAGGTTCGGCCGCGCGTTTCTACACTGCAGTTACGCTCTTGCCCCATCGGCCTGTCCCCCTTCGTCGAGCTTGGTTTGGAGCGCTTTCAGATACGCGTCGATGGTCGCCGTATGTCCGATCACGAAGCGCGATACGAAACGGAAAATCGGGTTGTAAACCTCGCCGTTCTCGGTGATCGTGACGGTGCAGCCGCCGGCATCGGGTTGAATCTCGTATGTCCAGGTGCCGCCAAAGGGCAGGTTCGGATCTGCAATGCGAGCCACCATTCGCCGTGGTGCAACGGATTCCACAGCCTCATACGTAATCGTCTGACCGTGTTTGTCCGTCTCTTTCCAGACGCGCTGACCGGTCGCCGAGCTGACGGACTCGTACTTTCGTAGTTCCGGCCGCCAGCTCTGATCGCCCGCAATCAATCCCCACACCGCGTCGGCCGAATACTTCAAACGCACGCTTCTTCGAGCCGTGTGCGCTCTCGGCAGGAGCATCCCGATAACGACAACAGCGATGACGATGGCGGCAACCGCACCTCCGGAGAAGAGAATCCACTTCATGCCACGTTCCCTGCCTTTCCTCGGGTAGATTTCTTTTGCATCATTTCGTTTGCGGCGCGCGCCAGTAGCGCCAGCCCTTCCACCGCGCGTTCGCAGTCGGCGGGCGGAAGCTGGTCCAGCAGATCCTCCACGAGCCTTGGATCGAGAACGGTCTTTTGCGACTTCAACACCACTCCCTCGCCGGTCAACCGCAGGCCGATGCGCCGGCCGTCTTGCGCGTCGCGCGAGCGCGTGACGTATCCCGCGCGGACCAGGCGATCGACAGTGAGCGACATGGTCGATAAGGTAACGCCCATATGCGCGGCAAGCGCAGCCAGACTGGTAGGCTCGATTTCGTCGAGGTGATCGAGGATGCTGGCCTGGTGCGCGCTGATCACCTGGCCAGTCGACTCGTCGCGAACGTGGCGGGTATGACAGGCGAAGTAGATTCGGGGATACAGCGTCATCACCTGCGCCACGAGGCCCTGCATCCGCTCCAGCCTACGTTAGATATTTTGCTTTGTCAAATCAAACTTTTGGAGTTGGGGGCAGGCGTTTTCGCCTGCCCCGTCCGGACTAGTTACTTATTCCTGCTGGTTGTGCTGCCGCTGGTAGTGCTACCGGTTGTAGAGCTCTCACCGCGGCTGGAGCCAGCCATCGCATGTTCGTGAACACGAAGTTGGTTATGAACCTGCTTCACCCCGGAAACACCCTCCGCGATGTCCTCCGTCATGCGCTTGGCGTTGCGGTCTTCGACGGTCCCCTTGATCGTAACCTCGCCGTTTCGAACTTCGATATCGATCTCGGTTGCGTCGATGTGCGGATGCTGTGTCAACCGCTCATTGACGTCTTCGCGAATGCGGTCGTCGGAACGAGTATAGTTCTTTGGACCACGTCCGCTATGCGACCCGTGCTGCTGAGATTGTCCGCCGGTGTAGCCGCCCATTTCCCCGCCCCAGCTTGGCTGCACGCTGCCGCCAAAGCTGGCGCCTAATCCGCCACCCCAAGCGCCGCCAGTCTGGCCGGCTTCATAATACGGCGAGAACGACTCATGACGCGCCGTTTCGCGCCGTCCTGGATTCTGATAGTTCCAGCCCTCGCTCCGTCCCCCGTAGCCGCCAGAGGACCCCCAGTCGCCGCGGTTGAACTCACGACCGCCCTGCCCGTAGTTGCCTTCTCCGCCACGGCCATAGCGATTGCCTTCCCAGCCACGGCCTTCGTAACCATATCCGCCACCCCGGCCCTCATAACCATAGGACCCGCGACCTTCGCCACGATAGCCGCCTTCAAAACCTCGATCCTCTTCCCCCCGATAACCGCCTTCGTAGCCGCGATTCCAGCCTTCGCGACCAAAGTCCCCCCGATTTGTCCAGAATTCACGTTCGTTCCGCGGCCCGTAGGGTTGCGAACCGTAGTTTTGCGATCCGAAACCCGAATAGCCTCGCTCCGGCCAGTCGCGCCCACTGGACCACGCTTCCCGACGTTCCCGATCGTAATCGTATCCCCGGTCGCGGTCGAAACCGCGATCGCGTTCTCCTCGGTCAAATCTGTGCTCCGTATCGTAGTCATTGCGATATGCCATCATTGAACTCCTTTCTGATGCATGGTTGGCTGTGCGCAGGGTTCGGCCCGCAGCGCAGCCACGGTATTCGTTGACTTACAATCACTAAGAAGCCTCATGATCGGATCTGTTTCTTGAGAATTTTTAATGGCGGAAGCAGTAGCAGATATTGGGGTTGCTTGAATTGAGGCACAACATCTCGTAGGGGACCCGCTTTACTTTGCCGCGAAACCCGACTACCATAAGATTCATCCCCCGAGAAACGAACTTTTTTGGGAGGGGACTGGTCCTTTGCTGAAACTGAAGCGAGTCGAACTTCACGGCTTCAAGTCCTTCTTTGAGAAGACCGAGATGCGGTTCAACGGCTCCGGGATCGCCGCCGTTGTCGGACCCAATGGTTGTGGAAAATCCAACCTGAGCGATGCGATCAGTTGGGTGCTTGGCGAGCAGTCGGCTAAGACCCTTCGCGGCAGCCGGATGGAAGACGTTATCTTCGCCGGTACGCGAGAGCGCAAGCCCCTCGGCATGGCATCGGTTACGATGACGCTAATCGATCCTGCCCTGCACCTGCCGGCCATCGGAAACGGTCATACCGACATTGCTCCTCCAGCCAACGGCGCCGCGCATGTCGAAGAAAATGTTAACGGTCATGCGAGTGCGCACACTAACGGGCGCGCTTCTAAAGGCGATCGTCCCTCGGAAGTCACGATCACCCGGCGATTGTTCCGCTCCGGTGAAAGCGAATACCTGATTAATGGCAAGCAGGCGCGCCTGCGCGACATCCAGGACCTCTTCCTGGGGACCGGCCTGGGCCCGGAAAGCTACGCGATCATCGAACAGGGCCGAATTGGGCAGATTCTGAGCAACAAGCCACAGGATCGCCGCTCGGTCATCGAGGAAGCGGCGGGCATTACGAAGTTTAAGACGCGAAAGCGGCTCGCGGAAGCCAAGCTGGAAGGCGCCAAACAGAACCTGACCCGCGTCTTCGACATCCTGGAAGAAGTCGGCCGTCAGGTCAACTCACTCAAACGCCAGGCTTCTAAGGCGAAGCGCTTCGACGAACTGCACAAGGAAATGGTGACGCAGTTGCGTAAAGCGCTCAGCGGACGTTTCCGCATGCTGGAGCGCGAGGCCGCCAAAACCGCGCTCGACCTCAACATCGCCAATTCCGAGTACCAGGCGCTGGCCACACAAGTCGGCGAAAACGACACCGAACACGAGCGTCTGCAAGATCAGTGTTTCCGCCTCGATGCCGAATTGACCGAGGCTCGCAAGCAGTTGTCGGAGCTGCAACTCGACCAGGAACGCACTCGCGGAAGATTGGAGTCGCAGGCCCGGCAGATCGCCACTATCGAGAATCGGCTGGGGCAAGGTGAGACCGAAGCCCAGGAGTTGGAAAAGCGCCAGGATGTGTTCCAGCAGGAACTGGCGACGCACGTTCAAACCTTGGCGGAGTTGGAGCAGCAGACGGAATCGTCTCGGGAGTTGCTCACCGCCAAGACGGCGGAACGCGAGGCCCTTCAAAAGTCGCTGCAGGACCGGACACGCACGCTGGAGACCGGCCGCCAGCAGGTTCTGAAGCTGCTCGGTGAAGCGTCGGCGCTGAAAAACCAGCTCGCCCAAATTGACGAGTACCTGTCCGCGATGGACCGCGACACCGCCCGCACGCAGCGGGAGGAAGAAGCGGCGCTGGCAGATCTCAGCCGGCTTGAATCAGCGAGGGGCGACAACTCGCGGAAGATCTCGGCTCGGCAGCAGGAGTTGCAGTCGATCGTTGCACAGCGCCGGGAGGCGGAAGAAGAGCTGAGCGTGCGCAAGAGCAAGTCGGCCCAAACGCGCCGCGACCTCGAACAGTTGCGGGCCGAGGCATCGCAGATCAACGCGCGCCGCGACTCGCTGGAACAAGTCATTTCCCATCGCAGCTACACGACGGAGAGCGTAAAGCGTCTTTTCACCGCAATCGAATCGGGGCAGGCGCGAGACTTCAAGCCCGTCGGCGTGCTGGCCGATTTCGTCGAGGTGGATGCCAACTACGAAAAGGCCACGGAAGAGTTCCTGCATGAGGAACTGGAGTACGTGGTGGTCAAGGATTGGCCGGACGCCGAGCGCGGTATCGATTTGATGCGGCAAGGACTCGATGGCCGTGCAACGTTTCTTGTCGAGTGGAAGGCAGAGGGTTCAACGGCGCCCAGCGATGAGCCGATTGTCGATCCCGGAATCTTGGGGCGCCTGAGCGATCATATTCGCTTCACCAACGGCTTGACCCAGGCGCCCGCCAGCTTATTGCCGCGGCTGGCGAACTGCTATCTCGCGGAAGATCGCGCCCTCGCGCAGCAGCTCGCGATTGCTCACCCGGACGTTCATTTCCTGCTGCCCGATGGCGTGAGTTATCACGGACAAGCGGTCAGCGGCGGTAAGAAGAAGGGTAGCGGTCCACTGGGTCTGAAGCGGGAACTTCGTGAAGTCACCCGGCAGGCGACAGCCAAGCAGCAGGCCATGGAGGACACCAGGAAACGGCTGGAGGATCTCGAGAACGAGATCGCGTTTCTGACGGAAGACCTCGATCGGCTGCGGGCCGCTCAGCAGACGCAGGAAAAGGAAGCGCTGGCGCTGGAGCATGAAAGCCGCAAGCTCGGCGAAGAATTCTCGCGTGCGACGTCGCGGTTAAATGTGGCCCGGCTGGAGTTGGACCGGCTTCGCCAGGAGCGGCAGAGAGCCACCGAGCAGCGCGAACGCAATGTGCAGCTCGTGGACGAGAAGGAAGCCGCGCGAATCGTGCAGGAAGACGTTCTCGACCAGTCGCGGACAGACTTCAACGAGATGCAGGCCGAGGCAGAGCGGGTCAGCGACGAGCATGCCGAGTTGCGGGCGGACCTCGCAGGGTTTGAAGAGCGTCGTCGCGCGGAGCGATCGTCGCAGGCGCGGCTGGAGAACCAGATTCGCGAAGTTGTTACGCGCCGGCAAGGGATTGCCGCCGAGATGGAGCGCCTGGGCGTCGAACGGGCGCGGCTGCTTTCCGACAACATCGAGCTCGATCAACGCGCGAATCAGTTCGCGGAGCGCATCACCGGGGTTGAAGAAGTTGTCGGGCGGCTCGCCGAAGCGGAGACGGCGTCCCGCGCCGACCTCGCGACCGTCGAGGAGGCCCTGAAGCAACTGCGTGTCGATTCTCAAGCGGCGATGGAGAAACGGAGCCAGGTCGAACTGGAACTCGTAAAGCGCCAGGCCGAGCTGAAGTTCCTGGACGAGACGAGCCGCAAAGAGCTGAACGCACCGGTCGAAGAGTTGGCTTCCACGGAAGAGACGGTCGCGGACGAGACCACGCTTCACGAGGCTGAGGAGCAGTACCAGGAATTACGGGCGAAGATCGACGCGCTCGGACCGGTGAATACGTCGGCGCTCGAAGAATACCAGGAAGCGCAACAACGCTACGACTTCCTGAACGCCCAGCGCCAGGACCTGCTCGATTCCATTCGCGACACCGAGAAGGCCATTCACGAGATCGACGCGGAATCGCGCAAGCGCTTCGCCGAAGCATTCCAGACGATCAATATCAACTTCCGTGAAATGTTCACGACGCTATTCGGCGGCGGATTGGGCGAAATGCGGTTGACTGACGAGGAGAACATCGCGGAGTCGGGCATCGACATCGTGGCTTCGCCTCCGGGCAAGAAACTGCAGAACGTGCTGTTGCTTTCCGGCGGCGAGAAGTCGCTGACGGCCATGGCTCTGCTGATGGCGATCTTCCAATATCAGCCTAGCCCGTTCTGCATCCTCGACGAGGTGGACGCACCACTCGACGAACCCAATATTGAGCGGCTGACACGGCTTTTGAAGGAGATGTCGAGCCAGACGCAATTCATCGTCATCACCCACGCGAAGCGGACCATGGAGTCGGCGCAAGCGCTTTACGGGGTAACCATGCAGGAGCCTGGGATCTCAAAGCTCGTGTCGGTGAAATTCCAGAACGGGACACCCGCGCCCCCGGCCCAGCGGACGTTGCAGGAAGTGCGGCCAAGCTAAGCGCAGGCGAAACCGCCTGCGCCACCTCAAACCTGCGCAACAGTAAAGCAGAACGTCGATCCCCGGCCCGGTTCCGACTCAACCCAGATTCGGCCGCCCATTCCTTCGACGATCTTCTTACACATCGCCAAACCAATACCGGTCCCATCCACACTACCGGTCTGCAGCCTCTTGAACAGTCCGAACACCTGGTCCTGGTATTCGGGCGGAATTCCGACACCATTGTCGCTGACCTTCACAACCCAACCCAAGCCGAAGCGGTCCGCAGCGAGGTCAACCCGGGGAGGTTGATCGCCGTGGTATTTGATCGCATTGCCGATCAGGTTCTGAAACAGGAGAACCAAGTGGCTCTCCTTCCCTCTCACCTGCGGCATTTCTCCCACAGTGATGGTTGCATCGGCTTCGCGAATCGACTGTTCCAGGTTCTGGATCGCGGCCTCCGCCGCGTTGCGAAGGTTCACCAATTCCGGGGGTGTCTTGGAGTTCAAGCTGGCGAACGAAAGCAGGTCATCGAGCAACGCCGACATTCGTTTGACTCCATCGACCACGAACGCGGCATACTGCTTGCCCTGCTCACCCAGTTGTTCGTCTTGAACCAGCAATTGTGTAAAAGCACAGACCGTTCGCAGCGGCTCTTTCAAATCATGCGAGACCGCATATGCAAATGCCTGGAGTTCGGCGTTGGAACGGGCCAATGCCTCCGTATCGCGCTGCATTTTTTCCTGAGCGCTCTTCTGCTCCGAGATATCGCGGAAATTCACGACGATCGCGCGAACATGGGGTTCGTCGAGGAGGTTACTAAACGTGACCTCCAGCCAGCGCCATCCGCCATCCTGGTGCCGCGCCTGTAGTTGAATCGCGATCGGTTCGAGCACATGCAGCGCGCGTTCAAAAGCCTCGCACGCCTGCTCCGAGGATTCATGGTGGATGAATTCGAGAGCGTTACGCGCGATGAAATCGGCGGGGCTGTAGCCTAAGATTTTGGCCGTGGGCGCACTGGCGTAGGAGATTCTTCCCGAGTCATCGAGGAGAGACACTCCATCCGAACCGTTCTCGACAAGCGCCCGGAAGCGTTTCTCGCCTTCGTAATAATGCCGGATCTTGGCGAGTATCTCGTCGGCACCCCCATCAAGCGTCTGCCGTAAACGCAGGATACGCGATTCGGCGGTAGGTAGGAGTGCGATCGGGGCGCCGCACTGCGAAAGCACAGGGTCGTCCAGGATGTCCGTGCAGGCATACTCGCGTGTTGCGCGGGTTATCGCACGATCGAGATCGCCCTCGGCGCCACTCGGAACCAAATGCGTATGGGCGCAGAGCAGGGCGTCAACGGCAGGGTTCTCAAACTCCTTTCCCAGGATGTCAATCGGATAGCCGCAAAACAGCTTGATGCCGGAATCGCGAAGCGCATGATTCCACAACTCCTCCAGCCGGACCGCAGCTTCGAATTGTCCCGCTATCCAGAGGACTCCGACCATCTCTCCATAGGCGCTGACTCCGGTGCCGCCGGCCCGCGCCTTGACTGCGCGCACGGTTGCACCGACGGTGCGGTCGAAACGTTCCGCGTCGGGAGATCCGTCAACCATGAATTGGGCAAGGGTCTGTTCGGCTCCCAACAAGACCAGAAGGCCCCGCCGTATCGCGTCCGCGGTTTCAATCCCCAGCCTTCTGAGGCGGGCGACAAACTTGTCCAGATGGTCGTGAGAAGCCACGACGAGCAAACCCTCGCCGCGCTTCCAGGCCGTCCAGAGATAATCCGTGACGTTCCGGTTGAGGGCCTCTTCATCGCCCCGATAGAACTGCAGGAAATGAGCACCATCCGCCGGCTGGTGAAATGGTGAGACGGAGACGCTCATAGATACTCCACTCCTTGGCTATGAGATCCAGCGGACTGCTAATTGTTTCTTACTTATTATCGGGCTGAGCACGTGTTGCGGCGAATGTGATTTTGCTGCAGTTTCACACCGGAAGCCGACTGGATACAATATTTTCCCATTCCCCACCCCGTGATGGTGTTGGATTCGATCGTGTTGTCCCTGGCAGGGTCTGAACGAGCGCCGCTTGTGCTGAGGTAAATACCGGAACGCAGCATGTCCGGTTCGTCGGCCTTCCAAATGCAGCCAAATTTCGCCTGTGTGTCGTTGCAATGCGCCGTGTTGACGTTAAGCAGACGATTACGCAGAATCTGGTGGCCGCTTCCGATCACGAAGATACCGCCAAACTTCATGCCCTCAAGGAGATTGTCGACGATGCGGATGTTACGAGACTGCATGTCGGGGTTGGCGTTGTTTAGAGCGATTCCGAAGTGGCCGAACGGGTAGTCCTCTGCCCTGCCCCGGTTGGCGCAGGAATTACTGCTCACTTCCCCATTGTGAAAGCCGTCGAGATCGAAGCACTGGCCGTCGATTTCGGTAAAGGTGTTGAGCGAATACACGGAGTTGTTTACATCACCGGCGGTGTCGACCGCGACGGGCACAGCCAGATGCTCAATGTCCACAATTGCGGGCGGGTAGCCAATGCGCGTACCCTTGTTTCGCGTGACGGCGACATCGTGCGCATGTCCCACCTGAATGGCATCGCGCCCGATCTCCGAAAAGGTGTTGCCGGCGATCTCGCCTTTGCCGTTGCGCGGCGAGCCGTAACAGGAGTGAGTCCAAACGGCATTTCCCCGGATGCGATTGAAGGTCGAATCGCGAACTGTGAAGTCGGAAGTGCCTTCCTCGAGCAGAACGCCGCCGCTGGTATTATTGCGGCCCTTCGGATCGAGCGAGCCGCTGTCTTCAACAGAAACATGCGACAGTGTGACCGCCCCGGATGCGCTTACAAGAACCGCGAAATTGGTAATGTTCTTGAATTGCGCGTTCGCGATCCGTACGCCCCGGCTGTTTTCGATCAGAATTCCGTTGTTGCCGTAGAACCGCGCAAAAGAGACGTTCGACGGCGGCATGGGCATTGGTTTTTCGAGTGCGGCCCGGTTTCCGTCAATCGTAAAGTCCCGCAATTCAATGCTGCGGCAGTTATGACAACTCAGGACCGCCCGGCCCTGAAACCCAGCCGACGCATGCAGCAGGGAGTGATTCCCCACAATTTTGAGATCGTGTGCGCCCTCCGGAATCCTGATTTCGGAACGTACCTCGGTTGTCCCGGACGGAAGGGTAAAGATACCAGTCAGCGGAATTGTGAGCAGTAGAAAGGGGCTAGCTAGCAAGCGTTATACCAGCGGGCGGGTGAAAAAGTCGGCAGGCTGAATGCCTGCCCCACCACCGAATGACAGCGCAGGCGGTTTCGCCTGAGCAGCTAGCGTCCGGCAGCGGTCGTTTCGCGATCGGTACGCCACACACCCTCAAAATCGACGAAGTAGGTTTCAATTTCGATTCCGGGTATCGCCGCGCGCAAATTGTCGGCGGCGCGCCCGAGTTCGGCTTCGTGATGAGTTGCCTCGGCGCGTTCGTTATCGGCGAAGCTCGCGAGACCCCCATAAGCACCGCAGTCGGAATGCAGCATCAGAATGACGCGCCGCGTATTGTGCAGACGTATCGATGCGCGGATCTGTCCCAATATGAATTCGCGATCGTTTTCGTGCCCGGGAGAAGCCAGGGATTTTGCTCCACCGGCCACCTTAATGGGATCGGCATTCACCACACCGTGGCGCTTCAGAAACTTCCTGAAGGCCATTTCGAAACGACTATCGAAGCACCACACCACCGCGGCATCGCATTGATAGTTCTCCCGAGGAGTGTCGAAATGAAAGACCTTTTCCATAGAGGCTCCTGTTTCTATTATCCCCGGACGGCTGTCGAATCACACAACCAGTCGCGGAGTGACGAGCCACTTCAGCACGCCTCGCGGGGCGACTCCAAAATTTTCTACGTCGACACGCATCACGCCGGATTGCGGAAAGTCCACTTGCATCTCCGGTACTCCAAGCAGGTAGGCGCCGAACATACTGAATAGCGGATTATGTCCAATTAAGAGAATCGAAGGTTCATCTCTATGAACGCGCACCTCGTTCCACGCGTCGCGAACGTCGGCTTCGGGTCTCAGCGCATCGCTCGTGAGGACCGGCTCCTTGCAATCCAGAATGGTCGCGGCAATCGAAGCGGACTCCAAGGCGCGCTGATAAGGACTGGAGATCAAGAGCGATGGACATACGTTCGCCAGCCTCGCGGCGGCAATGACCCGACGCACCTCCTGCCGGCCTTCCTCCGTAAGCGAACGGTCAGCGTCCTGTTCCCCGGTTCGGACCGGCGCCGCCGATCCATGACGGAGAAGAAACAGTTCCATTCCTGCTAGTCTACAGAGTTACAGAACATATCATGAACCTTCAGAAAGCCGCCTTTTACCTGACGTGCGGCTCGGTGGTTGCTGTTCCTGTGAGCATCGCCGTATCCCAGACGCTGTTCTATGTGGCGTTAGCGATATTGTTGATCTCCGGGACGCGCCTTCGGTTTCCACCTGTAAAAATTCCTTTGGCGATTTTCATAGGCTGGACCTTTCTGGCGCTTTTCCTTTCGGGCGACCCCAGAAGCGGTACCCCACAAATCCGCAAGCTCACGTTGTTTTGCATGCTTCTGCTGGTGTGCAGCACCTTCCGGTCGGTTGCCCAGATTCGCGGAATTGTGCTGGCCTGGGGCGCCGTCGCCACCGTTTCTTCGTTTGTCAGTTTCTTCCAGTTCTGGAGGAAATATCAGCAGGCTCATGCCTTACACAAGAACTTTTATGACTACTACGTGTCGGAGCGGATCACTGGATTCACGAGTCACTGGATGACGTTCGGGGGCGAGGAGATGATTATTCTCCTGATGCTTCTGGCGTTCCTGTTTCTCTCATCCGAGCGCCGCTGGAAGGCTGCCGGATGGGCATGCGTTGCGATTCTGATACTCTCGCTTGTGCTCGGGATGACCCGGAGCATTTTTCTCCTGGGATTCCCGCTCGGGGCTTTGTACCTGGTCTGGCTGTGGAAGCGCTGGATCGTCGCATTGGCCCCGGTAGTCCTGGCCCTCGGTCTGCTCATCGGCCCTTTGCGCGAGCGCATCGTCTCGGTCTTTCAGCCGCACGGCCAAACCGATTCAAATATGCACCGCGCAATCACGCGCCGGACGGGCCTCGCGATGGTGAAGGCGCACCCCTGGTTCGGGATCGGACCCGAACAGATCAAGCCCCAGTTCGATCGCTACCTTCCCGCGGATGTGCAACGCCCCTTGCCCGAAGGATGGTACGGGCACTTGCATAATATCTATCTGCAATACCCCGCGGAGCGCGGCATTCCGGCATTGCTGGCGCTACTTTGGATGCTGGGGAAGATGGTGCGCGATTTCGCGATGGCACTACGGCGCAAGATTGTGGCGGGTGACGCCCGATTTGTGCTTCACGGAGCGATCGCGGTGATGATCGCGATGCTGGCCGAGGGGTTTTTCGAGTATAACCTCGGCGATAGCGAACCTCTGATGATGTTTCTGGCGGTAATGGCGTTTGGTTATGTGGCGATCGCTTCTGAAGAAGTTAGCGCTGTCTGAGCCTAGTTTTGGGAACGTCGGGCTTCATTCGGCATGGAATGCAGGCTGCTAGCCTGCTGCGGGTTGCTAACCCGCCTTTGCGCCGGTTGCCAACCGGCGGCAGGATTCCATCCTGCATCACACGCAGCAGAGCTACTCGGTTCACGGACAATTAAGTGGCATTGGGCTTCAGCCGGCCTTTGGACCTGCTTCACACTTCCACAACCTGCCGCACGCGGAAGTCAGCGCGCCGGGACGTAGGCGATACAGTCGATCTCAACCTTCATGTGCTGATTTGCGAACTGCGTCTCAACAGTGGTCCGGGCCGGCTTGGCGGCGCCAAAATACTCCGCGTACACCTCGTTCATAGCGGCAAAATCACGACCGTCTTTGAGGAACACCGAGCACTTCACGACGTCGGCAAGCGTGGCGCCGCAGCCCTCCAGTATTCGCCGGATATTGCCGATCACGAGATGCGTTTCGTGCTGAATATCGCCGAAGGAGAACTCCTGCGTCGCCGGATCAACCGGCCCCTGGCCGGAAACGAAGATAAAGTCGCCGGCGCGCACCGCGGGAGAATAAGGCCCCCGCGGCGCGGCAACGCCGGGCGGTGAAAGCCGCTCGATCAATCGGTCCTCTTCTTACGCGGCCGGCGCGCGGGTTTCTCGCCAGACGTAGACGCCGCCTTACGCGTGCGCTTGACTGGCTTCGGCTTGGGTGGCGGCGGATTCGGCTCGAGTAACGTAGGCTGACCCTCAACGTAGGGTTGCGGACCTTCCTCCTCTTCCTCGGGTGGCGGTTGAGCGGGTGGCTCGGGCAGAGCCGGCGGATAGAACTCCGCGCCAAGGTGAACCATCAGTCCGCGCTCTTCGTCGGGCAGGACCCGGACTACCAATTTATCCTGGGCATAATTCAGGAATTCGGCAAACTCCTGATAGCCGTAGGCCGTGAAGTTGAAGTTCGGATGCTCGGTTTGCATCCAGGACTGGAGATCCTCCGCGGCAGCGCCCTCCTCCATCTCCAGGCGATGGGTTTCGAGCACGTCCCGCAGCATCGGCAGCGCCTCCTCCGGCTTGGGAGCCTCCCGGCCGGGCTGAGACGAGGTCTTGCGCTCGATCATGTAGCGCCCACCTGACCCGCTGACGTTGACGAAATCGGCCTTCTTCATCTTCTCCACAAAATCGGAGAAGCTGTTGGCGCCGTACGCCTTTTCAGTAAAGGCGGAGTCGAGTTGCAGCATGGTCGACTTCAACAGGCCAAGCTGCGGCTGGACTCCGCGCCGCTCCAGCACCTGGAGTGCGCGCTCCACCAGCGGCATCGCCTGTGCCAGGTCGAGCGGAGCCGGCCGTCCGCGGCGTTCCTTGGGTTGGAAGCGCTCGCGGGGCGGCCTGTCCTGGCGGATTTCCTGCACCGCCGGCCTTTCTATGGCTTGCGGCGGCCCGCCCACATCGGTGAGCAGAGACTCATAGCTGATGAACTCGTGGCAATTCTGCTGCAGGATGGTGCTGGTGAAGGCCTTGCCGCCCACGACATACACCGTCTTGCCGTACTCCTTGAGTTTGTTCACCAGCGGGATGAAGTCGCTGTCGCCGCTCACGATGGCGAAGGCATTCACATGGCTATGCGTGAACGCCATTTCCAGCGCGTCCAGAGCCAGGTTGATGTCAGCGCCATTCTTGTCTCCGCGGGGAGAGGGCAGGCGCTGCACCATCTGTACCGCGTTCTCCGCCATTTGGCGCGTGGCGCCCTCCTGGCGGTTCCAGTTCGCGTAAGCGAACTTGGCGACAATGTCGCCGCGTTCCTTTAAAGCGTCCAGCGCCACGGCGACGTCAAACTCGCGCCGCAGCGTCGTCTTGACGCCGATCTCGATATTGTCGTAGTCGACGAATACCGCAATATTCATTCGTTCTGTCATTCGATGTTGTTCTTGAGCCACGGACATACCTCCGCTGCTCTCCTCATTCTTAAGAGCCGCGCCCCGGCGCCTTCTTCACGCCTTACTGTTGCTGCTCTACGCCGTTTGTTTGATGGATGAACGGATGAAGTCGACTATGCCTTCCAGAGATGCACCTGGTTGAAACACCGCCGCAACTCCCAGCTTCTTCAACTCCGTAGCGTCCTCATCGGGGATAATACCACCAACGACGACGCAGACGTCATCCATGTCCTTCTCGTGCAGTAATTCCATTACCCGCGGGACGATCGCGTTATGCGCGCCCGACAGAATGGAGAGACCGATTACCTGAACGTCCTCTTGTAAGGCGGCGTTCACGATCATTTCCGGAGTCTGCCGCAGGCCGGTATAAATGACTTCCATGCCTGCATCGCGAAGAGCGCGCGCGATCACCTTCGCGCCCCGGTCATGTCCATCCAGGCCAGGCTTGGCGACCAGGACCCGGATGCGATTCTCCATAGCTGAATTATAGCCTGCAAGCGGAGAGTCACAAGTCCGATGCTGGAGTTAGTGGTGGTTTTGCATGCGGTCGAGACGGCGAGAGACTACCAGGCAATCACCTTTGTCACGAAAAAAGATCCGATGGTCTTGTGCGCGAAACCGAATGATCGCCGGATCAGTCCCGAGGCCGTTTCGTGTAGCCTGGGCCCGGCTTGAGCACAGCCCTAAAGTGTCTCCGTTCCCATCGGCCGGTCTCAGTTTCTGTGCTTTAGGTTGCCACGACACACTGCGACAGCGATCTAGCGAGTCTTCTTAACAGGCCGCACGTCCGCGGCCTTTTCCCTTTCCGCCCGGGCCCGAATCATCCGCAGCGATTCATCGCACCATGCAACCAGCCCCCCGAGCGAGTGCAGGCCCTTGCGCAGGGTCAGATAGATGTGAAAATCGGCAGATGGCAGCCGCTCCGGGTACGAAGGGTCGGCTTCGGACCACAGCCGGTCAAAACGCTGCAGAGCCTGTAGCCGATCCGAGAGTTGTTCGCGCATCCGCACGAAGTAGCGCTCGGTCTTAGCCAGGTCGGCTAACTCACTCAGGAAATAAAGCTGCGCCAGGGCCGCATTCCGTTCCTGGCCTAACTGAGGAGTCATTTCCAGCCATTCGCGCAAGGCTTTTCGGCCGGCGGGGGTGATTTCATAGACGCGGCGCGCGGGTCCGCGCTTGGAATCCGCGGATCGGCTCCGCAGCCAGCCCTTATCCTCTAAACGTTGCAACGTAGGGTAAATCTGCGAGAGTTCGGCCGCCCAGATGTAATGCATGTGCTGATCGAAGATGGCTTTCAAATCGTAGCCGCTGGCGGGCTGCCGTAGGAGTCCGAGCAGGATATGGTCCAGGCTCACGGCTCCAGTATATAAGGATGTACTTTACTAATTATATAATTCTTTATATACTGACGTCAGGATCAAGCCCATGCACACTGAACCGCTCGGCCGGCGTGGATTTATGCGGACTGCCCTCACGGGAGCCGCCGGTGCGCTCGCCGTCGAGGGAGCCGATGAGCATTCCCCTGCAGCGTTACCCCCCGGACAGCTATTCTCCGATCCCGAGTTTGCTTTCACCACCCAGATCGGCTTGGGCGCCTCGTATTACGGTACGAGCAACCCCGGCAAGCTCTTTTCGATTGCCACGCGGATCAAAGATGGCGATTTCGAGTCTGCTTACCAGGCCTATCACGATGCGGGCCTCGAAGCACGCCGCTGGGCCGAGGCGGCCGCAAGCAAAGGGCATCGGATCAGCGCCCGCGATGCCTGGCTCTGGGCTGCGAGTTACTTCAGCCTTTCCATGCGATTCCTGGACGGCACGCAGGACTCGTCACGTCTTTCGCCCACCTTTCAGGAATATGAAAACTGCTGGGAGCAAGCCGCTGCCCTGTTTCATCCGGCTGTGGAGCGGGTCGCCATCCCCTACGAGAACACCACGCTGACAGGTTGGTTTTTCCGCGCGGACGACTCGCGCCGCCGCCGTCCGCTGGTGATCCTCAATAACGGCGCCGATGGGTCGGACTTGAGCATGTACGTGCTGGGCGCGGCGGGCGGTATTGCGCGCGGATACAACTGCCTGACGTTCAACGGTCCTGGCCAGAACGACTCGCTCTGGCTCAAGAAGCTGTACTTCCGGCCGGATTGGGAAAAAGTCATTACGCCTGTCGTCGATTTTGCCATTGCGCATCCCGAGGTCGATCCGAAGCGAATTGCCCTCATAGGCATCAGCCAGGGCGGTTATTGGGCTCCCCGCGCGTTAGCGTTCGAACATCGCATCGCAGCGGGTGTGGCCGATCCTGGCGTCACAAACGTGGCTGAGGTCTGGATTCGCAACTTGCCGAAACCGCTCGTTGATCTGCTGCACGATGGAAAACGCGAGCAGTTCGACGCCATGATGTCGATGGGCGTGAAGTTCAATCCCCGCTCCCGAATGGTTCTCAGCTCACGGATGCGGCCTTTCGGGATGAGCTCCTACTACGACGTTTATGCGGCGCTCGCTGACTATAGCCTGAAAAACGTCGCGGCGCAGATCCGCTGTCCCATGCTGATCACAAATCCGGAGTCCGAGCAGTTTTTTGCCGGACAACCGCGTCAACTGCGTGAACTGCTGACGTGTCCTAAGAAACTGGTCGACTTCACGCGCGCACAGGGCGCCGATCTGCACTGTGAGGTGAACGCTCCGGGCTACCGCGACTACCAGATCTACAACTGGCTGGACGAAACACTCACGCTTTCGTAGACGTCGCGCTGCGCTGTTCGGCCAGAACCTCGCGTACAATCTCCTTCAACTCGTTCCGCAACTGCGGTGAAAGGTGGTCCTCCATTTGGATTCGCCGCGCCGGAAAGGGGAACTCGATGTTGGCGTCCACAAACCGCTGCCGCAAGAGCCGGTTCATTTCACGACCCAGCGGCCACTGTTTGCCCGGCAGAGTTTTGATGCGTGCCTTTACAATTGCTGCCGATTCGGTAAGCCGATCGACCCCGACGATCTCAATCGGGGCGAGAACGACGGACTTGTAAGTCTCCTCATTGGCCAGCGCTTCGCCGAATTCCTTCAGGGCGGCGATGACCTGGTCGGGATCCGATCCCAATCCCACCCCAACCTCAAGAACAAAATACGAATAATCGCGCGTGGTATTGCTGAGGGTCTGAATATTGCCGTTCGCAAAGACATGGACTGCGCCATTTTCGCCCCGCAACACCGTTGTCCGCAGATTGATCTCTTCCACCGATCCGCCAACACCATTGATCACGGCGCTATCGTTGACTCGTATCTGGTTTTCCAGAAGCAGGAAGAGCCCGCCCAATATGTCCTTCACGAGACTCTGCGCTCCGAAGCCGATCGCGACTCCGACTACACCCAGGCTGGCGAGAATCGGTCCGATCTCGAAGCCCAATCGCGCCAGCACCATCGTGCAGGCGAGGATCCAGATCACGGCGATAACCGTCTTGCGCGCGACGCTGCTGACCGTGTTGGCGCGCTTCTCGACCTCGTACTCGCTGGTGTTGCCGGCCTTCACCATCATCCGAATCGAATACTTCCGCACCGCCCGGATGAAGCGCTCCGCGATGACGGTGGCGATGTATGCCGCCGCAACAATGGCGAATACGCGAATGCCATCCTTGATATAGGGCATGTAGTATGCGCTCGTCAGCAGTTCAGACCGGTTTTGCACTATTCATATGGTGGGACAAGACCTGCATCTTGTCTACTGTTGACGGGCCGGCGTTGGTAAACTAGAGGAAATGCCTTCGAAACCGAACGTGCCCGCCAAACAGCAGGCCGCGACGGCACGTCCGTGGTTCACAATTGTGGCCGCGGCATGGCTCGTCCCGGGTGGTGGTCACTTCCTGCTGAAGCGATCCGGGCGCGGTGGACTCCTCGCCATCTCCGTGATCGTGATGTTCCTATTCGGCCTGATGATGCGCGGCGCCATGTTCCATCCGCAGCGGGCCGACGTATTGACCACCATCATTTATACGGGCGGATTCCTCGGCGACCTGGCTTCGGGGCTTCTCTATCTGCTTACGACCTGGCTGGGGTACTCGCAACCCGACATGGCGGGCCACGTTCATGATTACGGCGCGAAATTCCTCGTCGGCGCGGGACTTTTGAATATCCTCGCGATCGTGGACGCCTACGAGATTGCCACGGGACAAAAAGACTAATGCCGAAAATGAACTTGTCCCACTTCGAAGCAGCTTTGCTGTTTTCGTTACTTGCTTCGATCGTGCTCGGCGTGGTGACCAAGAAGAACGACCGCGACCGGCTGCGCTATGGATTGCGGTGCTTTGCCTATTTCGTGGGTGCATTGATCGGGCTCGGCTGGCTGATGTTCCTGGGACATCGCTAGATTCTTCCCTGCAACGTTTCTGACCTGACAGACACGATAGAATGCATGACACATGCGAGCTAACAACCCATTGCGCATTGCCGCAATCCATCCCGATGCTTCGCCGGTTCAAATCCTCGAAGCCGAACTTCGGGGTGCGGGTATTGTGGTTAGTTTTTCCCGCTTCCCCACTGCGTCGGAGGCGTTGAAAGCCCTCGCAGTCGCCAATCCGGTTCCCGACATGATTGTCATGACCTGGCGAGTTAGCGCGAATCCGCTGGATGTTTTTCGCGCTTTTCGCGCCATCGCCCGCCTTGAAAAGGTGCCCGTTTACATCCTTGCCGCGAACAAGGGAGAGGAAAGAGCCGCCGCGGATACCGGCATAACCACACTCCGGAGCCCACTGGATCAAAAGGCAATCAAGAATCTCAAACTGGCCCTCAATCTCGAAACGCCGTAAGAAAAACAGTCTTGTATACTTGCCCTCATGCGTGCTTCATGGGGCGTTTTCAGTTTGTTTTTGGCTGTGCTGCCGAACTTTGCCTTCGGCCAGACACGCGTACACTCGAATCGCGTCCGCGTTTCCGCCGCGACGCCTTTTACCGCCGGATGCAACGGGCAGCAGAATGGCGTGGTTTACAGCAATGGCGAGGTAGAACCCTGGATTGCGGTTGACCCTACGAATGCAAGCCACCTGGTCGGTGTCTGGCAGCAGGATCGCTGGTCGACGGGCGGCGCGAACGGTCTTCTGACCGGCGTCTCATGGGATAGTGGACGCACCTGGACCCGTACGTTCGCGCATTTTTCGCGCTGCTCCGGCGGTTCGCCATCGAACAACGGAAATTTCGACCGCTCCAGCGACCCCTGGGTGACGTTCACGCCCGACGGCAAGGTTTTCCAGATCAGTTATTCCTTCAACCAGGGAAACGTCAACCAGGCCATTTTGGTGAGCCGCTCGCTCGATGGAGGGATGACCTGGGAAGAGCCTGTGGCCGTGCTCCACGACACGGCTTCGGGCATCACGGATGACAAGGAATCCATAACTGCCGATCCTACCGACGCCAACTATGTCTATGCGGTTTGGGACCGGCTAACGGGCTCGTCAACGGGCAACCCCAGCGATTTTCATGGACCGGTCTGGTTCTCCCGAACAACCGACGGCGGTGCGACGTGGGAGGCCGCACGCGCCATTTACGACCCGGGACCGGACACGCAAACGATCGGAAATCAGATCCTCGTTCTGCCCGATGGGACGTTGATCGATGTCTTCACCCTTATCCGGAATGCCATTGCTACAACCGCGAATCCCAGCAGTATCTTTGTAGCGGTGATCCGTTCCACGGATCACGGCGAAACCTGGACTCCCGCAATCATCGTATCGACGAGTCAGGCCGTGGGGGTCTCCGATGTTAAGACAGGCGCAGGCATCCGGTCGGGCGGTGTCCTGGTATCCGCTGCGGTCGACCAGGTTTCGGGAGCGCTATACACGGTTTGGCAGGATGCCCGCTTCAGCAATGGGCAGCGCAATGGCATCGCGTTTTCGCGCTCCACGGACGGAGGGTTCAATTGGTCCGAGCCAATCCAGGTGAACCAGGCGCCAAACGTTCAGGCCTTCGTCCCGGCCGTTGCGGTTGGCCAGAACGGAAACGTAGCAGTGGCCTATTATGACTTTCGCAACGACACCGAAGATCGCAATGTCCTGTTGACGAGTTATTGGCGCGAGGTTTCGCCCGACGGCGGCCTGACCTGGCATGAGGGGCTTATCGGAGGGCCGTTCGACATGACGAAAGCGCCCATCGCCACCGGCGCGGGGTTTTTTGTAGGCGATTATGAGGGGTTGGTCCCCTACGGCAATGGCTTCCTGTCGTTTTTCGTTACCGCGGAGAGTGCGGCCGGCGACCCGACGAATGTGTACGCCGCGGCGTCGGAAGCCCAGCCGCCGCCGCACCTCACTCAGCGCGTTGAGGTGAATCGTGTGCGGCTCAGGTTGGAGGAAGAGACCGTCCCCGGAGCAAAGACCACAGTCCCACGTCATTCCAAGCAGCGTTAGGCAGGTTTGAAACTTGTCGCTATGGATCTTCGGCCCAACGTGGATGAACACAGCGCGCCTTTGGCGCAAACGATGTAGGGATTTGAGAGGCGTTCTCCTTTTTAGTACCGTGTCGTTGAAGCCTCGATCCGACATCCAGTAGGAGGTCCTGGCAGTCATGCGCAGGCGAAACCGCCGACGCCACCTTTCTGGCTCAACAGGTTGCGACCAAGGTGGGGAAGGCATTCAGCCTCCTACGGCGACGAGCCGGAGCCTCCGCATGCTCGGTGCTAATTGTCCACGAACAGGCACTATAAATTGTCCCGCGGCGCAAAGATTCTCAGGTTCGGTAATACTGGCGAAACTGGTCCACATCCCGGCCCAGGCCGCTACGATTGTGCTTGCTGTAAGAGAACAATCGAGACGTTATCGGCGCCGCCCGCGTCAAGGGCTTGCTGCAGCATGTCCTGTGCACGGGCCTCGAGCGACGACCCACTTGCTAACGTTGCGGTGAGGGCGGCATCATTAACGAGGCCGTGCAATCCGTCGCTGCAGAGGACCAGCAAATCACCTGGCAGCAGTTCTTCATCGCGCAAGTGAACCTTCATGTCGGCCTGCGAGCCGATTGCTTGCGTCAGGATGCCGCGCATGGGATGAGTTGCGGCATCCGCCGCTTTGACAACGCCCTGGCTTAACAACAAGCCGAGCATTGTGTCGTCCGTGCTCAGTTGTTCCAGTCCGCCATCGCGCAGGCGATAGATCCTGCTGTCGCCTACGTTTGCCAGCGCCACCCGCCCATCGCGATGCAGGAGCGCCACGACGGTGGTTCCCATTCCCGTACACTTCATGTCCTGCTCGGCCCGCCGCGCCACCTGGCGGTTCGCCAGGCGGATACTGGTCAGCAGACGATTGCTGTCTAACGACAGCTCGATATTGTAGCCAAAGGGCCACGTCACATCCGCGGGGTTCCGCGAGCAATCGATGTAATGCTGCAGTACCTCCACGGCCATCTCGGCGGCCACTTCGCCGCAGCGCTGGCCCCCCATTCCATCACAGATCGCGAAACATCCCATTTCGGGAGCGACCAGGATACGGTCCTGGTTCTCGCTCCGGACTTTGCCGGGATGTGTTAGCCCGTAGCTCTCGATACTCATTCCCTAGAAGCGGTAATACGCGGAAAGCTGGATAGTCCGCGGCAGGGACGTCGTCGCCAGGTTCGTCCCGAACGAGGACGAATTGATGTATTGGTTGGCGAAGATGAACCACGGATGGTTCAGTACGTTCACCGCGACGACGCTCAGTTCCAGGTTCTGCCGTTCCGTGAAATTGAAGCGTTTGCGGACCGCCACGTCCCAATCCGAGATCCAGGGGTTACGGAACATTCTGGGCTGTATCGTCCCCGGACCGGAGGTTGGGACAAAGAATGCCTGGCCCGGGAAGTTCCCGATCCCGGTTCCGAAGTAAGGGCTGCTCTGATCGAGATTCCTGGCAGAACCAGCGATGATGTTCGGTCCATTTCCAGTCTGCTGGAACGAGATCACTTTATTCAAGGCGCTACCGGACAACAGCGAGATGGGCGTATCCGTACCGGCGCAACCACTGCAGAGAGCCTGCAGATAGTCGATGGAGAATGGCGTGCCGGACTGCGCGATCACGATGGTACTCAGCGTCCAGCCTTTGATCGCCGTACTTACGAAATGGTTCGTGCTGTGCTTGCCGAAAGGCAGCTCATAGATCACATTCGCGCGAAACGCGTTGCGAACGTCGAACAGCGATGGGCCCCGATCCAAACCGGTATTTAAGGGGTTTCGGTAGGGATCGGTGTACGAGAGCACGCCATTGACCGGCAGAGTTCCTGCCAGCGACGTGAAGTTCCCGCTATCGGTGAGCGACTTTGCGAACGTATAGTTTGCCTGGAACTGGAAATTGGTGGTGAGCCGTCGGGTCACGTCAATCTGGAACGCATTGTAGGCGGAACTGCTGGAATTTGACAGGTAGAATGCCGTGTTGACCGTATTTACATTCGGATTGTAGAATCCGGAGTTCGACAACACGACGGGTGATCCATTGGCCGGTTGCCCAAAGACGGGCTCATAGAAACCTTTATTGCCAGGCTGCAATTCCTGGAGCCGCACCATTCGCACCGCATGATTACCGACATAGCGCGCGTCGATCAGGAAACCCGCGAATTCCTGCTGAATGCCAAGGTTCCATTGTTGGACATACGGAGAACGGAGATTAGGATCGATCAGGAAAAGCTCATCGCCTTTGGGAATCGCCGGCGCCAGGGTGGGGGGAGTCAAAGCCGGGACGTTGGGCAAGAACACGTTGTTGAACGACTGGAACTGGAACCCCAGGTTTTGCGCGTTAATGCTGAGGGGATAACGGACCGCCTCCAAAATGTCGTCATTGACGTAGCTGATACCGTAGGCGCCGCGAAAAGCAGTGCGCCCTTTACCGAACGGATCCCAGGCGATGCCGATGCTGGGAGCGAGGGTGTTAAAGCGAGAGTTGTAAAGGCCGCTGCCGGTCTGTTTGTACAGCCAATTCGGGTATTCAACAGTCTGGAGCACATTTTCGTTCACGAGGTTGGGAACAAAGAGAGAGTCCTTACTATCGGTAACAGGCGTGAAGTGCTCGTAACGAACCCCTACAGTCAGGGAAAGACGCGGAGTGATTCTCCAGTTGTCCTGGAAGTAGGGAGCATAGTTATCCAGTCCAAGGTCGGATGTGTAAGGAGCCGCTACCAACCCTCCGACACCGAACGAGGGATGAAAAGTCTGCGAAGCGCTCGCCGCGTAGCCTCTCAAAATCGATTCGTAATACGCCTCGAACGTGTTGACGTTAATATTCCCAACCGCAACCACCGGAACCGCGCCGTTGTCCAGATATTCCGGAATCCGGATTAGCTGCATCTGGACGCCGAATTGGAGATTGTGCCGGCCGATAATGTAACTGGCATTGTCCTGGATATCGTAGGTGTGAAGCCGCCGGCCCTGGTTATACTGATTGGGATTGAGATACGGATTGAGATTCGAACTCGGCCCGGCAAATTCTATGTAAGAGCTGGGTTGGTAAGGAGTCTCAAACGCAATCGGATTGATGTTCGCCCCAAAGCGCACTTCGTTGGTCAGTTGCGCGGTGGGATTGAAACGCCACGAAGCCGAGAATAAGCCTGCCCGGCCCCGCTGCAGGTATGCGGCGTTCGGGCTGTAGACCCATCCTTCGTCGACATTTACGCGGCTCCAGAGATACGAAACCGCGAAGGTGTTGCGCTGGGACGGGATGTAATCGAGCCGCGCCGATGCGTTGTCGAGATCCGCGGTCCTCCGTTCCTGAAACGCATACACCGCATTGGGCAGGTTGGCTTGGGGAAACGCCGCCAGAATCGACGCAATGGCGGGGTTGACGGTCCCGACAGCCTGTAGCGCATGGACAAAATCCACATTTTGCCGATCGAGAGTAAGCAATTCCTGACCTATGCTGTTGCGCTGGCGAAACAGCTCGTATTGGGCGTATCCAAATAGCTTGTTGTGAACCAGTGGGCCACCGATGGTAAATCCACCCTGGTTGCTTTTTATAGCGCTATTTAATCCAATGTGATTCTCAAGCCAATTGCCGGCGTTCATCACATTATTACTGTTCAGATAGAACACGTCGCCATGCAGCTCGTTGGTTCCGGACGGCGACACAAAAGCAGCCTGGGTCGCCCCATTGCCATACAGTGCGCCCTGGTTCGACGTCACCAGGGTGAACTGACGCACCTCGCCAATGGTCAGGTTATTGGGAACAAAATCCAGCCCGTTGTACCGGACCGTGTTGTCCTGAACGTTGATGCCGTCCAAAGATACATTGCTGTAACTGGTACGAAGTCCGTCAATGGTTGTGAACGGATAGTTGGCAACTCCCGCCTGTGTGCGGATCAGGTTCAGCGGATTTCGATTGAGCAGCGGCAGCTCATCGAGTTGTTCTTTCGTAATGGTTGCCGACACTTCGGCGCTCGCGATTTGAACGCTGGGCTGATTTTCATTGGCGTTCACCACCGTCGGCTGCTGTCCCAGGGGCAATGTTATGCCGTTCAATTCCGTTTGTACGCCCGGCGAAACCCGGACGTCCTTCGCTTCGTACAATGCGAAACCGGACTTCTCGATGGTGACCCGGTAAGACTCGGGTGAGAGGGAGTCGAACTCAAAGAGCCCGGCGCTGGTAGTTCTGGTTTGGTTTGCGGGATCGGTCATTCCCGGACGGTATAGGCTGACAATGGCTTCGGGTACAGCGGCACCCGATGGATCCTGTACGGTTCCCGAAAGGCGTCCCGTCGACTGCCCCCACAGGGCGGGCGCTGCGAGAACCACCATTCCCAGCAGCAAGCTCAAACGAACACGGTCGAAAAGCATTTTATGCGCACTCCTCTTGAAGAGAATCACCCCCACGGTGTTTCTAAAATGGCGCTTCGGATTATAGCATGGCGTGACCGCCTTGTAACACCTTCAAATCGCGCTAAACCGTTCTTTGACAACAGGAACCGGGCGCGATATGCTTTACGTGGCCTTCCTTAGACGCGATTGCGTCTCTTCGCAATGATCGGGCGTATCGACAAGTACGAGCTGAAGGAGGAACTCGGGCGCGGCGGCATGGGCCGCGTGTACCGGGCGTACGATCCCAGCCTCGATCATGACGTTGCAATCAAGGTCTTGACCAGCGAGGGAGATCCCGACCTGCTAGGCAGGTTTCGGAGCGAGGCCGGCACCACAGCCAAGCTGAACCACAAGAATATCGTCACCGTGCACGCATATGGCGAGCAGGATGGCGTGCCCTACCTGGTCATGGAACTGCTCCAGGGCGAGGATCTGAACCAGAAAATGCATGGCAGCAAACCGCTGCCCCTGCGCGAGAAGGTTCAGATCATGTACCAGGTCGCTGAAGGGCTCTCCTACGCCCACGACAACAACGTCATCCACCGCGACATTAAGCCCGCCAACATCATGGTCCTGCCGGATGGCACGGTCAAGATCATGGATTTCGGCATCGCACGTGTCACCAGCCGCAACTCGACGAGGCGAACGCAGAAGGGGTTCCTTCTGGGGACCATTTCGTACATGGCCCCGGAACAGTTCAAGCTCGGGCTGGACGCCGATCAATTGGTCGATATTTTCGCTTACGGCGACGTTTTCTACGAACTGATCGCCGGGTTGCATCCATTTCACGCCGACGACCCTGGCGCTGTGATGTACCGCATTACAGCCATGGACCCGCGCCCGGTGCGCGAACTGGTGCCGGAGTGCCCCGAGTCGCTGTCGTACATCATTCATCAACTGCTGGCCAAGGATCGCGAACTGCGTTATCACAGCCTGCGAGACACGCTGCTCGACCTGGAACCGATTCTATTCGAGCTTCGGCAGGAAGAAGCGGCCCGCATCCTGGAGGAAGTCCAGGAGCTCGTCCAGGCGAAAACTTTCGATACCGCGCTTGAAAGGGTGCGAGAGGCCCTGCGGCTCGACCCCATGAGCCGGGAGGCGCGTCAGGTTCGCGACAAGCTGCAGCAGGATGTCAATCGCCAGGCGATCCGCACGAAGGTAACGTCACTGCTGCGGGAAGCGGACACCGCGGTCGCAGAAAAGCGATGGGCGGATGCGATTCAGATCTGCGAGAACGCCCTGCGGCTGGAGCCAAGCGATGAGGTTCGCGGGCGCTTGGAGCGGGCCAAGGGCGAACAGGAGAAGAACCAGCGCGCGGCGCGCCTGTTTGCCGACGCTCGACGGGATGCCCAACAGGGAAACCTGACGTCGGCTTCCGCCAATATTGCGAATGCGCTCGAGCTGGACCCGAACAACAGCGACATCCAATATTTCTCACGTCGCCTGCGCGACGACGTCGCCAAACGCGAGCGCGAACGGCGGGTGCAGGAGGCGGTGCAGTCGGCCGCTCAGCATGCCGCTGCCGGCAATTTCACTGTTGCGCTGGACGTGCTGAACGCCGTCGGCCAGGAATATGCCCACCTTACCGAGATCGTAGAGGCACGGCGGCAGGTTCTCGACCTGCAGGCGGAAGCTGAACGGGTCGGACGGCAGCGCCGGTACGAAGAAACCACGGCCGCGGTACGAACAGCGCTCCGGTCGGGGAGGCTGGACGACGCGCGCCATGGGATTGACCGGCTTTTTGCGGACTTCAGTGAGTGGCCGGAGGCGGTCCGGCGAGCGAACGATTTTGCTGAAGAGCTGGCGCGGCAGCGCCGCGAAACCGAGATCGCCGTGGCCGAACAGGAGGTACGCGATCTCGCGCGGCAAGACCGGTTCGCGGAAGCGCGAGGTAAACTCGAACCGCTGCTCGCCCGCTATCCGGGCGACAAGAAGCTTCAGTTGGTCAGCGAAGCACTCGCTAAGGTCCAGGCGGCCCGAGAGCGTGCGGAGGCGATTACGCGGACCGCCGAGGCGATTGAGCATGCGCGCCGGGAAGGAAGGCTCGAAGAAGCCTTGGAACGGGCGCGCGACGCCCAACGGCGATTTGCCGACCATCCCGGGTTTCCAGAGCTGACCAGGGAGATCGAGGCCGCCGTACGGGAGCGGCAGCGACAGGCCGCCATTGCGGGCACCCTGAAGCAAGCCGCGGCACTGGCGGAAACCGACCCCGAGCAGGCGGTCAACATGCTCCGCGAGGCGATTGCGAAGCTAGGACGCGAGCCCGATCTGCAGCGAGCCCTGGCCACCGCAGAAGCACTCGCCGAGAAACGTCGCGAACAGGTGTTCGTTTCCGACATCCTGGCCCGCTCCGAGTCACTTCGCGCGTCTGGACAGTGGCGCAAGGCGCTCGCAGAGGTGGAACGCGGCATTGCGAGGTATCCTCAGCGAGCGGAATTGCTGGCTGCCTCCCAGGAGATTCGACAGGAGCTGGACCGTATCGCGCGCGAAGAGCGGCTTGCGGGCGCTGCCAATGCCATTGAGAGAGCCGTTGTCAAAAGGGACCTGGGCAAGGCAGCCTCTCTCCTGAAGGATGCGCTTCAGGAATTCGGGCCGGACCCGCGGCTGGAACGGCTGCGAGCCGACATTGCGAAATGCGAGTTCGAAGAGGCTCGCGGCGCGTTCGAGAATTCCGTTCGGCAGAGCTTCTCTCGTGACGACCTCGAAGATGCCAAGCGGCAAATTTCCGCGGCCAAAAAACGCTTCGGCTCGGACGCGGTCTGGCAAGCCCTCAACGTCGAACAGGACCGCCGTCAGTCGTATTTGGGAGCGTTGCAAAAAGCGCAGGAGTTGAGTGACCGCGGCAAGTTCGCGGAAGCGGAACACGTCCTGGGGGCGGCAACGCAGATCCCCATTCCGGACCAGCGGGCTGAACAGTTACTGCGGTCGATTGCCAAGAAGCGCACAAAGGCTGAAGCAGAGGCGCGCGAAAGGGAGCGCCAGGAGCGGGAACGGCAGGAAGCAGAGGCTCGCGAGAAGGCTCGGATCGAGGCGGAACGCAAAGCAGCGGAGGCTCGGGAGCGGCAGGAGGCGGAACGCAAAGCGGCCGAAGCTCGCGCACGGCAGGAAGCCGAGGCCCGCGAGAAGGCTCGGGTCGAAGCAGAACGCAAAGCAGCGGAGGCTCGGGAGCGGCAGGAGGCGGAACGCAAAGCGGCCGAAGCTCGCGCACGGCAGGAAGCCGAGGCCCGCGAGAAGGCTCGGGTCGAAGCAGAACGCAAAGCCGCGGAAGAGCGCGGACGGCAGGAAGCAGAAGCTCGCGAGAAAGCCCGGCTCGAAGCCGAACGTAAAGCCGCGGAGGAGCGCGCACGGCAGGAAGCCGAGGCTCGCGAGAAGGCTCGGCTCGAAACCGAACGTAAAGCCGCAGAGGAACGTGGACGCCAGGAAGCCGAGGCCCGCGAGAAAGCCCGGCTCGAAGCCGAACGTAAAGCCGCGGAGGAGCGCGGGAGGCAGGAAGCCGAGGCTCGCGAGAAAGCCCGACTCGAAACCGAACGCAAAGCGGCTGAGGAGCGCGCACGGCAGGATGCCGAAGCTCGCGAGAAAGCCCGACTCGATGCGGAACGCAAAGCCGCTGAGGAGCGCGCACGGCAGGAAGCCGAGGCCCGCGAGAAAGCCCGGCTCGAGGCGGAACGCAAAGCCGCTGAGGAGCGCGCACGGCAGGAAGCTGAGGCCCGCGAGAAAGCCCGGCTCGAAACCGAACGCAAAGCCGCGGAGGAGCGCGGACGGCAGGAAGCGGAAGCTCGCGAGAAAGCTCGCCTGGACGCGGAGCGCAAGGCGGCCGAAGCTCGGGAACGGGAGCGGCAGGAGAAGGAACGAAAGGACGCCGAGGCTCGCGAGAAGGCTCGACTAGACGCGGAGCGCAAGGCAGCCGAGGCTCGCGAAAAGGCTCGACTGGACGCGGAGCGCAAGGCAGCCGAAGCCCGCGAAAAAGAGCGCCAGGAGAAGGAGCGCAAGGCCACCGAAGCTCGCGAACGTGAACGCCAGGATAAGCAGCGCAAAGAAGCTGAGGCCCGCGAACGAACTCGCCTGGAAGCGGAGCGCAAGGCCGCTGAGGCCCGGGAGCGCCAGGAGGCGGAGGCTCGCGAGGCAGCTCGTCTCGAGGCAGAACGCAAGGCCGCCGAGCAGCTTGGCGCCACTGCCATCCTCAAACCCACTACCCGGGAGTCGTTGGCAGTTGCTCCGCCGCCAGCAACCGCTCCGTCGACGGTCAAAACTGAGCCGCAACCCGCGCCTTCGCAACCCATCTATCGCAAACCGGCCGTGCTTGCCGCCGGTGCACTGATTCTTATCGCGGGCGGTTATTTTGCATTCCGGCCGTCGGCAGCGCCCACTGCCGTGAATCTGCGGCCGACTCCCGCGCAAGTCACCTTGTCCTACCAGGAGGGCTCCTCCGCGACTCCCAGTGCCGACATTGATTTCGGGGGCGTAGACGTTCCGTTTCAGGCCCGTTCGAGCGCTCCCTGGCTGACCGTCAGCCCCGCCACGGGGCAGCGTTTGGAGAAGCTTCAGATCAAGGCTGATCCCAGCGGTCTGAAGTCGGGTTCCTCCGAAGCGCGAATTGAGATCGTGCCATCCGACGCCCACAAATTCGCCCTTTCGAATTCGACGGTGGCCGTCCGTCTCACGGTCGGCGCAGCCAGCGAACTGCACCTCGAGCCGACGGCTCTGCAATTCGCGTATCAGGACGGACGCGAGGTACCGGCTCCCAAGCAGATTTCCGTCCCGTCGGGACAATTGCCGTCCATTCAGACACGTTGGGAAGACCCCGGCGAGGCGACCTGGGCTCGAGCCGAGACATCCGACGGCGGGTTGAAGGTGAGCATCCGGCCTTATCGGGGCTTGAGCGTCGGCACACATAACGCGACTCTGATCGTGACCTTGCCCGGCGCGAAAAACAGTCCGCAACGCGTCAGTGTCTCCTTGACGGTTAAGTCCGCCCTGGGAATCACAATTCCTTAACGGCGCCCCTACAAGTTGTACAATAAAGCGCCGTCAGTTGTGATCCAAATCCATGTTGTATCGACTTCAGCTCTCGATTTTCGCGTGCGCGCTCTGGCTCGGCTCGGCGCACGTTGCCTGTGCTGCGGAGAGCTTCAAAGATCTTACCGAAAGAGCTCAGCGAGCATGGGATAGAGGCTCGTGTCAGGAAGCGTCCAAGGCCTTCGCCGACGCCCTCAAGCTTGCCAACGAGAGTGCGCTGGTCGCCTCTCCCTCCGAGCAGGTAAGGGTCGCCCTTTTATGGGGCCAGACGCTAATCTGCCTCGGTCAATTCGATTCCGTCCAGACGTTGGGCGGGCTCCAAACGGACAGCGATGCCGGACGTTCCGAGGTTCAATTCATTCTGGCTGAGGCGGCCAAGGGAAAAGGCCGTTTTCAGGATGCCGATACGAAATATGCCGAGGCCGTGCGGCTAGCCGGCCAAGGCACGCCGGAGAACGATGCGCGCCGGGCCCGTTTTCTTGCGGCCTGGGGTGATTTGGGCCGACTCCGCGGCCAGTTCGACGCTGCCAGTTCACGGCTCCAGCAGGCGCTGGCAGTTTTCGGTACAGGCGATTCCATCGAGCGTGCAACCGCCCTGGTTTACGCCGGCGATCTCGATAAAGATATGGATCGCTGGAACGATGCCCGTAAACACTACACCGATGCGCTGGCCATCGCGGAAGCCAAAGGCAAAGACCATCCCACCGCTGCACGCGCGGCCCTGGGGCTGGGTCTCATCGAGTTATTATCCGGCCACCTGGACCTCGCGGAAACACAGTTGAAGCGCGCGCTGAACAGTTCCCAGGCACTTGCGCAGAGCACGAACTACATTGAGAGTCTCGATGCAATGGGCCTCCTGGCTACTTCGAAACGCGATTTCAAGGCGGGGCACGATTCCTTCAAGGCTTGTCTCGATGCGCTCAACAAGGTACGCGGCACGGACCATCCTTTTGCCGCCACCGTTCTCGATCACGAAGGCGGGGTCTTGATGGCTGAGGAAAGCTGGGACGACGCGCAGGCGAAACTCACCTCCGCGGAGAACATCGAACGTCGGACTCTCGGCAACGACCATCCCCAGCTCGCCCGAACGCTGGCGCATCGCGCGACCGTACTCCGGGCACAGCGCAAATTTCAGCAAGCCACGCCGCTGGCTGAGGAAGCCCTCAAGATTCTGATCGCGAAACTCGGGCCCGAGTCCCTGTCGGTCGCAGCGACCATGGATGTGCAGGCAAACCTCCTGTCCGATCAGTCAAACTACGCGGCTGCCGAGGCACTGTACCGGCAGTCTCTTAAAATTGAGGAGAAATCCGCACCGCCCGAAGCGCCGCTCCACCTTGCGACGATGCGCGACCTGGCTCTCGCGCTGCACGCGGACTCTAAAGACGGAGAAGCAGGTCCTCTGATCACACAATGGATGAATGCCCGCGGCCTGACGCTGGCGCTTTCGAATCCGGAGCGGATACCGGTCGCGGTTGCGATCGCAGAAAGCAAGCTGCAGGCAAAGAACTATCCCGATGCCATCAAGGACTTGGGCGACGTGCTCGCGGCCAATCAAGCACTTGGTAAGGGCGCGCGGAATTTGCCGATCGTTCACCGGGATCTCGGCGACGCTTTATTTGCGACACAGAAGTGGAAGGATGCTGCCCGCGAGTACGAAGTGGCGCTGCCGGGACTTCCCAATTCTCCGGAGGTCGGCAAGGTTTGGCAGAGCCTTGGCGATGCCCAAGCCACCCAGTCGCTATGGGCGGACAGCATCCATTCCTATCAGAAAGCACTCGAGTTGATGCCGAAACCGGATGGCGGGCACCTGTACCTCGCGATGGCACGCGCCAATCTCGAGGGCGGACATGTCGACCAGGTTGCACAGTATCTCGATCGTTGGATGACGGCGCGAAACAAGGGTTCTGCCGCACCTTCGCCCGACGAGATTGATCTTCTGGAGAAGTCGGCTGCGCGGCTATCCGCCGCCAAGAGCTACACTCAGGCAGAAAACGTCCTGCGGTTTCTGCTCGACGCCGCCAAAAATCCCGCTACCCCGGGCCTGAACGTCAGCGGCATCCTTTTGCAGTTAGCGGAGACCACCGAGGCCGAAAAGAAGTATGCAGAATCGGCGGGCCTGTATGAAGAACTGGCAAGCAGGAATCGGGCCATGCGGCGGTTCGACGTCGCCGAACAGAACCTGCAGCACGCGAAGACTCTTCGCGAGAAAGATGGCGGGCCGAAGGGAGCGGACGTCGTCGCGACTCTCCAGGCGCTTGGCGAGATTGATCTTCTGGAGTCGAAGCCGGCGGAGGCCCGCACCGCCTTTGAGCAGGCGCGCGACATTCTGCAGAAAGAGAACGCCACAAACGACCCCCGCATGGCTGTCAGCCTCGATGGCCTTGGAGCGGTGCTTCAGACTGAGAATCCTGATGAAGCCGCCAAGCTCTTCGATCAGGCGTATGAACTTCTGAAGAAGAGCCCGAACGCCCCTCCCCGCTACATGGCGTCGGTGCTCTATCACCTCGGGTCGTTAAAGCTGCGGAATAACAAGATTACCGAAGCAACCGAGTACTTCACTCAGTGCCTGAGTCTTTCGAAAGGGAATTTCAGCGCTGCAAATCCTCCGCCGATTGAGGAGTTCGATCAGATCGCGGGCGCCTACGAACGCGCCGGGAACTTCGAGGAGGCCGAGAAACAGTATAAGGACAACCTTGAATACCGGCGCAGCCTCTTCGGTGCGAACAGTATTGAAGAAGCACGGGGCTTGTATGTGCTCTCGACGTTCTACGTCGGCCGTAAGGAGTACGAAAAAGCAGCCGACGCCGGCGAACGGGCCCTCGCAGTGTTCGAAAAAACGGCGGGGGAGGAAAGCGATGAGGTGGCGCAAGTGCTCAACACTTTGGCGACGGTTTACCGGTCCAAGCCTGACATCGATCGTGCAATCGCAGTCACGGCGCGGTCGGAGCAGATCCAGGAAAAGCTCGGACGGCCCCGCGGCGAAATCAACGTCACCCTCTCCGCGCTGGGCGAGTTTTACCGCGAACAGAAGCAGTACGCGAAGGCCCTGGAGGTGTACCAGAAGATGGCGACTCTCTGGGAGTCCGATTCGTACAGGAATCTGAATTACCAACGCGCGGTTCTGAACATTGCGAATCAGTACGTCTACATGGACAAACTTCCACAAGGGCGGGACTGGTTCAATAAGCTGCAGGCTGCTCTTCAAAGGCAGCACGAGGATATTCAGCTCACGAAGGCGAGGGAGTCGTTCGCGGCCGCGCTCACGGCGACGGGACACGAGAAGGAAGCGAACAAGATTCTAGGCAGTGTAAAGAAATGAGCAGGCCCGCAGGCCTGCTCGACCAAGGGAAGTCTTTAAACAGCAGCTTTTCGTCGGAGAAGAGCGGAGTCCACGGAAGCGGTTCTGCGAGCCAGCCGGCCCTGGCGCGTTTGGTTGGCGGCGGCGGTTACGACATCAGTCAGCGGCTCGCCAGAAGCCTGGACATCGCCCCAATGAAAGACGGCCCGGAAGCTACCGATACCGCGCAGTTGGAAATCCCAAAAGCGCTCTGATACTTCGTTGAGCCGGAGCTGCGCTTCGGACCCATGTTTGGTTGGGAACAACAGCACGAAATCGTCATCATTGGTGCGGCATGCAAAATCGTCTTCGCGAAGGAGCCCACGGACGAAGTCCTGGACGGAATTCATCAGCTTGGCGCTATTGGGGCTGCCATCATTTGAATGCGTCGCGATCACTACTACCAGTCCGGTAAACAGGTCGTTTCGTTCCAGCAGGCGTTCCAGGACGACTTCCTCGTGGATTCCGGCGGGAATGCCTTTCTCGTTGACGGTCCCCTGGATCAGCTCGAATTTGGGCTCAGGTTTTGGAGCTAAACGCGGTTGTCTTTTCGCGACCGATTGCGCAAGGATTGAATCCCAAAGGGACTGCTCGATGACTACCGAGGACGTCGACGTTCGCTTTTCCGATGCTGGAGTCTGCGTTAGGGTAACCACCTCGACTTCCTGCTCGACTTTCGCAACCGTGTGGACTGCTTCTTCGTGCCCGTTTGTCGCTTCCATAACCTGTTCCAGAAGGTCGGCGGAGGGTCGAGCGGCCGGAGCGGTTTCAACCGGGATTTCAGAAACTCTCGGCCGCGGCAGCGCCTTCTTGGCAAGCCACCCTTCGAGCGCGACTTTCGGATCGATTTCTTCCAGGCGTTTCGGAGCTTCGGCGGCGGGGACGGCCTCACGGCGCGGCCGGCGAACCAGCGCTGCCGGGGCCTCTTTCGATTGATCCTGGGCGGCGCGAATTCGTAGATTACGCTCCCGGGCCTCGGAATTGCGCGTTTCGGTGGCGACCGGCGCCGGGGCGACGGCCTCGACCGGAGCAGGTATGACCTTTTCCGGAGCGACCTTTTCCGGCGTCACCTTTTCCGCCACGATGACCTTAGACGCCCCTGTCATCGTGCGCTGTTCCTCTTCACGTCGCGTACGGAGTTCGACAACTGCTTCGCGTAACTGTTCATTCCTCCCCTTGAGGAAGTCGCACAGCAACGCCACGCCGGCCGTTCCCAGGATGAGGACCAGGCTGACTATGATTTCCGGTTGGATTCCGCCGAGGCTCATTTGTTGTAATTCTAGGAGTCCCGGTCTCATCGAAAAATAGACCGCGGGCATCAAAATTCACCCGTACCGGGAGTCGGCGAGCAAAGTACTGGAGTACTGTTGAGCCACTCGGGCATACACCTTACACGCAGTACTCAGGGTATGGAACGAACGGGTTTCCGACGATATTGAGGAGTATGCGCAGTGTGATCGCGTTATTTGCCATTCTCGCCCCCGCCACCATGTGGGCCCAGGCGCAGTCGTCGGCCGGGATCTGGCAGTACGCGCATCCCGACGCCAAAGCGATGGTCGGAATCGATGTGGCCCGTATCCGCAATTCGCCGATCGGCGACCAGGTCCACACCCAACTGAAGGATTTTACGCTTCCATTGGACGTTCCTGGAATGGAGTTCCTCAGTTCGATCGACCGTTTATTATTGTCATCGGCGCCACGGAAAACCGAGGATCCGAATGAAGAGCCGTCCCTGATGATCGCGATAAAAGGCCACTTCGACACGGCCAAGCTCCGGGAGGCGATTCTGAAGAGCGGCGCGAAGCCACAGAAATTCGATTCTTTCACGGTCTACCGGCCTCAGGACAAAAGCTCCAATGAGTTCGGACTGACGGTTATTGACAAAGAAACGTTGTTGATCGGGGACGCCAACTCCCTGTTTCAGGTGCTGGCGAGGACCAAACACGGCGTCAGTACGGACAACACCGCTCCGATTCTGGCGCGAGCACGGCAGATGGACTCCGAATACGACTTTTGGGCCATCCTGACGTCGCCGGCATCGGGAATCGCAAGCAGTCATATTCCATTCGCCGATGCCCTGCAGATGGTTCAGGGACTGCAAGCGGGATTGTCCTTGCGGGGCGGGCTCGTCTTCGACCTCGCGCTCGACACGCCGTCCGAAGATGCCGCGAAGGAGATGAGCAAGCAGTTTACAAAGCTGGTCCGTCTTGCGGCGAAGGACAAGGAGCGGCATCCGGAATTCGCAGGGCTCGATAAAAAGTTGAAGGTCGTGGTGGACGATTCGTCGGTGCACGTGTCGATTCGCGTAGACACCCAGCAGGCCCTCACCCTTTTTAAGGCTTTCGAGCAGACAACTCCGAAGAAGCAGCCCGTACAGGTTGTAGCGGCCAAGCCCGAGCCGCCGCAGAAACAGGTGATTCGCATTGAAGGCCTGGACGAAGGCCCCCGCGAGATTCCTTTTAAGCAGCCGAAGTAGATTGAAAGCTCTCTGCTCTTTTCTCTTTTTTCACGCTCCCAGCTTTCGTTTCAGTCCCCGCACGAACCTCTGCGTCAACGTGCCGAACGGCTGATCGGTGGTGAGGTAGGTCCAAACGGCACCCCGCTCACCCGGGTCCGGCCCGGTGCCGGCCTCGATCTGCGCCATCCGCTGCTCAATTTCAGCCGGCAGGTTAGCCTCGATCTCGGGAAACCATTTGTGGATCCGTTGCGCGTATTCGTAGTAGCCGTCGCGTCGATCGAATGACAGGTACGGAAGTCCGCCGACTCCCCAGTCGATCCACGGCAAACCGGTACGGAACTCCGCTAGCTTTACCAGATAGTCGGCCCAAAGATCGTCAATGGCCCGGAGCGTGACCAACCGCTCGATGTCCGAGCCGCACCCGGTTTTCCCTTCCAGGATCTCCTGGCGATAAGTGTGCAAATGGTGGCGCTGGCCCTCGACAGGCAACTCATATTTCTGAAGAAAAAGCCGCTGATCGAGGTGCGCACCTTCCACAAGGCGCTGGATTGTTTCAATATCTCCTCCTAAGCGGTCGGCCATGTCACCATACTTCACCACCAGGTCGTCTTCCATGGACACAAAGAAACGTGAACGGCCGGGATCGCCCTGTCTTCCGGCGCGGCCACGGAGCTGGTTGTCGATTCGCCGGCTCTCGTGCCTCTGGGTGCCGATGACATACAAGCCGCCCAGCCCAGCCACTCCCTCGCCGAGCAGAATATCGGTCCCGCGCCCGGCCATATTGGTCGAGATTGTCACAGCCCCCCGTTCACCGGCATGCGCGATGATGGAAGCCTCGAATTCGTCGTTGCGGGCGTTCAGGACGCGGTGCGGAATGTCTCGGATGAAACCACTCAGACGCTCCGACTCCGCGACGCTTCCCGTTCCTACCAGCACCGGCTGTCCGGCGCCATGGACGCGGCGAATCTCGTCAATCACCGCCAGTTCTTTCTCGGCCTTGCTCGCATACACCAGGTCCGGCAGATCTTCCCGAATCATGGGTTTGTTGGTCGGGAGCGTCTCCACCCTCATGCCGTAGATCTTCTCGAACTCGAGCGCCTGCGTCGCGGCGGTCCCGGTCATACCGCAGATCTGCGGATATAGCGCCATCAAGTGCTGCAGCGTAATCGAGCCCAGAATCATTCCCTGCCGTTTGGCAACCACTCCTTCTTTTGCTTCAACAGCGGTGTGCAGACCGGCGGGCCAGCGGCGGTCCTTCGCGATCCGGCCCTTGAACTCGTCGACCATCTCGACGACACCGTTCTTCACGACATAGTCGATGTCGCGATGCAGAAGTACATGGGCGTGCAGCGCGTCCTGAACCGCCGTGAGCAGCCGGTAATTGCGTTCCTCGTACAGGTTGCCGCAGCCAAATGCCGTTTCAACCGTCCAGATTCCTTCGTCTGTGAGCGCCACATTATGAGCACCCACATCCACCGAGCAGTGCTGCGGAGGCCTGAGATACCGGACCACCTGGTCGGCAACATACGCGATCGCGCTGTCGTCGCGGTCCCCGCCGGCGATCACCAGGGGGATCCGCGCCTCATCGATGAGGATCGAGTCTACTTCGTCGATCACGGCAGCATTGAACGGCCGATGGACCTGGTCGGCCGGGTCCAAGGCCAGGCGGTCGCGCAGAAAGTCGAAGCCGATCTCGTTAGGCGTTGCGTAGGTGATGTCGCAAGCATACGCCGCACGGCGCTCGTCGGCGCTCATCCCCTGCTGCACGTAGCCGACAGACAGTCCCAGGAAGCGGTAGATATCGCCCATCCAGGCAGCGTCGCGGCGGGCCAGGTAATCGTTCACCGTCATGACGTGGACGCCCTGGTGCTCCCAGGCATACCAGGCCACGGCTGGAACAGCGGCCAATGTCTTCCCTTCTCCGGTTTGCATTTCAGCAATGCTTCCTCGGGCCAATGCCAACGCACCCCGAAGCTGGACATCGAACATGTCCTGCCCCAGCACTCGCGAGGCCGCGACGGCGGTGATCGCCACAAGCGGCAGGAATTCCTTCACGCGCAGAACCGTAGCGCGTAGTTCGCTGTCAGATAAACGTGAATATTCCGCGCGCATGGCATTGATCCGAATCAGATCGGATTCGCTGCGATACACGCGCGCCAAAATAGATTCCAAGAATCGGCGCATCGCACCCTCCTTTTCTCTTTTTGTGAGTAAGACAAGCCTTAGCTTGTCGCCGGAGGAGGGCGTTGAAAGAGCGACTGATCGAGTACGGTACTGGCCGGTTGCTGTGTTTCCCTAAGGATCCGTGTCGCACTCTGTCTCGGCTGTTGGATCCTGGGTTCGCAAATCTCGATCTTCTGCTGCTGAACTCGCGACTTGTCGATCCAAACGATGCTGGTCTCGAGTCGCGACGCGGTGACCGTGAGGGCTGGAACGTTGAAGGACGCAGCTAGCAAGAACGCTGCGACCAGACGCCACGCTTTGAACCTCACACTAACATCATAGTCTCAACGCTTCAAATCCGTTGAATCTTTGCAATCATGATAATCTCTATAAACAATGGAGGAGATTCCTCATGACCCGAACGCTCGCCGCAGTCGTTCTTGCCATCGCTCCCGCAATGGCGCAATCTCTCGCTGGCCTCTGGGATGCCACCGTATTAGTGAACGGTCTCGAAATCCCGTTCCGGATGGAATTTACGGGCGCGGGCCCTCAAGTCGCCGGGTCTTTCTTCAACGGTGATGAGAAAGTCACTTCAACGAGCGGGCGCTTCGAAAACGGCACGCTTCGGCTGAACTTCGATCACTACGGAAGCACACTCCAGGCGATCATGGCGGACGGGACTCTGAAGGGCGATTACATTCGACCTGCGGGCAAGTATCCATTTTCAGCCAAACCCGCCGCGCCGCCCGCGGCAAGCGACGCCAAGGTGCCAAAGATCGACGGGATGTGGGAGATCCAGGTCCACAGCCCGAAGGGTGAGTCGGCATGGCGCTTCATCGTACGCCAAACGAACGCCGACGTCTCCGCCGCCATTCTGCGCATTGATGGCGACACGGGCACGCTCGCAGGCCATTATAAAGACGGCAAATTCGTCCTGAGCCATTTTTCCGGGGCGCGACCCTCGCTTCTCGAAGTCACTCCGCAGGCGGACGGCACGCTCGCCCTTCTACAAAACGGCAAGAATAAACTGGTCGCCTACCGGCCTGAGGTGGCACGGGCGAAGGGCATGGCGCCGCCCACAGAGCCCACCGAGCAGACGCACATGAAGAATCCTGACGAGCCACTGCACTTCAGCTTTGCCGATCTCAACGGGAAGATGGTCTCGAACGACGATCCCCGATTTAAAGGCAAAGTGGTGATCGTGAGCATCATGGGGAGTTGGTGCCCGAACTGCCACGACGAAGCTCCGTTCCTCGTGGAACTCTACCGCAAGTACCACCAGCGCGGCCTGGAGATCGTTGCTCTCTCGTTCGAGGAGGGTGATCAGTTGCAGAATCCGACGCGGCTGCGGTCTTTTATCCAGCATTACGGGATTGAGTATCCGGTGCTCATCCCGGGCCAGCCTGAGCAGTTGCAGGAGAAGCTGTCGCAGGCCGAGAACCTGAACTCCTGGCCAACGACGTTCTTCCTGGGCCGGGACGGCCGCGTCCGCACAATTCACGCAGGATTTGCGGGAAAGGCAAGCGGTCCTTTGTATGAAGAGGGCAAAAAGGAAATGCGCGCGCTCGTAGAACGCCTGCTCGATCAAACCTAGCAGACTACGGTAGTGCAGGCGTTTTCGCCCGAGCATGCCGCTCTCAAAGACTTGCTGCCACGGGCCGCTGGGCGGCTGGCTGAAACGTTGGACGGACACACCACACAAGTACACAGGAGCCCATGACAGAAAGAACTCAGCACGCGAAAGTGTACTCGGCCGGACAGGTCCTGTACCCCGATATCAGCTATAAGGCCTTCGTCTACCCCGGGGACGAGGAGGCGCTCGCGGCACTGAAGTCGATTCCCGGCGCGTCACAACTGCTCACATATCTGCAGGAGAACTTCAGCGAGGAACTGATTTTTCTGCAGAACAATCAGCAGATGATCCGCGCCAGCTATCACAACTACGCCTCGCTTTATAAATTGTTGGAGAGGTGCTGCGAGATTCTCTCGCTGCCGGTTCCGGAGCTGTATTTGACCACCAATCCGACCTTAAACGCCTACACGGTCGGAACGCGGCGAACGTGCATAGTGCTCCATTCGGAGCTGATCGAGACGATGACGCTCGATGAGCTGACGTTCGTCATCGGCCACGAATTGGGACACATCAAGTGTTCTCACGGGCTTTACCGCATGCTGGGCGATCTACTGATCCGGTATTGGGATCTGCTGTCCTCGGTAATCACCGTGCCCGGATTAGGGATGCTCCGAGTTCCCATGCTGCTGGCCTATTGGGAATGGTTCCGGCGGGCGGAACTGACCTGCGACCGTGCCGGGTTAATGTGCGTGCAGGACCGCGAGGTGGGTTTACGCGCCTTGAGCAAATTGGCGGGGAAGGTCGCAGGGTACGAAGATGAGTTCAGCACCGACGCGGCGCTCAAGCAGGCGGAAGCCAAGAAGGAAGTGAAGAACAAGCTCGTTCTGCTGGTCTCGATTCTCGAGGCGGCGCAGAACACGCATCCGTTTGTTCCCACGCGCCTAAAGCATTTGGCCGAGTTCGCAGAGGGTGATCAGTACAAGAAGATCCTTGCCGGCGAGTTTGAGAAAGATGTTTTGGGGCTACACGAGTCTGGTGCGAGAATTACGTGTCAGTGTGGTCTCAAAGTGAATGCTAAGCTTTGTTTTTGTCCGGAGTGTGGACGGGAATTGGGGGTGGCCGACGCGGCCGCTGCGGCTGTTGGACCAGCGCCCGAACAGCCGCAGGAATCTAAACTGGACAAGTTGAAGGGGACGGCTGGAAGTTTCTTCAAGAGATAGGCGATGCGCAGGCGAAACCGCCTGCGCCACCTTCGGAACTTAGGACTCTTCGCCCTCTTCGTGCTCGCGGCCTTCCTTCATAGCCTTGAGACGTTCTTCCCGACGCTTGGCACGTTCGGCGGCGCGCTTCACCAGTTCGGAACCGACAAGCTCCAGTAGAGCCTGCTCCGCCCCGTCGCCCTTGCGGGGGCCTAGGCGAACAATCCGCGTGTAGCCGCCATTTCGCTGCCCAAAACGCGTACCCAGCTTATCGAACAGCTTTTTCACCGCTGCCGGAGTTGCCAGGACGGACGCCGCCTGGCGACGCGCATGCAGCGTGTCCTCTTTGGCGAGGGTAATCATGTGGTCCACGAGGGGCTGGACCGCTTTGGCCTTCGGCACCGTCGTGATGATGCGCTCATGCTCGATGACGCTGGTTACGAGAGCTTTGAAGAGCGCATTCCTTGCGGACACATCCCGTTTGAGCTTATATCCCGATACTCTGTGTCTCATCCGGTTACTCCGATGCCTCGTCCAGGTCCTCTTCGGGGCCCAGATCCGACGGCGATGCAAAACCCGGAGAACCCGCGGCAGGCGCCACGAGGCGGCCCTGCGCATCGAACTTCATGCCGAAGCTGAGGCCCAGGTTCCCGAGAATCTCTTTGATTTCGTTCAGCGACTTGCGGCCGAAATTCTTGGTGCGCAGCATCTCGGCTTCGGTCTTCTGGACCAGGTCGCCGATAGTCTGAATATTGGCGTTCTTAAGGCAGTTGTACGAGCGGACGCTCAACTCCAGCTCTTCGACAGAGCGGTTGAGCACTTCGTTCATCTGGTTCAAAGCGCGCTCGCCCGGCTCTTCCACCGCTTCCGGCAGTTCTTCGAAGTTGATGAAGATCGTCATGTGATCCTTCAACAGCTTGGCTGCCTGGCCGATGGCGTCCTGCGGCGAAATCGCGCCGTTGGTCCAAACTTCAATGGTCAGCTTGTCGTAGTCGGTGGTCTGGCCGAGGCGCGCGGCTTCGACGCCAAAGTTGACCTTACGAACCGGCGAATGTACCGAGTCGATCGGAATATAGCCAAGCGGCAGGTCTTCATCAAAGTTGCGATCGGCCGCAACGTAACCGCGACCCGACTTCAGGCGCATCTCGATATTGAGCTTGCCGCCTTCACCAACTGTCGCGATGTGCATGTTGCGATCGAGCACTTCGACATCCGGATCGGTTTCAATCATGCCGCTCATCACTTCACCGGGACTATCCATCTTCAGACGGGCCGTGCGGGTGCCTTCACCGATCATTTTGAAGGGCACCTGTTTCAGGTTCAGGATGATGTCGGTGGCATCTTCTACCACGCCCGGGATGGGGCTGAACTCGTGCGCGACGCCGTCGATGCGCACTGCCGTGATGGCGGCGCCTTCGATGGAGCTGAGCAGCACGCGGCGCAGTCCGGTGCCTACGGTCGAGCCGAACCCGCGCTCAAACGGCTGGGCTGTGAACATTCCGTACCGCTCGGTCAGCGATTCGGTATTTGCAACTAATCTCTTGGGTTTTTGAAAGCCTTTAAACATCGATTCTCCAAAGACCTCCTCCGGCCTTTTCTTACTTCGAGTACAGTTCGACGATCAACTGCTCGTTCAATTGAATCTGGACCAGTTCCTCGCGCTTGGGCTGCGAGAGGATGCGGCCTTTCAGGTTGTCGCGATCGACCTCGATCCAGTTGGGCGACGGCGCATGCGCGGTGGCATCGCGCGCGGCGAGGATGGTGGGATTGTTCCTGCTCTTCTCGCGAACCTCGATCACGTCATTCGGCTTCACGACGAATGAAGGAATATTCACTTTCCGGCCGTTCACAAGCAGGTGTCCATGGCGGACCAACTGGCGGGCCTGCGCCCTGCTGGTGCCGAAACCCATGCGGTAGATGATGTTATCCAGGCGGCGCTCCAGGGAATTGAGCATCTGCTCGCCCGTAATCCCTTTTTGGATGAGAGCCTTCTCGTAAAGGTTGCGGAATTGTCCTTCGAGGAGACGGTAATAGCGGCGGGCCTTTTGTTTTTCGCGAAGCTGAAGTCCATAGCCTACCAGCTTGGGCTTGCGATCCTTGCCATGCTGGCCGGGGGCGAAGTTACGCTTCTCAATAGCGCACTTTTCGGTGTGGCAGCGCTCCCCTTTCAAGAACAATTTCATTCCCTCTCTGCGGCATTGCCGGCAGACGGGACCCGTATATCTAGCCATTCTTTCTTCAGTTACCTTTCGTCGTAAGGTGCAGTTTACGGCGCTGCGCGCCTTCGTCCTGCTTAATTTATTCGTTGGGCAATGGCAACGACAGGCGAAACCGCCTGTCCCACCTCAGACGCGACGTTTTTTCGGCGGCCTGCACCCGTTATGCGGAATCGGAGTGCAATCCTTGATAGCGCGCACTTCGATACCCGCGGTAGCCAACGCGCGCACAGCCGATTCACGGCCGGCGCCGGGCCCGCTCACTCGTACTTCCACCGAGCGGAGCCCATATTCCTTTACTTTATTCGCCGCTGTCAGCGAGGCCTGCTGGGCGGCAAACGGCGTACCCTTGCGGGAGCCGCGGAACCCGAGCGAGCCCGAGCTCGACCACGCCAGCACGTTGCCAATCTGGTCGGTGAAGGTGACGATCGTGTTGTTGAACGACGCCTGCACGTGCACGACGCCGGTCGGAACGATCTTCTTTTCCTTCTTCTTGAAGGTTTTCTTTTTTCCTGCTTTTGCAGGCGGTTTCGCCATGGTTCCTCTCCGCTTATGTCTTGGCCGAAGCCTTCTTCTTGTTCGCCACCGTGCCGCGGCGCGGACCCTTACGGGTGCGGGCGTTGGTGTGGGTGCGCTGGCCCCGGACCGGCAGGCCGCGGCGATGCCGCAAACCGCGATAGGAACCCATTTCGATGAGGCGCTTGATGTTTAACGAGGCTTCCTTGCGGAGGTCACCCTCAACCGCGCCCTCGTTTTCGAGAATGGTACGAACGCGGTTGACTTCGTCCTCGGTCATTTCGGCAACCTTCTTGTCCGGGTTTACGCCGGCCCGGTGAAGGATCGACATGGAACGAGTGCGCCCGATCCCGTAGATATACGTAAGGCCGATTTCGGCCCGCTTCTTGTTGGGCAGATCAACGCCCGCGATACGTGCCATAGTTGCTGATTCCTATCCTTGCCGCTGCTTATGCTTCGGATTCACGCAGATCACTCGCACCACGCCTTCGCGGTGGATGATCTTGCACTTGTCGCACATCTTTTTGACGGATGCTCTAACCTTCATAATCTTGTCCTCGTGCCTCAGCCTGCACTACATCACGGCCGGGTCAAAACCCACGGACCATTATCCGTAACCGCGACGCAATGCTCAAAATGCGCCGAATACGACCCATCTTTCGTCACCGCGGTCCACTTATCCGGCTTCACTTTCATCTCCGGCCGGCCCAGGTTCACCATCGGCTCAATCGCCAGGACCATGCCTTCGCGCAAACGCGGATTTTCGTTCCGGCGATCGACGTAATTCGGAATCTGGGGCTCCTCATGCAGGTGCGTCCCAATTCCGTGGCCGACCATCTCCCGGACCACCGAAAACCCGTTGTCGGTCACGTGCTTTTCCACCGTGCCGCAAATCTCAAATAGCCGGCTGCCGGCGTGAACCTTCTCGATCGCCAGTTCTAGCGACTCCCTGGTCACACGCAACAACTTCTGCACCGGCTCGCTAATCTCACCCACCGGAACCGTGACGGCCGAATCGCCAAAATAGCCATCCAACTGCACGCCGGTATCGATCGAAACAATGTCACCTGGCTTCAGCTTCCGCTTCGCCGACGGCATGCCATGTACAATCTCGTCGTTCACCGACGTACACAGCACAAACGGGTACTTCGTGCCGGCTGCCTGGGTGTAATACCCCTTGAAAGCCGGACGCGCACCCGCATCCTTCATCATCTTCTCGGCCGCGGTCTCGAGCTCCTGCGTCGTAATGCCCTCGGTCACCATCGCGGCCAGCCGCTGCAGGATCTCGTAAACGAGCAACCCGCTGCGGCGCATCTTTTCCAGTTCCGCGGCGCTTTTCCGAACTATCATCCGCCCTGCGTTACCAGCCTGCAGATCCTCGTGCTTATGGCCTGCGGCCCGTCGTCAATTCCGTCCACTTCGTAAAACGGGACCCCGGCACGCCGGAAGTACTCAAGCAACGGCCTGGTTTGATGATCGTACTCCTCCAGACGCTGCCGGATCACCGCCTCGCTATCATCAGGACGCGTAACCAGCAGTGTCCCGTCCTTATCGCAAATCCCATTTACTTTCGGTGGGTTAGTAGTCAGGTTGTAAAGCGTGCCACACAAGGGACACTGGCGTCTTCCGCTTAACCGGCTAATAATCTCATTATAATCCACTTTCAAGTGGATCACCACCGGGGCCAACCCATGCCGGCCCAACGTCTCTCCCAAAGTCTCGGCCTGCTGCAAAGTTCGCGGATACCCATCCAGAACGACGCCGGCCTGGGTATCGTCCTGCAAGAGCCTCTTCTCAACCAGCCGGTTCACCAGATCGTCCGGTACGAGCATGCCCGCCTGCATCACCGCCCGAACTTCCAGTCCCAGTTCGTCGCCTGCCTCAATATGCGCGCGAAGCATGTCTCCTGTGGAAACATGCGGCGCACTCCAGCACGACTTCAGCAGCTTTGCTTGCGTGCCTTTCCCGGAACCGGGAGAGCCAAACAAGATCAGAGCCTTGCGCGGCCCCCCGTTGTTCATACCTGCTAGAACGTGCTACGACGCCCCCGAATCCTGCCCGAGCGTGGCGTAAACCCTTCGTAATGGCGCATAATCAACTGCGCCTCAACCTGATTCACCGTATCCATGGCCACACCGACCACGATCAGCAGCGACGTGCCGCCGAAGTAGAAGTGCACTCCCAGGCCATCCAGCAGCCAGCGCGGAAAATAGTTGTCGATAAAGTTGCCCACCAGCGGCAAACTCTGCAGCTTGATCCCGGCGATCATGATCTGCGGAATCAGCGCCAGTACCGAGAGATACAACCCGCCGACCACCGTGATCTTGGTCAAAATCTTGTTCATGTAGTCGGCCGTGTTGCGGCCCGGACGGATGCCCGGAATGAACCCGCCGTACTTGCGCATGTTGTCTGCTGCTTCGTTGGGGTTGAAAATGATCGACACGTAGAAGAAGCAGAAGAAGATAATGAGCACTACGAACAGGATGTAGTAGAGCGGCATGCTCCCGCCGATAGATCCCAACGTTGCGCTGAGGAACTTGCTGTGCTGCACCACTTCCCAGGAATTCAGCGTGGAAGGAAACGCCAGCAGCGAAGATGCGAAGATCACCGGAATCACGCCGCCCGCGTTTACTTTCAGAGGCAAGTGCGTCGATTGTCCGCCCATCATGCGACGGCCAACTACGCGTTTTGCGTATTGTACAGGGATGCGACGCTCGCCGCGCTCAACCAGCACAATGAATGCAACCACGGCGATCATCACCGCGATGATGATGATCAGGTGAAGCACCGTCCACTGGCGCGTGATGATCACGTTGTTGTACATTTCGCGGATCGCGTTCGGCAAGCCGATGACGATGCCCGTGAAAATGATCAACGACATTCCGTTTCCGATGCCGCGCTCCGTAATCTGCTCACCGAGCCACATGATGAACGCCGTGCCGGTGGTCAGACTGAGCACGGTCATCATGGTGAAGCCGAAGCCGGGATTGACAACGAAATCTCCCGCCTTCTGCAGGGCCACCGCAATACCAAACGACTGGACGACAGCCAGAATGACAGTGAGATAGCGGGTCCACTGCGTGATCTTCCGGCGCCCCAGCTCGCCTTCCTTCTGGAGTTTCTCGAGCGTGGGCACCACGACAGTCAACAACTGCAGGATGATCGAGGCCGTGATGTACGGCATGATGCCCAGCGCGAATATCGTCAAGCGCCGGAACATACCGCCGCTGAACAGGTCGATGAATCCGAAGATCGTGCCCTGGTTCTGTTGGAAGAACTGCGCCAATCGGTCGGCCGACACGCCCGGTGTCGGGATGTGCCCGCCGAGGCGGTAGACCGCCAGCAACCCCAGTGTGAACAGGACGCGCTTACGAAGATCCGGAATCCGGAATATGTTCGCGACGGCTTCAAAAAACTTCATAGAGCCTCTTTATTGAATTACTTCTGCCACCCCGCCGGCTTTCTGAATCTTATCGATTGCCGACTTGGAAAACAAATTCGCGCGCACGGTCAGCTTGCGCGTCACTTCACCAGTACCCAGAATCTTGAGTCCATCGCCGAGCTTCTTGATGACCCCAAGATCAACGAGGCGTTGCGGATCGAACGCGTCCCCTTCGAGTTTGTCCAGGCGGCCTAGGTTTATGATCGCGTATTCTTTGCGGAAAATGTTGGTGAAGCCACGCTTCGGCAGACGGCGATGGAGCGGCATCTGGCCACCCTCGAATCCGCGCATCATGCTGTAGCCGGAAACCGACTTCGCGCCCTTGGCTCCGCGGCCGGAATACTTTCCGCGGCCAGAGCCCATACCCTGACCAATTCGCTGGTTCTTCTGTTTTTGGCCTTTGGGCGGCCTCAGATTGCTCAGGTTCATAACCTATTCCTTTACGATCTCCAACAGGTGGGGCACCTTGGCCACCATCCCGCGGAACTCCGGCCTGTCGGGCCGCTCAACCACGCGGTTAATCTTCTTCAGTCCCAATGACCGCACGATGGCCTTATGCTTCTCCGGCGTGCAGATCGGGCTGCGCACGAGCTTGATCTTGATTGTTCCTTCAGCCATACAAAAATCCTCTTCGGAATCAGCGTCTATCCGCGGCCAAATCTTAAGTAACTTTTTCCTGAACGAGGCCCCGCATGTCAGCCACCGCCGCCTTGTCGCGGAGTTGTTCCAGCGCATCAATAGTCGCCTTGACGACGTTGTGCGGATTATGCGACCCGATCGACTTCGTCAGAACATTCGGAATGCCCACCGCCTGAATGACCGCGCGCACCGGTCCGCCGGCGATCACACCGGTTCCCGCGGGAGCCGGCTTCAACAATACCTTGCCGGCGCCGAACCTGCCCAAAACCGGATGCAAAATCGTAGTCTCGAGAACGTTGATCTTGCGCAGATTCTTCTTTGCGGCTTCGATGCCCTTCTTAATTGCCGCTGGAACTTCCTTCGCCTTGCCGGTCCCGAATCCAACAATCTTCGCGCCCGGATCACCAACCACCACCAGCGCCGAGAAACTCAGGTTCTTACCGCCCTTCACAACCTTCGTGACGCGGTTAATCGATACCACCTGTTCCTTGAGATTCAGGTTGTTCGACTCGATTCGCTTTGCTGTTGCAGTAAACATCAGAACTCCAATCCCGCTTCGCGCGCGGCATCCGCCAGCGCCTTGACGCGGCCATGATAAAGATATCCGCCGCGATCGAACACCACCTTGGTGATGCCCTTCTCTTTCGCGCGCTGAGCCACCAGCTTCCCAATCTCTTTGGCTCCCGCGATGTTACCGCCGCTCTTGAGTCCCGCGTTCTTCTCGGAAGACGAGGCCGCCGCCACTGTGTGGCCTTTGTGATCGTCGATCACCTGAGCGTAAATGTGCTTCACGCTGCGGAAAATAGCCAGACGCGGGCGTTCTTCCGTACCCCGCACCCTGTGGCGGATCCGTGTGTGGATCCGCATCCGTACGATATTTTTGGAATCCTTTGCCATGGTCGCTCTCCCGCTACCTTACTTCCCGCCCGCGCCGGTCTTACCGACCTTCTTGCGCAGGGCCTCGCCTGTATAGCGGATGCCTTTGTTCTTGTACGGGTCGGGCGGACGCAATGATCGAATGTTCGCGGCCACCTGTCCCAAAAGCTGTTTGTCCGCGCCGCTCAATACCAGGTGCGTCTGCTTATCGATCTTGAGGTCGATGCCTTCGGGAAGCAGAACCTCGATCGCATGCGAGTAACCCAGCGTGAACGTTGCGATCTTGCCCTTGACGTCTGCACGATAGCCTACGCCCGTAATGTCCATCTCGCGTGTAAATCCAGTGGAGACACCCTGCACCGCGGCGGCGGCTAGCGCGCGCGTCAGACCGTGCAATGCGGCGTACTGATCGGTGTCGCGAGTCACTTCCAGTATGCTGTCGTGCTGCTTGACACGAATTCCGCCCGGAATCGGCACCGTCTGCTTGCCCTTGGGCCCTTCGACGTGCAGGCTGTCGTCAACGGTGATTTTGACGCCCTTCGGAAGGGGGATTGGTTTTTTTCCAACTCTCGACATAATGTTAAACCTCTACCAGGTTTCGTTTACCAAACGTGGCAGAGCACCTCCCCCCCAACGTTTTCCTTGCGCGCCGAATGTCCCGTCATAACGCCCTTGGGCGTGGTCAGGATGTTGATCCCCAGCCCGCCCAAAACGCGCGGCACGGACTTGCTACCCACGTACACGCGGCATCCCGGACGTGACACGCGCTCAATGCGCGAAATCACCGGCACATTGCCGGGGGTGTACTTCAAGTAGATTCGGATGCTTTTCTTCGAGCCCTCTTCGGTGAGCTTGTAGTTCGTGATGAATCCTTCATCCTTAAGGATGCGAGCGATGTCCATCTTCAGCTTCGAAGAGGGGACGTCGACTTTCGGATGGCGCGACTGCATCCCGTTACGGATGCGCGTGAGCATGTCGGCTATTGGATCGGATGTGGCCATAGATTCTTACCCCCGTAATCCTTTCTCGCTTACCAGCTTGCTTTCGTGACGCCGGGAATCTCGCCGGCGAGCGCCAGTTTCCGGAAGCAAATCCGGCACAGATTGAACTTGCGCAGGTATCCTCTGGGACGCCCGCAGCGGAAGCAGCGGTTCCGGTGCCTGCACGCCAGCTTCGTCGTCTTCTTGACGCGTTCTTTCTTCAGCCTGTCGTCTCTCGCGATTTTCGCGGTTGTTGCCATATTGAATTCGCTCGTCGGTCCTTTTCGTTATTGCCGGAACGGCATGCCCATGTGGCGCAGCAGCGCCAGCCCCTCGGCGTCCGTGTTCGCGGTCGTCGTAATCGAAATATTCATGCCCTTGACCTTTTCAACCTTGTTGTAGTCGATCTCGGGAAAAATCAGTTGATCCTTCACGCCCAGCGTGTAGTTGCCGCGGCCGTCAAAGGACTTGGTCGACACGCCGCGAAAGTCACGGACGCGCGGGAGCGCGACGTTCATCAGGCGATCGAGAAACTCGTACATACGGTCGCCGCGCAGCGTCACCATCGCGCCAATCGACATGCCTTCGCGCAATTTGAAAGCGGCGATCGATTTCTTCGCCTTGGTCACTACCGGTTTCTGGCCGGCGATCTGGCCGAGTTCGTTCACGGCGCCGTCCATCAGCTTGGGATTCTGCGTCGCTTCGCCCAGTCCGATGTTCACCGAGACCTTGTCGATCTTCGGCACCGCCATAACGTTCTTGTAGCCGAACTCTTTCGTCAGAGCCTGGATCACGTTCTTCTTGTAGTGCTGCCTTAATCTCGCTTCAGCCATATCGAATCCTGCTTATTTCTTGTCCAACTGCTCGCCGGTCTTGCGCGCAATGCGCAGACGGCGGGTCGTCACGCCTTCGCCCTCGACTCTGTAGCCGATGCGGGACGGCACGCCGCCGCTCGTCAGAATCATCACGTTCGAAACCTGGATCTCGCTCTCACGCTCCGCGATACCGCCTTTGATCTGCCGCGACGGATTGGGCCGCGTGTGGCGCTTCACCATGCTGACACCCTCGACAAGCACTTTCCCGCGCTTGCGGTCAACAGAAATGACGCGTCCGGTCTTCCCTTTGTCGCGCCCGGCGATCACCTGAACCTGGTCGTCCTTCTTGAGCCGGATCTTGAACGGCTCGATTGCTTTCTTCTTCCCCGGCATCGATTAGATCACCTCCGGCGCCAGCGAAACGATCTTCATAAATCTCTTGTCGCGCAGTTCGCGAGCGACTGGCCCGAACACGCGTGTTCCCACCGGCTCGTTCAACTCAGTCACCAATACAGCCGCGTTCGAATCGAAACGAATATAGGTGCCATCCCGGCGGCGCGATTCCTTGCGCATGCGAACGATGACGCAACGGACTACTTTGCCCTTCTTGATCGCGGAATCCGGCGCAGCTTCTTTAACGCTGGCAGTCACCACGTCTCCCAAACCGGCGTGCAGACCCTTGTCGCCGCCGCGCGGCAGGATACATTGCAGCTTCCGGGCGCCGCTGTTGTCAGCGACCTCCAGAATGGTTCTCATCCCGATCATGGGTTATCTCCTCCTCGTCGGCGATTTCGCGCCGGCTACAGGTTGCGTTCCCTCGCGCTCCTCTTCGGACTCCACGCCCACCTGCACGGCCTTCCGGATGATTTCGCCAAGCCGCCACCGCTTCAGCTTACTGAGCGGCCGGCACTCGATAATGCGCACGATGTCGCCTACCTTGGCGGAACTCTCTTCATCGTGCGCGTAGAACTTGGCGCGCTTGTTGATGATTCGCTTGTAGACCGGGTGCGGAACGCGGCGGGTTACCTCAACCACTATGGTCTTCTGCATGCGCGCGGAGACCACTTCGCCGACCTTCTCGTTTTTATTACCCGTCTTGGCCACAGGTGTCGCTTGCTGATCGGCCATGGTTTACTTTTTCCCTCGCTTCTTGCCTTGCTTAACCACGGGCGCGAGCGCCGGGTTGATTTCGCGCTCTCGCAAAATGGTGAGCATGCGCGCCCGATCCTTGCGCAGAGCCCGGAGTTTCTTGACTCCGTCCGTCTGACCCATCGACAACTGAAAACGCAGCCGGAACATCTGCTCCTGAGCGTCACGCTCCTGGATTCCCAGTTCGTTGTTGTCGATCTCTCGTACCTTGTCGGCTTTCATCTCAAATCCCTCTCAGCTCTTTTGGGCCGATTTCCAATCGCCGCAGGCTGCCAGCCTGCACTACGCGCCCTCTCCCCGCGACACCAGCTTCGTTGGCAAGCACAACTTCTGAGCCGCCAGACGCATCGCTTCAGTCGCAATCTCCTTGGAAACGCCTTCCATCTCGAACAGGATCTTGCCCGGCCGGATCACCGCGACCCATTGCTCCGGAGCGCCCTTTCCCTTACCCATACGGGTTTCAGCGGGCTTCTTCGTGATCGGCTTATCAGGGAACAGCCGAATCCAAACCTTGCCGCCGCGCTTGATGAATCGCGTCATCGCGACGCGGGCCGCTTCGATCTGCCGGTCCGTAATCCAGCCGCAACGCATAGCCTTGAGGCCGTAGTCTCCAAACGCGAGGCTCGACCCTCGCCAGGCCTTGCCCGTCATGCGCCCGCGCTGCTGTTTTCTGTATTTAACTTTCTTGGGCATCAACATGGCGACAATTCTCCAATCTCGTTATTCTTTGTTGGGCTCTTTGTTAGGCTCGTTCGATTCCGGCGCCGGCGTCCCGGCTTCGGGCTCGTGCTTCAACTCCTGCTTCCACGAGGGTTGCGGCGGAGCCATCGGCGGCATGATCGGCACTGTCCGCTGTTGTCCCTCAACCGGCAACTGCTGCATCGCGGGACCAGCCGGAGTATCGGAGGTAACCGGAGGTGGAGGCGCAGGAGCCCGCTCGCCGCGATCGCGCCGGTCGGGCCGGCGGTCGCGCGGCTGGCGGCGCGGCTCGGGTTCGGCACGCATCGTTGCGCGGCGTGCGCCGTCCAAAATCTCGCCCTTATAAACCCAGCACTTAACTCCAATTACTCCATACGTCGTGTAGGCTTCCGAAAATCCGTATTCGACGTCGGCACGCAAAGTGTGCAGCGGAAGCTGGCCCTGCAGATACCACTCACTGCGAGCGATTTCAGCTCCGTTCAAACGGCCTGAAACGCGAACTTTGATTCCCTTGCAGCCGAACCGCAACGCCGAATCCACCGCTTTTCGCATCGCGCGGCGGAACGCCACGCGCTTTTCGAGCTGCAGTGCGATCGACTCGGACACCAACTGCGCGTCCAACTCGGGCTTGTGTACTTCCTGAATGTCGATGAAAACCTCGCGCTTGGTCTGCTTCGCGAGATCCTGCTTCAGCTTCTCGATTTCGGCGCCTTTGCGGCCGATGATGATGCCGGGACGCGATGTGCGGATCGTAACGCGCAGCTTGTTGCCGGGACGATCGACTTCGACGGAGCTGACGCCGGCGGCCTTCAACCGCTCGCGCAGCAAATCCTTCAATTCGAGATCTTCCTTCAGCAGCTTGTGATAATCCTGCTTGGCGAACCAGCGCGAACGCCACGTCTTCGTGACGCCCAGCCGGAACCCGTAGGGATGTACTTTCTGACCCACTATACGTTCTCCTTCGCCTTCAGCTCGCCGCCCGCTTTCTTGTCACCGACCTTCACGACGATGTGCGCCATGCGCCGCTGGTAGCGGTAAGCGCGGCCCATAGGAGCCGGCCGCACGCGCTTCATCCGCGGACCTTCGTTCACATACGCCGCGGTGACGAACAAATCGTCCACGTCTACATCCATGAACCGGTTCTCGCAGTTCGATATCGCCGAGCGCAGAACCTTCTCCACCGTCGGGGCAAGCCGCTTATTGGTTCCCCGCAGGATCGTGATCGCCTGGCCCGCGCGAGTTCCGCGAATCAGTTCCACCACCAGACGCGCCTTCTGCGGCGATGTGCGTATGTATCGTGCCTCTGCCTTGGCTTCCATGTTGCTTCCTCGTTAAGCGGGTTTCGCCGCCTTCTCCGTTGCCGCTTTGGCCGCGTGTCCTTTGAACGTGCGCGTCGGCGAAAACTCACCGAGCTTGTGGCCCACCATGTTCTCGGTGATATACACCGGGATGAACTTCTTACCGTTGTGGACCGCCAGCGTGTGTCCGATAAATTCCGGCAGGATGGTCGAGCGGCGAGACCACGTCCGCACTACTTTCTTCTCGTTCTTCTCGTTCATCGCGAACACCTTCTTTTCGAGGTGGTCGTCTGTGAACGGCCCTTTCTTAAGAGATCTGCTCATGTATGGCTACCTCTTCTTCGCTTTCCGGCTGACGATGAATTTGTCGGTGCGCTTGTTGTTGCGAGTCTTGTATCCGCGTGTCGGCTGGCCCCAAGGAGTTACCGGATGTCGTCCACCCGACGTCTTTCCTTCGCCACCACCGTGCGGATGATCCACGGGATTCATCGTTACGCCGCGGTTGTGAGGCATGCGGCCGAGCCAGCGCGTCTTGCCAGCCTTGCCGTGCGATTCGTTCTCGTGATCGAGGTTGCCCACCTGGCCAACGGTCGCCATGCAATCCACCAGGACTCTGCGCACTTCGCCCGACGGCAGCTTTAACAGCGCGACGCCGCCCTCTTTCGAAACCAACTGCGCCTGCGCGCCCGCCGAGCGAGCCATCTGCCCGCCTTTGCCCGGCTTCAGCTCGATGTTGTGGACGATCGTACCAGCGGGGATGTTCTTCAGCGGAAGCGCGTTACCCACCAGGATGTCGGCCTCCGGACCCGAAGTCACTGTGCGGCCAACTTCGAGACCGACCGGCGCGATGATGTACCGCTTCTCGCCGTCCGTATAATGCAGCAGCGCAATGCGCGCGGAACGGTTCGGATCGTACTCGATGGCTGCGACTTTGGCGGCAATGCCGGTCTTGTCGCGCTTGAAATCGATGATGCGGTAGGCGCGTTTTGCGCCACCCCCGCGAAAACGGCTCGAAATCCGGCCAGTGCTGGTGCGGCCGCCGGTCTTCGGCTTTCCTTCCACCAGCGACTTCTCCGGCGTCTGCTTCGTGATGTCGTCACGGGTGACGAGCGTCATGAAGCGACGCGATTTGGTTACCGGCCTGAATGCTTTGATCGGCATCTTTTATATCTCCGCGTACTCGGGCATCTTCTGGCCCTCTTTCAGCCGCACGTACGCCTTCTTCCAATCCGGGCGATAACCCGCGAAACGGCCGCGCCGGCGCAGTTTGCCCGTCTGGCTCACCGTACGAACTTCGGCCACTTTCACCTTAAAAAGCTGCTCGACCGCCGCCCTGATCTGCGTCTTATTCGCATCAGGCGCAACTTCGAAACAAAGCGTCTGCTCCGCTTCTTTTTTGCCCATGGCCTTTTCGGTGACCATTGGCCGCTTGATGACGTTGTAAATGCTCATTTTGCGAGAGCCTCCCCGAGCTTCTTGGCGGCGCCTTCGCTCAACAGCACCTTGGAGTGACGAAGCACGTCGTAAACGGTGACGTCTTTCGTCGCCACCAGCTTCACGCCCTTCAAATTGCGCGAGCTGAGAGCAAGGTTGCGGTTATCTGCCTCATGATTCACGAGCAGCACTGTGCGGCTGGCTTCCAGCTTATTGAGAACCGACCGAAAGGCCTTGCTCTTGTGATCCGCCAGTTGGAACCCCTGGATCACCGCCAGCTCGCCATCCCGCAGCTTTGCGGAAAGAGCCGAGCGCAACGCGCCGAGCAGCATCTTGCGCGGCAGTTTGTAGCTGTAATCGCGCGGCTGCGGCCCATGGACCGTACCGCCGTGACGCCACAGCGGCGAACGGATGGAGCCCATGCGCGCGCGGCCAGTGCCCTTCTGCCGCCACAGTTTCTTGCCCGATCCCGAAACTTCGTGCCGCGTCTTGGTCGATGCCGTGCCGGATCGCGCGCAAGCCTGGTAATGCCGGACGGCCTCATACAGAAGGTGCTCGTTCACCGGCGCGGCGAAAACTTCATCGGCCAAATCGATCTGGCCGACCACTTCGCTATTCAAATTGAAGATTTGTACGCTAGGCATGGTCCGTTACCTCTTTGCCCTCCGCACCATCACGTAACCGCCATTCGGACCCGGAACCGCGCCCTTCACCATCAGCACGTTGTCCTCGGCATCCACCTCAACCACTTCGAGGTTGCGGACGGTCACCTGTTGCGTACCCATGTGACCCGCCATCCTCATGCCGGGGAACACGCGAGACGGAAAGCTGGATGCGCCGATCGAACCCGGTGCGCGGTGGAACATCGAACCGTGGCTCTCCGGACCTCCGCGGAAATGATGCCGCTTGGTAAGACTCGCGAAACCGCGGCCCTTGCTCACGCCGATCACGTCCACCTTGTCTTTGGGTTTGAACTGATCGACCAGAACGCGGTCGCCTTGTTTCAAATCGCCATCGCCGGGACCCAGCCGAACTTCGCGCAGGAACTTCACGCCCTCGGCACTTGCTTTTTTCAAATGCCCGGTCATCGGCTTTGTCGTACGCGCCGCTTTGGCAAATTCCATCAGGCCGAGTTGCACAGCGTCGTAACCATCGTTCGCGGGAGTCTTACGCTGCACCACAACGCACGGACCGGCCTTCAGCAACGTGACGGGAACCACTTGCCCGTCCGGCCGGAACAGCTGCGTCATCCCGATTTTTTTCCCTAAAATCCCTAGGCCCATAACACCTCGTAGGTCATTCTTCTATCCCGCAACGGGAGGAAGATCCTTACTTCTTTCCAAACGCCTTGATTTCGACATCCACCCCGGCCGGAAGATCCAGCTTCATCAGCGCGTCCACCGTATCCTGGGTCGGCTCGAGGATGTCCAACAGCCGCTTGTGCGTTCGAATCTCAAACTGCTCGCGCGACTTCTTGTCCACGTGAGGCGACCGCAACACCGTGTAGCGGTTCTTCACCGTCGGCAGCGGAATGGGGCCCGCAATCTGGGCCCCCGTTCTCTTGGCCGTATCGACGATCTCCGTCGTCGATTGGTCGAGGATGCGATGATCATACGCCTTGAGGCGAATGCGAATGCGTTCTCTCAGACTCATCGAGTTACTCTAAAACTTCCGTCACGGTACCCGCGCCGACGGTGCGTCCACCTTCGCGAATCGCGAACCGTAAGCCTTTGTCCATGGCCACCGGAGTGATCAGCTCGACCGCCAACGAAACGTTGTCGCCCGGCATCACCATCTCCATCCCTTCCGGCAACTGCGCCACACCCGTGACGTCCGTCGTGCGGAAGTAA
>Ga0070735_10000091_pt1 | contig 113643 bp, 106 predicted proteins | sample Coa_R1_FD_66443 | JGI IMG/M metagenome (GOLD analysis project Ga0070735, IMG submission 66443) | Surface soil microbial communities from Centralia Pennsylvania, which are recovering from an underground coalmine fire - Coalmine... | ecosystem: Environmental > Terrestrial > Soil > Unclassified ...
CGCCTCGTCGTCACCGCCGAGGACGGCCTCGCCCACGGCGGGGCCGGGAGCTACCTCGCGGGCCTCGTCGAGAAGACGGCCGAGCGGGCCGGCCTCTCCCGGCCGCGCACCGTCGTGCTCGGCATCCCGACGGCCTACCTCCCCCACGGAAAGCCCGACGACATCCTCGCCTCGCTCGGCCTCGACGGGCCGGGCATCGCCGCCTCGGTGCGCGACGCCGCCGAGCGGGCCGAGATCCGCCACTCCAGCTGACCGCCGAGCGGGCGGCCGTCAGGCCGAGTTGCCGCCTCTGCCGGCCGGCCTCTCCTCGTCGGCCGACCCTGCCGGGCCCGCCTCGAACAAGGTGGGCGCCTCGACGGACGGCGCCTCGACGGGGGGTTCCTCGCCGGAGAGCGGCTCCACGAGCTGCGGCCCTTCGGCTCTCGCGTCGCTCACCTCGGAGCTGACGGGGAAGGCCTCGAGATAGCCGGGGCGGGTCGGTCGCAGGAGCGCCCGCAGCTCGGTCGGCTCGAGCGGTCCCGGCGAGAGCCACTCGTCCCACATCTGAGGTTCGAGGACGACGGGCATGCGGGAGTGGATCGGTGCCACCTCCTCGTTGGCGTCCGTCGTGACGATCGTGCACGAGAGAAGCCATTCCGCCTCGTCGTCGCCGCGGGGGCGCCACGCCTCCCACAGGCCGGCGAACGCCATGACGCCGCCGTCGGCCGGCCGGAAGCACCAGGGCTGGCGGTGGAGCCGCTTCGAGCCCGTTTGGGAAGGCTCCTTCTTCCACTCGTAGAAGGCGTCGGCCGGGATGAGGCAGCGGCGTTTCGCCACTGCCGCCCGGAAGGCCGGCTTCTCCTCGATCGCCTCGGCCCTGGCGTTGAACGTCTTCGCGCCGAAGGAGGGGTCCTTCGCCCACGACGGCACGAGCCCCCAGTGGAACACCGAGAGACGGCGACGAAACGGAAGAAGGCCGCCAGGGCCGCCGCCACCCTCCCCACCCTCCGGGGCGTCCGAGGTGGGGGAGTCCGCCTCGGGGCGAGGCCGGCGCAGCGTGACGGCCAGCACCGGGGCCTGTGGGGCGACGTTCCAGCGCGCCTCGACCAGCTCCGGCTCGAGCTCGACGTCGTCGACCGAGAACGCCTCGACGAGGTCCTCGACCGGGCGGCTGGCGACGAAACGGCCACACATCGCCGGACCTACGCCGACCGGACCGGAGGCGCCGGGACCGGCCCACCAACCGACGACCCTCTCGGCGACTCGGTGTTCACCCGGCGGGCGCTCCCAGCTCCGCCAGGAACTTGCGCACGACGGGGAGGTCGTCCGGGTGCGTGATGCCGATGCACCGCCCCTTCGTGAGCGTCACCCGCACGCCGGCGCGCCCTTCGGCGACGAGCTCACCGACGACGCTCGGGAGCAGCAGCTCCGGCGGCTTGCCGTCGACCTCGGGGAGCGACGACGGGTCGAAGGCGGCGAGAGCGAAATCGAGGTCCCCGAAGATGGCCGGGCTGAACCCCCAGAGGTTCATCGAGGTCTCCTCGTCGCCCGTCAGCTCGGTGCCGGGGAGCTCGGGATCGGCGCCGAGGGGGCGCGCCAGGAAGAACCCGTTGTACTCCTGGCAGACGGTGTGCTCGACGAGCTCGGTGAGGTGGCCGGTGTCGTCGACGCGGCAGATGCCCCGTGTGACGGCGGCGTCGCCGATGATCGTGTCGGCGAGGCGGTACGCCACGATGACGTGCTCGCTCACCTTGTCGGCGTCGCCGCCCGAGCCCGAGAGGGCCTTCACCTCGCTCGCGAGCGTGGCGAGGCCGTCGTCGCCGTAGAGGTCGTCGGCGTTGGCGACGCCGAAGGGCGCCGTCACGTGCGGGGCGGCCGAGGCGACGGCCTGCGTGGTGCCGGCGACCGGGCCCTGCACGACCGGGGTGACGCGGAGGTCGTCCGGCCAGTGACCCTCGATGTGCTCGAGCAGCTCGTCCTGCACCTCCTCGCGCACGATGAGGATCACCTCGTCGAAACCCGCCCGCCGGGCGCCGAAGGCGGTGTAGTCCATCACCGCCTCGCCGTTGGGGCCGACGGGGGCGAGCTGCTTCAGTCCGCCGAACCGGCGGCCGAACCCGGCTGCGAGAAGGACGAGCTGCATGCGGCCAGCCTACGAGGGCTCGCCCGACGAGCCGCCCCGACGAGCCGCCCCTCGTCAGCCAGCCGGAGCGCTCCAGACGAAGGTCCCCCAGTTCGTGAGGGTGTCTCGGGCGATGCGAGGGATCATCTCGGCGGCGAGGTAGACGGTGTCGCCGCTCGCGGCCCCCATCGAGTAGTCGCCCCAGCGGCAGCCCCCGTAGGACGGGCCGGTGAAGGCGGCGTAGCACGTGAACCCGTCGTCCGGCGCCACTCCGCCCGCGGCGATCCGCACCGGGCCGCTCGGCCCGGCCGGGCCGTAGGACACGTAGGCGGCACTCGGGTAGTTGTGCGGTCCCGAGAGGCTGAACACGAGGTAGCCATGCCCGTCCGAGGAGAGCGCCGTGTAGGGGTAGAGGAGCCCTGTCCCCTTCACGGCCACATAGCCCTGGCGGACGACGTGCACGGCGAGGGTCGAGCCCGAGAGCGACGGGCGCAGCTGGAACCATGCGACGGAGTCGCCCGTGTTGGAGGTCGCCGTGTCGATCTCTCCGTACACGATCCCGTGGAGGAAGGTCGTCTCCATCACGGCGTCGAAGTCGGCCTGGATGCCTCCCGGACCGCTCTGCACCTGGACCCCGAGCGGGCGCGGGCCGGGCTTCTGCCTGGCGTCGGGCGGGAAGGCGTAGCCCTCGCTCGTCGTCTCGTCCACGTACAGCTTGGGCGGCGCCGGCGTGCCGAGCTGCGAGGTGTTGTGGAGGGCGTACACCTCGAGGTGGTCGTCCGAACCCTTGTTGAGGTCCGACTCCACGAAGTACTCGGTGTTGCGGGCGAAGACGGCCCCCTGCGGGGTCGTCGTCGGGGCGAGGAAGATCGGCTGCCCGAAGGCGTCGCTCGTGATCCGGTAGCCGAACACGACGGGCGTGATGCGGCTCTGCTGGTAGTACTCGAGCAGCTGTTTCGAGACGGCGTACATGACGACGCCGTTGTAGCCACCCGTCGTGAGCGGGAACTCGTCGGTCGTGATGTAGATGCCGTTGTCGTCCGCACCGAGCTGGTCGTAGTCGCCGAAACAGGGGCAGTGCGGAGCGCCCGAGTCCGTCGTGTCGAAGCCCCACACGTGGTAGCTGCCGAGCGGGTTGCTCGTGTCGCTCACCTCGATGTACTGCGTGCTCGGCGTCGTCGCTTTGCCCTTCGAGCTCACCGAGGCGATCGTGAACTCGTCGAGGAACCAGCGCTTCGACGGGGCGTCGTAGTAGCAGCGCGGGTCGGAGAAGTCGAAGGCGTCCTTCACCGGCTTCTTGAAGAGCTGGTAGGTCGGGATGACGTTGCTGAGGCGTGCGCCGCCGGGCCGGTAGACGGCGAGGGCGTTGTTGATGAACTCGACCACGTAGCCGCCGCCGGCGCACAGGCCCTGGTCGGGCGGCTCGAGGTCGATGCCCCCGTTCGCCGCCGCCTGCTCGGGGCCGGTCAGCCCGACGAAGCCGTGCTCCCCGGCCACCTCGGTCGACGTGAGGGCGCGGAGCGCCGCGGTCGGCTTCGACGACGGGAGCTCGGCGGCCGGGTGATAGGCCACCACCTTGTTGTCAACGATCCGCCACTTCTTGTGGGGGGCCGGCACGGCGGCGCCGGCCGCCCGGGCCGAGCGGGTCGCACCGCCGCCCCCGCCGAGACGTGAGAGCGTCACGGTGCCGAACAGCTTGAGCGCCGGGGTGAAGACCGCCACCTTGTCGACCGAGCTGCTGCGGGACGAGCCGGCGGCCTGGGCGCCCCCGCCGGCGAAGACGGCCTGCGCGGCGACGAGGACACCGGCCGCCGCCACCGATCCCACCCAACCGGCCGCCCTCACCCTGCGCATTGCTTCCTCCCTCGTCCTTGCCCGACAGGCCAACGATCGCCGGACGCTACCTGGCGTCGCCGCGTCGGGCAACGAAACCCGACGACTCCTGCGGGTCGAGCCTCGTGACCACTCCCGTACACTGAAAGGCGATGGCAGAGCTCATCGACGAGCAGGAGCGGTCGGCCCGCGAGGCGGCGCTCAACGAGCTGATGGACCTGATGCGCCCGGCGGTGCAGGCCGACGGCGGCGATCTCGTGGTGACCGACGTCGACTACGACGCCGGCATCGTCGAGGTGCAGCTGCAGGGGGCCTGCGGCAGCTGCGCCATCTCGGGCATGACCCTGCAGGGCGGCGTCGAGCGCCTCTTGAAGGACCGCCTCGACTGGGTGACCGAGGTGAAAGGCAGCGTCGACGAGTCGCTCGACTTCTTCGAGTCCGTCTCGCTCGGCCGCGGCGCCTACGTCCCCAAGGCCTGACCTCACTCCACGCCCGGCAGGCGGGCCGTGTAGATGGAGTAGCCGTCGATCAGGCGCGCCACGACGGTGGCGAGCACCGTCGCAGCCATCATGGGCACCATCAGCCCGAAACCGACGTGGGTGAGCTCGAGCACGAGCACCAGCCCGGAGAGCGGTGCCTGCATGGCCGCCCCGATCATGGCGGCGGCCCCGACGAGGGCGAAGGCGCCGATCGGGGCGCCGGGCCAGAGGTGGACCCAGACCAGGCCTGAGAAGCCCCCGAGGACGGCGCCGGTGCTGAGCGTCGGGGTGAACAGCCCGCCGCTCGCGCCCGACTGGAGGCAGAGCGCCGTCACGATCGGCTTCAAGGCGAAGAGGGCGAGGAGCAGCGCGATCGTGCCGTGGCCGAGGAAGGCGTCGTGCGCCATGTCCTTGCCGTTGCCGAACAGCTGCGGGTAGGCGAAGCCGACGAGGCCGAGGATCGAGAAGGCGACGAGCGGGGCGCCGATGGCGAGCCGTCCTCGCGCCGAATGGTGCGAAACCCAGCCGATCAGCCGGATGTAGCCCGCCGCGATCAGGCCGACGAACGGCCCCATGACGAGCGAGCAGGCCATGATCGCGCCCGAGAAGTGCATCGGGGCGATGTCGACGTAGGTGGCGTTGGTGGGGAGGTAGATCCAGGCGACCGCCGTGGCGATGAACGAGCAGGCGACCGCCGGGAGCACGGCCGGGAGCGCCACGGTCCCGAGCAGCACCTCGAGCGTGTAGACGGCCCCGCCGAGCGGCACGTTGTAGACGGCGCCGAGCCCGGCGCCGCCCCCGCACCCGACGAGGACGCGGCGCTGGCCGCCGGTGAGCGAGAGGCGGTCCGCCAGCACGGTGCCCGACGCCGCCCCCATCACCTTCGGCGCCTGCTCGCGGCCGATGGAGGCGCCCATGCCGACGACGAGCTCCGAGAGGAGCCCGGAGCCGAGGCAGCGGCGGAAGGACAACCGCGAGTCGCCCGCCCAAAGGGCGTCCTCGGGGTGGGACTGCTCGCCTGCGGTCAGGCGCCGAAGGAGGAACCAGGCCGGCCCGGCGATGGCGCCGGCGACGGCGAGCGAGGCGATGCGCCTCGCGTCGCTCGCCCGCTCGACGGCTCGCTCGAGCGAGCCCGAGTGATAGCCGAAGGCGAGGTGCTGGACCCCGAACAGCACCCACATGAACAGGTCGCCGAACAGGCCCGTGGCGATCCCGGTGAGGACGATGGCGAGCCAGAAGCGCGCCGTGAGCGGCGCGTCGCCGTCGCCGGTGGCGTTCGGCTGCTCGGTGGCGCCACGCCGGGACGGGAGGCGGCGCCGCAGCACCGGCGGCGGGACCCGCACGCGCTCGGACGGCGGACGGCCCCCTCGCTTCGAGGTCCTCCTCCCCAACGTCACCGCCAGCGACTGTACGCGTGCAAGGGTGAGTGACCCTATGAGGGTCTTCTGCTTCGACGAGGAGGTCTCGCGCCCGGTCGGCGGACCCGGCTCGGGCGCCCGGGCCGGACGCCTCGCCCTCGAGGGGGGTGGCCTCGCCCTCGAGATGCTCCACCTGGCGCCCGGCGGGCGGCTCTCGAGCGCCTCGCTCGGGCCCCGTCCCGACACAGCGACGACCGTGCTCGCCGTCGTCTCGGGCGAGGTCGCCCTCGTCTCGGCCTCGGGCGGCGAGAGGGTGCTCCGCGCAGGCTTCGGGGCGGCGCTGGCGACCGGTGAGCCCTTCGAGCTCGAGAGCGCGACGGGCGCCGCGGCCGTCCTCCTCGCGGTGGGGGGCGAGCTCCGCCCTCCTATCTGGGTGACTCAGGAGATCGAGGTGGTCGACTACGACGCCGGCTGGCCCGAGCGCTTCGAAGAGGTACGCGCCTTCGTCTGGCCGGCCGTCGCCGGGCTGGCCGTGCGGATCGACCACGTCGGCTCGACCTCGGTGCCGGGCCTCGCCGCCAAGCCGATCATCGACACCGACGTCGTCGTCGCCTCGCCCGGTGACGTCGCCGAGGCGATCGAGCGGATCGAGGCGCTCGGCTACGAGTGGCGGGGGGACCTCGGCGTCCCCGGGCGTGAGGCCTTCCACGTCCCCCCGGGCGTGCCGCTTCCCCGTCACCACCTCTACCTCGTCGTCGACGAGAACCGTGCCCACCTCGACCACGTGCTGCTGCGGGACCTCCTGCGGGCCGACGAGGCCGCCCGGGAGCGCTACGGCGCCCTCAAGCGTCGCAACGCCGAGCTCGTGGCGGACGACATGGATCGCTACGTCGCCGCCAAGGCCGCCCTCGTCGCCGAGCTCCTCACCAGGGCGCGGGCCGAGCGGGGGCTCGCTGCGGTCGAGTACTGGGACCCCGGGGCCGTCGGGGATCCCTGATCCGGAGACGCCGGGTCCCGGGTCGCGGAATTCGGGTGCAACAGAGGGGCGGGTTTCGTCGTCGATATGGACGTGGAGCCGCGCCCGTCGATCCGTCCCGTCCTCCTCGTGGCGCTGCTCTTCCTTGCGTCCCTCGTGGGCGCCACGCTGACCACGAGCGCCGGCCCCGGCCACACCCGCCCGGGCCCGGCCCGGCTGGTGCGGGTGGTGGTCGATCAGCCCGCGGCGGCGAGGACCTCGGCGGGCTCGATCTCGCCGTAGCGGACGATCGGCTCGAACAGGTCGATCACGGTCCGGTCGCCCGACGTGATCCCGCGCAGCGGCTCGGTCACGAGGCGGCGGGTGACGAAACGGCGGGCGACCGCCGCCTTGCGGGCGTCGCCGTTCGATGCGAGCGACCAGGCCGCCTCCTCGCAGGCGAGAGCGCCCTCGAGCGTGTCGGCCATGAGGTAGGCGAGCCTGCGCAGCTGGAGGAGGGCGAGGTCCTCGGGGGCGCCGAGGACGTGACGGCACGCCTCGGCGACGTCCTCGCGGGCGGCTCGGACGGCCTGCACGGCGGGGGCGAGCACCTCGCCGGTGGCGCCCTCCTCGGCGATCTTGACGGCCCGGTCGATGCGGTCGAGCACGGCCTCGTGGGCCGCGTCGGCCTTCATCGCCCGCCGCACGTCGATGGCGCAGATGTTCTCGGTCCCCTCCCAGATGGTGTGGCACTGGGCGTCGCGGAGCTGGCGGGCCATCGGCCAGTCCTCCATGTAGCCGTTGCCGCCGAACACCTCGAGCGCCGTCGAGGCCGACTCGAGGGCGACGCGGCAGCAGCGCAGCTTGGCGAGGGGGATGGCGATCCGCCGCAGCCGGGCGCCCTCCTCCGGCGAGTCGGCCGAGCGGGCCGCCGCGGCGCACTCGAAGGTGAGGGCGAGGCCCGTCTCGAGGTCGACGAGGAGGTCGACGAGGGTCTCGCGGACGAGGGGGTAGGCGTCGATCCGCTTGCCGAACTGCTCGCGGCGGCCGGCGTAGATGGCAGCCTCCAGGAAGGAGCGGCGGTGGATGCCGAGGCCCATGAGGGCGACGCCGAAACGGCTCCCGTTCACCATCTCCATCATCCGGTTGATGCCCTTGCCGTCCCGGGCGGCGTCGGCGGCCGCCGGTGCCGGATCGTCGCCGGTCCTCGGCTGCGGGCCGGCCAGCCAGGCCTGGGCGCCGTCGAGGGTGACCTCGCCGGTGGGGACGCCGACCGTGCCGAGTTTCGGCTTGAGCCGCTTGACGTTGAACCCGTTCGCCCGGCCGTCGGGCAGGTGGCGGGGCACGATGAACGTGGCGAGGCCCCGCGAGCCCGAGGGGGCGCCCTCGGGGCGGGCGAGGACGATGAAGACGTCGGCGTCGACGTTCGAGCAGAAGTGCTTGTCACCAAAGAGGCGCCATTCGGCCCCGTCCTGGACCGCCCGGGTGGTGTTGGCCCCGACGTCGCTGCCGCCCTGGCGCTCGGTGAGGAACATCCCGCCTTCCCAGGACTGGTCGGGGTCGAGCGACACGAGGCGGCGAAGGAACTCCGAGCGGATCTCGGCCGGGCCGTACCGTTCGACGATGTCGGCGGCGCCTCCCGTCATGCCGAGGGCGCAGTAGACCGCCGTCTCGGCCTGCGAGACGAGGTACGACGTCGCCGCCGTGACGACGGCCGGGACCGACCGGCCGCTGTGGGCCTGGAGACCGCCTGCGAAACCCGCACGCACGAGGTCCGCCTTGTTCTCGAGCCACGAGGGGTGATGCGTGACGACGCCGACGTCCTCGCCCCAGCGGTTGTAGCGGTCGAGCCGGGGGCCGTGCTTGTCGGTCACCTCGGCGCGGGCGGCCACCGTCCGGCCGACGAGGTCGCCGTAGCGGGCGACGATCTCCTCGGCGAACGCCCGGTCGTCGCGGTTCGGGAGCAACCGGTCGAGGAGGAGCCTGAGGTTCGGGTCCATCTCGTACCAGTCGAGGCCGATGGCCTGCTCGAACTCTGCGTAGTCGGGGAGCATCGTCGGTTGCCTCCTGGCTCCGTCGCTCGGCGGGCGCCGTCTCACAGCGTAGTAGTGCCGCGTCGGTAACTCAGGTGGGCGCCGCCGCCGGCGCGGTCCTCGCCGGCGGGCTCTTCAGTCCTCGCCGGGCGCCGGCCGGCTGACGAGGCCGACGGCGCCCTCGGCCCGCGCCGTCGCGAGGAGCCCTGTCACCGAGGGGACGCAGAGCACGGCGGTGATGGCGGCGGCGACGAAGACGGCGGCCCCGAGGATGGTGTGGCGCGTCCCGAGGGCGTGGGCCACCGGGCCCGTCAGGGCGTCGCCGATGGGGAGGAGGACGAGCGAGCCGAGCCAGTCGTAGGCGCTCACCCGGGAGAGGACGTCGCCGGGGACGTTTCGCTGCATGGTGGTGTCCCAGAGCGCCCCGAACATGGCGAACGAGATCCCTCCGAGCGCGGCGCCGGCCGCGATCACGGGCACCGGGAACCCGAGGGCGAGCCCGAGGAGTGGGACCACCCAGGTGTAGGCGGACGCGGTGGCGAGGAGAAGGGGCCGCCGCGGCCGGTAGCGGAGCATGACGAGGCCGCCGAGGATGGCTCCCGCACCCTGGCAGGCGAGGATCGCTCCCCAGACGCTGGCGCCACCGAGGCGCGCCTTGGCGATGGCAGGCCCGAGGATCATCAGCGGGGCGAAGATCGCCACGTTGCAGAGCGAGAACTGCACCACCACGACCCACAGCCAGGTGCGCCTCCAGAACTCCCGCCAGCCGGTCCGCAGGTCGTGGACGAAGGACGTCGCCTCGCGTTGCGCCCGCGGGGCGAGGCGTAGTCCGGCGAGGGTGAGGACGCTCACGACATAGGACGCCGCGTCCGCCGCGATCGCCCAGCCGGGGCTCGTGGTGGCGACGATGATGCCGGCGAGGGCGGGGCCGATGATGCCGGCGGTCGAGTACGAAAGGCCCCGCAGGGCGTTCGCCTCGGTCAGGCGGGCGTCGCTCACGATCTCGGGGACGAGGCCGGTGAGCGCTGGCTGGAAGAGCCCGGAACCGATCCCCTGGAGGACCACCAGCACGATGAAGCCCCACAGCGGGACGCCGCCGGCGATGACCCACCCGGCGAGCGCCGCCTGGGCGACCGTTCGCAGGACGTCGGCTCCGAGCATGACCGCCCGCCGCCCGAGCCGGTCTGCGATCACGCCCCCGACGAGCAGGAAGACGACGAGCGGCGCCACACCGGCGGCGAGCACATAGCCCACGTCGGTGGCCGTGCCGTGCTGGAGGACGGCGAATGTGACCGCGAGCGGCGACATCTGGCTGCCGAGGGTCGAGGTGGTCTGGCCGACGAAGAAGCGCCGGAAGTTCGGCTCCTTCAGCGCGCCGAGGCGGTTGCGCCAGCGCGCCGCCAGGCCGGTGTCGGTTCGGCTCGAGCGGTTCCGGGCTCCGGTGCCGGCCGGGGCATTGGCGCCGTCGGCGCCGGTGGCGCCGGTGCCGGCCGGGGCGTCGCCCTGGCCGCCGAGCTCGCCCACGGCGGCGAGCTTATGAGGGTGCCTGCGAGGTGCTCAGCCTGCGGAGCGGAGCTCCGGGGGCCGGCGCCGCCGCCACGCCTGGGCGATGTCGGGCGGCTCCCATCCGGCGTCGGCAGGGTTCAGGGTGGTGCCCGGCTTCACGATCTCGTCGAGACGGTCGAGGACGTCGTCGGACAGCCGGACGTCGCTCCCGGCAAGGAGGTCGTCGAGCTGCTCCATGGTGCGGGGACCGATGATGGCCGAGGTGACCGCCGGATGGGCGATCACGAAGGCGATCGCCAGGTGGACGAGGCTCGTGCCGGCGTCGTCGGCCACCTTCACGAGCTCCTCGACGACGTCGAGCTTGCGCTGGTTCTCGGGGAGCGAGGGATCGAAGCGCTGCGGGATGCGGGACGCCCTCCCGCTCGACATGTCGATGTCCGTGCCCCGCCGGTAGCGGCCGGTCAGCCAGCCGCCGCCGAGCGGGCTCCAGGCGATGACGCCCATCCCGTAGCGTTGGCAGGTCGGAAGCACGCCTCGCTCGATGCCGCGGGCGAACAACGAGTAGGGGGGCTGCTCGCAGCGGAAGCGCTCGTAGCCCCGGCGCTCGGCCACCCACTGCGCCTCGACGATCTGCTCAGGCGGGAAGGTCGACGAGCCGATCGCCCGCACCTTGCCCTGGCGGACGAGGTCGGTCAGGGCCGAGAGGGTCTCCTCGACGTCGGTCTTCGAGTCCGGCCGGTGGATCTGGTAGAGGTCGATGTAGTCCGTCTGGAGGCGGCGGAGGCTGTCCTCGACCTCGTGCATGATCCACCGGCGCGAGTTGCCCTGCCGGTTCGGGTCGTCGCCGGAGCCCATCTGAGCGTGCACCTTGGTGGCGAGCACGACCGAGTCGCGCCGTCCCTTCAGGGCCTTGCCGACGATCTCCTCGGACTCGCCCTGTGAGTACACGTCCGCCGTGTCGACGAAGTTCACTCCCGAGTCGAGGGCCTTGTGGATGATGCGGATCGACTCGTCGTGGTCGGGGTTGCCCCACTGGCCGAACATCATCGCCCCGAGGCAGTACGGGCTGACCTGGATGCCGGTGTTGCCGAGAGTCCGGTAGCGCATGCGACCAACCTAGGGGCGGCCCGCTGGCCCTCGGCCCCGCCCCCGGCCGGCCCTGGCCGCCCCTGGCCCCCGCCGGAGGTAGTTGCGCACACAAGTTGTCATGGAACCTGCTGCGAACGGCCTGATGTACGACGCGTTTCCTGACAACTACGGGTGTTCGGGCGTCAACAGCCGGGCGCCGACCTGTGCAGCCGCCCCACAGGCGGGATGCGCCAGGGCGTCAGCCGGCGGGCTTCGGCTCCTTCGGGAGGCCGAGCACGCGCTCACCGACGATGTTGCGCTGGATCTGGGCGGTGCCGCCCCAGATGGTCTCGGAGCGGGAGAAGAAGAAGCTCGCCTGCAGCGGGCTCACCGAGTAGCCCTCGCGCCGGCGCCTCGTCCCGATGCCGGGGAGGAACTCCTCGTCGGCCGTCTCATCGCCCGAGAGGATCTGGCCGTCCATCCCGAGGATGTCGAGCGCCAGCTCCATCGTGTCGCGGTGGTACTCGGACCAGTACATCTTGTTGGTGGCGCCGAGGGCCATCGTGGAGTGGTCGCCGGTGAGGGCCGAGGTGAGCGTGCGCAAGCCGTTGATCTGCATGATCTTCACCTTCGACCAGGCCTGGGCGAGGCGCTGGCGGATGAGCGGGTCGGCGATCCTGCCGTTCCGGCGCGCCGCCTCGATGATCGAGTCGAGCTCCTTCTGGAAGCGCCGGTGCCCGGTCGTCGCCGAGGTGCCACGCTCGAAGCCGAGCGTCGTCATCGCGACGGACCACCCGTTGTTCACGCCGCCGACGACGTTGTCCTTCGGGCAGCGGGCGTTCGTGAAGAACACCTCGTTGAACTCGGCCGAGCCGTCGATCTGGGCGATCGGCCGCACCTCGATCCCCTCCTGGTGCATCGGGACGAGCAGGTAGGAGATCCCCTTGTGCTTGGGAGCCTCGGGATCGGTCCGGGCGAGGAGGAAGATGTAGTCGGCGTAGTGGGCCTGGGTGGTCCAGACCTTCTGGCCGTTGATGACCCACTCGTCGCCGTCGAGGTCGGCCCTCGTCTTGAGCGACGCGAGGTCGCTCCCGGCGTCCGGCTCCGAGAAGCCCTGGCACCAGGAGATCTCGCCCGAGAGGATCTTCGGGAGGAAGAACTTCTTCTGCTCCTCGGTGCCCCACTGGAGGATCGTCGGCCCGACGAGGGTGTCGCCGAAGAAGTCGGCCCGCATCGGGGCGTTCACCCTGGCGAACTCCTCGTTGAGCACGACGGCCTGCATGGTCGTGAGGCCGCGCCCGCCGTACTCGGTGGGCCAGGCGGCGCAGATCCATCCACCCGAGGAGAGCTTCTTCGTCCACTCCGAGTTGAAGCTCGCCCTCTCCTCGGCCGTCATCGAGAAGCCTGGCTCGCCCCATCCATCGGGCAGGTTGTCCTCGAGCCAGGCTCGAACCTCGCTGCGAAACTCCTCGGCTTCGGGCGGATAGCTCAGGTCCATGACCCGAGAGGCTACCGAACCGGCCGGACGACCGGCCTCCCGGCGAGCGGGCATCAGTCCAGGCACGGGGCTTGTGGCCACTGACAACGGGTACGATGGCGCCGCCGCCTGTGGCCGTGGAAAGGAGGCGGGATGTCGCAAGACGAACCTCCGAGTACCCGCTCCAATCCGGCGCGGCCGAGGCCGGCCCGTCAGAGCTAGCTGACCTTCCCGCCGAGCACGGCCGAGGTTCCGGCCCGGCGCGCAGGGCGCAGGGACCTCGGCGGCCGCCACCTGCCAGCGCGGACGGTGCCGAGCAGCCTGCCCGCCGGTCGGCAGCACGGCCGGCGCCAGACGAACCCCGCCCGCCGGCGCATCCGCCGACCGCACCCGCGAACAGCGAGCGCCGACCGACGAGCGCCGAGCACCGAGAGACCGATCCGCCCGAAGCCGTTCCCGACTCGCCGAGAGGAGGCCGCACGTTGGCACGACGCCCCCCGCTCCAGACGCCGCAGGCGCTCCGCAGGCGCCTCGACCAGCGCCACCGCCGCCTCACGACGACGCGGGCCGTCCGCGAGGCGATCGTCTCGCTCGCCGGCCTCCTCAACCGGCCCGTCCGTCACCAGGGCGGCGAGGAGATCGGCCGCCTCGTCGACGTCATGGCTCGTTTCTCCGGCGAGCAGGCCTACCCGCCCATCTCGGGGCTCGTGGTACGGGTCGGGCGCCGGAAGGTCTTCCTCGACGCCGGCCTCGTGGACCACCTCGGCCACGACGAGATCCGGCTCCGCTCGGCCCGCGTCGACCTGCGCGACTACGAGCGGCGCCCGGGCGAGCTCCTCCTCGCCCGCGACGTGCTCGACCACCAGCTCGTCGACGTGGACGGGGTGCAGGTGATCCGGGCGGCGGACCTCTACCTCGCCCCTGCCAACGGGCGCATCCGCCTCGTCGGCGTCGACACGAGCACCCAGACCCTGCTCCGCCGCCTCGGTCCGGCCCGCATGCGGGTCCGTCCCACGCCCGAGCGGGTCATCGACTGGGCCGCCGTCCAGCCGTTCGGCGGCCCTGAGAAGCACGTCCGGCTCCGCACCTCCCACGAGGGCCTTCTCCGGCTGCGGCCGGGCGAGCTGGCCGACCTCCTCGAGGACCTCGGGCGTGAGGCGCAGCAGGAGCTGCTCGAGGCGCTCGCCCCCGAGGAGGCGGCGGACGCCCTCGAGGAGATGGATCCCGAGGAGCTCGAGTCGCTGCTGCGCGGGTCGGACCCCGACCGGGCCGCGGTGCTCGTCGCCTCGATGGAGACCGACGAGGCGGTCGAGGCGCTGCGTGACCTCGCCGACCCCGAGCGCGAGGAGCTGCTCGAGCACATGTCGGACGCCCGAGCCGAGGAGCTGAGCTCGCTGCTCGCTTACTCCGAGGACACCGCCGGCGGCATCATGACGACCCTCCTCGCCCGAGCGACGAGCCGCCAGACCGTCGGCGAGGTCCGCCAGCTGCTCCGTTCCCTCTCCGACCACAGGGGGGAGATCGACGCCGTGGCCGTGGTCGACGAGGCGGGCTACCTCGTCGGCGACGTCGCCCTCTTCGACCTCGCCCTCGCCGGGGACGAGACGCCGGTGGGCGACCTCGTGCCCGAGGAGGACGTGCCGACGGTCGCGCTCGACGCCTCGATCTCCGAGGTGGCCGCCCAGCTGATCGAAACCCGCCGCTCCTCCGTGCTCGTCGTCTCCGACGAGTGCCCCGTCGGGAGGATCCTCGCCGACGACCTCGTCGACGCCCTCCTCCCCGAACGGGGACGGCTCCACTTCCCGAGGCTCCTCCAGTGAGCGGCGACCGCGGGGACCCCGAACGATGCCCGGGAGCCGCCGGTCGATCTGGCGCCGCGCCCTCACCGTCCTTGCGATAGCCGGCCCGGGCCTCATCGCCGCCAACGCCGGCAACGACGCCGGCGGGATCGCCACGTACGCCTCGGCGGGATCCGAGTTTCGCTACCGGACGCTGTTCGTGATGGTCCTCATCACGATCGGGCTCGTCGTCGTGCAGGAGATGTCGGCCCGGCTCGGCGCCATCACCGGAAAGGGGCTGGCGTCGCTCATCCGCGAGGAGTTCTCGATCCGGCTCACCTTCCTCGCCCTCGCCGCCCTCCTTGTCGCCAACGTCGGGATCGTGGTCTCGGAATTCGCCGGGATCGGGGCGGCCTTCCAGCTCTTCGGGGTGTCGCGCTACATCACCGTGCCCATCGCGGCCGTGGCCATCTGGGCGCTCGTCGTGGCCGGCAGCTACCGCTACGCCGAGCGGATCTTCCTCCTGCTCTCGCTCGCCTTCTTCAGCTACCCGATCGCCGCCATCCTCGGCCACCCGAACTGGAAGGCGGTGGCCGACGCCACCGTCGTGCCGCACTTCCTCGCCTCGAACGCCTTCGTCCTCCTCGTCGTGGCGCTGATCGGCACGACCATCTCGCCCTACATGCAGCTCTACAACGCCGCGGCCGTGGTCGACCGGGGCATCGGGCCGGAGGAGTACCCGCTCGAGCGGGTCGACACGGTCGCCGGGGCGATCTTCGCCGACGTCATCTCGTGGTTCATCATCGTCGCCACGGCCGCCGTCCTCGGGGGGACCGGGGTGCTCAACTCGGCGAAGGAGGCCGCCCAGGCCCTCCGGCCGGTCGCCGGCTCGGCGGCCGAGCTCCTCTTCGGCCTGGGGCTTCTCGGCGCCTCGGCGCTGGCGGGCGCCGTGGTGCCGCTCTCCACCTCCTACGCCCTCGCCGAGGCGATCGGGGTCGAGCGCTCCGTCTCGCGCAGCTTCCGGGAGGCGCCGGTCTTCCTCGGGCTCTTCACCGCCCAGGTCGCCATCGGGGCCTTCGTGGCGCTGCTCCCGGTCAACCTGATCGCCCTGCTCATCGGCACCCAGGTCCTTCAGGGGGTGGTCACGCCCATCACGCTCGCCTTCATCCTCGTCCTCGCCAACCGGCGCTCCGTCCTCGGCGAGTACGCCAACGGGCGGATCTTCAAGGTCGTCGCCGCCATCACGGTCGTCGTCGTCGCCGTGATGGCGAGCACCCTCGTCGTCATCACCATCGCCGGCCTCTTCTGAGACGGGAGCGTCGCCGAGCCGCGACGGGCCGCCGAGCTTTCGACAGTGGGCGAGCCACAACCCCACAGCTGCGACTCCTGGGGTTTGCGAAGGGACGGGCCGAGCGGGGAGGCTTATCCGCCATGCACCACCCGGCGGCGCCCTTCGATCCCGAGCGTCTCCGCATCGCGTACCTCGTCTACCGGGGCAACCCGCGCTGCGGCGGGCAGGGCGTCTACTCACGCCACCTCTCCCGTGAGCTGGCCGCTCTCGGCCACGAGGTGACGGTGTTCGCCGGGCAGCCGTACCCCGAGCTCGACGACGGGGTGGGTTTCGTGCCGGTGCCGAGCCTCGACCTCTACCGCGAGCCGGACCCCTTCCGGGTGCCCCACCTGCGGGAGTTCACGAGCCGGACCGACCTCCTCGAATTCGCCATCATGTGCACGGCCGGCTTCCCCGAGCCCCGCACCTTCACCATCCGTGCCCGCCGCCTCCTCGCCGGGCGCCTCGGAGAGTTCGACCTCGTCCACGACAACCAGTCGCTCGGGAGCGGCATCCTCGGCATGATGCGGGACGGCTGGCCGGTCCTCGAGACCGTCCACCACCCGATCACCGTCGACCGGGAGCTCGACCTCGACCACGCCACCACCCTGCGCCGGCGGCTCACGCTGCGGCGCTGGTACGGCTTCCTCGCCATGCAGCGCCGGGTGGCACGACAGGTTCCCCGGGTCGTCACCGTGTCCGAGTCCTCCCGTCGCGACATCGCCGCCCAGCTCGGGGTCGACCACGAGCGGATCGCCGTGGTCCCCGTCGGCGTCGACGAGGAGGTCTTCCGCCCCCGTCCCGAGATCGCCCGGGTCCCCGGCCGCCTCGTCACGACGGCGAGCGCCGACGTGCCCATGAAGGGGCTGGTGCCGCTCCTCGAGGCCCTCGCCAAGGTGCGCACCGAGCGCGAGGACGCCCATCTCGTGGTGGTCGGCCGGCTGCGCGACGGCAGCCATGTGCCCGCCGTCATCGACCGCCTCGGCGTGGAGGGCGCCGTGCGGTTCGTGTCGGGCATCAGCGACGACGAACTGTCAGGCCTCTACGCCTCGGCGCAGGTGGCCGTCGTGCCGTCGCTCTACGAGGGTTTCTCGCTCCCGGCCGTCGAGGCGATGGCGTCGGGGGTGCCTCTCCTCGCCACGACCGGCGGCGCGCTGCCCGAGGTGGCGGGTCGTGACGGCGAAACCGCCCTCCTCGTCCCGCCGAACGACCCCGGGGCGCTCGCAGCGGCGCTCGTGCGGATGCTCGAGGACGGGGCGCTGCGGGCACGGCTGGCGGCCGCCGGCCGGCAGCGGACGCTCGAGCGGTTCACCTGGCCGGTCACGGCGCGCGGCACGGCCGAGCAGTACGCCCTCCTGCTCGAGGATCACGCCCGGGCGGCGAGCTCCCGCACCGCCGCAGCCGCCGGACCTGCCGCCGGCCGAGCCGCACGGCCGACCGCCGGCGACCCGCCGCCTGCCGAGTCGGACCCCGAGTCGGACCCCGAGTCGGACCCCGAGCCGGTGCCGTGCTGACGGTCGACTTCGAGCGCCTCGGGCTCGAGCCGGGCATGGCCGTGCTCGACCTCGGCTGCGGCGCCGGGCGCCACGCCTTCGAGTGCCTGCGCCGCGGCGCCCGGGTCGTCGCCCTCGACGCCGACCCGGTCGAGCTGAAAGGGGTCGTGCAGATGCTGGGCGCGATGGAGGACGCCGGCGAGGTGGGCCCGGGCGGGGCCGCCGTCGCCGTGAGGGGGACTGCCTACGCCCTTCCGTTCCCTGCGGGCAGCTTCGACCGGGTGATCGCCGCAGAGGTCCTCGAGCACCTGCACGAGGACTCGCTGGCGATGTCGGAGCTGGCCCGGGTGCTGCGGCCGAACGGCCTCCTCGCCGTGACGGTCCCCCGTTTCGGGCCGGAAGTCGTCAACTGGGCGCTCTCTCGCGAGTACCACGAGGTGCCGGGCGGCCACATCCGCATCTACCGCCGCTCCCAGCTCCTCGGCCGGCTTGCCGGGGCGGGCCTGCGGAGGCGGGGGTCGCACCACGCCCACGGGCTGCACACCCCGTACTGGTGGCTGAGGTGCCTCGTCGGGCCGCACAACGAGCAGAACGTCCTCGTCCGCACCTACCACCGCCTCCTCGTCTGGGACATCATGAAGCGGCCCCGCCTCACGAGGGCGTCGGAACGGATCCTCAACCCGCTCCTCGGAAAGAGCCTCGTCGTCTACCTCGAGCCGGCCGCCCGCCCGCCCGGCCGCCCGGCCGCCGAGACCGCCCCCGAGCCGGCCCGAGCGCCGCGATGACGGCGGTGCTCGACCACGAGAGCCTGCAGGCGACGGCCGACTCGATCGAGGAGGTGCAGCGGCCGAACGGGATGATCCCGTGGTTCCCGGGCGGCCACGCCGACCCCTGGAACCACGTCGAGGCCGCCATGGCGCTCGCCACGGCCGGGCGCACGGCGGCGGCCGAGCGGGCGTACGAATGGCTCGCCACCACCCAGCTCGAGTGCGGTGCCTGGCACAACTACTCGGCCTACGACGGATCGACCGAGGACGCCCGGCTCGACACGAACGTGTGCGCCTACGTGGCGACCGGGATGTGGCACCACGTGCTCGCCACCGGCTCCACCGACGTGCTCGGCGAGATGTGGGCGGTCGTCGAGAAGGCGATGGGTTTCGTGCTGTCGTGGCAGCAGCCCGGGGGCGAGCTGCTCTGGTCGGTCGACCCCGACGGCACCCCCGGCCGCTACGCCCTTCTCACGGGCTCGTCGTCCGCCTACTTCAGCCTCCGCTGCGCCGTCGCCTGCGCCGAGGCGCTCGGGCTGGAGCGGCCGGACTGGGAGCTCGCCATCGGCCGGCTCCGCCGCGCCATCGCCTACAGCCCGCACTCCTTCGAGCCGAAACACCGCTTCGCGATGGACTGGTACTACCCGGTCCTCTGCGGCGCCCTCGAGGCCCGCCGGGGCGGCGAGCGCATCGACGACCGCTGGTCCGAGCTCGTGATGGAGGGCCGCGGGGTCCGCTGCGTCGCCGACCGCCCCTGGGTGACGGTCGCCGAGACGGCCGAGTGCGCCATGGCGCTGCTCACCCTCGGCAGGCCAGAGCAGGCGGCGCGGCTGCTCGAGTGGACCCAGGAGCAGCGTCAGGACGACGGCTCCTACACGACGGGCCTCGTCTACCCGCAGCGCCACACCTTTCCCACCGACGAGCGCAGCACGTACTCGGCTGCCGCCATGGTCCTCGCCGTCGACTGCCTCAGTGCCGCCTCGCCGGCGTCGGGGCTGTTCCTCGGCGACTCACTGCCCTTCGGCCTCGACGTCGAGTTCGACGACGAGGCGCTCGAAGAGCCCGCCTGACCGGGTCGCGCCCGACAGGAACCCGGGTTTGCTGGGGCTTCGGACTGGCTAGGAAGAAGCCGTGGACTGGTGCTTCGAGACCGGAGCACCGCGGGCGCGGGCCAAGGTGCAGGACCGCGTGCTCGACCACCTGCAGCGCCACTCGCTCGACCCGCTCGCCGTCCGGCGGGCCCGCGAGCTGATCGACGGCCTCCTCGGGGAGGTCGCGGCGCTCGGGAGCCTCGCCTGGCTCGGTCTCCGCTGGGAGGAGTCGACCGCCTACCTGGAGGCGCGCGGGTGCACGCCGGGCGACCTCGAGCTCGCCGGCCTCGGCGGGACCGATCTCGGCGACGGCGTGGTCGCCGCCCATGGGATCTACGAAACTCTCCCCGACGTCTTCTCGTCGACCGACGTGATCCGGCTCGCCCTGCCGGTGTCACGGCCGCGGGAGGCCGACGTCGACCCGCTTCCCCTCCGGCTGCCCGACGGCGTCACTCCACGGGCCTTCGCAGGCACCGTGGCGGCCGCCATGGCCGAGATCACCGGGAGGGGGAGGAGCCCGCTCGAGGCGGCCGCCAGCTCGGGTGCCGCCTTCGCGGCGTCGCTCGCCGAGACGAGCCCGCCGCCGCCGACGCCGCTCGACGTCGCCAGGGCCTTCGTCGAGTTCGAGGCGGAGGCGGGCGGCGACTTCAGGGTCGTCGAGGCGGCAGACGACCGGGTCGTCGTCTGCAACAACCGGTGCCCGTTCGGCCCGGGGGTGACCGGCATCCCGGAGCTCTGCCGTTCCACCTCGGCCCTGCTCGGCTCGCTCGCCGCCCGCACCTTCGGCGAGAGCACCGTCCTCGTCGAGGAGTCGATCGCCCTCGGCGACCCCCAGTGCCGCCTCGTGCTCTCGACCGGCGGCGCCCGGACCGCCATGAGCCGAGAGATGGGCCACTCCTACGCCTGGCCGCCGAGCGAGGCCGAGGTGAAGCTCGACGAGCTGCGCACGAGCAGGGAGCTCGCCCGTGGCTTCCGGGTGGCCCTCGCCCTCCAGCTCCCGCGGGACCGCCTCTCGGTGCCGATCGTCCGGCACCTCGCCCGGCAGATGCTCGCCGAGGTGGGGGTGGTCGAGGAGCAGTCGGGCGACGTCCAGCTGGCGGTGACGGAGGCCTGCGCCAACGTGGTGGAGCACTCCGGCCCGGGCGACGCCTACGAGGTCTCGGTCACCGTCGGCCCGGCGCTGTGCGAGATCCGCGTGGTCGACATCGGCCGCGGCTTCGACCACGAGAGCCTGTTGGACCGGATGGCCGAGCCGTCGGCCGAGCGGGGCAGGGGAGTCGCCCTCATGGAGGCCCTCATGGACCAGGTGCTCTTCGAGTCGCGGCCCGAGCGGGGGACCGTGGTGCACCTCGTGAAGCGGCTGCGCTTCGACGACGACAGCGCGGCGCGGCGGCTGATGCTCGAGGCGCTCGACGGGCTGTCCGACAGTCCCGGCGGACCCCCAGGAGCCGTGCCTTCCTAGTCGCTACTGGGGCGGCTGGTACGAGGTGACGTGGATCGGGTGCGCCCACACGAGCACGGTCACCCCGTCGACCGAGTAGCTCCGGGAGGGCTCACCGAAGGCCGTGACGGCGCCACGCCGCATCGCCGGGTCCTCGCCGAGCCCTGTCACGACGAGGAAACGGAACGGCACGCCGGCGAACCAGCCGGGCACCAAACCTTTGTTGTAGGCCTCGGGCACGCCGTCGGCGCCCGGGACGACCGGGCGGACGACGACCCGGCCGTGGCTCTCGACCGTGCTGATCGACGCCAGCCAGAAGTCGCCGATGCCCCTTGTGAGGTGGTGGTCCTCGAGGAACCTCACGAGACCGCTCGCCGTCTCGGGCGGGACCGGCCGGGTCAGCTGGAGAAGGGAGCCGGCGGCGAAGCACGCCGTCACGGCCGCGCCGAAGCCGAGGGCGGCTCGCCGCCGCCGGCCACGGTTGGCGTCGACGTCGGCGTCGGCGTCGGCCGCGGTGGCCGTGGGCGCCTCCTCTCCCGTCCTTGCCTGGAGCCTGCGGGTCAGCTCACGGCCGGCGAGGACGGCGGCGGCGACCACGGCGGCCGTGAGGTACCGGGCGAAGTGCGGGTTGGCGTTCCGGCTGAGCGTGACGAAGGTGCCGATGGAGCCGAGGGCGGCGAAGAGGAGGAGGTCGTCCACACGCCACGGCTCCGGCTCGGCCGAACGGGCGCCCGTGGCCGCCGAGCCGGCGCCTTTCTCGCGCCGGGCCGCCGCCCGCACGAGGCGGACAGCGGCGAGGGCGAGCGCCGCCCCGAGGAGGGCGGCCGGCACGACGTGCACCGCCAGGAGGGCCGGCGGCACACCGCCTGATCCGTACGGGCCCGGCACCACGCCGAGGAGCCCCCCGAGCGCCGCCGGGAGGCGCCCGAAGTTGTCGAGCATCTGGTGGGCCGAGGCGAAGGTGTTGCCCGGGCCGATCTCGAAACCGCCGACGAGGTCAACGACGCCCCGGACGGCGAACGCCAGCGCTCCGGACGCCAAAGCGGCCGCCAGCGGGATGGCGCCTGCCCGGGCGTTCCTCGTGCGCAGCATCGCCGCGAGACCGGCGGCGACGAGCGGCAGCACACCGTAGGCGAGCATCTGCAGGTCGCCGAGGAGACCCGCCGCGAGGACGACGATGGCGAGGGCGAAGCCCACGCCGAGCCGGTTGCGCCGCAGGCAGGCGAAGGCGACGAGGGAGTAGAGCACCGTGCTCTGGTGGACGGGCCCGGCGAGCAGCATGAAGGCCAGCATGTGCGAGGGGAACACCAGCACTGCGAGGACGAGGGCGGCCCCGGCGGCCGAGGCGGCGCCTCTCCGCCCGGCGCGCACGAGGGCGACGGCGGCGACAACGACGAGCGCCCCGATCACCGCCGGCACGACGAAGAGGTCGGCCGGGCCGACGCCGAGGATCGCCGTCGCGACCGCGTAGAACGGGACGTCGAGGGTCCACCAGGAGTCGAGCGACAGCTGCCAGCCGTTGAGGAGGACGTTGCCGTGGGCCATGGACTGGCCCTGCAGCACGACCGTGGCGCCGTCCGAGTTGAGAAGGGCGGCGTTCGAGTGAAGCGCCACCACGGCGAACCAGGCGGCGAGGGCGGCCGTGGCGGCGACGCCGAGCGCGCACCTCGCCGCGGCGGGTCGGGGGCGCCGTCGGCCGCCCTCGGGCAGGCTCGCCCGCCGGCGCGGCGGCGCGGCCGGACGGCCGGTCCGGGAGGTCTCCTCCAGCTGATCAGGTGCCCAGGTGGTCAGCCCCGTTCCTCCCCGAGCTGCTCAGTAACCAGGCCCCATTCTGCGCAGGACGCGCAGGCTTCCCCGTGACAAGGTCTGCATCTCGGCGAACGCCCCCGATCCGAGTGCCCGCAGGTAGAGCTCGTACGGCGGACGCCCTCCGTCGGCCGGGTCGGGGAAGACGTCGTGGATGGCGAGGTAGCCGTTGTCGGCGGCGACCTTGGGCGCCCAGCCGAGGTAGTCGGCCCAGGCGGGCGCCTCGCCGTGGCCGCCGTCGATGAAGACGAGGCCGGCACTGGCGGGCCAGTGGGCGGCCACCACCGGCGAGTCGCCGACGACTCCTACGACGAGGTCGCCGGCCCCTGCGTCGTCGACCGCGGCCCGCCAGGAGGCCAGCGTGTCGAAGCGGCCGGTCCTCGGGTCGACGAGGGAGGCGTCGTGGTGCTCCCAGCCGGCCTGGTTCTCCTCCGAGCCGTGGTGGTGATCCACGCTGAGGATCACGCAAGAGGGGGCCGCCGCCTCGTCGTCCGCGGCGGGCGCCTTGATGGCGGCGGCGGCCTCCACCGCCTCGGCGATCCCTGCGGCGAGATAGAGGGTCGATCGCCCGCAGTACGCCCCGACCTCGACGATCGTGGAGTGCCCGACGCCTGCGACGAGCCGTGCGAGCCTCATGAGGGCGACGCCCTCGTCGTCGGGCATGAAGCCCTTCACGGCGCGGGCGGCCGTGAGGAGTCGCTCGTGGCGAGCGGCGGCGGGCCCCCCGGCGGCTCTGAGCGTCGCGCTCATACGAGCTCCACGATCGACCAGATCCCGAAGCCGAGCAAGGCGAGCCCGGAGAGCCGCCGGACGAGGCCGAGCGGCACGTACTTGGTGATGGTCCGTCCGGCGAGCACGCCGACTCCCGCCACGATCCAGAAACCGACCGAGGCCCCCACGAACACCGACAGCGGCGACTTGTAGCGGGCCGTCAGGTTGGCGATCAGCACCTGGGTGATGTCGCCGAATTCGGCGAGGGCGATGATGGTGAAGGTCGTGAGGAAGACCCGCCAGCTCGGCGTGACGCGGCCCTCGGCGTCGGCCAGCTCCCGACCGCGCCTCTCCTCGGAGCGCTCGGGCACGAGGAGGAGGTAGAGCGCGCCGGCGAGGAAGAGGGCGGCCACCACCGCCCGCACGGTCGTCTTCGGGAGGAGCTCGATGAGCCGCCCGGCCGCCACCGCGATGGCCGCCTGCACCGTGAGCGCCAGTGCCGTCCCGAGCCAGACCGGCAGCGGCCTGTTGCGCGAGGAGAGGAGCAGGCTCGAGATGAACGTCTTGTCGGGCAGCTCGGCCGGGATCACGAGCGCGAGGGTCGTCGCCGCGACGACGAAGTTCACGGGCTGTGCCTCACACCGGTCCTCTCGGCTCCGGGCTCAGGTCTTCTGCAGGAGCTCGCCGAGGATCGGGCGGTTCTCCGTGGCGAAGCGCACGTTGACGAGCAGCCTCTCGAGGTGCTGGTCGATGAGGCGCTGGTGGCCCCCGAAGTCCCGCGCGCCGAGCCGCTCGGCGACCTCCCGGGCGAGGACCGGCGCGCCCTCCTCGTCGAGCTGCGCCAGGCGGGCGACGCCGCCGAGGAGGAGCGGAACCGACGCCGGCGGGAAGCGCTCGTCCATCTCGTCGAGCCGGTCGGCGACAAAGCGCCAGGTCTCCGGCCCGGTGACCCGGTTCTGCAGCAGCATGCGCAGCACCTGCGGGGCGTTCTGCGTGCGGATCTCGCTCAGGCAGAGCCGCCGGAGCTCGTCTGCGAGGCCAAGGTCGCGCAGGTTCGGGAGGGCGTAGAGGTAGCGCTCGCCGTCGATCGGGTCGACCGGCCGGCGGACGTGGTGGAGCATCTGGTCGAACTCGTCGCGGCCCGCCCCGTAGGCGACCACGCGCAGCACGGCCTCGGCCGTGTCGGCGGGGAGCCTCCCGTCGCCCCGGGCGGAGTCGAACACGTCCCGGCACCAGGCCGAGACCTCGTCGTCGGCGCCGAGCGTGCCGAGCAGGGTGACGAAGATCGCACGGGAGCGAGGCGACTCGGGCACCTCGCCGTCCGACGCCTCGCGACCGACCCGCTCCAGTTCCGGGCGCACGACGGAGCGCACGAACTCCGCCAGGCGGGGCCGGTCGGCATCGGCGACCGCCAGGTCGCAGAGGGAGAAGGCCCCCGCCACGACGCCCCAGACGTTCGGGTCCGGCTCACCCCTCAGGCGGGCCACGAGGGCGAAGAAGTCGCCGAGACCGGTCGCTCCGGCGAGGGTGGTCGCCCAGGTGTCGGAGACGAGGTTGTAGCGCTCGAGCGCCGTCAGCCGGTCGAGGTGGTTGACGACCTGGTCGAACAGCGTCCCCGTGTAGCGGAGGCGGTACGTCCCGGCTCCCCCGGCGTTGACCACCGGGAGGCCGTCGCCGACGGGCAGCCGGATCGGGTGCTCGGCGTCCGGGGCCGGTCCGAGCAATCGGGCGACGACCGAGCCCGAGAAGCGGTCATCGGCCACCTCGTCGGCGGAGACGGGTGCGGTCCGGTCGGCGACGAGGACGGGGACGATCCAGTCCCGGCCGATGGCAGAGGGCTCACCCGGGTGGGTCAGCTCCCACTCCGCTGCGGGCAGGTACGAGAAGGGTTGCGAGTCGAGGACGAGCTGGCCGTCCTCGATCCCTGCGGTCACGAGCGGGAAACCGCCCTGGAAGATCCAGCTGTCCATCAGCGCCCGCACGGGCTCTCCGCCCGCCACCGACTCGATGGCGTCCCAGAGGTCGGTCGTCTCGGTGTTGGCGAACTTGTGAGTGGAGAGATACCGCCGGACGCCCTCGCGGAAGCGCTCCTCGCCGAGGTAGCGCTCCAGCATGCGAAGGACGTTGCCGCCCTTTTGATAGGTGATGACGTCGAACATGGCCTCGGCTTCCTCGGGGTCCCTCACCGGGAACTCGATGGGCCGGGTCGTGTGGAGGCCGTCGATGGCGAGGCCGACGTCCTTCTCGCGGCCGAAGGAGACCCATGGCTTCCATTCCGGCCGGAAGTCCTCGAGGCAGCGCCGCGCCATGTAGGTCGCGAAGGCCTCGTTCAGCCAGATGCCGTTCCACCACTTCATCGTCACGAGGTCGCCGAACCACATGTGGGCGAGCTCGTGCTCGATGACCTCGGCGATCTCTTCGCGCTCGGGGATGGACGACGTCGCGGGGTCGCAGAGGAGGTACACCTCGCGGAAGGTCACGCAGCCGAGGTTCTCCATGGCGCCCATGGCGAAGTCCGGCACGTCGACGAGGTCGATCTTGTCGCCCGGATACGGCAGCCCGTAGTACTCGGCGAACCACTCGAGAGCGTGCGAGGCGGCTTCCAGGGCGAAACCCGCCAGGTGCGTGCGCCCGACCGGAGCGACCACGGCGAGCGGCACGCCCGCAGCCTCGACCGGCTCGGTGGACTCGAGCGGCCCGACCACGAGCGACACGAGATAGGTCGACATCGGGACGGTGTCGGCGAACTGCACCCGCCTGCGGCCGTCGGCGAGCTCGCTCTCGGCGACCTGTCGAGCGTTGGAGACCGCCGTCAGCCCGGGCGCGATCTCGACTGCGATGGCAAAGACGGCCTTCCGGTCGGGCTCGTCCCAGCACGGGAAGGCTCGACGGGCGTCCGTCGACTCGAACTGGGTGGCGGCCATCTCGCGGACCTCGCCGTCCGGTCCCTCGAAGGTGCTCAGGTAGAAGCCGCGGAGCTTGGCGTTGAGGGTGCCCTCGAACTCGAGCTCGAGCACGTAGTCGCCCGGCTCGAGGGGTCGCGGTGCGTGGAGCGCCATCCGCTCGGTCTCCGGGCGGAGCTCGACCTCGAGGGTCACGGCCTCGCCCATGGCGGGCGCCGGCCTGAGAGCGGCCGAGCGGACGGCGAGCTCGGCCGCGTTGCAGACGAGCTCGTCCGATCGCTCGACGAGCTGCAGTTCGATCGAGGCGGTCCCGCTGAACGACCGGGCGGGCAGGTCGGGCCGGAAGACCAGGTCGTAGCGCCGCGGGAGGACGTGGCGGGGGAGCCGGTAGTCGGCGTCGTTGCCGTGCACTGGCGTCATGTCGGCCGAGGTTACCCGGGGTGCTGGCGGGCCAACTTCCGGCCCGGAGCCGGCCCGGATCCGCCCGGGAGCGCCTCTCGGGTGGGGAGGAAGGGAGTGAGGCGGGTAGTTTCGTTGCCCGTGTCTTCAGCCAGGTGGCCCTTCGAGCTCGTGCCGGGACGTCGCCCCCTCGACGTCCTCTGCCTCGGGCATGCCCTCGTCGACCGGCTCGCCTACGTCAATCCCGACGCCGTCGAGCAGGCCCGCCTCGAGCACGGCGTGATGGTCCTCGTCGACGGCGAGCGGGCGGCCGAGATCGAGAACGCCTTCGAGGGCTGGCTGCAGGTCGCCGGCGGTTCGGCCGCCAACACGGCGGCCGGCATCGCCTCGCTCGGCGGGCGCCCTGCCTTCGTCGGCGCGGTCGGGCGCGACGAGGCGGGCGAGTGGTACTCGGGCGACCTCGGCGCCGTCGGCGTCGAGTGCACCGTGCACACGGTGTCGAACGAGCATTCGACGGGCGTGTGCCACGTGCTCGTCACGCCGGCCGGTGAGCGCTCGATGGCGACCTGTCTCGGCGCCTCCTGCTTCGTCGAGGCGTCGGCGGTCGAGGCCGTCGGGGTCGAACGGGCCCAGGTGCTCTACGTCGAGGGGTACCTGCTCGACGCCGACGCCGTCGTGGCCGTCGAGCGGGCCATCGAGCTCGCCCGGGCGTCCTCGACGCTCATCTCGCTCTCGCTCTCGGACCCCTTCGTCGTGAGCCGGCACCGCGACCGGATCGCCGAGCTGGTCTTTGGCGGCACCGTCGACCTGCTCTTCGGGAACGAGGAGGAGGCGCGGGGGCTGACGGCGACCGCCAGCCTGGCGGAGGCGGCCGAGGCGCTGCGTGCGCCCGGCCGGGTGGCGGTGATCACCCGCGGCGCCGCAGGGTCGATCGCCGTGCTCCCCGACGGGATCGTCGAGGTGCCCGCCGTCGACGTCGAGGACGTGGCCGACACGACCGGCGCAGGCGACCTGTTCGCGGCCGGGGTCCTCTACTCCCTCACGAGCGGCCGCGATCCCGGGACGGCGCTGCAGGTGGGCTCCTTCGCCGCGGCGGAGGTGATCAGCCACATCGGCGCCCGCCCCGCCGTCCTGCTCCGCCAGGCGGCTCCCGCAGAGCTCGTCGGGAGCTGACCGCCGGGCGGCCGGCCTCCGCCGCCGGCTAGCTGTCGTTACTCGTCGTCGTCCTCGCTGCGCGGCTTGAACGGGAGGTTGAGATCGGCGAGGCGCACGAGCATGCTCGCCACCCACCTGGCGAGGGCGTTCACCTGCTCGTCGAGCCGGGAGGGGTCCTCGAGGATGGCGTCGTCCAGGCGGACGCTGCCCTGGTAGGCCACCTCGAGGGCGGACGTCGTCTCACCGCCGCGCTCGAAGAGCTGCTCGAGGGTCGGCGCCGTCCGCTCGAGGCGCTCGCCCCCGAGCTGGGGGCCGGCCTCGTCGAGCACCGAGAACACCTTCTCGTGGTCGGGGGTGCCCTCCAAGTTCTGGAGGCGGAAGGCGAGCTCGACGATGAGCTCGGGCGGCTCGGCAGGCGGCTCGCCGATCGACCACGACCGGTAGGCGCTCTGGCTCCAGGTCGGCCAGTCGAGCGTGAGGTCGGCGCGCACCCTGGCCGGGTTGCTCTCGCCGGGCAGGCTGTAGGAGGTCTCGAAGGACAGGTCCCCGAGGAAGACGTCGACCTGGAAGCGCTCCTCGACGGCCTGCTGCTCGAGGAGCGCCGCTTCGAAACCTTCCCGGACGCTCCCGATCACGTCGAGCAGGATGTGGTCGATCATGGCCCGCAGAGGCTACTTCCCGCCGCCCGAGGGCGGCATGTTGGCGAGTGCTGGTAGACCACAGGCGTGCCGGACAACCCCTGGCTGGAGCGCCGCGTGATCGCCTACGCCCACCAGGGCGGTGCCAAGGAGGCCCCCTCGAGCACGCTCGCCGCCGTCGACCGTGCGGTCGGCCTCGGGGCGACGGCGATCGAGCTCGACGTGCACGCCACCTCGGACGGCGAGCTCGTCGTGTGCCACGACGCCACCCTCGATCGCACGACGAACGGGAGCGGCCCGATCAGCGGCCGGACGCTCGCCGAGCTTCGGGAGCTCGACAACGCCTACTGGTTCGTGCCGGGCGAGGACGTCCAGGCGGACCGGGGGGAGGACGACTACACCCTGCGCGGCCTCGCCCCGGCGGACCCCGACTACGGCGTCGCCCCTCTTGAGGCCGTCCTCGAGCGCCACCCGGGCGTCGTCCTCAACCTGGACATCAAGCAGACCGCGCCGGCGGTCGAGCCCTACGAGGAGGCGCTCGCCACCCTCCTTCGCAGCTACGAGCGGCGGGACGACGTCATCGTGGCCTCGTTCCTCGACCAGGCGACCGACCGCTTCCGGGCGGTGGCGCCCGAGATCCCGACCTCCGCCGGCACGAACGCCACGGCCGAGTTCTACCGGGCGGTCGTGTCCGGAGCCGAGGTCCCCGAGACCGTGAGGCGCCACGTGGCGCTGCAGGTGCCCGCCCGCTACGGCGACATCACCCTCGTCGACGAGCGTTTCGTCGCCCGGGCGCACGAGGCGGGGCTCGCCGTCCACGTCTGGACCATCGACGACCGCGACGAGATGGAGGCGCTGCTCGACCTCGGCGTCGACGGCATCATCTCGGACGTGCCGAGCGTCCTCGTCGACGTGCTGTCTGCCCGGGGCCTCGCCTGGGACCCGGCGGCCGTGGCGTAGGGATCTGCGCGCCGGCCTGAGCGGCCGGGAAGGGACGGCCGCGGTCAGCCGCGGCCGCAGTTCGGCTTCTTGCCGTGGTTCGCCTTCTTCTTCTTGCGCAGCTTGCGCTTCACGGTTCGTTTCGACACAAGGGGACGAGTGTAACCGTGCCGGGTCGTGCCAGAATCCGCCAATGGCATGGTTGCTCCGCGAGGGCCAGGTCCTCGCGAGCCTCGACGTGGCCGAGACGCTCGCCGAGCGAGTGCGCGGCCTCGTCGGACGCGCCGACCTCGAGGGGGCGATGCTCTTTCGCGGCGCTCGCGGCGCCCACGCCATCGGGGTGCGGTTCCCCCTCGACGTCGCCTACCTCGACCACGAGCTCGTCGTGCTGCGCACGCTCCGCCTGCGCCCCTTCGGGGTGGCCGTCCCGAACCTGAAGGCCCGCGACGTCCTCGTCGCGAGCGACGGCGCCTTCGCCCGCTGGTCGCTCGAGGCGGGCGACCGCCTGGAGATCAAGGAGTGAGCGAGGGGGAGCTCCTCGTCGTCGCCACTCCGATCGGGAACCTCGGCGACCTCTCTCCGCGCGCCGCCGAGGTGCTCGGGGCGGCCGACCTCGTGTGCGCCGAGGACACCCGCCACACGGGCCTCATGTTCCGCCGCCTCGGGATCGCCCCGCACCGCCTGCTCTCGGTGCACGCCCACAACGAGCGCCAGCGCATCCCCGAGGTCCTGAAGGAGCTCTCGGCGGGTCGCCGCGTGGCGCTCGTGAGCGATGCCGGCACGCCCGGCGTGTCCGACCCGGGCGAGCGCCTCGTCCGCGCCGCCATCGACGCGGGCTTCACGGTGACGGCGGTACCGGGCCCCTCGGCGGTGGTGGCGGCGCTGACGGTGGCGGGAGCGGGGGTCGGGCGGTTCAGCTTCGAGGGCTTCCTCCCAAGAAAGGGGGCGGAGAGGGCCGGGCGGCTCCGTGAGGTAGCCCAGTCGGACCGGCCGGTCGTCGTCTACGAGTCGCCCCAGCGCCTCCTCGCCACGCTGGCCGACCTCGCCGAGCGGTGCGGGCCGCAGCGCCGGGTGGCCGTGTGCCGTGAGCTGACGAAGCTGCACGAGGAGGTCGTGCGCGGGACCCTCGCCGACGCCCTCTCCCACTTCTCCGAAACCCCGCCCCGTGGTGAGATCACCGTCGTCGTCCACCCCCGCCCGGCGGTCGAAGCCGAGAACGACCGGCCGGGCGACGAGCAGCTCCTGGCGGAACTGGAGGCGCGCATCGCCTCGGGCTCCTCGAGGCGCGACGCCGTCGGCGCCGTCGCCGAACGCCACGGTCTCAGCCGGCGGGTCGTCTACGACCTCTCTGTGAAAGGACCGACACCGAAGCCCGCCCGAGGCCACCGGTAGGCTCCTTGCGTGGGTCGCTTCTACGTGACGACGCCGATCTATTACGTGAACGACAGGCCTCACGTCGGCAACGCCTACGCCACGATCGTCGCCGACGCCCTGGCGCGCTGGCACCGCCTCGCCGGCGACGAAGTCTTCTACCTGACGGGCACCGACGAGCACGGCCTCAAGGTGCTCCGCACGGCCGAGGAGCAGGGCGTGAGCCCGAAGGAGTGGACGGACCGCACGAGCGCCCGTTTCGTCGAGGCGTGGCGGACGCTCGACATCTCCAACGACGACTTCATCCGCACGACCGAGAAGCGGCACTACGAGGGCGTGCAGCGGTTCATGCAGGCGATCTACGACAACGGCTACCTGCGCAAGGGCGTCTACGACGGCTGGTACTGCGTGTCCTGCGAGGCCTACTACGCCGAGAGCGATCTCCTGTCCGACCGCCGCTGCCCCATCCATCTGCGCCCGGTCGAGTGGTTCAGCGAGGAGAACTGGTTCTTCGAGCTCTCGCGCTTCGAGGACCGGTTGCTCGCCTGGTACGACGAGCACCCGAGCGTCGTCTTCCCCGAGACGAGGCGCAACGAGGCGCTCGGCATCATCAAGGGCGGCCTGCAGGACATCTCGATCACGCGGACGTCGATCGACTGGGGCGTGCCGGTGCCGTGGGACAAGGGCCACGTCTTCTACGTCTGGTACGACGCGCTCGTGAACTACGTGTCGGCGCTCGGCTACGGGAGCGACGACGAGAAGTTCGACACCTGGTGGCCGGCCGTCTGCCACGTGCTCGGCAAGGACATCATCCGTTTCCACTGCGTCTGGTGGCCGGCGATGTGCATGGCGGCCGGCATCGAGCCGCCCCATTCTTTCGTCGTGACGGGGTTCCTCCTCGTCGGCGGGCAGAAGATGGCCAAGAGCGCCTTCAACCAGATCGACCCGCTGGAGCTGGCGGCCGACGTCGGCAACGACGCCCTTCGCTACTACCTGTTGCGCGAGGTCACCCTCGGCCAGGACGGCGACTTCACCTACGAGGGGATGGTCGGCCGGTACAACTCCGAGCTCGCCAACAACCTCGGCAACCTCGTGTCCCGGGTCTCGGCCGTGGTCGCCTCGAAGTGCGGCGGGACGGGCCCGCCCCCGAGCCCCGCAGACCGCTCGCGCCTTGCCGGTGTGGCGGCTGACGTCGTGGCCGAGGTACGGGCGGCCTGGGCCGACTTCGCCCCGCAGGACGCCCTCGAGGTGACCTGGCGGCTGATCCGGGCGGCCAACGCCGAGCTCGAGGCGGTCGAGCCGTGGAAGCGCGAGCCCGGACCGGAGGTGGACGCGGTGCTCGGCGATGCCCTCGAAGTGCTCCGCATCGTGGCCGTGCTCGTCGCCCCGGTGCTCATCGACACGGCCGGCGAGATCTGGCGGCGGATCGGCGTCCCGGGGTCACCCGCCGCGGCAGGAAACGCAGCCGATCCGGGCGTGCTCGCCTGGGGCGGCTACCCCGGCGGGGTGCCGGTCGAGAAGGGCGCCCCGTTGTTCCCGAGAAGGGCGGTGGAGGAGTGAGCGGTCTGGGCCGGATCTTCCACGGGCGCCGGCGGGGCCGGGACGAGGGCGAGGGCGAGGGCGACGACGCCCGACGCGGGACCGAGCGCCGCCGGGGAGGGCCGGGTGAGGAGGAGCGGGCACCCAGGCCCGACGGCCCGCTCTGGACCGACAGCCACTGCCACCTCCAGCACATCGAGACCGAGGACGAGCTCGCTGCCGTCCTCGACCGGGCCGCCGCCTCGGGGACGCGCCGCATGGTCGTCGTCGGGACGGACGCCCCGAGCTCGCGCCGGGCGGTCGACATCGCCGTGACCGCCGGCCGGGAGGGGCACAGCCCCGTCAGGCTCTGGGCCACGGTCGGTCTCCACCCGCACGACTCGACGCTCGGCACTGCCGGCGTGAGGAACGTGCTCGAGGAGATGAACGGCCGGAGCCTCTTCGGCGCGGCCGTCGTTGCCGTCGGCGAGTGCGGCCTCGACTTCCACTACGACCACTCGCCCTGGCCGGTGCAGCGCAAGGCCTTCGCCGAGCAGGTGCAGATGGCTCACGAGTTCGGGCTGGCGCTCGTCATCCACACGCGCGAGGCCTGGGACGACACTTTCGCCATCCTGCGGAACGAGGGGGTGCCGCCGCGGACGGTGTTCCACTGCTTCACGGGAGGGCCGGGCGAGGCGGAGCGCTGCCTGGCGCTCGGCGCGTACCTCTCCTACAGCGGCATCGTCACCTTCGCGAACGCCGAGGAGCTGCGCGAGGCGGCCAAGCTGACGCCGCTCGACCGGATGCTCGTCGAGACCGACACTCCCTTCCTCACTCCTGTCCCGTACCGCGGCAAGCCGAACGAGCCCGCCTTCGTCCCCTTCGTCGGTGCTGCGCTCGCGGCGGTGAAGGAGGAGGAGCCGGCCGAGGTGGCCAAGGCGACGTCGGCCAACGCCTCGGTGGTGTTCAATCTCCACTGACCCGGCCGGTCTTCCTCCAGCAGGCGCCGCCTCGCCGGGTCGCCGTCTCCCGGTGGCGAGGCCACCCGGCCGCAGCGAGGTGGTGCGGCTCCTCTCCGAGCACGGGCTCAGCCCGTCGAGGGCGCTCGGGCAGAACTTCGTGGTCGATCCGAACGTCGTCGAGCGCATCGCCCGCCTGGCAGGCGTGGGGCCGGGCGACCGGGTGCTCGAGATCGGTGCCGGCCTCGGGTCGCTCACGGTCGCGCTCGCCGGCACCGGGGCCGACGTGCTCGCTCTCGAGCTCGACGGCCGGCTCCTGCCGCTCCTGCGAGAGCGGGTCGAACCCCTCGGGGTGAGGGTCGAGCAGGCCGACGCCATGTCGTGCGAGTGGGCCGCGCTGCTCGAGCCGCCCGAGGGCTGGGTCCTCGTCGCCAACCTGCCGTACAACATCGCCACACCGCTCCTCCTCGACCTGCTGCGCGGCGTGCCGGCGATCGGGCGGATGCTCGTCATGGTGCAGCGGGAGGCGGGAGACCGCCTCGCGGCGGCCCCACGAGCCGAGGCGTACGGCGCCGTCAGCGTGCGGGTCGCCTACTTCGCCGAGACGTCGGTCCTCGGGCGGGTGCCGCCCTCGGTCTTCGTCCCGCGGCCGAAGGTGGAGTCGGTCCTCGTCGAGCTTCGCCGGCGCAGCCGGCCGGCGGTCGACCCCGCCGCGGCGAGCTACGACGAGATCGATCGCGTCGTGAGGGCCGCCTTCGCCACCCGGAGGAAGATGCTGCGGCGGGCGCTGGCCGGTGTCGTGCCGGAGGAGGCCTTCTCCCGCGCCGGCGTCGAGCCGACCGCCCGGGCGGAAGAGCTGTCGGTCGAGGACTTCGGCCGTCTGGCGGAAGCGGCCTTTCGTGGGTGAGGCGGCCTGCCCCGTCGAGCCGGTCGCGCTCGCCGCTCCGGCCAAGCTGACGCTGCAGCTCGAGGTCGCAGGCGTGCGTTCGGACGGCTATCACGAGCTCCGGGCGGAGATGGTGTCGGTGGCACTCTTCGACACACTCGAGCTGTCGGAGGGCGAAGGGCTCGAGGTCGTCGACGCCGTGAGGTGGTGGGGGCAGCCGGACGGCTCGCCGGCGCGGCCCGAGCAGCCTCTCGGCGGCGCCGACAACCTCGTCGTCCGCGCCCTCGCCTTCGCCGGCCGGTCGGCCTTCGTGCGCCTGACGAAACGCATCCCGGCCGGCGCCGGCCTCGGCGGAGGCTCGTCCGACGCGGCCGCCGTCCTGCGCTGGGCCGACATGACGTCTCCTGCCGAGGCCGTGAGGCTCGGGGCTGACGTGCCCTTCTGCCTCGTAGGCGGGCGCGCCCTCGTGAGCGGGGTGGGCGAGGTCCTCGAGCCGCTGGCGCCGCGGACGGCCCACTACCTGCTCGTGACGCCGCGGCTGCACGTCTCGACCGCCGAGGTCTACGCCGCCTGGGACGACCTCGGCGGCCCGCAGGGCGACCACGGCAACGACCTCGAGCCGGCGGCGCTCGCGGTCTCGCCGGGGCTGCGCTGGTGGCGCGACGTCCTGGCGGCGGCGTGCGGACGCCGTCCGCGCCTCGCCGGCAGCGGCGGCACGTGGTTCGTCGAAGGAGAGGAGGACCGGCTGGGCGCGCTCGCCGAGCAGCTCCGGGGCGAGATCGTCGCCAGCCGGGAGAGCGCGCTCGTGGAGGTCGTCGGGACCGTGTGAGCTGGGGCTGGTGCTACTTGCCCGCCGCGCGGCGCTGCCAGCGGGTCCGCTTCAGCATCTTCTTGTGCTTCTTCTTCCGCATTCGCTTGCGGCGCTTCTTGATGAGCGATCCCATGGCGTGCGAGAGGTTACCCGACGGCGGTCACCCCCTCGTCCGGTCACCGGCCACGAGCCGGGGGAAACGCCCAGGTGGGCGGCAGTTGTGCCACGCTGGAGTGCCCGGAGGCGACCGTTAGCGTCCCTCCCGGGCCGCCCTTGGCGGGTAGTTCAATGGCAGAACGCCTGACTTTGGATCAGGAAGTTGGAGGTTCGAATCCTCCCCCGCCAGCGACACGCCGCTCCCTCTGGGCGGCCCATCCCGAGTGCTGACCCCACAAAATGGACCGCCCGGCCTCGCGTCGCCCGGCGCGAAATGAGCGCCCATGAACCCCCCGCCCGAAGGTGACTGGGCGGCTACCAACGGGTAAGTACAACGGGAACAAAGTCCATCCGTCCTCGTGGAGTTCTTCCCAGGCAATGCCAAGGCACGGCCCGGGAGGATCCCAGGACCGACCCGCAAGGTTGCACCCATGTGGATCTACCTGACCTTCATCGTTGCCGTCCTCGCCCTCGTCGCCGGAGTCGGGCCTGTGGCCTGGGCCATCGTGACCGACGCCCGCCGCCGCCCGGCCCAGCAGGGCGCTGTCGTCGAGACGCTTCGCCGCGCCTACGGGGAGTCGGCGCGCCGCGCCGCGTGAGTGCCCGCTACCGCGTGGCGTGTCCTCTACGGGTGATGCGCAGCGGTCGTTGGTGGGCCCCATAACACGGCCTGAGCACGACGGCGCGACGGCAGGCGGACCCGCGAGGATCGTCGCGGCAAGTGGTCGTTGACGGCCGAACTCACCCGGCCTAGATTCACGTCGATCCGACCCCTCGGTGGCGCCAGCCGCCGGAGGGGATCAGGCGCTGTTTCGAGCCGGGGGAGTGGATGGGTCGTAGCGGTCGCATAGCGATGGTGGCGAGCGCCCTCGCGCTCGCCGCCGGTCTCGCAGTCATGACTGCGATGGCGTTCATCGCGACGACGCCGGCGACCGTGGACTTCTCCGCCGGCCACCGTGCCGGCCAGCCGGTCAACGTCACCTTCCAGACGGTGGGGTCGTACGGCTCGGGGACGCACGCCAGCTGGGTCTCGTACGAGATCCAGGCACCGAGCGGGCAGTGGGTGCACACGACCTTGTGGCAGGTACCCGCCCACACCCGCATCAACGTGACGATCGAGCAGTTCGACTCGGGCAGCCCGCTGCGCAACCAGGAGATCGGACAGGTGACCGGCACCCTCGGCGGCTACATGCTGCTCAACGGCAAACGGGTCAGCGTCGTCAACTCCAACAGCGGCAACGGCGTCGCCCACACGTTCTCCATCCCGAACCTCGGCCTCAACGTGCCGCTCTACGGCGTCAACGGCAACGCGAACTTGTGCGGGGCGGCTCCGTGCACGACCTCGTCGCCCCACAACCTCATCAAGTTCTCGTTCACGAGTCCCGGCCCCGGGTCCTACCCCTGGCAGTGCTTCGTCCCCTGCGGGCTCGGTTTCCTCTACGGCAACGGCGGACCGATGCAGACGGTCGGCTACATGGACGGCTTCATGAAGGTGGTCGCTTAGTGGCCGACCAACCGACGCCCACCGACGCCGGCGGGACAGGCACCGCCGGCGGGAGCGCCCAGAGCAACCGATCGAGGAGCGGCGGCCACGTCCCCCGACTCGTCGGGATCTGGGCCGCCATCTCACTCGTCGGCGACCTGCTCTTCTGGTTCCTCGCCGGGCCGCACATCCCGCCAGGGACGATGACGAGCGCCGCCGGCGGCGCCCAGTTCGACTTCAACGTCCTTTTCATCATCGCCGTGCCCGTCGTCGTGGCGGTGTGGGTCTACATGGGCTACGCCCTGTTCACCTGGCGGGCGAGCAGGGTCCCCGGAGGCCCCGAGGTCCGCCGCCAGTTCCAGCGCGGCCACACCGGCGTGCAGGCCTGGTTCATCGGGACGACGACCGTCATCGTGATGGGGCTGTTCATCTTCGGGACGGCGGAGCTCATCATCCCTGCCGGTGCCGGTGGCGGTGAGGGTCCGAACCCCATCTGGACGCCGACGTCCGGGACGGTGCTGCCGGTGCAGGTGATCGCGCAGCAGTGGAAGTTCTCCTACCGCTACCCGACCTTCGGCGGCTTCGAGACCGACCAGCTCTACCTCCCGGACAACACGACGATCGCCTTCCACGTGACGTCGCTCGACGTCATCCACGACTTCTGGGCCTACCAGCTCGGCGTCAAGGCGGACGCCAACCCGCAGCAGGACAACGTCGCCTACACCACGACGAGCCAGCTCGGCTCCTTCACCGTGCGCTGCGACGAGCTCTGCGGGCTGTGGCACGGGTCGATGTTCAACTACGGGAAGGTGGTGTCGAAGACCGCCTTCGAGCAGTGGGCGAGCAGGACCGAGGCCGCCCTCGCCGCCAACACGAAGAACCTGCCGGCCTTCTCGTGGACCTACGTACCCGACGCCAACGGGGCTGACGGCAGCTACTACCCGGACAACGTCGATCCCTACTCGAAGGTCGAGACCTACGGGGCTCAGAAAGTGACGTTCAAGTGACGGTCACCGACACCGTTCCGAGCGGCGGGGCGGCGCAGGTTGTGCGCCGCCGGCCGGCCTGGCTGGAGCAGAACCTCCTCACCGCCGCAGTAGGAGCAGTCGGCGGGTACCTGTTCGGTCACTGGGTCGGCAACATGATCGCCGGCGGCTACATCAACATCAACGGCGCCAGCGGCCAGAACGACATCGCCGTCTGCCTCGGCCTCGGCATCGCCGTGTTCGGGTGGCTGCTCGGCATCGGGGCGCTCAACTATCCGCTCGCGAAGATCATCGGGCTCGACCCCGCCCAGGAGATGCCGCGGGAGAGCTGGACGAGGTACCTGAAGTTCTCGACCGACCACAAGGTCGTCGGCATCCAGTACCTCTTCAGCGTCTTCCTCTTCCTCTTCACGGCGGGCCTGCTCGCCATGGCCATCCGATCGGAGCTGCTGAGCCCGACGAGCCACCTGTTCGGCCCCGGCACCTACATCGCCGTGGTCGGTGAGCACGGGACGATGATGATGATGATGGCGTCCTCGCTCGTCGTGGGGCCGCTCGGCAACTACCTCGTCCCGCTCATGATCGGGAGCAGGCGCACCGCCTTCCCCCGCATCGAGGCCACGTCGCTCTGGCTCTTCACCGCCGGCTACCTCGTGATCCTCACGGCCTTGCCGCTCGGCGGCTTCCCGACCGGATGGACGGGCTACGCACCGCTCCAGACCGAGGCGGGCGCCGGGATGGACGCCTACCTGGCCGGCTTCGCCGTCATCGGCCTCGGCATGATCCTCGCCGGGTTCAACCTCATCGCCACGATCATCCACTACCGGGCGCCGGGCATGACGTGGTCGAGGCTGCCCATCTTCGTCTGGTCGATCCTCGCCACCTCGGCGCTGCTCACCCTGGCGACGCCGACGCTCGTCGCCGCCGGCCTGTTCGGCATCCTCGACCGGACGGCCCAGACCGCCTTCTACGTCACCGAACGAGGGGGGAGCTCGTTCCTGTGGCAGAACCTCTTCTGGTTCTTCGGCCACCCCGAGGTGTACATCATGGCCCTCCCCGGCTTCGGCATCGTGGGAGAGATGCTGCCCGTCTTCACGCGCCGTCCGCTCTTCGGCTACCGGGTGGCGGCGGCCGGCATGTTCGGCGTGGCGCTCCTCAGCTTCTTCGTCTGGCAGCACCACCTCTTCCAGAGCGGCATCAACCCCGACATGCGGCCGCTCTTCATGCTCACGACGGAGCTCATCTCGATCCCGACGGGCTTCATCTACCTCGTCACGCTCGGCACGCTGTGGAAGGCGAAGATCCGTTTCGAGGTGCCGATGCTGTTCGCCCTCGGCATGCTCTTCAACTTCCTCATCGGAGGAGTCACGGGGGTGTTCCTCTCCGACGTGCCCGTCAACGTCACCGTGCACGGCAGCTTCTTCGTGATGGCCCACTTCCACTACACGATCATGGGCGGCCTCGTCTTCGCCTTCTTCGGCGCCATCTACTACTGGACGCCGAAGATCACCGGCCGGATGCTCGACAGGCGGCTCGGGAAGATCCACTTCTGGACGATGTTCCTCTTCTTCAACATGACGTTCTTCCCGCTCTTCATCGTCGGGATCCTCGGCCAGCCGCGGCGGGTGTTCGAGTACGCCCCGAACCTGCAGGTCTGGAACGACGTCTCCTCGATCGGGGCCTTCCTTCTCGGCGCCTCGTTCCTCATCTTCGTGGCGAACTTCGTCTGGACGATCATCATCGAGCCGCGCAAGGCGCCCGACAACCCGTGGGACTCCTACGGGCTCGAGTGGCAGACGGCCACCCCGGTGCCCTTCTACAACTTCGAGCGCATCCCGGTCATCCTGAACGACCCGTACCACTACAACGAGCCCGAGGCGCAGCCGGTGGCTGACATCGTCCTCACCGGCGAGCCGAGGCCTGCCGCCGCGGTGTCGGCCGGGCCGGTGGATCCGGCTGACAGAGGCTTGAGCGAAGGGGACGGGAGCGAATGACCGACGTCGGAAGGGCCGTCGGGCACGGCGAGCCGAGCGCCCTCGCCCAGACGCCCGAGGAGCTCGCCTACGAAGCGCGGGCCGCAGAGGGGGCCATCTGGACGGGGTCCCGCCTCGCCATCGGGATCGGCCTGTTCGCCTTCGCCTCGCTCGCCTTCGCCTACTTCTACCTCCGCTCCAGCAACGACTATCAGCTGTGGCGCCCGAATCACATGACGGCCCCCACCTCCACTGGCGCCGCCATCTTGGCCTTCGCCCTGGCGGCGGCCGGGCTCGCCGCCCTGTCGAGCTATCGGCTCCGCTCGAGACGGTCGCTCGACTGGCAAGTGGCCGGCTGGAGCGCCGTGCTGTCCGGCCTCATCGCCCTCGGCCTGCAGATCTTCGAGCTCACCCAGCTCCCCTTCTTCCCCGGTGCGAGCGGGTACGCGTCGTGCTTCGTCGGCTGGGGCGTGCTCAACATCGTGCTCCTGCTCGGAGCCGTCTACTGGAGCGAGACGCTGCTCGCACGGTTCATCCGGCTGCACCGGGCATTCACCGAGGAAGGCGGGGAGGCGGGGTCGCCGCTTCCGGCTGCCCGGCTCTACCGTGCGAACGCCGACGGGGCGACGGCCTTCTGGCTGTTCGTGGCGCTCGCCGAGGTGTTCTTCTGGGCCCTCTTCTACGCGATCTGAGGAGGCTGTCGTGCTTGCTGAGACCGGCTATGCGGCGCAGTCCCTCACCTTGCTGATCCCGCTCGGCACGTTCCTCGTGGCGCTGCTGCTCGCGTTCTTCTTCCGCCGCCAGCCCACCAAGTGACGAAGGGGCCTGCGAGCCCTTCGGACGCGAGGACCGCCATGGCTCCCGAGGGGCGCGGCAGTCCGGCGCCCGAGGATCGGGGCGGGGCGGAGCGCGGCGACCCGCCCGCCCCGGGGGACGAGGCGGGCTCCGGCCGGCGCCTCGCCCTTCTCGCCCTGGCGGGGCTCGTCGTCGTGCTCGCCCTCGTCCCGCCGCTCGGCTCCCTCGCCCGGCGCTACGCCTCGGCTGAAGCCTTTCAGTACCTCCTGCTCGGGCTCGTGGCGCCTCTCTGTGTCGTGCTCGCCGCACCCTGGCGAGGAGTGCGCGGCCGCCGGTTCTTCAGCTCGCTCGAAGTCGCCCGCCAGCGCCATCACCGCCTCGGTGGCGCGGCGCTCGCGATCGTGCCCGTCATCGTCGTCCTCGGCATCTGGCGCGCCCCGGCCCTCGTCGACCGACTCGCGTCGCACCCGTGGCTGCTCGCCCTCGAGGCGGTCACGCTGCTCGCCGCCGGGACGACCGTCTGGCTCGAGTTCGTGCCGTCGCCGCCCTTCGCTCCGAGGCTGACGCACCTCGCCCGCATCCCCGTGGCGGCCGTCACGATGTGGACGCTCTGGGTCCTCGGCTACGCCGTCGGCCTCGCCAACTCCGACGCCTACCCGGCGTTCGCCCGCCTCGCCCACCGGTCGCTCAGCGCTGCGGCCGACCAGCAGCTGACGGCCGGCCTCCTCTGGTTCGTGCCGGCGGTCTGCTTCATCCCTGTGGCCTTCAGGAACCTGATGGGCTTCCTTCGTCAGGGCGGTTCACCGGCTCCCTGACCCGCCGCGGCGCCGGCAGGGGGGCGCAGGGCCGGGCGGGCGCCGCCGCCTCACCCGGGCAGGTTCGGCAGCTTCGGGAGCGGCAGGCTGAGGTGCACGATCGCCTCGGCCGCGCGCACCTCGGCGATGGCGTGGCGCTTGTCAGAGGCGAGCTCCCTCTCCGCCCTCGCCAGCCTCGCGGCGGCGGTCGAGCTGGAGGGGTTCTTGTACAGCTCCTGCACGGCCTGGAGGGCGAGCACGGCGTCGGAGGTCGCCCACGTCGTCACGGTGCCGATGAGGTCCTGCACGTCGTGGCCCGAAGTGGAGCCCGGGGCGTCGATGGTGGAGAGGTTGTAGATCGTCTCGCTCGTGAACGAGCACGCCTCCTGGTCCTGGGTGAGAAGGGTGGGGACGAGGCGGCGGTCGGCGGCGGTGAGGGAGTGGGTGACGTCGTCGTGCCAGATGATGAAACCCTCGTGCACCGCGTAGGCGCAGCTCGCCACGTCGCTGTTGACCGTCTTGATGACGCTCGAGTCGGCCGCCGCCTGTGAGCCGAGCGAGGCGTGGGTCGGGAGGTCGGTCACCACCGTGACGACCGCCACGAGCACGACGGCCCCCGTCAACAACCAGTTGCGCCTGAGGTACCAGGGACGCTTCGACGGGGCGGGCGGAGCCGGAGCCCCACCGCCCCGTCCGTCGCCGCGAGGCGCCTGCGAGGGTCCGGCCGGGTCGAAGATCATCGCCTTCCCAGCAACCGCAGCACCTCGGTGGCGATCCCCGTCCCGAACCGGTAGAGGATCGGGGCGCTCAGGTGGTACGAGCCGTTCAGCTCGTCGGCAAAGGGCGTCGCCCGCCCGGCGAGCCGCCCGGTCGGCCCGAGGAAGTAGAGCGCCTCCGAGTGCGACACGAGACCGGTCGACGGCTGGGCGTCCACCGCCACCCCGTAGGCCGACCACACGGCGTCGAGGCGGCGCAGCGCGCCCGTGAGGAAGAGCCAGCGGCCGACGCCGGCCATCGCCCGCTCTGCAGGGCCGGCGTCGGCGGGCGACGTCGCGAGGGGATCGGTGTTCACCGTGAGGACCTCGACCTTGCCGGCCTTGCCGGCCGAGGCCACCTCCGACATGGCGCGGCGCAATTCGGCGGCGAGCACGGGGCAGATGTCGTCGCAGCGGGAGTCGAAGAACGAGAGCACGACCACCTTGCCGCGGAACTCCGCAAGCGTCACGGCGCGCCCGGCCGGGGTGGCGAGCGCGACCGGCGGCGCGGCGGCCGAGAGCGGCTGGAGGTCCATCATCGACGAGAGCGAGGAGTGGATCGAGGGGAGCGTCGTCTGGCTCGGCAGGGCGGCCGGGCGAGACGACGGCGGGAGCGACGTCAGGCCGACCTTGCTGGCGCCGCCGAAGAAGTGGTCGACGACGAGGCCGCCGAGACCGAGGGCCACGCAGGCGACGAGGATCCAGAACACCGTCGTGCGGGGCACGGCGGGAGGGGGTTTTGCGAAGGCGGCGGCACGCTCCGCCTCCGAGAGCCGCCCCGAACCCACCGCCGCACCCTACCAACCGCGTTCCGCCCGAAACCTGGCGCAGGTAGCGTTCGCCCCGGGGCATGGGCGAGAGAGCGACCATCGGGACGGAGAACGGGCCGGGCGCCGGACCGAGGGTGTCGTTCCGAGAGCGCTGGCTGTCCCGCCGCGCCCTTTTGCTCCACCTCACGGTGCTCGTCGTTGCACCCGGCTGCGCCGTCGCCGGCTGGTGGCAGGCGACCCGCGCGCTCGCCGGCAACGGGCTCAGCTGGGCCTACTCGGTCGAGTGGCCGATCTTCGCCCTCCTCGCCCTCGCCGGCTGGTGGCACCTCGTGCACGAGGACCCCGAGGAGCGGGCTGAACGAAGGGCCGACCGACCGGTCGAGGCGGCCGTCGCGGCGGAGCCCGGCGCCGCCCGCTCGCTCGAGCCGGCCGTCGCCCGCATGGCCCGGGCCCTCATGGCGCTCGTCGCGGTCGACCTCGTCCTCGGCTTCGTCAGCGTGTTCGCCGTTCCCTTCGGCCGGCCGAGCGGTTTCGTGCCGGCGAGAGGCGCCGCCGTCTACGTGCTGCACGCCAGCTTCGGCATCGCCACCGTGGCGGCCGCCGGCCTGCTCCTCGTGCGGGCGAGGACCTCGCAGCGGGTCGGCCGGGTGGTGGGCTGGCTGGGCTTCGTCGGCGTGGCCGTCGCCGGCGGTGGAGGGCTCCTCACGGCGGCGCGCTCGTTCCCGCGCTTCGTCGGGATGGCCTTCATGCTGATCGGCACGGTGGCGGCGGTGTGCGCCTACGCGATCCCGGCTACCTCCAGGTCACCTCGCCGGCCACCGGCCGCTTGAAGATCTCGTCCACCATGGCCGAGAGGCTGCCGTGCGTCCCGATGGCCCGCTTGATGACCGCCACGAGGGCCGGGACGGCCCAGAAGTCTCCGCAGATCCACAGGATCGCCCCGCCGATCTGCTGATCGGCGAAGGGGTTCAGGCGGACTCCCGGGATGTGGTTGTAAACGGTGTACCACGACGACGACGTGAAGATGCTGAGTGACATGGCGAGCACGAACATGACGATGTTGGTGCCGACGATCGTGGCGCCCTGCTGGACTGGCGACAGCTTCGGGCGGGCGGGGTAGGACGGGACGACCTGGAGCCAGAAGAGCACGCCGGCGAGGAAGAAGCTGGCGTGCATCAGCCAGATGTGGACCATCTGGTTGCGCTCGGCGAGGTCGAAGAGCGCCGGGACGTGCCACGCCACCATGGCGACGTTGAGCAGCACGAAACCCGTCCAAGGTGCCCGCAGCCCCCGCCCCACCGAGCGGAGCGGCCGTGCCCACGAGGAGCGGAGCAGGCCGCGCAGCACAGGGCGGCGGACCGAGACGGGGAGGGCGAACAGGAGCGGGAGCCACGGCGCCCCGATCACGACGAGGGCCGGTGCGAAGAACATGAGCAGGATGTGCTCGATCATGTGGATGAAGAAGTAGTCGCTGGCGTAGTAGTCGATCGGCGAGCACACCGTGATCAAAAGGAGGCCGAGGCCGCCGTAGAAGGCGAACGACCGGGCCCGCCTCTCCTTCGTGCGAGCCGGCGTCGATCGGGCGGCGAGGCGTCGCAACCCGAGCTCGTGCGCCAGGGCGACGACCAGCGCGACGATGACGAAGGGGTCGAAACTCCAGTGATCGACCAGGATCCCCACTGGCCGGAACGCTACTTCGCGCTGGGTCGGCGGGAGCCGTCGGCCGCCCCGGGCGCGAGGCTCAGGGTGCGGCCCCGGCGTGCCGGTCGAGCAGGCGGATGGCCACGAGGCTCGCGACGAGGACCGCCACCATGGCGAGATAGATGCCGAGGAGCGACACCGCGACGTGCTGCTGGCTCCCGAGGCTGAACAGGATCTTCCGGATGGCCGCCACGAGCCCGACGACGATGAAGGGCTCGGCCGAGAGCTGGTGGGCCCGCAGCGAGAGCACGACCGTGTGGACCACCTCGACGAGGATGAGCACGAGGAGGACGGCGTCGAGAAGGTCCGTGGCGTCGAGCGTGAGGCCGAGCGAGGTGTTGCGGAAGAAGTCGACGATGCCACCGACGAGGATGGTGGCGGCGAGCGCGACGAGCGTCACGCCGACCGCGATCGACACGATGTCCTGGGCGCGCTCCATCCAGACCGTCGAGCCCTGGCTCCACGATCCGCCGCCTCGGACAAAGCTCGCCCGGGCGCGGGCCGGCCGTCCGCCTGCGCCCCCATCGCTGCGGGGAGGACCGCCCCCCGGAGGTGCGCCCCCGGAGGGACCGCCCCCGGGCAGACCGCTGCCGGCAGGTCCCACGTGCCCCCTTTCAGGGGCGAGCCTACGCCAGGCCCGGGCGCCGCTGCGGGCCGAGGCCGCCCCTACGGGGTCGTGTTGACGAGCTCGGTGCCGTCGAGCAGCACCGCCTGCCCTGCCGTGAGCACGTAGACCTGCGCCCGCAGGCCGCGCTCGAAGCGCCCGGCCGTGAAAGCGACGCTCACCTTCGCCCAGGCGTCGTCGACGGCGGCGCACTCGCTCGCCTCCTGGTGGGTCGTCGTCCCCCAGACGACGAGGCAGACCCGGGCGGCCGAGCGCTCGGCCTCAGCGCCGGAGGCACCCGGGGTGACCGCCCGCATCCATGCGGAGAAGCGGAACTGCTGGCCCCTCGTCGCGTCGGCGGCGATGTCCTGGAAGACCGAGCCGCCGCCTGCGCTCGTCGTGACGCGCATCACGTCGGCCCCTTCGGGCAGCGACTGCCGGGCGAGAGCGGGGTCGCGGACCTCGTCCGCCGAGCCGGAGGCCATGGTCGACCAGTTGGCCGTGTCTCGGCTCTGGAAGCTGGCGTGAAGGAGGGCGTTGCCGAACAGCGTGGCGCGGGCGAAGGCGACGCGGCTCGGGGCCGAGTCGACGTACACCTCGGCACGAAGGACCGACTCGCCCGCCCTCGTGACGTCGAAGGGCGCCACGATCCAGGTCCAGCGCGTCCCGACTGCGGTGCAGGTGTGGTTGGCGCGCACGTGAGGGAGCGCCCGCACGACCACGCAGATCTTGGCCGGCCGGCCCTGCGGCGCCGTGCTGGAACCGCCCGTCGGGACCTTGCGTGCCCACACCCCGAGACTGAAGCTGTGGCCGTTCTCGAGCGTCGTCCGGACGTCCTCGTAGACCGAGCCCGACGAGCGGCCGGAGGAGAGCACGAGCTCGCTCCCGAGCCGCCCGAATCCCGGAACCCCGACGGCGCCGTGGCGGATGGTCGACCGGAGGCCGACGGCCCTCCAGGGCGACGCCCCCCGGCTGCGGAAGTCGCCGTCGGAGAGAAGGTTGGACGAGGAGCTCACGTCGAGGCTCAGCCCGCCGGTCGCCGTCGCGCCCTTCGAGTCACGCACGGCGACGGTCACGCCGAAACGGCCGACGGCGAGCGCCGTCCCGTAGACGGCGCCGTCGCGGGCGAGGTGGAGCCCGCCCGGCAGCCGCCCGCTGCGAAGGCTCCAGCTGTCGTGCCCTGTGCCGCCCGAGGCGCCGAGCGTGGCCTTGTAGGCGGCGTCCACCCGGGCGGCCGGGAGCGAGTGCGTCACGACTTGTAGGGGCGGCGGCGCCGTGGCGGAGGCCGGGGCGTGGATGACGCCGATCGGGCCCCAACCGGGCCACCCCACCATCTCGATGCTCCCGTGCTGCAAGTAGGCGTGGGAGATCATGGCGCCGTAGTCGGTGTTCTGGTTGACGATCGTCAGGTAGTCGCCCTGCACCTGCGAGACGACCGCGGCGTGGCCGGCCCCGCCGCCCGGGGCGTTGAAGGTGACGACGTCACCGGGGTGGACGTCACTGATGGACCCCTGCGCCTGCTTGGCGAGGCCTCGCGGAGCGGTCGAGAACAGCTGGTCGCCGTTGCCGAGCCAGGTGGAGCTGATCCAGCCCTTCGTCAGGTAGAGGCGGACGACGAGCTCGACGCACTGCCACTCGTAGCCGTCGACCACGTAGCGACCGCTCGGGGTCTTGGTCGAGTGGAGGCAGTCGGTGAAGCTGCCCGAGATGCCGTTCGAGTAGACGGGGACGCCGTTGAAGCCGCCCGGCCACGTACTCCCCATGTACTGCGAGCCGAAACCCGGCGGGCCGCTGCAGCTGCCGGCGGCCACCCCGGCGAGTGCGGCGCCGCCCGGCGAGGCCAGCGCGGCGTGTGGGAAGAGCGGAGTGGCGCTCCCGGCGAGCGCCACTGACGCGACGAGGCCGGCGACCCTGGCGAAGCTCCGGCGGGATGTGCGAAGGCGCGACGAGACAGGCGTGAAGAACAAGGAAGATCAGCCCCCAACTAGGCGTGAACCCCAACCTACAAGGGCAATCCCGTTACGGGGGGATGACGGAAGGCCGTCAAGTCACCTTGACTGCCACAACCTTCTCACCTGGGACGACCGCCAGGTCGCCTTTGTCAGCTCGCTAGGAACGCTGTCGTGTCGGCACCTCTCATGTCATGGGTTCGTCACGCGCTCAGGCGGACTTCGCCGGGGCCACGGTGCCCGGGAGGGCTGAACCGGTGGCGGCTTCGGCCAGGCGCGCCTTGAGGACGCTGAGCGGCGTGGCGACGTCCTCGAGCGATCGCCGCTCCGCCGGCACCGCGAGGACGAGGGCGACGATGCCGCCGATCACCATCATGCCGGCGCCCACGCCGTAGCCGATGGCGAGGTCGCCCCTCGATCCCGTGCCGATCAACGTCCCGAAGATGGTCGGCCCGAGCGAGCCGAAGCCCTGTGCCACGGCGAAGAACACCGCGATCGCCTGTGCCCGTATCTCGATCGGGAAGAGCTCGCTCACCGTGAGGTAGGCGGAGCTCGCCGCCGCCGACGCGATGAAGAAGGTGATGCACCACAAAAGCGTCATGGAGGCGGCGTCGAGAGCGCCGGCGGCGAAGAGGGCTCCGGTGACGGCGAGGACCGCGCCCGAGGCGAGGTAGGTGCCGACGATCATCGGCCGGCGTCCGAGGGTGTCGAAGAGCCGACCGATCGTGAGCGGGCCGAGCAGGTTGCCCGCCGCGAAGAAGAAGATGAACTTCGGCGCCGCGCTGGCCGAGACGTGGAAGAACGTCGTGAGCACGATCGCCTCGGTGAAGAAGATGGCGTTGTAGAGGAACGACTGCGTGATCATCATGGTGAAGCCGAGGATCGACCGGCGGCGGTGGTCCTTGAAGAGGACCTTCAAGAGGGCGAGGTAGGAGACCCGGTCGGTCGGGGCGAGCTCGATCGCCTCGGTCCGCTCGAGCGGGCGAAGCCTGCGGCCGCTCGCCTCGGACTGCTCCTCGATCGCGTCGACGATGCGCTCGGCCTCCTCGACGTGCCCGTGCGTCAGCATCCAGCGGGGGCTCTCGGGCAGGTGGCGACGGAGGAAGAAGATGCCGATGCCGATCACCGGCCCGACGAGGAAGCCGATCCGCCAGCCGATGCCGACCGAGAAGTGGTTGAGGAAGAAGAGCTCGGCGGCGCTGCCGATGAGTGCCCCGCCCCAGTAGGTGCCGTTCACGGCGATGTCCGTCCGGCCCCGGTAGGTGGCCGGGATGAGCTCGTCGATGGCCGAGTTGATGGCGGCGTACTCGCCGCCGATGCCGGCGCCGGCGACAAAGCGGGTGCCGAAGAAGTAGACGAGGGCGGGGAGCGAGTGCCCCCAGGTGAGCACCGTGGCGGCGCTGGCGAGGAGGTAGAGCCCGAGCGTCACCATGAACAGCTTGCGGCGCCCGAGCCGGTCCGACAGCCTGCCGAAGACGAGGGCGCCGACGACCTCGCCCCACAGGTAGATCGTGGCGATGAAGCCGACCTGCCAGGCCGAGAGGTGCAGCGCCCCGCTCTTCTCGAGCGTCGAGCCGACCGAGTTGACGATGGTGATCTCGAGGCCGTCGAGGATCCAGCACACGCCGAGGGCGACGATGAGGCGGGTGTGGAACCGGGACCAGGGAAGGCGGTCGAGCCGCGCCGGCACGAGGCTGCGCACCGTGCCGGGACGCCGGCCCGTCTCGTGAAGACGGCGAGGCTCGCCGCCCGCCTCCGCTGCCGCACCCATCGCGCTTGCCATCGGACCCTCCTTGCCGGCGTCCCGCTGCCGGTCGCACCGGCGAGGGGACACGTACCCGACTCGTCGCACGGGCACGCTCCGGAGCCGTCCGAGGCCGTCTCGACGCGGCGAGCGCCCGCCCCGGCCGACCCGACGAGCGGGGCGGGCCGAGGCGGGCGCTCGAGCCGGATGAGGCCGTCAGGCGGCGATCACGCCTTGAAGGTGCCGCTCGCCAGCTTGAGGGACTTGAGGCCGGACTTGCAGTCGCTGGTCAGCGTCGCCACGCCGTCGGAGCTCGGCAGGTCGGCCTTGAGGGACGCCTTGCCGGAGAAGGAGCCCGTCGACGTCCCCTTGCCCCCGCTCGCAGGGAAGGTGAAGGTCACCGGCGAGCTCGTGATGTCCATCGTCCCGCCGTTGAAGGAGAACTTCGTCGCCGCGACGGAGCCCCCCTTCGCCTTGTAGGTCACGCTTCCCGAGAGGGCCGGGAGCCCGCTCGCCGCGAGCGTCGTGCAGTCGACCGACGCCTTGCTCGTCCCCGAGAGCGAGGCTCCCGTGATCGAGACGGAGCCCTTCTTGGTCGACCCGGTGCACTTGGAGAGGGTCGCCTTGTAGGTGAGGGTGGTGGTCTGCGACGTCGAGAGGGTGAGGGCCGGAGAGGCGGTCACCGTGCCCGTGAGGGCGCAGGAGATCTTGCCGGTGAAGGTGCTCGCCTTGGCGGAGTGGCGCTGCGCCGTGGCGGCAGAGGCGCTCCCCGCTGCCGTGACCAGCCCGACGGCGGTGCTCCCGGCGAGCAGGACCCCGACAAGGACGCGTGAGGATCGAAGCATGTGCAGACTCCCCTTCTGTCAGCCGCGCAGGCAGGATCCCCGTGATCGCCGCCCGGTTACGGCAGGCAAGCTACCAGGGGCGGGCCTTCCCGGCCGGGTCGCCCCTCAACGGGCGAAGGTGTGCCAGCCGAACCACGCCCAGGCAAGGGCGAGGCCGGCGGTGCCGAGCCGAGAGGAGGCGACGGCCCGGAGCGCGGCGCCGAGCGTCGCCACGCGACGGCGCCGGAGGGCGAGCGCCTGCAACCCGACGGCGACGGCGAGGAGCGCCCCCCAGACGGCGTCGACGGCGCCGGCCGTCATCGGACCCGGCCCCGCGCGACGAGCCACAGGCCGGCAAGGAGCCAGCAGACGAACACCGCGCCGCGCAGAGCCGGAAGGCGCGTGACGTCGCCGAGGAGCGAGCTGAGCGTCGGGTGGAGGCGGCGGGGGAGGCTCAGGTACTGCCAGAGCTCGACGGCGACGACGAGGGCGACGAGGAGGGCCGAGGGGGCGAGGGCGCGCAGGGCGGGCGCCTGCGGGGAGGTTGGGGTGGAGGAGGGAGGGGGTTTCGTGCAGAGTCCGACGACGAGGAGGCCGAGCCCTGCGGCGGTCGCCGCCTCGGATCCGGCCGTGTACGGGCGGCTGGCGCCGGCCAGCGCCGAGAGGGCCGCCCCGGCGGCTACGAGCCCGGCCGCGAGGAGAGGGTGCCTCAGGAGGGCGGCTGGAGCACGGGGAGGTGGAGGCCGTAGGACGCGTTCATCTTGGCAACGACGGCCGCCGCGAGCAGGTCGCCGCCGTCGGAGTCGAGGTGCGTGCCGTCAGGGTCGCGCAGCACCCAGGTCTGGCCGTTCGGGCCGGTCTTGGTGGCGGTGTACTGGCCCGACGGCGTCGAGAAGAGGGGCCACGAGTCGAGGTAGACGACACCGGGGTGGGAGGCGGCCACTGCCTTGAAGATGGTGTCCATCATCTGCATGTTCGAGGAGAGCGTCGGGTCCTGCATGACGGGCATGCCGACCCAGATGACGCGGGCGCCGGCCGAGGTGGCCTCCGTCATGAGCTGGGCGGCCCGCTCGGCGTAGGTGGCCTTCCAGGCGGCCGAGCCGAAGACCTCGACGCCCGAAGGGGTGGCGATGTTCTGCGAGTCGTTCCCCCCGAGGAAGACGACGACGACCTGGGGGTGGTCGGTCGCCAGCTCGCTTTGCAGGTGGGCCGGCCAGTTGTAGTAGTCGGGGCGGACGAGGCCCGTGTCGCCGACGGCGGCGGGATAGAAGTGCACGTTGTGGTCGTTGGCGAACTCGTAGCTGAGCCCGAAGCCGAGGTCCTCGCCGAGAGAGTCGCCGATCTCGAGGACCGAGATGTCGCCGGTCAGCTTGGGCTGGGTGGTCGTCGTGGTGGTGGAGCTCGTCGACGTCGTCGTGTGCGGCGAGGTCCCCTTCACCGTCGGGCGTGTCGAGCCTCCGCTCGCCGCCTGGCCTCCGCAGGCCGCCAGCGTCGCCGCCGCCACGAAACCCCCGAGGGCGCGTGCCCACCACGTCGTCGCTCTCTTGCGCATCGCGCTCGGGGTCCTTTCGGATGGGGGCTCGGAACGGGGCGAAGCCTTCGACGATAGACGCACGGCGGAGCGCTCTTCTTGCCGAAAGCTCAGCGGTCCTGTGCCTCGTCCGGCCCGAGGCGGACGGCGCACTCGAGCAGGAGGGCGTGGACGAAGGCCTGCGGCAGGTTGCCGCGGAGCTGGCGCTGGCCGACGTCGTACTCCTCGGCGAAGAGGCCGGGGGGGCCGCAGGCGGTGCGGTTTCGCTCGAAACAGCGCACCGCCCGGTTCGGCCGCCCCTGCTCGGCGAGGGCGAGGCTGGCGACGAAGCCACACAGGAGGAAGGCCCCCTCCGCCTCCGAGAGCGGGCGGTCGTCGTGCCGGTAGCGGTAGCAGTAGCCGTCGGACTCGAGCTCGCCGAGGACGGCGTCGAGGGTGGCGTCGAGGCGCGGGTCCGAAGGCGCCAGGGCACCACGGATGCCCGGCAGCAGGAGGGCGGCGTCGACCCGCTCGTCTGTCGGCGAGCGCTGCCAGCGCCCCGACGGGTGCGTCGAGCGCCGCGAGGTCTCGGCGAGCAGGTGGTCGGCGAGCGACTGCCACCTCGCCGCCTGGCCGGCGTCACCGGCGATGCCGCTCTCTGCGATCTGGCGCAGGCCCGCCACGCACTCGAGGCGCGACTCCGCCCACCAGTCCGGCTCGAGCTCCCAGATCCCGGCGTCCGGCGTGTCCCACAGCTGCTCGATCGCCGCGACGGCGGCGTCGACCGCCCGGCGCGCCTCGCTCGAGAGGGCGCCTCGGCGCTGCGCGGCGGCGAAGAGGAGGAGGCTCTCGCCGAAGGCGTCGAGCTGCATCTGGCCGTTCACCCAGTTGCCCACCTTGTCGGCGCCCCCGGGATAGCCGCGCAGGCCCTTCAGCACCCGCTCGTCCGGCACGCCGCTCCCGTCGACGCAGTAGGCCGGCTTGAGCCGCGACCCGTCCTCGAGGAGGCGGTCGGCGACGAAGCTCACCGCGTCGTCGAGCAGCTCGTGGGGGCCATGGGCGGCGACGGCGATGCCGGCGAGGCACTGGTCCCGGATCCAGGCGTAGCGGTAGTCGTAGTTGCGCCCCGTGTCCGCCCGCTCGGGGAGCGACGTCGTGGCCGCCGCGGCCATGCCGCCTCCCGGCGTCGTGAGGCCGCGGAGCACGACGAAGGCGTTCCGGGCGTCACGAGGGGCCGCCGTCTCGTCACAGGCCGGGGCGACCTTCTCCCAGGCGTTCTTGGTGGCCTCCCAGGCGAGGTCGGCGTCGACCGGCTCGTCGCCGAAGGGCCGGTCGCCCACTTCGAGGACGAGGTCCTCGTACTGGCCGGCTTCGAGGTCGAGCTCCCCGACGAGGGCGCCCGAGCCCCGCTCGGCGCGGAGCTTCGGTCCCCGGTAGCGAAGGCGCAGCGGGCCCGAGCGGGCCTCGACGACGTCCTCGTCGATCCGCACGTCCCGCATCCCGAAACGTCCGAAGTCGGCCCGCGGGTCGAGCCGCACGGCGATCGTGCACGGGGCGTCGAGGGCCCGCACACGGCGGAGCAGCACGGCGCGGTGGGGGTCGCCCGGGAAGGCGAGCGCCTCCCGGCACTCGACGAAGCCGTCAGATGTCGACCACCTGCTACGCCAGATGAGTGAGCCGTCCTCGTAGTACCCGCCCCAGACGAACCACGGGTCCGCCGGCCGCACCGAGTAGCTGCCCTGGCCGCCGACGAGGGCGGAGAAGACGGCGTCGGAATCCCAGCGCGGGCAGCACATCCAGACGATGTCGCCCCTCGGGCCGATGAGGGCGCCCCGGTGGCCGTCGCCGAGGAAGGCGTACTCCCTGAGCACGTGGGGTATCGCTGTCTCGCGCGGTGAGGATGGTTCAGCCATCGTGAGAGGTCTCGCCGGTTCTGGAGCGGTTTGTGGGTCGCGGGTTAGCCAAGCGGTTAGATAGTTACCTTGCCTCGGGCGCGCCAATCGGCGGCGGGCGGCCAGCAGGTTTCGTCCACGAGGCGCTGTTGTACCGGGACGACGCGGCCTTCCTTGCGTCCACGCTCCCATTCGTGCGCGACGGGCTCGAGCAGGACGACCTCGTGGCGGTCGTCGAGAGCCGCCGGCAGACGGGGCTCCTCGCCGGAGAGCTCGGGCCGGACGCCGCCGGGGTGCGCTTCTCCGACATCGGGACGGTCGGGCTCAACCCGGCGAGGGTCATCCCGGCCTGGCAGCTCCTGCTCGACGAGGCGAGAGCCGCCGGGCGCCACCTCCGTGTCGTCGGCCAGCCGCTCTGGGGCGGCCGGGGCGACGCCGAGCGCGCCGAGTGCCACCGCCACGAGTCCCTCCTCAACACGGTCTTCGACGGTGCCGAGGATTGGTGGCTCCTGTGTCCCTACGACGCCGCCGCTCTGAGCCCCTTCGCCCTCCAGCAGGCCGCCGAGAGCCACCCGCTCCTCTGCGACGGAGGGCGGCACCGCCTGAGCGGGGCGTTCGTCGAGGGCTTCGACGTCTTCGGGGGTGCGCTGACCGACGCTCCGGGCGACGGCCTCGACCTCGAGTTCGACGAGTCCGGCATGGTCGCCGTCCGCCGGGCCGCCGGCTCGATCGCTTCAAAGGCAGGCGTGGCGCCTCAACGCTGCGCCGACTTCGTCCTCGCCGTCCACGAGCTCGCCGCCAACAGCCTCGTGCACGGCGGCGGTCGCGGGCTCGCCAGCTTCTGGTGCGAGTCGGGCGGCGTCGTCGGCGAGGTGCGCGACACCGGCATCATCGAGGAGCCGCTCGCCGGCCGGGTGGCGCCGGACGTCTCGGCGGCGTGCGGGCGAGGCCTGTGGCTGGTCAACCAGCTGTGCGACCTCGTGCAGATCCGCTCGTCGGCCGAGGGGTCGGTCGTCCGTGTCCGCATGGCGTCGGAGAGGGGCGCCTGAGGGGCTGTCCTTGCTGCGGGCTTTCCCGCCCGTTGCCGCTGGTGCTCCGGCCGGTTGCTGCTGGCCTTCGTCGCTCAGCGACCGGCCGAGGCCCGCTTTCTCTCGCTGCGGGGGGCCCGCGGTGCCCGGCCGGTCCCCGGGAGTCGCACGACGCCCGGCTGCTCTTCAGGTTCGTCGCCCTCGTCGGCCTCGGCATCGTCCCCCAGCTCGGCGTCGTAGGCCTCCACGAAGCGGGCCCAGCCGGTGTCCTGCCACCCCGTGGCGACCACCAGGAAGAGGGCGAAGGTGAGGACGTGGACGCCCGTGCAGTACACGCAGAGGGCGTGGACGGCGAGCGCCTCCACGCCGACGAGGTAGACGACGAAGACCAGCCCGAGGGCGGTGGCCCAGAGGCGCAGGCGGGCGACCCAGACCGACGGCGTCCTCCAGCCCCACGGCAGGTTCACCGCCACCATGAAGACAAAGTAGAGGAGCCCGTAGAGGGCGACGGGCAGGCCGAGGATGATGGACCACTTGCTGGTCGTGACGAGGCCGCAGTTGATGACGCCACCCCCGCCGCTGATGTCGCCCGGGCAGGTGTTGGTGATGGCGGCCTGGTCGAAGTAGTGACCGTAGGTGAGGAAGGCGGCAAGCCCGAGGCCAACGATCGAGATCAGGAGCGAGGTCGGCGCCCGCCATCCCAGTCCCTCGAACCTGGCCTTGAGCTTCACTTGATCGTCTTCTCCAGCGCGGTGATGAAGCTGGCGTGGCAGATCGCCGGGCCCTTCCCACCGAGCAGCTCACAGAACGCCGCGATGTAGTCGTTGGCCGCCCCGAGGATGGCCTGGCCGGTGCTGCCGGCTTGGGGCGCCTGCAGAGAGCCCACGATCTGCTGCCAGGTGAGGCCGTCGAGGGAGACCGGCGGGAACTGTGTCTGCGAGGAGGGGTACGGCGCCCCGGACTCGACCCAACGGTTGCCGATGTCGACGAACGGGATGCCCCCCGCCGCGTTCGGGCCGACGAAGGTGGAGCTGTCGTACTTCGTCACGAGCCGTTCCATGAACTTGGTCGGCTTCTGCAGGATCGGGTAGTCGGCGAGGCTGGCGCAGGCGTACTTCGGCGGCGGCGAGGGGTTGGAGACCGCCTTCGTGCAGCTGTTCGAGAGCTGCTCGTCCTCCACGAAGGACAGGTACTGGCTCTGGTAGGTGGCCTTCGAGAAGTCGAGGGTCGGCGTGTTCGGCGCGAAGTCGACGGGCGAGGACTTGGTGATCTGGAGCCCGCTGAAGGTGCCGAACTTGTCGAGCGCCACGACGAGCGCCCAGCGGGTGGCAGCGCAGAACGGGCAGTACTCGGCGCCGAAGAAGGCCACGAGGGGCTTGCCGTTCTGCGTGAGCGGAGGCTGGCCGTGCAGGCTGTAGACGGGACCGCTCGTGCTGTTGAAGATCACCTGGCCGCCGCCGGCGCCTGCCTGGCTGAGCTCGGCGTTCGTGACCCCGGCGAGGCCGCTCGTGATCGAGGCCGGGGCGGGTTTCGACGTGAAGCCCTTGCCGGCGGAGGACGAGACGCCGCCGCTGCCACCGAGCGTCGAGACGAGCACGATGATGACGACGGCGAGGACGACGAAGATGGACCCGAAGAGGGCGGCGTTCCTCGTCGTCGAGGTCATCCCGCCCCGGCTGCGGCGGCGTCCCCGCTGCGGCGGGCGGTTCGGCCGGCCCTGTGGGCGCGGCTGCGGGCGCCCTGCCCGTCCCACCTGCTGGCCCTGGCGGGCGCCCTGCTGGCCTTGGCGGCCGGCCTGCTGGCCCTGGCGGCCCTGCGGCTGGCGCCCCTGGGGCTGGCGTCCGCCGCCTCCCGGACGGCCGCCGGCGCGCCCGGCGCCCCCGCGCCCGCCTGCGTTGCGCTGGCGCTCGAGGCGCTCTCGGGCCCGCTCCTCGGCACTCGACCCCTGCTTCGGCTGGCGTTCCTGGTCGCCGTCGTCATCCGTTGGACGGCCCGTCCCGCTGTTGGCCATGGTGAAAGTCAGTGTCCTCTCGTTGGGCGGATCATCGGGCAGGCAGGCCGGGTGAACAGTGCCCGCCCCCGCGTTTCCAGGCTACGAGGCTACCCGGGCGGCAGGTCACGAGGGCTGTCAGGCCGACGGGGAGGCTCCGCCGGTGCCTGCGCCGCGGGCCATGGCCTCCTCGGCTGCGCGGTCCGCCAGCACCGAGAGCGGCTCGCCCGTCGCCCTGGCCTGCTCGAAGAGGCGCCTCGCCGTCTCGAAGATCCGTCCCACGTGGGCGAGCGCCGCCTCCTCGTCGTAGCCGCCGTGCTCGTAGGCGATGTTGATGATCCCGCCGGCGTTGGCGAGGTAGTCCGGCACGTAGACGATGCCGCGCTCGGCGAGGAGGCCCTCGACCTCGGGCTCTGCGAGCTGGTTGTTGGCGGCGCCGCACACCGCCCGGCAGCGCAGCTCGGCGGCGGTCTCACGGCTGATGGCGCCTCCGAGGGCGCAGGGCGCATAGATGTCGCACTCGACCCGGTGCACCGCGGCTGGCTCGACCGCCCCGGCCGGCACCTCCTCGAGGAGCGTCTGCACCGCCTCTGTCGAGACGTCTGCCACCGTGAGGGTGGCCCCTCGTTCGTGGCACAGGACGGCGAGGGTGTGGCCCACCTTGCCGACCCCGCTGATGGCGACACGGAGCCCCTCGAGGCTGGGCGTGCCCGTCAGCGCCTCGGCCGTCGCCTCCATCGCCCTCATCACGCCGTAGGCCGTGACCGGGCTCGGGTCGCCCGAGCCGCCGAGCTCGCGGGAGCGACCGGTCACGTAGGGCGTGAAGCGCCCGAGGTAGTCCATGTCAGCCTGGGAAGTGCCGACGTCCTCGGCCGTCATGTAGCTGCCCTCGAAGCTGTCGACGAACTTGGCGTAGTCGTGGAGGAGGGCCTCGGTCTTCCCGGCGGGGTCGCCGATGATGACGGCCTTGCCTCCACCGAAGGCGAGGCCGGCGAGCGCCGCCTTGTAGCTCATCGCCTTCGACAACCGCAGCACGTCGTCGAGGCCGGCGGCGAAGGTGGCGTAGGGGAAGAAACGGGTTCCCCCGAGCGCAGGGCCGAGGGCCGTCGAGTGGATGGCGACGATCGCCACGAGGCCGGAGTCGCGGCGCCAGGTGGCGCCGACGCGCTCGTGTTCGAGCTCGAGGGGAACCTCGCTGTCCCGCGGAGCGCTCATCCGTGCCCTGTTGTAGCGCTCTTCGCGTGGCCGCCGGGCATGGCGGAGTCCCGCCGCAGCCGGTAGAGGACGTGGCGACGGAGCACGCCTTCGGGCACCCGCGGGTGGTCGAAGTCGCCGGCGGTGTCGCGGGTCATGCCGAGCTTCTCCATCACGCGCCGCGAGCGCTTGTTCACGACCGACGTGAACGACACGATCTCCTCGAACCCGAGCTCGCCGAACCCGTAGTCCAGGCAGGCCCGGGCCGCTTCGGGGGCGTATCCCCGGCCCCAGACCCCGGCCGTCAATCGCCATCCCACCTCGACGGCGGGTGCGCAGGGGATGGGTGGCAGGACGGGGGCGAGCCCGACGAAGCCGATGAAGGGCTCGCCTCCCTCGACCTCGACGGCGAAGAGGCCCCACCTGTGCTCTTCGAGGTGCCGGTCGGCACGATGGGCGAGGTCGTCGCTCGCAGCCCGCTCCATCTTCGCCGGGAAGAACTCCATCACGTCGCGGTCGGCGTTGAGGGCGGCGAAGGGCTCGAGGTCCGACTCCCGCCACCGCCGGAGGATCAGCCTCTCGGTGCGAAGAAGGACGCCCGTCTCGTGTCCGGCTCCGGCCTGCACGCCGGGCGACATTACGGCAGGTGTCTAACCTCGAGCTCAATGGTCGGCGTGCTGTACGTCGAGCTGTACCTGCGCCAGGCGCGCTCGCTGAAGGACAAGCGGGCGGCCCTCCGCCCCGTGCTCGACGCCTCCCGGCGCCGCTACCGCGTCGCCATCGCCGAGGTCGACCACCAGGATCTGCACCGGCGCGCCGCCCTCGAGGTGGCCGCCGTCGCCTCGTCCGGGCACGTCGTGACCGAGGTGCTCGACGCAGTCGAGCGGCTGATCTGGTCGACCGGCGAGCTCGAGGTGCTCGAGACCCGGCGCAGCTACCTCGAAGACGAGTGATCCGCCGCCGGCGAGCGGTCAGTCGATCCAGACGGTCTTGGTGACGGCGAATTCCTTGATGCCCGGGTCGGCGAGCTCGCGCCCGTAGCCGGATCGCTTCACCCCGCCGAAGGGGAGGTCGTAGTACGACGTCACCATCCAGTTGACGAAGACCATGCCGGCCTCGAGCTCGGCGGCGAACTTCTTCTGTTCGGCCTCGTCCTCGGTCCAGGCGTTCGAGCCGAGCCCGAAGGTGCTGTCGTTGGCGATGGCGATCGCCTCGTCGATGTCGCCCGCCCGGAAGAAGGTGGCGACCGGCCCGAACACCTCCTCGGCGTAAAGGCGCATGTCGCGCCGGACGTCCGTGACGACGGTCGGGGGGTAGTACCAACCGGGGCCGTCGACCCGCTCACCGCCGGCGAGGATCGTGGCGCCCTTCTCCTTGGCGTCCTCGACCTGCTCGGCGACCTCGTCGCGGCCGGACGGGGTGGCGAGGGGACCGATGTCGGTGCTGTCGTCGAGCGGGTCGCCGACGACGAGCTTCGACATCGCCTGTGCGTAGCGCTCCTCGTACTCCTCGGCGATCGCCTCGTGGACGATGAACCGTTTCGCGGCGATGCACGACTGGCCGTTGTTCTGCACCCTGGCCTTGACGCCGATCTCGACGGCCCGCTCGAGGTCGGCCGAGGGCATCACGATGAACGGGTCCGACCCGCCGAGCTCGAGCACCGTCTTTTTGATCTCGGACCCGGCGACCGAGGCGACGGCGCGGCCGGCGCCCTCGCTCCCCGTCAAGGTGGCCGCCCGGATCCTGTCGTCGCGGAGCAGCGCCTCCACCTTGTCCGAGCCGATGAGGAGGGTCTGGAAGGCGCCCTCCGGCATGCCGGCCCGGCTGAACAGCTGCTCGAGGTAGAGCGCCGTCTGTGGGACGTTCGAGGCGTGCTTCAGAAGGCCGACGTTCCCGAGCATGAGCGACGGAGCGGCGAAACGGATCACCTGCCACATGGGGAAGTTCCACGGCATCACCGCCAGGATCGGCCCGAGGGGCTGGTAGGTGACGAAGGAGCGTTTCTTGGCCGCGGTGCCGGGCACGTCCTCGTCCGCGAGGAGCCGCTCGGCGTGCTCGGCGTAGTAGCGCAGCCCTCCGGCGCACTTGCGCACCTCGCCGCGGGCCTGGGTGACGGGCTTTCCCATCTCGATCGTCATGGTGCGGCTGAGCTCGTCTTCGTCGGCCTCGAGGAGGTCGGCGGCACGGTTCAGCATGGCGGCGCGATCGGAGAAGGCCGTCCGGCGGTAGGTCTCGAACGCCGACGCGGCGGCGGCGACGCGGCGCTCGACCTCGGCGTCGTCGTGCGGCTCGAAGATCTTCACCGTCTCGCCGGTGGCTGGGTTGATCGTGGCGATGGGCACCCTCACGTTCTACTGCGTGACAGGCCCCGGACGCCTCGGTGAGGTCGACTCAGTCGGCCGCGAGCCGTCTAAGTTCGGTCAGGTGGAAGGCGACGGCATCGACGTTCCCGACGAGACGATCGGCGACGGCGGGGCAGGCTCCGCGAGGGATGACGCGCTCGAGGAGGCCCGGGCGGCCCTCGAGCGGACGGAGAGGACGCTGGCCGACGTCTCGGCCGCGATGTCGCGACTCGACGACGGCACGTACCTCAACTGCGAGGCGTGCGGCGCACCCATCGGCGACGATCGGCTCGATGCTCAGCCGCTCACTCGGCGCTGCGCCAACTGCGCCGGTGCCGGCCCGGCCGGGGGCGCGGGCGGCGGCGGCCAAGACGAGGGCGGCTGAGGAGTTGGCCCGGGTGCGTTTCTTCGCCCAGGCCCGTGAGGCGGCCGGGACCCGCGAGGCGGAGATCGAAGGGGCCACCCTCGCCGACGTCCTCGAGGCGGCCGCGGCGCGCTACGGCCCGGAGCTTCGCAAGGTGATCGGGATCAGCTCGATCTGGGTGAACGGCAAGGAGGCAGCGCCAGACCAGGCCCTCGCGCCCACCGACGAGGTCGCCGTGCTTCCGCCCGTGTCGGGCGGGACGTAGCTCGGGGCTGTCCGGACCCCAACGCGTCGCGATCAGTCGCGGTTACCCGCGAGCGATCGCGACATTGTTGCGCCCGGGGCGGGTGGGGCGGTGGCGCGGAAGCCGGAGCGCCAAGGAGCCCCGAGGCCAGACGCCTCAGCCCTTCTTCGTCTCCCAGAAGATCCGGTCGATCTCGCCGATGTTCTGGAGCATCCGGTCGGCGACGGCGGTGTCGTTCGTCTTCTTCGCCTCGCCGGCGGCCTTGGTGGCCTTCCAGAACAGCTCGTGCAGCTCGGGGTGCTTCTCGAGGTGGTCCGGCTTGAAGTAGTCGGTCCAGAGCACCCAGAGGTGGTGCTTGACGAGCTCGGCGCGCTCCTCCTTGATGAACACGGCCCGCTCGCGGAACACTGCATCGTCCGAGCCGTTGAACTTCTCCATGCAGGCCTTGACGGACTCGGCCTCGATGCGGGCCTGGGCGGGGTCGTAGACACCGCACGGCAGGTCGCAGTGGGCGAAGGCGACGCGAGGGGCGGAGAAACGGTCGAGAATGGTGGCGAAACGCGAGGTGAAGTGCATGCCTACCCTCCTAGGTCGGGGTCGTCCTTCGGGAGAATCGTCGTCACCTTATCTTCGGCCCCTGGCCGACGGTCCGGCCCGGTTCGTCCCGGCACGGGTGCCGGCCAGGGTGCAGGCGGCACGCCTCGTGCCGACCGCTCGGCTCGTGAAGCTGCTCGCCGCGCTGAGCGCCGTGTCGACGACCGCCCTCGTCATCGTCCTCGCCAAGCTGCTCTACACGCGCCTCGAGATCGCCGGGCTCTCCATGGTCCCCGAGTACGCCCCCGGCGACCGCGTGATCGTGCGAAAGACGCACCAGCTCGCCGTCGGTGACGTCGTCGCCGTCCGCGATCCCGACGAACCCGACCGCTACCTCGTGAAGAGGGTGGTGGCCCTCGAGCGCCGGGCGATCCGCGTCGAAGGGGACAACACGGGGGCGAGCCGCGACTCCCGCCACTTCGGGCCCGTGCCCGAGGCGCTCGTGGTCGGACGGGTGGTGGGCAGGTACCGCTCGGCCGACCGGCGCCACCCGTCGCCACCAGGGGTCTCGCCGACCGCCGTTCCAAGGGCGCACTAGGCTGGGGCCTGCTCGGGGGTCACCCCGGCCGTCGAGACCGATGCCCGGCGAGGGCAGGACAGGGCCGGTGCGCATGAGCTTGCGAAAGGCAGACGTCGAACGCCTCGTGGCACCCGACTTCGTCGAGGGGATGGCCGAGGCGCCGGTCGCCGAGCTGCGGGCGAGGCGCGACGAATGCATGCGGGCCGAGGTGGTCGTCTCGTACCTGCGCCGGGTGCTGCAGGGCGAGCTCGACCTCGTGCGGGCCGAGCTCGAGCTCCGGTCGTCCGGTGAGCGGGGCGACGCGAGCCGTCTCGTCGAGGAGCTGCCCTCGATCCTCGCACGCCGCCGCCCCGGAGGATCCGGCGGCCAAGCCGAGGAGGGCAGCGAACAAGCCGGCGCCACACCGGCGCCGCAGCGTGCGGGGGGCGGGCCTCACCTCTCGCTCGTCGCCATGCCGGGCCTCGGCGAGGACTGGAGCGAGCCGTGGGAGAAGGAGCTCGACGAGATGATCGCCGGAGCGCTCTCCTCCGAGCTCGTCGAGCTCTCGCTGCCGGGGGACGCGCTCCCGGGCAGCAACCTCCAGAAGTTCACCGACGAGGAGCTCGCCGCCGTGGCCGGGCGCCTCGAGGAGAACGAGGCCTCGCTCTCGGCCGTCCGCCACCAGCTGCACGAGCGGATCGACGAGCTGCAGGCGGCCATCGTCGAGCGCTACAAGTCGGGCGCGGCGAGCGCCGACTCGCTCCTCGGCTGAGGTCGGCCGACAGCACCCAGCCCCAGCTGTGACACCCATGAGGGACATCCCCGACCGCTGGTCCGACCTCGGCGAGTTCATCCGCCAGCAGCGCGAGATGGCCAAGCTCTCGCTGCGGCGCCTCTCCGAGATCGCCGGCATCTCGAACCCCTACCTGAGCCAGATCGAGCGCGGCCTGCGCAAGCCGTCGGCCGAGATCCTCCAGCAGATCGCACGGGCGCTCAGCATCTCGGCCGAGACGCTCTACGTGCGCGCCGGCATCCTCGAGGCCGACCGCGACTCGGGCGACCTCGTGTCGGCCATCCTGGCGGCGCCGGACATGGACGACGCCCAGAAACAGACCATGATCCGCATCTACCTCTCGTTCCGGTCCGAGCACGACCACATGGCCCGCAACGCCAACAGCGGCCCGGCCGGCCCTCCCGGCAGCGACGGCTCCGGCAACAACGGGGACCAGGCGACCGACCTCCGCTGAGGGCCGGCGCAACGCGTCGGTAATCTGACGCCATGGTGCGCAGGCTCGCGGTGCTCTCCCTGCACACCTCGCCGCTCGCCCAGCCGGGGACGGGGGACGGCGGGGGCATGAACGTCTACGTCCGCGAGCTCTCCTCCGCCCTCGCCCGCGCCGGGGTCGCCTGCGACGTCTACACGCGGCGCCACGACCCGACACTTCCGGACACGGTGTTCGTCGAGCCGGGCTTCGAGGTCCACCACATCACGGCCGGCCCGGCGGCCCCCGTCGCCAAGGAGCATCTCGCCGAGCACGTCGAGGAGTTCACCGAGGGCGTCGTGGCGCACATGACGGGGGAGAGCGCGAGGCCGGTGCTGCGGGGATCGTCGGGTTTTGCGCCGGTCGAAGAAGGGGCCGGCGCCGTGCACGCCAACTACTGGCTGTCCGGCGTCGCCGGCCACGCCATCAAGCACCGCCTCGGCGTCCCGCTCATCTCGACGTTCCACACCCTCGACCGGGTGAAGGCCGAGGCGTCGCCCGAGGAGGTCGAGACCTCCGAGGGGCTGCGCCGGGCCGAGGCCGAGGCCGCCATCGTCGGGTGCTCGGACGTCCTGCTCGCCTCGTGCAGCGTCGAGGTCCGCCAGCTGGTGGAGCTCTACGGCGCCGACGCCTCCCGGATCGAGATCGTGCCCCTTGGCGTCGACCGGGCGTTCTTCTCGCCCGGCGAGCGGCGCTGCGCCCAGCGCGCCCTCGGCCTCGCCCAGTCCGGGCCGCTCCTGCTCTTCGTCGGGCGCATCCAGCCGCTGAAGGGGGCCGACGTGGCGGTCCGGGCGCTCGTGGCGCTGCGCGACGCCGGCGTCGCCGACGCCCGCCTCGCCGTCGTCGGGGGGCCGAGCGGCCCGCGGGGGGCGGCCGAGCTGGCGGCGATCCACCGCCTCGTCGAGACGGAGGGTGTGGGCCGCCAGGTCACGTTCTGGCCGCCCCAGCCGCACGAGCGCCTCTCCACCTTCTACCGGGCGGCCGACGTCTGCCTCGTGCCCTCCCGCTCGGAGTCGTTCGGGCTCGTCGCCCTCGAGGCGTCCGCCTGCGGGACCCCCGTCGTGGCGGCCTCGGTGGGCGGCCTCACGACGCTCGTCGAGGACGGGGTGACCGGCTTCCTCGTCGAGCCGGGGGACGCCGACGGCTTCGCCGAGCGGGTGGCGAAGATCGTCACCTCGCCGAGCCTGCAGGACGACCTCGGCCGGGCGGGCGCCGACCGGGCCCGGGCCTACACCTGGCGCACCTCCGCCCTGCGGCTGCGAGAGCTGTACGGCGAGCTGACGGCGAGGGAGCTGGTCGAGTGCTGAGCGGTCGCCGGGCGTGACCCGGATCCTCGTCGTCGGGGGCGGCCGGATGGGGAGCGCCCTCGTCGGGGGGCTGCTCCGCTCGGGCTGGGTCGAGCCGGGCGACGTCGCCGTGGCCGACGAGCACGAGCACGCCCGCCACGAGCTCGCCCACCGCTACGAGGGCATCCAGATCACCGACTGCCCGGTGAGCGCCGAGTCGGCGGTGCTCGCCGTGAAGCCGCACGACGCCGAGCGGGCCGCTCGCGCCCTCGCGGCGCTGTCGCCGCCCCGCGTGGTCTCGATCGTGGCCGGCGTCCCCATCAGCGAGCTGCAGTGGTGGCTCGGGCCGGACACCGTCGTGCTGCGCGCCATGCCGAACCTGCCGGCCGTCCTCGGCGGGGCCGCCTCGGCCGTCGCCGGGGGCGCCTCGGCGAAGGAGGAGGACTTCGCCTGGGCCGAGGCCGTCCTCTCGAGCGTCGGCGTCGTCGCCCGGGTGCCCGAGGAGCTGCTCGACGCCGTCACCGGCCTCTCCGGCTCAGGGCCGGCCTACGTGCTCTCGCTCGCCGAGGCGATGATCGAGGCCGGCGTCGAGCGGGGGCTCGACCGGGAGGCCGCCACCCTGCTCGTCACCCACACGCTGCTCGGCACCGCCCGGCTGCTCGCCGAGACCGGCGAGCCGGCGAGCGTGCTGCGGGCGGCCGTCACCTCGCCGGGCGGGACGACGGCCGCCGGCCTGAGGGTGCTCGAGGCGCACGGCTTCCGCTCGGCGGTGATGGAGGCGATCGCCGCCGCGGCCGAGCGCTCGGTCGAGCTCGGGCGCTCGAAGGAGGCCTGAGCCCGGGGCCGGCGCCCCGCCGGCGCGCCCGGCAAGCCCTGCTGGAACCCTCAACCGGGACGGCCGGTCGGTTAGCCTGGCGGCGCGTGTCGCGGGGAGTTGCGGGCGCGCTGGAGGGAGTCCGGGTGTACCACCGGGTTGCAGGAAGGGTCCCGGTCGGGGCATCGAGGCACGGTCTCGCACGGCGGGCGGCGGCGCTCGCGGCGGCCGTCCTGGCGCTCGGCGGAACCGGGGTGACGGTGGCGACGGCCGCCCGTGCCACCGGCTCGCCGACGCCGGTGCTGCTCGCCTCGGGCTCGAGCGCCTACCCGGAGCAGACCCAGGTGCTCGGGGCGTCCTCGGGCGGCTACGTCGTCGAGGGCCTCGGCCGTGACGCCGCCGGTGGGCTGGCGGTGGCGCCTGTCGTCTACGCCGCCACCTGGAAGGCGAAGGGGCTGACGGCGCTCCCGGTGCCGACGCCCGGCACGACGGTGACGAACCCGGCGGCCGACGTCTCGATCGCCGGCTCGATGGTCTCGGTCCTCGAGACGAGCCTCACGGCGGGCAGGCGGCCGACCGTCTTCATGGACGACCTCGCGACCGGCGCCACGGCCGCCGTCACGCTCCCGCCCGGCAGGGGCTGGAACGGGGCGGCCCCGAACGGCTACCTCGCCAACACGAGCTCGCGCGACGGGACGGCGACGACCACCTCGGCGCTCGAGGTCGCCGAGTCGAACGGCGCGGTCGTCACCCTCGGCACGACGACGGGCGTCGACCCCACCTTCTTCGCCGGCCCGAACGACGTCATCGCCACCGTGTGGGACTCGAGCGCCAAGGCCTCGACCATCATCGAGTACGTCCCCTACAGCTCGCCCGGCACCTGGCAGATGCTGGCCGACACCTCGGGGCGATGGACCTGCACCTCTGCCACGGGCGCCTCGGTCGGCTGCTTCCACGTGGCCGGGCGAAACGAGGCCCTCGTCGACAACTACTCCCTCACGGGCGGTGCCCTCCTCGAGGAGGTGGTGAACGCCCCGCTCGCACGGTTCCGCGTGCTCGTGACGCCACAGGTCACCTCGTGGTCCTCCTGCGGCTCCCACGGCTGCACGCTCACCCGCCTCTCCGACTCGGGCACGACCACCTCGAGCACGCCCGTGCCGACCGGCTTCCTCGCCACGGGGGCCGGCGAGATCGTCTGGGGGACGGCCGGGACGGACGCCTCCTCGAGCGGCGTGTTCTCCATGAACCAAACCGCCTCCTCCCCGTCCCAACTCGTCCCCGCCCCACTCGCCCCGCTCGCGGCGGCCGTCGTGTCGGTGACGAACGGCTCGGTGAGCTGGGTCGACAACGGGAGCGCCGGGCTCGGGGTGTGGCGAAAGCCGGTGGCCGTGCGCTCCGGTCGTCTTGTCGTGGGCGCCGCCAGCCTGCTCGGCTCGGTCGGTTTCGCAGGCGCGGGGGCGCCGGCGCCCGGCGTCAGCCTCACCAACGACGGGGCGGCGGTCGCCTTCACGACCGACAACCCGGCCGGCGCCCGATGGCCGGTCGGCCTCGCCGCCGTCGAGACGGCGACCGGCGCCCGCCAGGCGGTCACCGGGCAGGCGAACGGTTCGCTCGCCGACGTCGTCGGCGACCCGATCTCGTCCTCGGGGCTCTGGGTCGAGTGGCAGCGCGGCACGACCTGCGAGCTGTACGACCTCGCCACCCGGCGGACCCTCACGCCCGCCCTCCCCGGGGCGGTCGCCTGCCTGGTCGGGGACGGCCACCTCGCCTGGCTGACCTCGTCGGGGGCGCTCGAGGTGCTCGCCCTCACCTCGAAGGGCCTCGTCAGGCCCACCCGGGCGGTCGAGGTCGTGCCGGCGAAGGCGGGCATCGTCGTGAGCCCCGGCGCGCACCTCTTCCTCGGGTCGGGCGACGTCGGCTGGGACTTCTCCTGGACGGCGGCCAAGGGCTCGACCGCGAAGCCCGGCTCGGAGTCCGGCTACCGCGTCTTCACGTCACCGAAGGCGCTCCCGGCCTTCCTCGTCGGAGGCCTGCACGTCGTCGGCATCACGGGGAGCGACGTCGCCTTCGAGGGGGCGGACGGCGCCAACCCCTCGGTCCGGGTCATCTCGAGCGGCCAGGAGGTCACCCTCGCCCCCTACGCCAGCTGCGTCTCGCTCGGGGGCGACCTCGTCGCCTGGGTGGGCGCCGACGGCCTTCCCCGCGTCGAGGCACTCCCAGGCTGAGGCCTCGCGCGCACCTCACCACGCTGCGCGCGAGCCACGCCAGTCACACTTTGCACTTTCGCCACAGTGGCGTACAGTGCTCGACAGGCGGAGAGGGGTGATGAGATCTGAGCAGCATCGACTACTCGAAGGCCAGGTTCTACACGGTCGCGGAAGTCGCACGCGTGCTGCGCGTGTCCAACATGACCGTCTACCGGCTCATCAGCTCAGGGCAGCTGCCGGCGGTCCGCGTCGGCAAGTCGTACCGCCTCCGCGAGGAGGACGTGAACGGGTACCTGTCCGAGCGCTTCACCGAGGCCGGCTGAACCTCCTTCCCACGACAACCGATCCGCGGTCGCGCTGAAGCCCGGATTGCCGCGCCCGGGCGGGCGGTCACTACGATCTCGCCACCGATGAGCACGGGCCATCCAGCCGGCGGCCACCCCGCAGGCACCTCCGCACGATGAACCTGGCGAGCATCGTCGAGCAGCACCCGGCGGACTCGGTCGCCCTGCGCCACGAAGGCGCCTCGACGACCTTCGGCGAGCTGCGGGAACGTGCGGGGGCGTTGCGAGCCGGGCTCGCCGCCCGCGGCGTCGGGCGGGGCGAGCGGGTCGCCCTCCTGCTCCCGACGGGGCCGGACTTCGTCGTCGCCTACCTCGGCGTGCTCGGCGCCGGGGCGGTCGCCGTCCCGCTCAACCCGCAGAGCCCCGTTCCCGAGCTCGAGGCCGAGCTGTCCCAGGTCCGCCCCGTCCTCCTCCTCGCGGCCGAGGGCTCGGGCGACCCCTTCGCCGAGGAGGCCGGGGGCGAGCAGCCGCAGCCCCAGCCCGACGCCGCGAACTGGACCCCGCCGGCGGTGGCGACGGTGCACGAGCTCGAGGCGTCCGGCACGACAGGCGCGGCCGGCACGGCCCCTGCGCCGCTCGCCGAGGTCGGCGACGACGAGCCGGCGGTGTTCCTCTTCACGTCCGGGACAGCCGGGGCGCCGAAGGCGGCCGTGCTCACCCACGGCAACCTCCTCGGCAACATCGAGCAGGTCGAGCTGCGAGTGGGACTTGCCGTCACGGCCGACGACGTGGGCGTGCTCGTGGTGCCGCCCTTCCACGTCCTCGGCCTCAACGCCGTGCTCGGCGTCCAGCTGTTCGCCGGCGGCCCGCTCGTCCTCGTCGAGCGCTTCGAGCCGGCCGCCCTCCTTCGCACCATCAAGGAGGAGGGGGTCACGGTCCTCGCCGGCGTGCCGCAGCTCTTCGCGGCGCTCCTCGCCGAGCCGTCGGCGACGGGCGACGAGCTCGCCAGCGTGCGCCTCGCCTGCTCGGGCGCCGCTCCCCTCGGCGCCGAGGTGGCCGAGGGCTTCGAGGCGCGTTTCGGCGTGCGGATCATGCAGGGCTACGGGCTCACCGAGGCCGCCCCGACGGTCACCTTCCCCGACCTGTCCAGGCCGTGGCGCCCCGAGTCGGTCGGCGTCCCCCTCCCCGGCGTCGAGGTGAGGGTGGTCGACCCCGACGGCGGCGACGTCGAGCCGGGCGACCCCGGCGAGATCCTCGTGCGGGGGCCGAACGTCTTCGCCGGCTACTTCGAGAACGGGGCCGCCACGGCGGCCGCCGTCGACGGGGCCGGCTGGCTGCACACGGGCGACGTGGCGGTGATGGACGAGGAGGGCTGCCTCACGATCGTCGACCGCTCGAAGGACCTCATCATCGTGTCGGGCTTCAACGTCTTCCCGGCCGAGGTCGAGGCGGTCCTCTGCCAGCACCCGGCGGTGGCCGACGCCGTCGTGGTGGGCGTGCCCGATCCCGAGCACGGCGAAGCGGTGAAGGCCTACGTGGTGGCGGCCGGGGCGGTGCCGCCCGAGGAGGCCGACGTCGTCCAGTTCTGCTCGAGGCGCCTCGCCCGCTACAAGTGCCCCGGCTCGGTCAGCGTCGTCGACGAGCTCCCCCGCGGCCTCGCGGGCAAGCTGTTGCGCCGCGCCGTCGGCTGAGGCCGCCCCGGTCAAAGGGGGCGAGAAGGCCCGGTTTTGTCGGCCGGAAGACCGCATCGTTACCATCGACCGCCATGCCCGAGCGCTTCGGACGGCGGATCCCCGAGCCGACGGTCACCCGCCTTCCTCTGTACCAAAGGGTGCTGTCCGAGCTCGCCCGCCGAGAGGTGACGACCGTCTCCTCCGCCGAGCTCGCCGAGGCGTGCGGGGTGAACGCAGCCAAGGTGCGAAAGGACCTGTCGCACTTCGGCTCGTACGGCACGCCGGGCACGGGCTACGACGTGCCCTACCTGCTCGGCCAGGTCCGACGCGAGCTCGGGAGCGACCAGGAGCGCCCCGTCGTCATCTGCGGCGTGGGCAACCTCGGCCACGCCCTCGCCGGCTCGCCGAGCTTCGCCAACGCCGGGTTTCGCATCGTCGGCCTCTTCGACGTCGAGCCGCAGCGCCTCGGCGAGATGGTGGCCGGCACGCCGATCCGCCACCTCTCCGAGCTCGAGCAGGTGTGCCGCGGCGCGAAGGTGACGATCGGCATCGTGACGACGCCGCCCCAGAGCGCCCAGGACGTCGCCGACCGCCTCGTGCAGGCCGGCGTCACCGCCATCTTGAACTTCGCCCCTGCGGTCATCACGGTGCCGGACGGCGTGCAGGTCCGCTACGCCGACTTCTCGGCCGAGCTCCAGGTCCTCGCCTTCTACCAGGCCCACCCCGAGACGGCCGGTTCCCGGCGAAACGGCGCCCTTCCCGCCGAGGAGGCGCCTTCCGGCGGGCAGGGCGAGCGGGCGAACGGCGGGGTCGGGGCGAAACCGGTGGGTTTCGAAGCCTGAGAAGAGGTGCGGGGGCGCCCCTCGCTACGCTTTCTCGCAGGGAACAGCTCGCCGAGCTGGTTCGGTTCGCCTGGCCCGCCGGGCAGGAGAGGTAGCCGCAGTGGCGGTCGTCGTCGTCGGGATCCACGAATGGGATGCGCCCCTCGAGGTGTTCGAGCGGTGCGCGCTCGGGGAGGCCGACCTGCCGAAGGCTCTCGCCGAGCTCGTCGACTCTCCGAACCTGAGCGAGGCCGTCATCGTCTCGACCTGCATGCGCACCGAGGTGTACGCCGTCGTCGAGCGGTTCCACGACGGCCTCGCCGACCTGCAGGCCTTCTTCCACGCCCGCATCGGGACGAGCGCCGGGCCGCCCGTCAGGCTCGCGGGCGACCCGGAGGTCCGCCTCGGCGAGCAGTCCGGCACCATCGACCTCGGCACGCTCTCGTGCTGGTACGAGGACGCCGCCGTGCTCCACCTCTTCGAGGTGGCGGCCGGCATCGACTCGCCCATCCTCGGCGAGGGCGAGGTGCTCCGCCAGGTCCGCGACGCCGGTGAGCACGCCCGGGGCGAGAACACCGCCGGCCCGGTCCTCGCCCCCCTCTTCCGCCACGCCGTCGAGGCCGGAAAACGGGCCCGCACCGAGACGGCCATCCAGCGCGGCACCACCTCGCTCGCCGAGGCGGTGGTGGAGATGGCGGCCGACCGGGCGCTCGGCTTCGACCGGCGCAACCTGCTGCTCGTCGGAGCGGGCGAGATGGGCTCGGGCATCGCCCGGGCGCTCGCCGGGCGGGCCGACGTGACCGGCGAGGTCACCGTCGTCAACCGCGGCCGCGCCCGCGCCGACGACCTCGCCGAGCTCGTCGGCGGCCGCGCCCGCGACCTCGACGACCTCGAGGAGGCCCTCGGCGAGGCCGACGTCGTGCTCACCTCGACCGCCGCCGACGACGTGCTGCTCGGCGCCGAGCTGCTCGGGCGGGTGGTGGCCGGACGGGACGCCGGCCGCGGTCCGCTCGTCGTCGTCGACGCCGCCGTCCCCCGCGACGTCGAGCCGGCCGCCGGAGCCATCGAGGGCGTGGAGCTCCTCGACGTCGAGGACGTCCGGCGCTACGCCAAGGAGCAGATGGACGGCCGCGAGGCCGAGATCCCGGCCGTGCGGCTGATCCTCGGCGAGGAGCTGGAGCGCTACCGGACGACGGCCGCCGGGCGGCTGGCCGCCCCGGTCGTCTCGGCCCTCCGCCAGCGGGCCGAGGAGCTGCGCCTCGCCGAGCTCGAGCGCTACCGCTCCCGCCTCGAGGTGCTCGACCCTGCCGAGCGCGACCTCGTCGAGACGGTCACGCGGCGCGTCGTGGCGAAGCTCCTCCACTCGCCGAGCGTCCGGGTGAAGGAGGCCGCCGGCTCGCCCCGGGGCGAGCGCCTGGCCGAGGCGCTCCGGGCGCTGTTCGACCTCTAGGCGGCGTGTCGTGCCGCCCCGCACGCTCCGCCTCGCCACCCGGGGCAGCCCGCTCGCGCTGATCCAGGTCGAGCTCGTGGCGGCCGCACTCGAGGCTTTGAGTCCAGGTGAGGTCGCCGTCGAGGCCGTCACCGTCGAGACCCAGGCTGACCGGCGCACCTCCGTCCCCCTCCACGAGCTGGGCGGCCGCGGCATCTTCGTGACCGAGGTCGAGCAGGCGGTGCTCGACGGGCGGGCCGACGCCGCCGTCCACTCGGCGAAGGACGTGCCGTCGGCCCCCGGCCTCTCCGCTCTCGAGATCGTGGCCGTGCTCGAGAGGGACGACCCCCGCGACTGCCTCGTCGGCTCGGCCCTCGGCGACCTCCGTCCGGGCGCCCGGGTGGCGACCGGCGCCGTCCGCCGCCGGGCCCAGCTCGCCTGGCTGCGGCCCGACCTCACCTTCTCCGAGCTGCGCGGCAACCTCGGGACGAGGCTCTCGAAGGTGCCGCCGGGCGGCGCCGTCGTGACGGCCTACGCCGCCCTGAAGCGCCTCGGTGCCGCCTCGAAGGCTGCGACCATCCTCTCGACGACCGAGATGCTGCCCCAGGTGGGCCAGGGGACGATCGTCGCGGCGGCTCCGCCGGGGTCCGACGAGGTGCGGTCGCTCCTCTCCCCGGCCCATCACGGGCCGAGCGCCCTTGCGCTCGCCGCCGAGCGGGCCTTCCTCGCCGCCGTCGGGGGTGGCTGCGACCTCCCGGTGGGGGCCTACGCCCGCTCGGCCGGGCCGGGCGGGCCTGGGCGGCTCGGGCTCGAGGCGATGATCGCCTCCCTCGACGGCCACGTCGTCGTCCGCTCGTCGCTCGAGGGTCCGGCCGAGGAGGCCGAGGAGCTCGGCCGGCGCGTCGCCGACGTGCTGCTCCACGAGCGCGGCGGCGAGGGGCTCCTCGGTGGCCTCCTCCCGCTCGAGCCGGCCCCGTGACCGTCTACCTCGTCGGCGCCGGGCCGGGCGACGGGGGCCTCCTCACGGTGCGGGGGGCGGAGCTGCTCGCGGCGGCCGACGCCGTCGTGCACGACCGCCTCGTCGACGACCGGTTGCTCGCCCTCGTGCCGGCCGGCGCCGACCTGCACGACGTCGGCAAGCGGCCCGGTGGGAAGGTGCGCCAGGGCGACATCAACGAGCTGCTCGTCAAGCTCGGCCGCATGTACCCCTCCGGCACGGTCGTTCGCCTGAAGGGGGGCGATCCGTTCGTCTTCGGCCGCGGTGGCGAGGAGGCGCTCGCCCTCGAGGCGGCAGGTCTCGCCTACGAGGTCGTCCCCGGCGTGTCGGCCGTGAACGGCGTGCTCGCCGCCGCCGGCATCCCGCTCACCCACCGCGGGCTCTCGCCGGCCTTCACGGTGGTGACCGGGCACGGCGCCGACGGCACGGCCTCGGGCGGCCCGCGCCCCGTCGACTGGGACGCCCTCGCCCGCCTCGGCGGGACCGTCGTCGTGCTCATGGGGGTCGCCCACCGCGAGGAGATCGCCTCCCGGCTCATGCGGGGCGGCCTCGCCGGCTCCACCCCGGCCGCCGTCGTCGAGAACGGCACCTGGCCCGACCAGCGGGTGCTCCGCACGACGCTCGAGCGCCTCGGCGAGACGGAGGTCGAGTCCCCGGCGACGGTCGTGATCGGCGAGGTGGCCGCCCTCGAGCTCGCCTCGCTCGCCGCCAGGCCGCTCCACGGCTGGAAGGTGGCCGTGACGCGCACCCGCCAGCAGGCGAGCGTCCTCGCGGTAGCGCTGCGGCGTGCGGGCGCCATCCCCGTCGAAGTGCCGACGATCGCCATCGCCGACCCGGACGACGGGGGAGCGGCGCTGCGCTCCGCCCTCTCCGACCTGCGGTCGGGCGCCTACGAGTGGGTCGTCTTCACCTCGGAGAACACCGTCGAGCGCGTCTTCACCGAGCTCCACGACGCCCGGGCGCTCGGGGGCGTGCGGGTGGCCGCCATCGGCGACGGCACGGCGGGCCGGCTGGCCGCCCACGGCGTCGTGGCGGACCTCGTGCCGCCGAGCTTCGTCGCCGAGGCGCTCGCCGAGGCGTTCCCGGCGGCGCCGGCGGGCGCGGCCGCTCCGCCGGACGCGACCGCCCGCCGCGTGCTGCTCCCGCGGGCGGCGGTCGCCCGCGACGTCCTCGAGAGGGCGCTCTCGGCCAAGGGCTGGGCGGTCGACGTCGTGACGGCCTACAGGACGGTCCGCCCCGAGCTCTCGCCAGCCCTCGTCGAGCGGGTGTCCGGCCTCGACGCCGTCACGTTCACCGCCTCCTCGACCGTCACCGGCTGGGTCGAGCTCGTCGGGCTCGACCGCCTCCCGCCGGTCGTCGCCTGCATCGGGCCGATCACCGCGGAGGCTGCGCGACGGGCCGGCATGACTGTCACCCTCGAGGCGTCCCCCCACTCGATCGACGGGCTCGTCGCCGCCCTCGTCGACTACGCCGCCCAGCACGGCCGGCCGTAGGCTTCCGACATGGCCTTCCCAGCCCGGCGGATGCGGCGCCTGCGGCGAAGCCCTGCCATGCGGCGCCTCGTCGCCGAGACGGTGCTCACGCCCGACGACTTCGTCGCGCCGCTCTTCGTCCGCGAGGGCATCAGCGAGCCGAACCCGATCTCCTCGCTGGCGGGCGTCGTGCAGCACACCGTCGAGTCGGCGACCCTCGAGGCGAAACGGCTCGTCTCCCTCGGCGTCCCCGGCGTCATCCTCTTCGGGGTCCCGGCGCGAAAGGACGCGGTCGGCTCGGGGGCGTCCGACCCGGACGGGATCGTGCAGGTGGCGCTCCGATCGGTCCGCGACGCCCTCGGCGACGAGGTCGTCCTCATGGCGGACCTCTGCCTCGACGAGTACACCGACCACGGGCACTGCGGCATCCTCCGGCCCGACCAGACGGTCGACAACGACGCCACCCTCGAGCGCTACGCCGAGGTGGCCGTCGTGCAGGCCTCGGCCGGCGCCGCCGTCGTGGCGCCGAGCGGGATGATGGACGGCCAGGTCGGCGCCATCCGGCGGGCTCTCGACGGCGCCGGCCACGCCGACGTCGCCATCCTCGCCTACGCCGCCAAGTACGCCTCGGCGCTGTACGGGCCGTTTCGGGAGGCGGTCGACGTCACGATCGCCGGCGGGGGCGACCGACGGGCCTACCAGCAGGACCCGCGCAACGGCGTCGAGGCGCTCGCCGAGGTGCGCCTCGACCTCGAGGAGGGCGCCGACATCGTCATGGTGAAGCCGGCCCTCGCCTACCTCGACGTCATCTCGGCCGTGGCCCGCGAGGTCGACGTGCCGGTCGCCGCCTACCACGTGAGCGGCGAGTACGCCATGGTGAAGGCCGCCGCGGAGCGGGGCTGGATCGACGGGCCTGCCGTCGCCCTCGAGCACCTCGGGGCCATCAAGCGCGCGGGGGCGGCCTTCGTGCTCACCTACTTCGCCGCAGAGGTGGCGGAGGCGCTGGGTGGCTGACGTCGCCCTCTCGGGCGGCGCCGAGGCGTCGCCCGGCGCAGACGAGCCCGCGCCCGGCGCGTCCGGTCCGGCCGCCGCATGGTCGCCCGGTCCGGCGAGCAGGGAGCTCTTCCGGCGGGCCTGCGAGGTCATCCCCGGCGGCGTCAGCTCCCCCGTCCGGGCCTTCGGGGCGGTCGGGAGCACCCCCTACTTCGTCCGGTCGGCCCACGGCGCCGAGGTGGAGGACGCCGACGGCAACGTCTACCTCGACTACGTCCAGTCGTGGGGCGCCTCGATCCTCGGGCACGCCGACCCGGAGGTGCTGGCGGCGATCGAGCGGGCGGCCGGGCGGGGGACCACCTTCGGCGCCCCGACCGAGGCCGAGGTGCTCCTCGCCGAGGCGATCACCGGGGCGGTCGACGGGGTCGACGAGGTGCGGTTCGTGTCGTCGGGCACGGAGGCGACCATGACGGCGGTCCGCCTCGCCCGCGGCGCCACGGGCCGCGACAAGGTCGTCAAGTTCGCCGGCTGCTACCACGGCCACTCCGACGGCCTGCTGGCGGCGGGCGGGAGCGGCGTCGCCACGCTCGGCCTGCCCGGCTCGGCCGGCGTCCCCGAGGCGGCGGTCGCCGACACGCTCGTCGTCCCCTACAACGTCGTGCCCGAGCTCGACGAAACGACCGCGGCCGTCATCGTCGAGCCGGTGGCGGCGAACATGGGGCTGGTGCCGCCGGCGGAGGGTTTCCTCGAGGGGCTGCGGGACGCCTGCGACGCCGTCGGCGCGCTCCTCATCTTCGACGAGGTGATCACCGGCTTCCGGGTCTGCCGGGGCGCCGTGTCGGGCCTCGTCGGGGTGCGGCCCGACCTCTGGACCTTCGGCAAGGTCGTCGGCGGCGGCCTGCCGCTCGCCGCCCTCGGCGGCCGCCGGGACGTGATGGAGCTCCTCGCACCGGCCGGCCCCGTGTACCAGGCGGGCACGCTGTCGGGAAACCCGCTCGCCACGGCGGCCGGCCTGGCGGTGCTCGGGCGGCTCACCGCCTCGGGGTACGACGAGCTCTCGTCGCGCGTGGCTCGCCTCGGACGCGGCCTCGGAGAGGCGATCGGGTCGGCCGGCCTGCCCGTGCAGGTGCCGGTCTACCGGACGCTCTTCTCGGTCTTCTTCTCCGACGAGCCCGTCGTCGACTACGACGGCGCCCGGGCCGCCGCCGCGAGCGGGCTGTACCGGGACTTCTTCCTCGCCATGGCGGCCCGGGGGGTGGCGCTGGCGCCGAGCGCGTACGAGGTGGGTTTCGTGTCGATGGCACACAGCGAGGCGGACATCGATCGCACGGTCGAGCTCGCCGCCGAGGCGGCCGCGGAGGTGGCAGCACGGTGAAGCTCGAGCGCATCGTGAACGTCGCCGACGCCCGCGAGGCGGCCCGCCGGGAGCTCCCCGGGGTCGTCTTCGACTACATCGACGGGGCGGCCGACGACGAGGTGACCATGCGGCAGAACACGGCCGCCTTCGAGCAGGTGGCGCTGCGCCCCCGCATGGCCGTCTCGGTGCCGTCCCCCGAGCTCGCCACCACGGTCCTCGGGACGGAGGTGTCGATGCCGGTGCTCCTGGCGCCCTGCGGCCTGGTTCGGGCGATGCACCCCGACGCCGGCCCGGGGGTGGCCCGCGCCGCCGCCTCCCGGGAGACCGTCTCGGTGCTCTCGACCGTCGCCGGCTCCCCGGTGGCGACGGTGGCACCCGCCGCGCCCGGGCGCGTCTGGTACCAGCTCTACTCGGCGGGCGGGCGGCCGGTCGCCGAGCTGCTCTGCTCCCAGGCGGCCGAGGCGGGGGTGCGGGTGCTCGTCGTGACGCTCGACACGCCGGCGCTCGGGAACCGGGAGCGGGACCTGCACCACGGGGTGGCGACGCCGCTTCGCATCGACGCCCGCAACGCCCTGCACCTCGGGCCGCAAGTGCTTTCCCGCCCGCGCTGGGTGTGGCGGATGGCGCGGGACGGGGTCTCCCTGCTCGGCTCCGGCGCCGGCTCCGGCGGGCGCCGCCGCCCTGGCTCGGGCGGCTCGGGCGGCTCCCGCTCCTCCGGCGCCCGCTCCGAGGCCCTCTCCCGCCCGGACTCGGTGCAGGCCGGCGCCGACGTGAGCGCCGGGCTCGGTCCGAGCTCGCCCGAGGGCGCCGTCCCGCCGGCGGCGTCGGCCGTCGAGGCCGGCGGGCTCCCGCTCACGTCGACCTCGTCGTCGGGCTCGCCTGCCCGGAAGATGCTCACGATGGCGGCCTCGCCCTTCTCCTGGGATGACGTGGCCTGGCTGCGGCGCCAGTGGGAGGGGCCGCTCGTCGTGAAGGGGCTCATGTCCGGCGACGACGCCCGGCGGGCCGTCTCGTGCGGGGCGGACGCCGTGATCGTCTCCAACCACGGGGGGCGCCAGCTCGACGGGGCCCCGGCCACCTTCTCGGTGCTCCCCGAGGTGGTCGCCGCCATGTCCGACGAGGGCGCCGGCACGGAGGTCTTCCTCGACAGCGGGGTGCGGCGGGGGACCCACGTCGTGAAGGCGCTCGCCCTCGGCGCGAAGGCTGTCTTCATCGGCCGCCCCTACCTGTACGGGCTCGCCGCCGGCGGCCAGGCCGGCGTCGAGCGGGTGCTCGACATCTTCCAGGCGGAGCTGCACCGCACGATGGTGCTGCTCGGCTGCGGGTCGGTGGCCGACCTCGGGCCGGACTGGCTGCAGCGCTGAGGCGCCGGCCTGGGCCGGCGTGGGCCGGCGCAGGCCGGCTCAGGCCGAGGCCCGCTCCAGCTCCGCCTCGTCGTCGGCGACCCCCTCTCGAAACGCCGGCCCCGGCGGCGAACCGTCGTCGAACCGCTCCGACAGCTCTGCGAGCCCCTTGTAGAGGACCTCGGCCGGACCGGTCACGTCCGGCCGGCAGAGGTTGGCCATGAGGCGCATGACGGTGCGCATGACCGGAGGGAGCACGAGGCCACCTCCGACGGCGATCCGCATCAGCCTCGGGTTGGCGATGGCCTTCACGAAGGCACGGGCGACGGCGTAGTAGCGGCCGTAGGCCTCCTCGAGCCGGCGCTCGTACTCCTCGAGGCCGCCGTTCCCGCCCTTGAGGAGCCCGGCGACGACGTCGGCCGCCAGCCGGCCGGTCTCCCAGGCGTAGGCGATGCCCTCCCCGTTGAACGGGTTGATGGCGCCGGCCGAGTCGCCGACGAGGAGGTAGTCGGCCCCGACCCGCGGGCCGACGGCGAGGCCCATCGGGAGGCGCCCGCCGGTCGGGACGGAGAGCGCCGTCTCGGGGGAGATGCACCACGACTTCGGGGCGAAGTGGACGAACTCCTCCATGAGCTTGGTGGTGTTCATGCCCTTCCAGCGGGCCTCGGTCGAGAGGATCCCGACGCCGACGTTCACCCGGCCGTCACCGAGGGGGAAGATCCAGCCGTAGCCGGGGACGACGTCGCCGTTTCGGTCCCGGATGTCGAGGTGGGACTCGATGTACCGGTCGGCGTGGCGCGGCGAGGCGAAGTAGCCCCTGATCGCCATCCCCTGCGGGTAGGCCCGGTTCCGGCTCGAGCCGAGGGTGCGGCCGAATCGGGAGAGCGAGCCGTCCGCCACGATCGTGTAGCGGGCCTTGACCTCGGTGCGCGCCCCGGTGTCGGTGTCGACGACGACGGCGCCGCCGGCCCGGCCGCCGGGTGGGCTGCTCCCGTTGCCGGCGCCGTTCGCCGTCGGCCCGACGGCCTCGGCGCCCTGCCACAGCACGGCGCCGGCCTTCTCGGCGTGGCCCGAGACGAGGGCGTCGAGGTCGTGGCGGGTGATCGTGTAGCCGTAGGAGGGGTAGAGCGGGTGCTCCGGCCAGCCCATCTCCAGCTCCCGCCCGAAGGCCATCGCCCGCAGCCCGTCATAGCGGTGCGCCCCGACGAGGGTGTGCTCGAGGCCCATGTCGCGCAGCTGGCGGACGCCTCGGGGCGTGAGCCCGTCGCCGCAGGTCTTCTCGCGGGGGAAGTGCTTCTTCTCGACGACGAGGACGTCGACGCCGGCCGAGGCGAGCCAGTAGGCCGCCGCCGAGCCCGACGGCCCCGCACCGACGACGAGGACGTCGCAGCGGTGCTCGGAGGGGAGGGCCGCCGTGCGGGAGGCGGCCTCGTCGGTCGTGTCGGCCGGGGCGTCGGCCGGGGCGGTGTCGCTGGCGGCGGCGCGGGCGCTGCGGCGGGGCACGGCGGCATGTTACGGCCGGGGTCGGACCGGCGGCCTCCCGGAGGGGTCTCGCCGGCGCCCGCCGGGCCGCCCGACGGACCCTCCGGCGGCCGCCAGGTGCGTAGAAGTACCAGAACGCGCTGCACACGCGCGGGCGTACGACGCGTTCTGGCACAACTATGAGGATCGGCGGCCGGACCGGCCGGCACGAGGCCGTGCTCGAGCACACGGACACTCCAGCCACACGACCCTCGATGTGACCGCCCGCGAACGACCGTGGTAGAACGCCTGAGGCCCATGGGAAGTCTGGACAGCTACCTCCCCATCTTCCTTCTGATCGTGCTCGGGATCGCCTTCGCGGGCCTCTCGTTCCTCGCCTCGCGCCTGCTCGCCCCGCAGCGGCCGACCGCCGCCAAGGAGGCGCCCTACGAGTGCGGCATCGTGCCGAGCCACGAGCCGGCCGCCCGCTTCCCGGTCCGCTTCTACCTGGTGGCGATGATCTTCATCATCTTCGACATCGAGATCGTCTTCCTCTTCCCGTGGGCGGTCGTCTTCCGCCACCTCCACACCTTCGGCCTCGTCGAAGTGCTGGTCTTCGCCGCCGCCGTCTTCGTCTCGTTCGTGTACCTCATCTCCAACGGAGCCCTCGACTGGGGGCCGATCAAGAGGGTCCGGCCCGTCGCGCCGGCCGAGCCGGCCCGGACGTCCGCATCGACCGTTCGCCGACACGGGCCGCCGGGACCGGGCAGCCTGGGCGGCGCGAGCGGCGAGGCGGCCTGAGGGGGAGAGCGCAGCGTGGGGCTCGAATCCCTCCAGCACAACTTCCTCACCGGCCGCCTCGAGGACCTCGTCAAGTGGGCGCGCCGCTCGAGCATGTGGCCGGCGACCTTCGGCCTCGCCTGCTGTGCCATCGAGATGATGGCGGCAGGGGCGGCCGACTTCGACCTCGCCCGGTTCGGCATGGAGGTCTTCAGGGCCTCGCCCCGCCAGGCCGACCTGATGATCGTCGCCGGCCGGGTCTCCCAGAAGATGGCCCCCGTGCTGCGCCAGGTCTACGACCAGATGATGGAGCCGAAGTGGGTGCTCTCGATGGGCGTCTGCGCCTCCACCGGCGGCATGTTCAACAACTACGCCATCGTCCAGGGCGTCGACCAGATCGTGCCCGTCGACGTGTACGCCCCCGGCTGCCCGCCGAGCCCCGAGACCCTCATGCACGCCATCCTCACGCTGCATGAGAAGGTCCGCACCGGCGAGATCACCCGCCGGAGCGGCGAGGGCAGGGGAGCCGGCCTCCACGTCGCCGAGCAGCCCACCGTCCCCGGCTGGGTGCAGCCACCGGCGTCTCCCGTGCACATCGGGACGCCGCGTTGAGCGAGGAGAGCCCCGAGGTGCCCCCGACCGCCGAGGGAGAGGTCGCGCCCGGGACCGCCCGCCCCGAGGAGGGCTCGCCCGACGCCCCGGCACTCGACAGCCTGCCCGAGGTGGCCGCCGCGGGCGCCGCCAACGTCCGCGGCCAGTGGGTCATCTTCCCGAGCCGGGACACCTACGTGCAGCTCGCCGAGGCGCTCCGCCGCATCGGCTTCGAGCTGTGCTCGGACCTCTGCGCGGTCGACTACCTCACCCACGCCTCGAGGCGCCTCCCCGACGGCGTCGCCCCGGAGCGCTTCGAGGTCGTCGTCAACCTGACCTCCTTCGAGCGCCGCGAGCGGGTCCGCATCCGCGTGCAGGTGCCCGAGTCCGACCCGGTGCTGCCGACGCTCTTCGGGGTCTTCCCCGGCTCGGAGAACATGGAGCGGGAAGCCTTCGACATGTTCGGGATCCGTTTCGACGGGCATCCCGACATGACCCGCATCCTCATGCCCGAGGACTGGGAGGGCCACCCTCTCCGCAAGGACTACTCGCCCGGCCGGGTGCCCGTGCAGTTCAAGGAAGCGCCGGGCCCGCGATGACCGACCGCCACGACGACATGACGGACGAAACCGCCCTTCCCGGTGACGACGACCTCACCGCGCCGGCCGGCCCGGGCGCCGAGGACGACTCCGAGGACGAGGAGATGAGAGCGCTCCTCGTCCACGAGACGAGCGAAGGCCCCCAGGAGCTGCAGGACTTCGACGCCACCGAGCCCGAGGAGCTCTCGATCGAGGAGGGGGCCGTCCTTCGCATGCCAGAAGGGCTCGTCCTCGACCCGGGCGACGTCGACGTCGAGTTCGGCGACGACGAGACCATGATCATCAACATGGGGCCCCAGCACCCCTCCACCCACGGGGTGCTGCGCATCATGATGGAGCTCGAGGGCGAGACGGTCCTTCGCTCGAAGCCCGTCATCGGCTACCTCCACACCGGGATGGAGAAGACGGGCGAGGAGCTCACCTACGTCCAGGGCGCCACGAACGTCACCCGGATGGACTACCTGAGCCCGCTCAACAACGAGCTCGTCTACTCGCTCGCGGTCGAGGCGCTCCTCGGCATCGAGGTGCCGCCGCGGGCGACCTGGATCCGCATGCTCATGTCGGAGCTCAACCGGATGTCGTCGCACATCATGTGGACGGCCACGAACGGCATGGACCTCGCCTCGACGTCGATGATGATCTACGGCTTTCGCGAGCGGGAGATGATCCTCTCCTTCTTCGAGAAGACGACGGGGTTGCGGATGAACCACGACTACATCCGACCCGGCGGCGTGGCGGCCGACCTCCCCGACGGCTGGGAGGACGACGTCGGCGCCATCCTCGACACCATCCCCGGCAGGCTCGACGAGTACGACGAGCTCCTCACCGGCCAGCCGATCTTCCGGGAGCGCACCGAGGGCGTCGGCATCATCTCGCCCGAGCTGGCCGTCGCCCTGTCGGCGACCGGACCGATCCTGCGCGCCTGCGGCGTGCCGTGGGACCTGCGCCGCACGATGCCGTACCTCTACTACGACGAGGTCGACTTCGACGTGATCGTCGGGACGGTGGGCGACACCTTCGACCGCTACGCCGTGCGCCTGAACGAGATCCGCGAGTCGTGCCGCATCGTCGGCCAGATCCTCGAGGCGATGCCGAAGGGGGACTACCGCTCGCAGGACAAGAAGGTGACCCCGCCGCCGCGCGCCCGCATCGACGAGTCGATGGAGGCGCTCATCCACCACTTCAAGATCTTCACGAGGGGTTTCGAGGTGCCGCCGGGCGAGGTCTACACCGCCGTCGAGTCGCCCCGCGGCGAGCTCGGCTGCTACCTCGTCTCCGACGGCACCAACAAGCCGTACCGCCTGCACATCCGCGGGCCGAGCTTCGTGAACCTGCAGACCCTCGCGCCGCTGCTGCGCGGCGGGCTCATCGCGGATGCCATCGCCATCATCTCGTCCATCGACCCGGTCATGGGGGAGGTGGACCGCTGATGGCCGACGCGAAGGGGCTGAGCCCCGAGAACCTCGCCAAGGCCGAGGCGGTGGTCGCCCTCTACCCGCACAGGCGCTCGGGGCTCATCCCGCTCTGCCACATCGCCCAGGCGCAGGACGGCTATCTCACGCCCGCCGCCATCGAGGACATCGCCCGGCTCTGCGGCGTCTCGGCGGCCGAGGTGCGCGGGACGGCCAGCTTCTACGACATGCTCCACACCGAGCCGGTCGGCCGCTACGTCGTCGCCGTGTGCACCAACATCGCCTGCATGCTGGCGGGCGCCTACTCGGTGCTGTCCCACGCCGAGGACCGCCTCGGCGTCCGCCTCGGCCAGACGACCGAGGACGGGCTGTTCACCCTGGAGGAGGCCGAGTGCCTGGCCGGCTGCGACCAGGCGGTCTGCGTGCAGGTCAACCACCGGTTCTTCGGTCCGGTCGACGAGGAGGGCTTCGACCGGCTCGTCGCCGAGCTGGCGGCGGGCGAGTTCGACGAGGTCGTGCCGCCCCACGGCGTCCTCTGCCGTGTCGAGCGCTCCGTCGGGCTGAAGGCCCACAGGGACGACGAGCGGGCGACCGCGCCGGCCGCCCCGGCCGGGTCGGGCGACGGGGGGGCGGCGTGATCACGCATCCCGATCCGATCGTGACGTCCCGCCTCGGCCACGACGACTCGCACACCCTCGAGCGCTACCTGGCGACGGGCGGCTACGAGGGCCTGCGCAAGGCGCTCGGCATGACGCCGGAGGCGGTGCACGAGGAGGTCAACCAGGCGAGCCTGCTCGGCAGGGGCGGTGCCGGTTTCCCGGCGGGGCGGAAGTGGTCGATGCTGCGCGAGGCGCCGACCACCTACCTCGTCGTGAACGGGGACGAGAGCGAGCCGGCCACCTTCAAGGACCACCTCCTCATCGAGCGCGACCCCCACCAGATCGTCGAGGGGACCATCATCTGCGCCTACGCCATCGGCGCCCGCCAGGCCTTCATCTTCTGCCGGGGGGAGTTCGCCCTCGGCCTCGAGCGGCTCACCCAGGCGGTGAACGAGGCCTACGAGCACGGGGCGCTCGGGACGGACATCTTCGGGTCGGGCTTCGAGCTCGACCTCGTCGTGCACCCCGGAGCCGGCGCCTACATCTGCGGCGAGGAGACGGCCCTCCTCGAGTCCCTCGAGGGCAAGCGCGGGTTCCCGCGCATCAAGCCGCCCTACTTCCCGGCCGCCGTCGGGCTCTACGGCGAGCCGACGGTCGTGAACAACGTCGAGACCATGTCGAACCTGCCCTGGATCGTGCTGAACGGCGGGGCCGCCTTCGCCGCCCTCGGCGAGGGCACCTCGACCGGCACCCGGCTCTTCGCCCTCTCGGGCCACGTCAAGCGGCCCGGCTGGTACGAGCTCGAGATGTCGAAGACGACCTTCCGCGACCTCATCTACGACCCCTCCCTCGGAGGCGGCATCCGCCACGGCCGCGAGCTCAAGGCTTTCATCCCGGGCGGCGTCTCGGCGCCGTGGTTCTTCCCCGAGCACCTCGACATGGGCCTCGACCAGGACGCCGTCGGGAAGGCCGGCTCGATGCTCGGCTCCGGCTCGATCGTCGTCATGGACGAGTCGGCCTGCGCCGTGCGGGCGGCCTACCGGATCACCCGCTTTTTCTGGAGGGAGTCCTGCGGCCAGTGCACGCCGTGTCGGGAGGGGAGCGGCTGGGTCGAGAAGGTGCTGAGGCGGATCGAGGACGGCTACGGCCGCGAGGAGGACCTCGACCTCCTCCTCGATGCCTGCGACAACATCGCCCCCGGCCTCGGCTGGCCGCCGAAGCAGACGACCATCTGCGTGCTCGGCCCCTCCATCCCCTCCTCGATCGTCTCGGCCATCCACCGCTTCCGCGACGAGTTCCTCGTCCACGTGAAGGACGGGGGCTGCCCCTTCGAGCCCGACGAGGTGCGCCGTGCCGAGTGACGCCGCAGCCCCTCCGGCGGCCGCCCAGCGTTCCGGGCCTGAAACCCCGCCGCCTCTTCCGCCCGACCGCGTCTCGCTCACGATCGACGGCATCGCCGTCGAGGCCGAGAAGGGCACGCTCATCATCGAGGCGGCCGAGCGGGCCGGCGTCTACATCCCCCGCTTCTGCTACCACCCGCGGATGAAGCCGGTCGGCATGTGCCGTATGTGCCTCGTCGAGGTCTCGAGCCCGCGGGGGCCGAGCCTGCAGCCGGCCTGCTTCGTGCAGGTCGCCGACGGCCAGGAGGTCCTCACCGAGTCGCCGGGCGCCCGCAAGGCGCAGGAGGGCGTCCTCGAGTTCCTCCTCGCCAACCACCCGCTCGACTGCCCCGTGTGCGACAAGGGCGGCGAGTGCCCGCTGCAGGATCAGTCGATGTCGCACGGCCCGGGCGAGTCCCGCTTCGTCGAGGAGAAGCGCCACTGGGCCAAGCCCATCGCCCTCGGGCCTCTCACGCTGCTCGACAGGGAGCGGTGCATCCAGTGCGCCCGCTGCACCCGTTTCGCCGAGGAGATCGCCGGCGAGCCGCTCATCGACTTCTTCTCGCGCGGCGACCGGATCGAGGTGGCGGTCTTCCCCGAGCAGCCCTTCACGTCGTACTTCGCCGGCAACACCATCCAGATCTGCCCGGTCGGGGCGCTCACGTCGGTGCCCTACCGCTTCAGGGCCCGGCCGTGGGACCTCGAGCAGGTGGAGACCACCTGCACCTCCTGCGCCGTCGGCTGCCGAGTCGCCATGCAGTCCTCCGCCGGGAAGCTCGTCCGCTTCCTCGGCGTCGACTCCGACCCGGTCAACCAGAGCTGGCTGTGCGACCGGGGCCGCTACGGCTTCGAGGCGGTCCAGTCGGCCGGCCGGCTCAGCGAGCCGCTCGTGCGGGAGGAGGGCGCCCTCCGCCAGGCGACATGGAACGAGGCGCTCGAGGCGGCGGCCGCCGGGCTGCGTGCGGCCCTCGACGGCGCCGGAGCGGCCTCGGTCGGGGTCCTCGGTGGCGCCAGGCTCGCCAACGAGGACGCCTACGCCTGGTCGAAGCTGGCGCGGGCCGTCCTTCGCACCGACAACCTCGACGCCCAGCTCGGCGACGGGCTCCCTGCCGAGCTCGTCCTCGGGCTGCCGCGCGCCACGATCGACGAGGCGTGCTCGGCCAAAGCGCTCGTCGTCATGGCGGGCGACCTCCGCGAGGACCTGCCGGTCCTCCACCTCCGGCTCCGCAACGCCGCCAAGGCGGGCGTACCGGTCGTCGAGCTCTCGCCCGTGCCGACCGCCCTGTCGTCGCTCTCCTATCTGGTTCCCTATCGGCCCGGTCACCTGGCCGGCGTCGTGCGGGCGCTCCTCGGCGAAACTGCCTCGGAGCTCCCTGGCACGACCGCGGCGGACGTCGATCTCGGCCGGCGAGGCCTGGCGGACGCCCTCGGCTCGTCGCCCGAGGGTGACGGCGTGGTCGTGGTGGTCGGCCGCGGCTCGCTCGCCGAGGATGACGGGCAGGTGGCGGCCGCGGCGGCCCTTTTCGCCGAGCGGCTGCCGGGGGCGAAGTTCCTCCCGGCGCTGCGGCGCGCCAACGTCATGGGGGCACTGGACGCCGGGCTCGCCCCGGGGCTGCTGCCGGGCCGGGTCTCGCTCGAGGACGGGCGCTCGTTCTTCGAGCGCCAGTGGGCGACGACGCTCCCCGCCGAGCAGGGGCTCGACGCCCGCCAGATGCTCGAGGCGGCCGCCGCCGGCGAGCTGCGGGCGCTCGTGCTCCTCGGCGCCGACCCGCTCGCAGACTTCCCGGACCCCGCCCTCGCCGCGAGGGCGCTCGAGAAGCTGCCGTTCCTCGTGGCGGTCGACGTCCTCCCGAACGCCACCGTGCAGCTCGCCGACGTGGTGCTGCCCGCCGCCGCCCACGGGGAGCGGGGCGGCACCACGACCAACATCGAGGGGCGGGTGACCCGGCTCGCCCAGAAGGTCCTCCCGCCCGGCACGGCCCGCCCCGACTGGGTCGTGGCCTGCGAGCTGGCCGAGCGCCTCGGCGTCGACCTCGGCTTCGACAGCCTGGAGGGGATCTGGGAGGAGATCGAGCAGCTCTCGGCCGTGCACCGCGGCTGCACGCTCGGCGCCCTGGCGCGGCCCGGCGCCGACGACGGCGTGGTCGTCCCCATGCCGGCGGCGCCGGTCGTGCTCGCCACGTCGCTGCGCGGGCGCCCCGACGGCGCCGTCCGGTCGATCGACCCGATGGCGACGCCCGGCATCGCCTCGGTCGAGGAGCAGGGAGCCCCCCTCTTCGCCGGGGCGAGCGTGCCGCCTGACACCGACCTCGTCGAGGCGCTCGGCGTCCTCGAGCCCGAGGCGTCCGCCTCGCGAGACGAGCGGCCGCAGATGCTGAGCCTGCGCTGGGGGCAGTTCCCGCCGCCCGAGGCGGCTCGCCTCGACGGCTACGCCGTCCGCCTCGTGACGCGGCGGAGCCTGCTCGACCAGGGGACGCTCGTGCAGGCCTGCACGTCGCTGGCGCCGCTCGTGCCGAGCCAGGCGCTCCGGGTGCGGCCGAAGGTCGTCGAGCAGCTCGGCGTGCGCGACGGCGACGTGGTGCGGGCCCGCTCGGCCCACGGCGAGCTCGTCGTGCCGCTCGTCGGCGACGAGAGCATGCCTGCCGGCCTCGGGGTGCTCGCCGTCGGGGTGGTCCCGGCCGGCGAGCCGGGCGCGGCCGCCCTCCTCGGGCCAGGACAGGTGGTCGACGTGAGGCTGGAGACGGTGGGCTGATGGGCGATCCCCTCTTCTTCCACGGCGTCGGGCTCGCCGTCTGGCTCATCGTGGTCATCCGGGTGCTCGTCGCCTTCGGCTTCCTCATGGTCTCGGTCATGCTCATGATCTGGTTCGAGCGCAAGGTCATCTCGGACATGCAGAACCGGATCGGGCCGAACAGGGCGGGGCCCTTCGGGATCCTCCAGACGCTGGCCGACGGCATCAAGCTCTTCTTCAAGGAGGACCTCACCCCGGACCGGGCGGACCGCTTCGTCTTCAAGCTGGCGCCCTACCTGACGGTGCTGCCCGCCTTCCTCATCTTCACCATCGTCCCGGTCGGCGGCGTCGTCTCCATCGCCCACCACGTCGTCGAGCTGCAGGTGGCCGACCCCCCGATGGGGATCCTCCTGCTCCTCGCCCTCTCGAGCGTCGCCGTCTACGGGACGATGCTGGCGGGCTGGTCGTCCGGCTCGAAGTACCCGCTCCTCGGCTCGGTGCGCGCCAGCGCCCAGATGATCTCCTACGAGGCGGCCATGGGCCTCAGCGTCGCCGCCGTCATCCTCGAGTCGCACTCGCTCTCGACGCGCGCCATCGTCGCCGCCCAGGCACCGCACGTCTGGGACTGGGGGGTCTTCCGCACCGGGGTCATCCCCTTCGTCATCTTCTTCGTCGCCGTCACCGCCGAGCTCAACCGGCCGCCCTTCGACCTCACCGAGGGCGAGCAGGAGCTCGTCGGCGGCTTCCACACCGAGTACTCCTCGATCCGCTTCGCCCTGTTCTTCCTCGCCGAGTTCATGAACACCATCACCATGTCGGCGATCATGGTGACGTTGTTCTTCGGCGGGCCGGACGGGCCGGGCTTCCACTTCTGGCGCTTCCTCTGGCCGATCCTGTGGTTCCTCGGCAAGACGGTGGTGTTCCTCTACGTCTACGTCTGGATCCGGGCCGCCCTCCCGCGGCTCCGCTACGACCAGCTGATGGACCTCGGCTGGAAGCGCCTCATCCCGCTCGCGCTCGGCTGGCTCCTCGTCGTGGCGGCCACCTCGATCAACGCCGCCTGGGGCTTCTCGGTGCTCGGCGGCGAGCTCGTCTTCGGCTGGCTGCTCTGGCGCTCGCTCGTCGTGAGCCGGCGCCGGCGCGAGGAGCTCGCCATGGAGGGCGCCCTCGGGCGGGCCGCCCGGATCGCCACCCAGCACGCCCAGCTCCGCGAGCTCTCGGGCGAGGCGGAGACCGGCCCGAAGGCCACGGGCGCCGCGCCGACCCCGGCGGTCACGACGACGGCGACCCCGAAGGGAAGCGGCTCGTGACGGTCCCCGGGTTCTTCGGCGGCTTCAGGCTGACGCTGAAACAGGTCTTCGAGCCGCGGGTCACCAACCAGTACCCGAAGCAGAAGCAGCCGAAGCCGCCGAGGGCGCACGGCCGCCACGTCCTCAACCGCTACGAGGACGGCATGGAGAAGTGCATCGGCTGCGAATTGTGCGCGGCGGTCTGCCCGGCCGACTGCATCTACGTCCGCGGCCTCGACAACCCGCCCGACGCCCCGGTCTCGCCCGGCGAGCGCTACGGCTTCGTCTACGAGATCAACTACCTGCGCTGCATCCACTGCGACCTCTGCGTCGAGGCCTGCCCGACCGAGGCCATCACCGAGTCGAAGATGTTCGAGTTCTCCTTCACCAACCGGGCCGACGCCATCTACACCAAGCGCGAGCTCGTCGTCGGTGACGACGGCCGCCCGCAGCGCCTGCCGTGGGAGGACTGGCGGGAGGGCGACGACCGGCACACCTCGGCCTGGATGCGGGCGACCTCGCCGTCCGGCAACGCCTCCTACGAGGGCGAGGTGCAGTGGTCGGGCGAGCTCGGCTACGGGGTGCGGCCGCCCGAGGGCGGCCAGAGCGGGCGCCGCGACGACAAGGCGACCGGCAACGTCTCGATCCGCACGATCGAGCGCTCGAAGATCCCTCGCAAGGCGGGCGGGAAGGTCCGCTGAGCATGCACGCCCCCCTCCTCGCCGCCACGGTGCCCGACGCCCTCACCTTCGCGGTGGCGGCGGTCATCTCGGTCGCCGGGGCGCTCGGGGTCGTGCTCTCGCGCAACCCCGTGCACTCCGCCCTCATGCTCGTCATGACGCTGTTCGGGGTGGCCGTGCTCTTCGTCGAGGAGAACGCCCAGTTCCTCGCCGCCGTGCAGGTGATCGTCTACGCCGGCGCCATCGTCGTGCTCTTCCTCTTCGTCATCATGCTGCTCGGGGTCGACCGCAGCGAGGTGACGGCCCGCGACCCCCTGCCGGGCCAGCGATGGATGGCCCTCGCCCTCGGCGTCCTCGGGCTCGTCGAGGTCATCCTGCTCGCCCGGGGCAAGTGGCCGACCGGGGCGCACTCGGCCTCCGGAGCCCTCAACCACACGGGCCAGAGCAACGTCGCCGTGCTCGGCAACGCCGTCTTCACGACCTACCTGCTCCCCTTCGAGATCACCTCCGCCCTCCTCGTCATCGCCGTGATCGGCGCGGTCGTGCTCGCCCGCAAGCCCCGGCGGCCCGGCAGCGAGCATCCCGAGATCGTCGGCGGCGACATCCGGGCAGCAGACGTGCACGGGCCGAACCGGCTCACCGAGTCCGAGATCGCCGCCGCCACCGCCGACGACGCGGGCGACGAGCTCGACCCCGAGACCTTCGAGAGGAGCGAGCCGTGACCGTCCACGCCGCCTGGTACCTGACGCTCGGAGCCGTCCTGTTCACGATCGGCGCCGTCGGCCTCCTCGTGCGGCGCAACGTCCTCGTGATGTTCATGTGCGTCGAGCTCATGCTGAACGCCGCCAACCTGACCTTCGTCACCTTCGCCCGCGAGCTGAACGACCGGGGCGGTCAGGTCGCCGTCTTCTTCGTCCTCGTCGTGGCGGCGGCCGAGGTCGTCGTCGGCCTCGGCATCATCGTCGCCATCTTCCGCCGACGCGTGGGCGCCACCGCCGACGACGTCCACGTGCTGAAGGGCTGACCCGCCGGCATGCACGCGGCCTTCCTCATCCCGCTCTTCCCCTTCGTGGGCTTCCTCGTGCTCGCCGCCTTCGGGCGGCGGCTCGGCAACCCGCGGGCGGGCTTTCTCGCCACCGGGATGGTGTTCGCCTCCTTCGTGACGACGGTGGTCGTCTTCGCCCTGCTCTTCGAGCGCCAGCCGGCGCAACGGTCCTTCGTCGAGACCTGGTTCACGTGGCTGCCGGTCGACCGCCTCCACGTCACGGCGGGGCTCCTCGTCGACCCGCTCTCGATGACGATGGCCGCCTTCGTGACGGGCGTGAGCACCCTCATCCACCTCTACTCGATCGGCTACATGGAGCACGACGAGCAGTTCCCGAAGTTCTTCTGCTACCTGAACCTGTTCGTCTCGTCGATGCTCGTGCTCGTCCTCGCCAGCAACTTCCTCGAGACCTTCCTCGGCTGGGAGGGCGTCGGCGTCTGCTCGTACTTCCTCATCTCGTTCTGGTTCGAGCGGGCGAGCGCGGCGAGCGCCGGCAAGAAGGCGATGATCTACAACCGGATCGGCGACGCCGGCTTCCTCGTCGCCATGTTCCTCATCTTCGAGCGGACGGGGAGCCTCGACTACCACACCGTCTTCGCCCGCCTCGGCCACGTCGGCTCCGACTCGCTCGTCGCCATCGCCCTCCTGCTCTTCCTCGGCGCCTGCGGCAAGTCCGCCCAGATCCCGCTCTACCCGTGGCTGGCGGACGCCATGGAAGGACCGACGCCGGTCTCGGCCCTCATCCACGCCGCCACGATGGTGACGGCCGGCGTCTACCTCATGTGCAGGATCAGCCCGCTCCTCCACGTCGCACCCGACGCCGCCCACGTCGTCGCCATCATCGGCGGGATCACGGCGTTCGTCGGCGCCACCATCGCCTGTGCCCAGAACGACGTGAAGAAGATCCTCGCCTACTCGACCATCTCGCAGCTCGGCTACATGTTCCTCGCGGCCGGCTCGGGCGCCTACGTGGCGGCGATCTTCCTCATGCTCACGCACGCTTTCTACAAGGCGCTCCTCTTCCTCGGGGCCGGCTCGGTCATCCACGCCATGAACGACGAGCAGGACACGAAGACGATGGGCGCCCTCGCGAGGTACATGCCGCTCACGTCCATCACCTTCCTCGTGGCCTGGCTCGCCATCGGCGGCGTGCCGCCCCTGTCGGGCTTCTGGTCGAAGAGCCAGGTGCTCGAGGGAGCCTGGGCGTACAGCCCGGCGCTGTGGGCGGTCGGCGCCGTGACCGCCATCCTCACCGCCTACTACATCGGCCGCTGCTACATGCTCGTGTTCCGCGGCGAGGCGCGCTGGACCGAGGCCGGCTTCCCCGGCGACGGCAGGGCGCGCGGCGCCAGCGCAGCCCAGAACGTCGACACCTCGAACCCGAACGCACCGTCGGAGACCGGGCAGGGCGGGCGCCACGGCGGCGAGCTGCACCCGCACGACCCAGGCTGGGTGATGTCCGTCCCCCTCGTCGTGCTGGCGGTGGCCTCGCTGCTGGCGGGCTTCATCAACCTGCCGTTCCACCCGAACTGGGCGCTGCTCGAGCGCTGGCTCAGCCCCGTCGTCGGGGCGGCGACGCTCGTCCACCACTTCAGCAGCGGGGAGGAGTGGGCCTTCGCCATCGCCGACGCCGTCTTCGCCCTCGTCGGCGTCGCCATGTCGGTCGCCCTTTGGCGAAGCGCCGTCGAGCGGCCGGCGGCCGAGCCGGTCTTCCTCCAGCGCGCCTGGTACATCGACTGGGCCTACGACCGCTTCCTCGCCCGGCCGTCCACCCGCGGTGCCGAGCTGACGGCGGTCTACGTGGAGGCCGACGCCATCGACGGGGCGGTGAACGGCTTCGCCCGCCTCGTCCGCCAGTTCGGCGGGCGGCTGCGCAGGCTGCAGAGCGGCTACGTGCGCAACTACGCCCTCGGCATCTCGGCCGGCCTCGTCGTCATCCTCGCCTACCTCCTCTCGAGGACCTTCTCGTGAGCCCGCACTTCCCCTTCCTCACCGTGCTCGTGCTCGTCCCGGCCGGGGCCGCCCTCGTCGCCGCCCTCGTGCCGGCGGCCGACCGGCGCCTCGTGCAGATCGTCGGGGGGGCCGGGACGCTCGCCTCGCTCGGTTTCGCGGCCGCCCTGCTGGCGGAGTTCCAGGCGGGGCACGGCGGCTTCCAGATGGTCACCGTCCACCCGTGGATCAGCTCGATCGGCGTGTCGTGGTCGCTCGGGGTGGACGGGATCTCGCTCTTCCTCGTGCTCATGACGGCGGTCCTCTTCCCGATCGCCCTCGCCGGGGCCGGACCGAGGAACGGCGACAAGTCGTTCGTGGCGTGGCTGCTCCTGCTCGAGGCGGGCTGCCTCGGGAGCTTCCTCTCACTCGACCTGCTCCTGTTCTTCCTCTTCTTCGAGCTCACCCTCGTGCCGGTGTACTTCATCATCGCCGGGTGGGGGCACGAGCGGCGGGGCTATGCCGCCACGAAGTTCTTCCTCTACACCCTCGGCGCCTCCGCCTTCCTGCTCGTCGGGATCCTGTCCGTCGTCGCCATCCACGCCGGCCAGAGCCACGTCACGACCTTCGACGTGCGGGCGCTCGCCACGACCCACCTGTCGGGCACCGCGAGCATCCTGCTCTTCCTCGCCTTCACGGCCGCCTTCGCCGTGAAGGCGCCGATCTTCCCGTTCCACACGTGGTCGCCCGACGCCTACCGCGAGTCGCCGGCCGCCGGCGCCGTCGTCCTCGCCGGCATCATGGCGAAACTCGGCACCTACGGCATCATCCGCTTCGACCTCGAGCTCTTCCCGCACGCCGTCGTCGTGCTGGCGCCGCTGCTCTTGACCCTCGGGGTCATCGGCATCCTCTACGGCGGGATCGTGGCGGCGGTGCAGCGCGACCTGAAGCGGCTCATCGCCTACTCGTCGCTCGCCCACATCGGCTTCATCGTGGTCGGGCTGTTCGCCCTGACGGGCCAGGCCCTCTCGGGCGCCGTCCTGCAGATGGTGAACCACGGCATCTACACCGCGGCGCTCTTCCTCCTCGTGGCGATGATCTACCGCCGCTCGGGGAGCTTCTCGACCCGCGACCTCGTCGGGCTGCAGGCGCGGGCGCCCGTGCTCGCCGGGCTCTTCACCGTGACGATGCTCGCCTCGATCGGCGTGCCGGGGTTGAACGGCTTCGTCGGGGAGTTCCTCATCCTCTCGGGGACGTTCCTCACCCACCGCTGGTGGGCGGTCGTGGCGACCGCCGGCGTCGTCGTCGCGGCGGTGTACCTGCTCTGGGCCTACCAGCAGGTGTTCCACGGCAAGCCGACCGAGGAGCTGCGGGAGTTCAAGGAGATCACCTGGCGCGAAGGCGCCTTCATGGCCCCGCTCGTCGCCGCCATCGTCTTCCTCGGCGTCTACCCCGCCCCCGTCCTGAACCGCATCACGCCGTCGGTCGACGCCCTCGTCGTCCACATCGAGCGGGCGGCGCACCCGACGATCCCGCTTCGTGGGCAGCCCCCCGGCGTCCACGTCACGGCGAGGGTCGTGACCCACCGCGGAGGCTCGCGATGACCGGCGGCCTGCTCGCCCTCGCCGTGCCGAACATCGACTACACGGCGATCCTCCCCGAGCTGATCGTGCTCGGCGGGGCGCTCGTGCTCATCAGCATCGGGGCGCTGCGCGTCCGGGTGATCCCGACGCCCGTCTACACCGCCCTCACGGTGCTCATCTCGGGGGCGGCCCTCGTCGCCTCGCTCGTGCTGTGGAAGGACGTGCAGGACCACGGCCCCACCACGGCGATCGCCAAGTCGCTCGCCATCGACGGGTTCTCGGTCGCCTTCGTCGTGCTGTCGTGCTGCATCCTCGTCGTGGCGGCGCTCGTGGCCGACGGCTACCTGCAACGCGAGGGCATCGTCGGGCCGGAGTACCACGCCCTGGCGCTCCTCGGAGCCTCCGGCGCCATGTTCATGGCGGCCGCGAACGACCTCATCGTCATCTTCCTCGGGCTCGAGATCATGTCGATCCCGCTCTACGTGCTCGCCGGGCTCGACCAGCGCCGCCAGGAGTCGGGCGAGGCCGCCATGAAGTACTTCGTGCTCGGCGCCTTCTCCTCGGCCGTGTTCGTCTACGGCATCGCCCTCACCTACGGCGCCACCGGATCCACCAACCTCGCCCAGATCGCCGCCTACCTCGCCTCCAACGTGACGACCAACGAGGGCCTCCTCCTGGCGGGGGCCGGGCTCCTCCTCGTCGGCTTCGGCTTCAAGGTGGCGGCCGTGCCCTTCCACATGTGGACGCCCGACGTCTACCAGGGGGCGCCAACGCCTGCGACGGGTTTCATGGCGGCGATCGCCAAGGTGGGCGGCTTCGCGGCGCTGCTGCGGGTCTTCTTCTCGACCTTCCACGTCCTCACGCCGTCGTGGCAGCCGATCCTCTGGGTGGTCGCCATCCTCACCACCCTCACCGGCGCCGTGCTCGGCCTCGTGCAGCGGGACGTGAAACGGATGTTGGCGTACTCGTCGATCAACCACGCCGGTTTCGTGCTGCTCGGCCTCCAGGCCGCCAGCTCCTCGGGCATCTCGGCGAGCCTCTACTACGTCTTCACCTACTCGTTCATGGTGCTCGGCTCGTTCAGCGTGATCGCCGTCGTCGGAAAGCGCGGCGACACCGACCACAGCATCGAGGCCTACCGCGGGCTCGGCCGCCGCCAGCCGGTGCTGGCGCTCGCCTTCGCCGTCCTGCTCCTCGCACAGGCGGGGGCGCCGTTCACGACCGGCTTCCTCGCCAAGCTGTACGTCGTCGAGGCGTCGGTCGGAGCGCACTCCTACGCGCTCGCCGTCGTGGCGATGGTGTCGGGCGCCATCGCGGCCGCGTTCTACCTGCGCGTCGTCTTCCTCATGTACGGCGTCGGCGGTCAGGCCGCCGGCGCGAGCGCACCGGCGGGCGTGACGGGCGAGCCCGCCTTCGCCGCGGCAGGGGCGGGAGCCGGGGGCGCCATGGCGATGGAGGGCGCCTCCGCCGGGATGGCGACGAGCCGGGGGGGTTTCGTGCCGGGCGGAGAGGAGGACGAGGACGACGACCTCGAGTTCGAGGAGGACGAGGAGGACGAGGACGAGGACGAGACCCTCCCCGACGGCCAGGACCGCTTCGGACGGTTCTCGCTCGCACCGGGGACCGAGCTCGGCCTCGCCATCACGATCGGCGTGACGGTCGTCTTCGGCGTCTGGCCGGCACCCCTCTTCTCCTTCGCCCACGCGGCCTCGCTGCTCTTCTGAGGCCGGTGCCCGTGGCCACGCCCTATGAGGACCGCTCCATCGGCGTCAGCGACGACGCCCTCACCATCAAGGGCTACTACTTCCCGGGCACGCTGAAGCGCATCCCGCTTTCCACGATCCGTTCGGTCCGCCGAGCCGACATGGGCACCTTGCGGGGGAGAGGCCGCATCTGGGGGACCGCCAACCCCGGCTACTGGGCCAACTTCGACCCGCAGCGGCCGCGCAAGAGCGTCGCCTTCCTCGTCGACGTCGGCAAGGCGGTGAAGCCGTTCGTCACCCCCGACGACCCGGCGGCCTTCGAGGCGGCCCTGCGCGATCGCGGCATCGAGGTGACCCCCGCCGGCACCGGCCCGCTCGTCTAACCCGCCGGCCCGCCCCTCGGGCTTTCAGCCGGCGGCGCTCCCCGGCTCGGCCGGCGCCTGGGCGGCCGGCACGAGGAAGCGGCCGATGAGCGGCAGCTCCCAGATGCTCTCCGCCCGGGCGATGGCGAGGGCGGCGGCGAGCGACTGCTCGGCCGAGTCCCAGGCGACGTAGCGGGGGACCCACTCCGGGTCGAACTTGGCGTTGAAGCGCCACAGCGACTCGATCTGCATCGAGTCCGACATGCGTTTCAGGACCCAGCGCTCGAGCTTGGTCGAGATGCCCTCGCCCGCCTCGCCGGCGAGGACCGCCCGCATCATCGCGAAGTTGAGGCCGAGGCAGCGGTGGCCGGTCTCCCGCAGGTGCTCCATCGTGCGCACGAGGATGAAGTCGAGGAGGCCGTTCGGGTGCTCGTCGAGGTCGCGCCGCATGAGGTCGAGCGAGTAGCCGCCGATGCCCGGTGCCGGCACGAACTGGCAGAACGCCACGGCGTGGCCGTCGGGGGCGTGGGCGACCGCCAGCAGGAGCCCGGTGTCGGCCGGGTCGAAGATGCGCCCGAGCGTCATCGAGAAGCCGCGCTCGACCCCGCCGCGGCGGCTCTTCTCCATGACCATGCGCAGCTCGCAGGCGAGCTCCGGCTCGACGGAGGCCGGGTCGTGAAAGGTGATCGTGTAGCCGTACTTGGCGATGCGGTTGACCGCCTGGCGCAGTCCCTTCTTCGAGCCGCCCTCGAGCGAGAGCGTCCGGACGTCGACCACGCCCTCGTCGCCGATGTAGAGGCTGCGCATCCCGCAGTGGTGGTAGACGGGCAGCCACTCCTGGCCCGCCGCCAGCACGGCGACCGTCCAGCCGTGCTCGTCGGCGAAGGCCCGAAACGCCGCCCACATGGCGTGGCGCTCCTCGGGCGGCCCGATGGGGTCCGGGGAGACGAGGCAGACGCCCGAGTGGACGGCGTAGGCGACGACGCCGTCGCGGTGGAAGAAGTGCTGCTTGTCGCTGCGCAGCGCGAAGTAGTCGAGGGTGCCGGAGCCGCGCCGGGCGACGACGTCGCGGGCGCGCTCGAAGGGCGTGGCAGGCGCCGGCGCCACCCTGTGCCGGTCGACCACCGGTCTAAAGGCGAGCAGCAGGGCCACGGCGGCGAGGCCGAGGCCGACCGCCACGAGGGCCGGGTCGAGGAAGACCTCGACCACGTGGGGGAGCGCCACCGAGTCGATGCCGACGAGGCGCTCGGCCGCCGCCAGGAAGGCGGTCGTCCACGGCAGCGGGTGGCGGTCGGCGTCGAAGCTGACGCCGATCTCGAGCACGAGCGTCACGAAGACGGTGACGACGAGGGCGCCGCCGAGGAGCGTGAGGAGGCCGTTTCGGAGCGAGGGCGGGTCGTAGCGGGCGCGGAACGCGTCCCGCTTCCAGACGAGGCCGGCGAGGACGGCGAGGGCGGCGACGGCCTCGAGGACCTGCCCCTCGCGAAGGAGGTGGAGGAGCGAGGTGGCGGCGAGGACGCCGACGGCGACCGCCCAGGCGAGGCGGTGCCCGCGCCGCAGCCCCCGGGCGACGAGCAGGAGCGCCATGCCGGCGAGGGCGTCGAGGGCGCCGGCGAAGGCCGAGGCGCCGAGCGGGACGTAGCCGAGGTAGGGGTGGAGGCGCCCGCGCACCTGGACGGGAACGAGGGCCGAGGCGATGTCGACGGCGCCGACGAGGCCGACGACGGCCGCCGCCAGGCGGCGCACGACCCGCCGGGTCCGCATCGGGTCCTCGACGTGGGGCCAGGCGGCCCCGCCCGGATGGGAGGCGACCACCGACAGCTCGAGCGCAGGCCTGCCCCGGGCGGCGAGGCGCTCGAGCAGCGAGCCCGCCGGCAGGTCGCGCCGCGAGAGGCAGAGCCGGACGTGCACGTCGGCCCCCGCCTCGAGCTCGAGGAAGGAGATCTGCTGGTCGCGAAGGAAGACCGGCGGCATGCCGGCGAGCGCCCGCCGCTCCTCGACGACCTCGCCGCAGGCGCCGGTGTTGGCGAAGAAGCCGCGCCCGACCGAGGCAAGCTCGGCGCGCAGGGTGTGGCCGGTGACGAGCCCGGCGTAGCCCTTTGCCACGAGGGCCCGGGCCGCCTCGCGGGCGGCGTCGTTCGCCCGGTCGCCGGGCGGCCCGAGGAGGGCGGCGCCGGGGCCGGACCAGAGGCGGTGGTTGGCGACGGCGAGGACGGCGAGCACGGCGACGAGCTCGGCGGCGAGCGTGAACAGGACGTCGGCGAGCGGGCCGGCGACACCCTGCAGGTGCGCCGGCACCCCGAAGAGCCACAGCTCGGGGAGGCGGGCGACGACGGCCACGACGACGGGCACGAGGAGGAGCCAGGCCCACCGGCCGATGCGGCGGTAGGCGAAGCGCGAGGCGACGAAACGGGCGAGCCCGGCCGGGTCCTGCAGGCGCTCGACACCCTCCAGCCAGCCGGACGGGGCGTGCGTCAGCGTCGGGAAGAGCTCGTAGGCGGCATGGTGGCCGAGGGGGGTGTCGTTCGGGTCGCACGGGTCGGCGAAGGCGTTGCGGGCGTCGAAACGCCAGCCGGGCTCGATCCGCACCTTCCTCGGCCCGCCCGCCGTGTGGACGTCGACCTCGGCGGCGAGCGCCACCTCGAAGCCGAGGGAGCGGGCGGCCGCCGCCATCCGGTCGTCGTAGCAGACGGCCCGGTCGCGGGTGCCGGGAAGGAGGATGGCGCGGCGCCCGGGCTCTTCGAGGAAGCGCTCGAGCGCCCGGCGCAGCTCCCCGTGGGCGCCGAGGGCCTCGACCGGTCCGGCGGCCGTCGGTGCGGCACCCGTCGGTGCGGCGCCCGTCGGTGCGGCGGCCGGCGGAGGGACGAGCCGGAAGAGGTTGCCGGCGACGACGAAGGCGCCCGGCCCCTCGACGGCGTCGAGGGCCTCGGCCAGCTCGCAGCAGGCGGCGGTCGACGACTCGGTCGGGACCGCCTCGAGGAACAGGTCGCTCGCCACGACGACCCGCCCCGGCGGAGGCAATTCGAGGGTCGCGAGGGGGGCGACGCAGGATGACGCCATTCGGGGACCCATCTTGACAGGGCGGGCTCGCGGGCACGAACGCCGACCCGGCAAAGCCGCTGCGTCACCAAGGCCACGCCAGGGCAGGGCGGGATGGGTAGCCTCTCGGAGCCGGCGGCGGGACCAGCTCGACGAGGACGAGGAGGAGGAGCGATGGCGTCAGGCGACGGCACCGGGCAGGCCGAGCAGGAGGCGGTCTCGCGGGCGGCCATCGAGGACTTCCTCGCCGAGGACCGGACCTTCCCCCCGACAGAGCGGATCACCGCCGAGGCGTACGTCACCGACCCGACCCTCCACGAGCAGGCCGAGGCCGACTTCGAGGCGTTCTGGGCCGCCCAGGCAAAGGAGCTGGCCTGGTTCGAGCCCTTCGAGACCGTGCTGCAGTGGGACCTTCCCTTCGCCCGCTGGTTCGACGGCGGCCGGCTCAACGTCTCCTACAACTGCCTTGACCGCCACGTCGAGGCGGGGCTCGGCGACCGGGTCGCCTACCACTTCGAGGGTGAGCCGGGCGACCGGCGGACGATCACCTACGCCGAGCTGCTCGAGGAGGTCGGCCGCTGCGCCAACGCGCTGCGCCGCCTCGGCGTGGAGCGGGGCGACCGCGTCGCCATCTACATGCCGATGATCCCCGAGCTGCCCGTCGCCATGCTGGCCTGCGCCCGCATCGGGGCGGCCCACTCGGTCGTCTTCGGCGGCTTCTCGGCCGACGCGCTGCGCGGCCGCATCGACGACGCCAAGGCACGGGTGCTCATCACCGCCGACGGCGGGTGGCGCCGCGGCCAGCCCGTCACGCTCAAGGCGCAGGCCGACGCCGCCGTCTCGGGCGAGACCTCGATCGAGCACGTCCTCGTCGCCCGCCGCCTCGGCGACGCCGCAAAGACCCCGATGACCGAGGGTCGCGACCTGTGGTGGCACGACGTGGTCGACAAGGAGGACCCCCACTCGCCGCCCGAGGCGATGGAGTCCGAGGACCTGCTCTACCTCCTCTACACCTCGGGGACCACGGCGAAACCGAAGGGCATCATGCACACCACCGCCGGCTACCTCACCCAGGTCGCCTTCACCAACAAGTACGTCTTCGACCTCCACCCCGAGTCCGACGTCTACTGGTGCGCGGCCGACATCGGCTGGGTGACCGGCCACAGCTACATCGTCTACGGGCCGCTCGCCAACGGGGCGACGAGCATCCTCTACGAAGGGACGCCCGACACGCCTTCGCGCGACCGCTGGTGGTCGATCGTCGAGCGCTACGGCGTGACGATCCTCTACTGCGCCCCGACGGCCATCCGGACCTTCATGAAGTGGGGCACCGAGCACCCGGCGGCCCACGACCTCTCGAGCCTGCGCGTCCTCGGCTCGGTCGGCGAGCCCATCAACCCGGAGGCCTGGGTCTGGTACTGGCAGCACATCGGCGGCGGCCGCTGCCCGGTCGTCGACACCTGGTGGCAGACCGAGACGGGCGCCATCATGATCTCGCCGCTGCCGGGCGTGACGGTCCTCAAGCCCGGCTCGGCCACCTTCCCGCTGCCGGGCATCGGCGCCGAGGTCGTGGACGACCAGGGCCGCACCGTGAGCCGGGGCGGCGGTTACCTCACCTTGTCGAGGCCGTGGCCCTCGATGCTGCGCGGGATCTACGGCGACCCCGAGCGGTACAAGGAGACGTACTGGAGCCGCTTCCCGGGCCGCTACTTCGCCGGCGACGGCGCCAAGCTCGACGCCGAGGGCTATATCTGGCTGCTCGGCCGGGTGGACGACGTCATGAACGTCTCGGGCCACCGAGTCTCGACGACCGAGGTCGAGTCGGCCCTCGTCGACCACCCGAGCGTCGCCGAGGCGGCGGTGGTCGGCGCCACGGACGCCACCACGGGACAGGCGGTCATCGCCTTCGTCACCCTGAAGGGGGGCGAGGAGCCGAGCGAGGACCGCGGGGAGGAGCTCCGCCGCCACGTCGCCCAGAAGATCGGCCCGATCGCCCGCCCGAAGACGGTCATCTTCACCGACGACCTGCCGAAGACCCGCTCGGGCAAGATCATGCGCCGCCTGCTCCGTGACGTCGCCGAGGGGCGCGACCTCGGCGACACGACGACCCTCGCCGACCCGGGCGTCGTCGAGGAGCTGCGGACCCGGGCCGCCACACAGCCCACAGAGGAGTGACGCCGGGCACGAAGCCGGCTCCCGGCCCCGCCCCGCGCCGGACCTGGTACTGGTCGGCGAGCCCCGTCCCGCCCGGTCCGGCGGTGGTCTTCGACATCGACGGCGTCCTCTCGGACGCCACCGGGCGCCAGCACCTGCTGCGGGGGCTGCGGAGCGACTGGGACGCCTTCTTCGAGGCCTGCGGCGGCGACCCGCTCAACTTGGAGGTGGCCCGCCTGCTCGAGCTCCTCGACCCGTCGCTCGCCATCGTCCTGCTCACCGCCAGGCCGGCCCGCGTGCGGGCGACGACGGTCGAGTGGCTGTCGCGAAACGGGCTGCGTTTCGACCTCCTCGTCATGCGGGCCGCCGGCTCCTACGCCCGGGCGGTCGACTTCAAGCTCGAGGAGACGCGGGCGCTCAAGGCCTACGGCTTCGAGCTGCGCCTCGCCCTCGAGGACGACCCCCGCAACCTCGAGATGTTCGAGCGCGAGGGCGTGCCTTGCCTCTACGTCCACTCGGGCTACTACGGCTAGGGGCGGTCCGCCTCAGTCGCGGAAGTTGCCGAACTGCAGGGGGATGTCGAGGTCGGCCGACTTGAGCGCCGCGATGACGGCCTGCAGGTCGTCGCGCTTCTTGCCCGAGACGCGCACCTGGTCGCCCTGGGTCTGGGAGGCGACGCCCTTCAAGTTGAGGTCCTTCACGAGCTTGTTGATCCGCCTCGCATGGTCCGACGAGATGCCGGCGTTGAGCTCGGCGACCTGGCGGACGCTGCCCTTGGCGGCCTCCTCGACCTTGCCGTACTTGACGGCCTTCAGCGACACCTGGCGGCGGACCAGCTTCTCCTCGAGCACCTGTACGAGGGCGCGAAGCCGGTCCTCGGTCGGCGCGGCGAGATGGATCTCGTGACCCTTCAGCTCGACCGAGGCGCCGGTGTCCTTGAAGTCGAAGCGGGTGGCGACCTCCCGCGAGGCCTGGTCGACGGCGTTCCGGACTTCCTGCAGGTCGACCTCGGAGGTGACGTCGAAAGTGGGCATAACTTGAAGCTAACCGGGGTCGGTTATCCTCGTCGGCCGCGGGTCGGTACCCAAGTGGACAAAGGGAGCAGACTGTAAATCTGTCGCGGAAGCTTCGTAGGTTCGAATCCTACCCGGCCCACTTTTCCGCCTTCGAGGGACGGTACCCGGCGTCCCTTCCCGCCGGCCCTCGCTGCTCCCTCACCCCCGAACCGCCCCGGCTGCGACCGCCGTCGCCGCCCTTGTAGGGGCCGGGCCGCTCAGCAGTCCGCGGCCACGTCGGCGCGCTCGGTCGACCAGTAGGAGGGGAGCTGCTCGTAGAGGTCGCCTGCGCCCGTGGCGACCTCGGTGGCGTAGAAGCCGCCGATGCCCCGGCTCCTCGCGAGCTCGAGCGTCGCGGCGAGATGGGTCCGCGACACTCCCGAGAGGATGGTGACGAACTCGCTCGGGGAGAACCTCGTCAGCCAGCTCGGCGGGGCCGTCGAGAGGAACTCGCCGTAGCCGTACTCGGCGACCACGAGCTCGTCGCCGAGGCGGGCGTATCCCTCGGCCGGGAAGTCGCCCGGGTTGAGCATGACGACGGCGCCCGGCGTCCTGCCCCTCACGTCACGGCTGAGCGCCCGGTAGTAGGGGAGCTTGCGGCCGGTGCCCGAGACGTCGTCGAAGAAGATGTCGGTGACGCCGTACCAGGCGGCGTACTCGCGGACCTGACGCTCCGCCGAGTGGAGGGGGACGGAGGTGTACTTCGTGTCCACGTAGCCGAGGAGCTCGGCGCCGGCGTCCCTCGCGAGCCGGACCGACTTCGCGTAGACGGGGTCGCGGGCGCCGCCGGGACCGCTCGCCGGGTTCACGATCACCTGCATCCCGCTCGCTCCTCCGGCGACCATGGCGCTCCAGTCGGAGCCGGGGTTGAAGTAGGCCGGGACGACCAGCCGCTGGCGGCAGGCGGCCGGTCGCCGAGCGCTCGCCGCCAAAAGGCGGGCGCTGGCAGACCCGGGAAAGGCCGTCCGGCCCGACGCCGCCGAGGCGGCGGGGCGAGGCTCGGCGCGGGGCAGGAGGCGTGCTCCGAGCACGGAACCGACGACGACGAGCAGGGTTGCAAGGCCTGCGCCAAGCTGTCGACGGTCGTCCACGGGCGCCTCCACGAGTTGCCAGGTCCCGCCCGGGCGCCTCGTCTCGCCGCCGCGCGGCGCCCCTGCCGCGCCTTCTCCGACGGACCTCCGCCCGGGCTGGCACGAGCTAAGCACTTCCTGGGGGACACGTGTTCGGGCGGCCCGGCGGACGCTCCGGCCGTCGTGCGGGTCTCCCGAGGACGGTCGGTCGTCGTCTTGGAGGGGCTCTGGGCGAGGCGACCTTTCGGGGGCGGCGCCGATAACATCGCCCTGGCTCCCGCCGAACACGCGCCCGCGCATGACCGGCGGTTGTCGGTGGTCACACGGACACGGGACTCCTGACCGGCGACTGGGACTGGGAATGACGGCATCGGCTGTGCTCGGGGCGACGACCAAGCGGGCGGAACAGGTCGCAGGCCTCGCGCGCTCGGCCTTCCACAAGGTCGAGGGCCTAGCGGAGAGGCTGCGCACCCCCCTCCCGGAGGCGAAGCCCTACGTGCGGGGCCAGACCCGTCTCGCCCGCGCCCTCGTCCCGCCGTCGTTGCTCGGCTTCGTCGGGAGCGCCCTCGTCCTCGTCGGGGCGTCGAGGCCGACCTCGCCCTTCACGCTCAACGCCTTCAACCTCCAGCACTCGCACCAGTTCGTCCCGAGCGGCATGACCACCTGGTACTTCGGCGTCGGGCAGCCGGGAAGCGACAACATCTTCTTCGGGGTGCTCTGCGTCTACGCCGGCATGGTGCTCATGGTCCGGGCCTGGCTCCGCCTCCACCGGGTGACGAGGCTCCACCCGGGCATCCCGGTGTCCCGTTTCGTGCCGGTGCTGTGCGCCTGGATGGCGCCCCTCCTCGTCGTCGCCCCGCTCTTCAGCCACGACCTCTACAGCTACGTCGGGCAAGGCGAGGAGATGACCCGCCACATCAACCCGTACCAGTACGGCCCGGGGGTCCTCGGGATCGGCGGCAACCCCTTCGCATCGGGGGTCGACAGCATCTGGAACAACGTGACGTCGCCCTACGGCCCGGTCTTCCTCTGGCTGGCGGGCGCCGTCCTCACGGTCGTCAACCACGACTACCTGGCGGCGCTCGTCGGCTTCCGCTTCCTCGCCGTGGTGGGGGTCGTCCTCATGGCGGTGTTCATCCCGCGCCTCGCCCGCAGCTACGGGCGCGACGGTGCGAAGGCCTTCGTGCTGGTGGCCCTCAACCCCCTCGTGCTGCTCCACCTCGTCGCCGGCGGCCACAACGACGCCCTCATGATGGGTCTGCTCGTGGCGGGCCTCGCCCTCGCGCGGGAACGCCATCCGGTGCTCGGGATCGTCCTCTGCTCGCTCGGCGCCCTCGTCAAGGTGCCGGCCCTCGTCGGCGTCGTCTACATCGGCTGGGACTGGCTCGGGGACGTCCCGGTGCGGCGCCGCCTCCGGCCGGTCGTCACGGCCGGGGTCATCTCGCTCGCCGTCATGACGGCCGTCTCCCTCACCGTCGGTCTCGGCTGGGGCTGGCTGCGCGGCCTCACGAACCCCAACACCGTCCGGTCCTGGATGGACCCGGCCACGGCGGTCGGGCTCGCCGCCGGCAAGCTCATCTCGGGGGTCGGCCTCGGCGACCACAGCCACCTGCTGCTCACGATCGCCCGTGGCGGCGCCCTCCTGCTCGCCGCCGCCATCGGCGTGAAGCTGCTGCTCGGGGCGAAGGGCGGCGTCTCGAGCCTGCGCGCCATCGCCCTCACGATGCTGGCGGTCGTGCTGCTCGGCCCGGTCGTGCAGCCCTGGTACCTCCTCTGGGGGCTCGTGCTGCTGGCCCCGATCGCCGAGCGGCGCCTGCAGGGCATCGTCGTCGTCTTCTCGATCGTCTCGTCGTTCCTCGGCCTGCCGGGCGGCCGCGTCCTCCTGCACGAGATCCTCATCTCGAACCCGTTCCTCATCGCTCTGTTCGCGGCGGTCCTCGTCGGCGTCGCCGCCGTCCCGCTCCTGCCGAGGCTGCGCAGGCTGCGGCTCGAGCGCGAGCAGCGGGTGCTCGCCTCGCGCACGTGAGCGCGGGCTCGGTCCGCCTCGAGCGGGACGGGCCGGTGCTCGTCGTCACGATCGACCGGCCAGAGGTGCGCAACGCGGTCGACCGCCCGACGGCCGAGGCGCTCGCGGCGGCCTTCCGAGACTTCGACGCCGACGAGGCGCTCTTGGTCGCCGTCCTCACCGGCGCAGGGGGCACCTTCTGTGCGGGCGCCGACCTGAAGGCGATCGCCTCGGGCGGGGGCAACCGCCTCGCCCCCGACGGCGACGGGCCGATGGGTCCGACCCGCATGAGGCTGTCGAAGCCCGTGATCGCGGCCGTGGCCGGCCATGCCGTCGCCGGCGGGCTCGAGCTCGCCCTTTGGTGCGACCTCCGGGTGGCCGACGAGACGGCCGTGTTCGGCGTGTTCTGCCGGCGCTGGGGCGTGCCCCTCGTCGACGGGGGGACGGTGCGGCTGCCGAGGCTGATCGGGACGTCCCGGGCGATGGACCTCGTCCTCACCGGGCGGGCGGTCGCTGCCGAGGAGGCGCTGCGGATCGGGCTCGCCAACCGGGTGGTGCCGGCCGGCTCGGCGCTCGGCGAGGCCGTCGCCCTCGCCCACGAGCTGGCGGCCCTCCCGCAGGCGTGCATGCGGGCGGACCGGGCGAGCCTCCTCGAGCAGGAGGGCGTCGCCGAGAGCGAGGCGCTCGGGCACGAGTTCGAGCTCGGCTCGGCCGTGGTCGGCCCCGAGATGCTCGAAGGGGCGACCCGGTTCGCCGCCGGGGCCGGCCGCCACGGCACCCCGGCCGAGGGCTGAGACCGCCGCCGGCGCCGGCCGTCGGCACCGGCCCTCAGCACCGGCCTTCAGCGAGGTGTCACAGGAGGCGCTGCAGGAGGGCGACGTCGAGCCAGCGGCCGAACTTGCGCCCGATCTGTCGCTCGACGCCGACGATGTCGAAGCCGCAGGCCTGGTGGAGACGGATCGACGGCTCCTGCTCGGTGACGACCCGGCCGATCACCGAGTGGAAGCCGTGGCTCCGGGCGGCGTCCACCGTCGCCTCGAGCAGTGCCCGGCCGATCCCCTCGCGCCGCCTCCCCTCCTCGACGTAGACCGAGTCCTCGACGGCCGTCGCGTAGCCGGGACGCGGCCGGTAGGCCGAGAGGGAGGCGAAGCCCACCACCGAGCCGGCGTCCTCGTCCTCTGCCACGAGGGCCGGATAGACGCCGGAGTGGGCCTCCATCCACGCCTGCTGCTCCGCCGGCGTGCGCGGCACGAGGTCGAGGGTGGCCGTCGTCGTCGCGACGGCCGCGTTGTAGATGCGGCGGATCCCTTCTGCATCCGAGCTGACGGCCCTGCGCACGAGCACGGCGGCGAATGGTAGGCGGTCGTCTGAAGCCGCCGGGCGTGGCCGATACAATCCCCCCGACGAGCGGGCAGCACCGCCGGCTCGCCCCCTTAGCTCAGTCGGCAGAGCACAGCCATGGTAAGGCTGGTGTCGTCGGTTCGATTCCGACAGGGGGCTCCAGGGCGGCGTAGCTCAGTCGGTCAGAGCACACGGCTCATAATCGTGGGGTCGCGGGTTCGAGTCCCGCCGCCGCTACCCGGATCGGACAGCAGAAGAGGTCGGAGATGGCGAAGAACGAGAAGCGGGTGCAGGTGACGCTGGCCTGTGAGGTCTGCAAGCGGCGCAACTACATCACGACGAAGAACAAGCAGAACGACCGCGAGCGGATCGAGATGAAGAAGTACTGCCGCTGGGATCGCCAGCACACGGTCCACAAGGAGACCCGCTGAGTTGACGCTCAGGTGAGCGCGCTCAGGGTCACCGAGCTCTCGCAGCAGTCGCCCGTCCTCCAGGCGAGCGCCGAGGAGACGGCCCTCCTCGTCGAGCGGGCCAAGGGGGGCGACCGCGACGCCTTCGAGCGGCTGGTCCTGCTCACGACACCTGCCTGCTACGCCCTCGCCTACCGGCTCGTCGGCAACGAGCACGACGCACGCGACGTCGTGCAGGACGCCTACCTGAGGGCCTTCAAGGGGCTTCGCAAGTTCCGGGGCGAGGCCAGCTTCCAGACCTGGCTGCACCGCATCACGGTCAACTGCGCCGCCTCCCATCTCGAGCGCCGGGCGCGCTCGGCCCACGACCTCCTCGACGAGCTGACCGACCCCGGCCGCCTCGTCGACGCCACCCGCGAGCGCGACCCCGAGGCGGTCGCCTCCAACGCCGACGACCGCGACCGCCTCGTCGAGGCCCTCGCGGAGCTTCCCGACCAGCTCCGCCTCGTGGTCGTGCTGCGCGACGTGTACGACCTGCCGCACAAGGAGATCGCCCGCCAGCTCGGGATCAGCCAGACCGCCGCCAAGGTGCGCCTGCACCGGGCGCGCCGCAAGCTGCAGGAGCGGCTCTTCGCCGAGCGTTCGCCGTCGGCCGGCGAGGGATCGTCCGTCGGGGCGGGTCGGCCGTGAGGACCGTGCCGGAGCGGGCGGCGGTGGAGGAGGCGAGGGGGTGGGTTTCGTTGCTGGTGAAGCCCATCGCCAAAGCTGCGTCGCTCCGCCGTCCGGTGCCGGAACCGACCTGTGCCGAGGTGGCGAGCGCCCTCCCGCTCATCCTCGACGGCGGGTCGGCGGCTCCCTCGGCCATGGTGGAGCACGTCCAGTCCTGCCTCGTGTGCCGGGCGGAGCTCGCCAGGTACCGCAAGGTGGTGCGCCTGCTCCACCAGCTGCGCACGACCGACGTGGCGCCGCCGCCCGGCTTCGCCGCCGAGGTGCTCGCCGGCCTCGAGGCGGCCGCCAGCCGGGAGATGGTCCGCTCGCTCCTGACGGGGCGCCGGGTCGCCTACGCAGGGGCGGTGGTGGCGGCCGGGGGCGCCACGGCCGGCCTCGTCATGCTCGCCCGGGCCCGCTCACGCTCCGCCAAGGGCGCCGCCCTGCAGGCCTGAGCGCCCGCCGGCAGGCCCCGGAGGGCCTTGTCCTCGACGGATGAGCCTCGCGGACCCGGTGCTATCGTGGTCAAGCCCGGGAACTCGGTGCTCAGCCCATCACGGGCCCGACGGCCCGTGCGGAGGGCAGTAGCTCAATTTGGCAGAGCACCGGTCTCCAAAACCGGCGGTTGGGGGTTCGAGTCCCTCCTGCCCTGCTCAACACAGCGGGTTGAACGTATCGAGCCGAGGTCGCTCAGTTGAACCGACAGACCAAGCGAATTCTGCAGCGCCAGGGCCAGCTCGGCCCCGACGGGTCACCGGCGGCCGCCTCGCGCCCGCAGCCGCCCGGGCGCCGGCCGCCCGCGCCGCAGAGCGAGCGGCAGAGCTTCCCGCAGCGCACGGGGGAGTACCTGCGGGAGGTGCGGAGCGAGCTCGTGAAGGTGGCGTGGCCGGGCCGCCCCGAGGTCGTCAACTACACCATCGTCGTGTTCGTGACCCTCGTGCTGCTCACGGCGTTCGTCTTCGGGCTCAACTACCTCGTCGGCCACGGGGTGTTCCTGCTGTTCCCGACGAGAAAGTGACTGAGAACCCGAGCGTGACGAGCGTGGACTTCATCGGCGAGCCAGAGGACGACGAGCGCGGCGAGGCGCCGTCGAGCGAGCTCGCGCCCGGCGCCGAGGACGTCGCGGACGTGACCGACGAGGCGGTCGCCGCCGAGGCGGACGCCGTCCCGGGCGACGACGCGGCCGTCGACGCCGAGGTCGAGGCGGCCGAGGGCTCTGCCGTCGAGGCCGAAGTCTCGGCCGAGCCTGCCGTAAAGGAGGCACCGACCCCCTCCGCCGACGAGGTCGACGAGCTCTTCTCCGAGGACGAGGAGGAGGAAGAGGAGTACGTCCGGCCGCCGAGCCCGTACGACCGGCCCGGCCGCTGGTACGTGGTCCACACCTACGCCGGCTACGAGAACAAGGTGAAGTCGAACCTCGAGAGCCGCATCTCGTCCATGAACATGGAGGACCGCATCTACGAGGTCGTGATCCCGATGGAAGAGGTCATCGAGGTCAAGAACGGCAAGCGGGTGCCGGTCCAGCGCAAGGTCTTCCCCGGCTACCTGCTCACCCGCGCCGAGCTCGACGACGACTCGTGGTCGGTGATCCGCCAGACGCCGGGCGTGACGAGCTTCGTCGGGCCGGGCACCAAGCCGACGCCGCTCCCCCGTTCGGAGGTCGAGGCCATCCTGCAGGTGCGGCCCGAGGGGACCGAGGGCGCCAAGGCACGCCCCCGCCCCCGCCTCGAGTACGAGCTCGGCGAGACCGTCCGCGTACGGGAAGGGCCGTTCGCGGACTTCTCGGGGCAGATCGCCGAGATCAACGAGGACCAGCTCAAGCTCAAGGTGCTGGTCAACATCTTCGGCCGGGAAACGCCGGTCGAGCTGGAATTCAGCCAGGTCGCCAAGCTCTAGGCGCCAGGCCCGAGAAGGAGAACACCGAGACATGGCACGTCGCCGCGTCGCTGCAATCGTGAAGATCCAGCTGCCCGCCGGGGCGGCGACGCCCGCGCCCCCCGTCGGGACGGCGCTCGGTCCCCACGGCGTGCAGACGATGGAGTTCGTCAAGCAGTACAACGCCGCCACCGAGAACCAGCGGGGCACGGTCGTGCCCGTCGAGATCACGATCTACGAGGACCGCTCGTTCACCTTCGTGCTGAAGACGCCCCCGACGACCGTCCTCATCAGGGAGGCCGCCGGCGTCGAGAAGGGGAGCCAGCTGGCGGGACGGGAGGGCGCCGGTTCGATCACCGACGCCCAGCTGACCGAGATCGCCGAGAAGAAGATGCCCGACCTCAACGCCAACGACATCGAGGCCGCCAAGCGGCAGGTCGCCGGCACCGCCAGGTCGATGGGCATCACGGTCGGCTGAGGCCGCCGGGCAGGGATGCGAAGGGAGCCGAGATGAAGAGGGGAAAGCGCTACACCGACGCGCTGGCGCGTTTCGACCGCCAGCGGCTCTACACGCCCGTCGAGGCCATCGACCTCGTGAAGAGCCTGGCTGCCGCCCACTTCGACGAGACCATCGAGCTCGCCGTCCGCCTCGGGGTGGACCCCCGCCGGGCGGACCAGATCGTGCGCGGGTCACTGTCGCTCCCTGCGGGGACCGGCCGCACCCAGCGTGTCGCCGTCTTCGCCTCGGGGGAGGCCGCCGCCGATGCCCGCGCCGCCGGCGCCGACGTCGTCGGGGCGGATGATCTCGTCGCCCGCATCGAGAAGGAGGGCTTCCTCGACTTCGACGTGGCGATCGCCACGCCGGACCTGATGGCCCAGGTGGGCCGCCTCGGTCGGATCCTCGGCCCCCGCGGTCTCATGCCGAACCCGAAGACGGGCACGGTGACGAACGACGTGGGTCGGGCGGTGACGGAGTTCCGCGGAGGGCGCGTCGAGTACCGGACCGACCGCGTCGGCAACGTGCACGTGCCGATCGGCAAGGCCTCCTTCGAGCGCGCCCAGCTGCTCGAGAACTTCCGTGCCGTCATCGACGAGCTGATGAGGGCGAAGCCGGCGGCCGCCAAGGGCCGCTACATCCGCTCGATCACCGTCGCCTCGACGATGGGCCCGGGCGTGAAGGTGGACCCGGCCAACGCCCGGGTCGCCGACGAGGAGCTGGCCGCCACGGCCTGAGCCCGGACGGGGGCCATGGTGGCCTCGGCTACCATGGCGGCCACAACAGATCGCCGAAGACCTCCGGTGCACCGCGGTGCTGAATGGGCCTTGTGCCCGCCCGACGAGGCGAAGTCCCAGGGCTTCCTTCGCTCCGCGCGCGTCCCTCGTGGTCGACGCCATTCGCAGAACGATGGAAGGGAGCCCAGGTGGCAGGTCCAAGGGCCGACAAGGTCGCCGCCGTCGCGGAGGTGCGCGAGCACCTCGAGCGGACGGACGCCGCCATCCTCACCGAGTACCGCGGCCTCAAGGTCGGTGACCTGGCCACGCTGCGCCGGGCGCTGAGGGCCGCCGGCGCCGAGTACAAGATCTACAAGAACACCCTCGTCCGCCGGGCGACCGCCGAGGCGAACCGGTCGGCCATCGACCCCCTGCTCGAGGGGCCGACCGCCATCGCCTTCGTCGAGGGCGACGTCGCGGCGGTCGCCAAGGTGCTGCGGGACTTCGCACGGACGAACCCGGCGCTCGTGGTGAAGGGGAGCTTCGTCGGGCGTGACCTGCTCGACGCCCGCACGACGGCGGCCCTGGCGGACCTCCCGTCCCGGGACGTCCTGCTCGCCCAGATCGCGGGCGCCCTCGCGGCCCCGCTCCGTCAGTTCGCCGGCCTGCTCAAGGCGCTGCCCCAGAACCTCGCCTACGGGCTGTCGGCGCTCGCCGACCAGAAGCGGGCGGCCGGCGACACGTCCGAGGCCGAAGCGGCTCCCGTCGTCGAGGCCGAGCCTGCCGCCGTCGCCGAGCGCGCCGCCGACACCGAGCACGCCGCCGACACTGAGTCCGCCCCGGCGGCATCTGACGAAACGGCCGCCGACGCGGGTGCCGTGGCCGACGCCGAGCCCACCGCCGACGCCGAGCCTGCCGCCGAGGCCGAGCCTGCCGCCGAGCCTGAGCCCGTCGCCGAGCCTGAGCCTGCCGCCGAGCCTGAGCCTGTCGCCGAGGCCGACGCCGCCCCGACGGCATCGGACGAAACGGCCGCCGGTGCGGACGCGGAGGCTCCGACTGAGGAGGTCGAGGCCACGGCCGACGGCTCCGACGAGACGGCGGCCGAGGCCGAGTAGCCCACCACCAGAGATCGAAACCACCGACCGAGAGAGATAGGAACAGACACGATGGCAACCAAGGAAGAGATCCTCGACGACATCGCGGGCATGACGGTGCTCGAGCTGAGCGAGCTGCTGAAGGCCTTCGAGGAGAAGTTCGGCGTGACGGCGGCCGCCCCGGTGGCGGTCGCGGCCGCTCCCGCAGCGGGCGGCGGCGGCGAGGCCGCCCCGGCCGAGGAGGAGAAGGACGAGTTCGACGTCGTCCTCACCGCCGCGGGCGACAAGAAGATCCAGGTCATCAAAGAGGTCCGTGCCCTCACGAACCTTGGCCTCAAGGAGGCGAAGGACCTGGTCGACGGCGCCCCGAAGCCCGTCCTCGAGAAGGTGTCCAAGGAGGACGCCGAGAAGGCGAAGGCTCAGCTCGAGGGCGCCGGCGCCACCGTCGAGCTCAAGTAGCAGCCGACCGCATATCGGGGGCCCGACGGGGTCGGGCCCCTGGTCGGCGGCCCGGGCCGAGGCCGGCGAGGGGTGTGACGCGGGGACGAGGGGGTTTCGTACGGGGTGGGGGAGCGGGTACGAGAGTCAGAACCCTTGACGAGCGCCGCCGGTTCCTTTACCCTTCCCCGAGGCACTCGCCAGGGTGTTGTTCGCGCGCTCCGGCGGGCGTATACTCTCCTGTTGCCGTGCCCTCACCGCGTGTCGTCGCACCTTTTCCGGGTCATTGACGCGCGCCCGGTCGCGGACCGCCCCGCATCTCTTCTTCCGCTCGTCCTGTTTTCGCGAGGAGTAGGCCCTTGCCCTCTCGTTCCCGTACGCCGGAGCGTTTCTCTTTTGCCAACCTCGAAGAGGTCCTCCCGCTCCCTGACCTGATCTCCGTCCAGCGCGACTCGTTCCTGTGGTTCCTCGAGCGCGGACTGGCGGAGACCTTCTCCGACATCAGCCCGATCTCGGACTTCACCGACACGCTCCGCCTCGAGCTCGAGTTCGACCCGACGGACCCGGACCTTCGGCCGCCGCCCAAGTTCTCGATCGACGAGTGCAAGGCCAAGGACATCACCTACGCGGCCCCGATCTTCGTGCGGGCCCGCTTCATGAACGCGTCCACCGGCGAGATCAAGGAGCAGACCGTCTTCATGGGCGACTTCCCCATGATGACGAGCCGGGGCACCTTCATCATCAACGGCACCGAGCGGGTCGTCGTCTCACAGCTCGTCCGCTCGCCGGGCGTCATCTTCCAGCCCGGCCGCGACCAGAAGACGATCGTGACGGGGACCATCCACCCCTACCGGGGCGAGTGGATCGAGTTCGACGTCGAGGCGAAGCCCAACCGGGACGTCACCGCCGGGGCCCGCGTCGCCCGCAAGCGCCGCCTCTCGCTCTTCGTCGTGCTGCGCGCCCTCGGCTACGAGGACGAGCAGTTCCTCAGCCGCTTCGTGCGCCACTTCGACTTCCTCGAGGGCCAGTGGGAGCGTGAGCGCGAGCTCGTGCCGACCCGCGACGAGGCCCTCCTCGAGATCTACAAGCGGGCCCGGCCGGGCGAGCCGCTCTCGCTCGAGGCGGCCCGTGTCTACTTCGAGAACGCCTTCTTCAACCCGCGCCGCTACGACCTCACCCGGGTCGGCCGCTACAAGCTGAACCGCAAGCTCGGGCCCGAGATCGAGCGCATCGCCGAGGTGCTCGACTGGGACCTCGAGCGCCCGGCGCAGGACCAGGGCGTCCTCAGCCCGAGCGAGGTGCTGGCGGCGGCCACCTACATGCTGCACCTCGCCAACGGCGAGCCGGGCTACCGGCTCGACGACCAGGACCACTTCGCCAACCGGCGCATCCGCTCGGTGGGCGAGCTCATTCAGAACCAGGTCCGCATCGGCCTCTCGCGCATGGAGCGGGTCGTCCGCGAGCGGATGACCACCCAGGACGTCGAGGCGATCACGCCGCAGACGCTCATCAACATCCGGCCGGTCGTCGCCGCCATCAAGGAGTTCTTCGGCACGAGCCAGCTCTCCCAGTTCATGGACCAGCACAACCCGCTCTCGGGCCTCGCCCACAAGCGGCGCCTCTCGGCCCTCGGACCGGGCGGGCTGTCGCGGGAGCGGGCGGGTTTCGAGGTGCGCGACGTGCACACCTCGCACTACGGCCGCATGTGCCCGATCGAGACGCCCGAGGGCCCGAACATCGGCCTCATCGGCCACCTCGCCACCTACGCCCGCGTCAACGAGCACGGCTTCATCGAGACGCCCTACCGCAAGGTGACCGAGGGCCGGGTGACCGACGACATCGTCTACCTGGCGGCCGACGAGGAAGAGGAGTACGTCATCGCCCAGGCGTCGGCCGCGCTCGACGCGAAGGGCCGCTTCGTCGAGGACCGCGTCCTCGTGCGCCGTGGCCCGCAGGGCGCAGGCGTCCGGGTGGGGGCGACCTCCACCTCCTACGGCACGACGAGCGAAGTCGACTACGTGCCGCCGGCCGAGGTCGACCTGATGGACGTCTCGCCGAAGCAGATCCTCTCGGTCTCGACGGCGCTCATCCCCTTCGTCGAGCACGACGACGCCAACCGTGCCCTCATGGGCGCCAACATGCAGAAGCAGGCGGTGCCGCTCCT